>ENA-UEPJ01002389-UEPJ01002389.1-human-gut-metagenome-genome-assembly--contig:-NODE-2389-length-19424-cov-5.569959_pt1 | contig 19424 bp, 18 predicted proteins | sample MGYA00242890_ERZ507896 | MGnify/ENA primary metagenome ERZ507896 (study PRJEB26167, sample SAMN06115508) | human gut metagenome | host: Homo sapiens | place: China:Qinghai | collected 2015-08-20... | reverse complement strand
GAACTTGTGATTTTTTTATTTTTTCTGTGCCCTCGGATGCGCCTCATCATACAGGTGCATCAGCCGCTCCAGACTGACCCGCGTATAGCGCTGCGTGGTCGTCAAACGCTGGTGCCCCAGCAACTCCTGCACACTGCGCAGATCGGCACCGGCATCCAGCAGGTGGGTCGCGAACGAGTGCCGCAAGGCGTGGGGAGAGACGGGCTCCACGCCCGCGTTACGGCACAGCCTTTCTATGCGGCGCATGGCTTCACGGCGGTCGAGGCGGCCGCCCCGCGCGCCCACGAACAGGGCTTTCTCATGTTCGGGAGCCAGCGTCCCCCGCTGCTCGAGCCAGGCCCGCAATGCCGTCACGGACGTATCCGACAACGGTGACATGCGCTCGCGGGCCCCCTTGCCGAAAACTCGGGCAACACCCTCTTCCAGCCGCAAATCCTTCACATCGAGCCCCAGGGCTTCGGAGATGCGCAGGCCTGATCCGTACAACAGCTCCGCCAGAGCATGATCCCGGGCCGCCAGGGCATCGCCGGTGGCAGGCGGGATGCGGGGAGAACCGGACACGGCCAGGGCATCGGGAGTATCCAGCACGGCAAAGGCCTGATCCACATTAAGGACGCGGGGGTGGCGCTGCTCCTGTTTGGGATTGCGCACCTGGGCCGCCACATTGTTCTCCGTGCGTCCCATGCGCTGCTGATAACGGAAGAATGTCCGTGCCGCCGCGAGCTTGCGGGCCATGGAGCTTTTAGCCTCTCCCAGCGCGTACAGACGGGCCAGCCAGGCCTGGATATGCTTTTTGCTCACCTCGGCCGGACGGGCAAGGCTGGCGCCGCGCTGTGCGAGGAAAAGGGCCAGCTGGCGCAGGTCCGTCCCGTAGGCGATCTGCGTCGTAGGCGAAAGGCCCCGCTGCACGTCCAGCCAGGCCAGGAAAGCTTCGATCTCCAGAGTAGTGCGGGGATCGAGCTCCTCTTCCACCGTATCCTTTTCTACGTGTCGTCCCATCTATACGGCCTCGTAGCGTGCGCCCGGCAAGCGCCGGATGCGTCCCATTATCTCCAGCCCCAGCAGCACCGGCGCCAGCTCTGCGGGGCTGCGTCCCAAGGCGGCCCCCAGGGCATCCACATGCAAAGGGCCCTGCTCCCGCAGCAGCGGGATGATAGTATCCTGTGCCGGAGACGCGGCAGCTGTGTCCGTATCCCCGGCTCCTTGCGTCGGCCTCTCTTCCCCGTTGCCGGAGTCGGCCTTTGGCGGCGTGTCCGTCTCCGGCGGCATGCAGGCAAAAAGCGTACGGGACAGCCCCGTGCCCTCGGCTTCAGCCCGGCGGCGACGTTCTGCGGCTTCCCGTGTCAGATGGTCGGCCTGCACGCCAAAGTCACGCAATGGGCCGGCAAGGTCTTCCAGCACATCTTCCGGCGCGAACACCGGCTTGGCCCCCTGCCGGACAAGCTCCTGGCAGCCGAGGCTCTGACCGGACAGGGCCGCTCCCGGTACGGCATAGACTTCCCGCCCCTGCTCCAGCGCCAAGCGCGAGGTGATGAGGGTCCCGGAACGGCTGGCGGCCTCCACCACGACCACGCCCAGAGAAAGACCGCTGATGATGCGGTTGCGGACAGGGAAATTTTCCCGCAGGGCCGGTGTGCCGGGAGCAAATTCAGAGACCAGCAGGCCCTTTGCCGCCATCCTGTCATATAAACGGGTATTGGCCCGGGGATACGGAACATCTATGCCCGTCCCCAGGACGGCGATGCTGCTCCCTGTCCTGCTCAGCGCGGCTTCATGCGCCGCCTTGTCGATGCCCCAGGCCATGCCCGAGACCACCGTGATACCCCAGGAAGCAAAGGCTCCCGCCATATGTCCGGTCAGGGCCTGCCCCCGGGGCGTGGCCTTGCGCGAGCCGATGACGGCCACGGCCGGATTGGCCAGCAGAGAAAGATCCCCCAGACAGTACAGCAAAACAGGGGCGTCGGGCAGTGTACGCAGCAGGGCCGGATAAGCGGCTTCATGCCACTGGACGACGACAGCGTCCAAATCACGGACGGCATCCCATTCCGCCCGTGCCGTGACCCGCCATGAGCCTGTGGAGAGTTCGGCGGCCTTGCCTTTGTCCACCCCGGCATCGGCCCATCTTTCCCTGCCTTCCAGCGCGGCGAAGGCCGAACCGAAATGGCGGAGCAGCCGGTAGCAGGAACGGGCCCCCAATCCGCGGCAATGGCGCAGGGCAAGACCGGCCCAGTATTCACGCCGTGCGCGGTCATCCATATCGGTCCAGCGGGCAGACAAGGGAGCTGCGGGAGCCTGATCCGTCATGGCCGCACCAGTCCTTTTTTGCGAATGAGATCAGCCGCTGCGGACGAAGGGAAACGCTGCACCACCTGCCGGAAAACCTTGCCGGCGCCTGCCGTATCTCCCTGCTGCTTCAGGATCATCCCGGTACGCAACAGGGCATCGGCATTTTTATGGTGCCTGGGATACCGGGCCTCCACATTTCGGAAATGCGTCAGGGCCTCTTCGTTCCGGCCCTGGCTGGACAGGGCCTCGCCCAGCCAGTACTCGGCATTGGCCGCATAGGTCCCGGAAGGATGCTGTTCCAGCAAGGCCTGCATACGGGCCATGCCTTCGTCCAGACGGCCCGACAATATAAGATCCAGCCCTGCCTGATAAGCGGCCTTTTCATCGGTGACGGGAGCGGACGTGTCCGCCGTTGCCGTACCGGACGGGCTGTCTGTGCCGGGCGCAGGTCCTGCATCGTTGACCGCAGCAGGCTTTTCCGCACGCGCGGCCCCGGACGCCGTACCTGCTGCCGGTCTGGAAGCGGCGGCAGAAGTCACAGGCTTCCGTTTTTCGGACGTATCCGCGGAGGACGTCTGTGCGGAGGGGGCATCCTTAGCCCGGGCCGTCATGCCCTTCCCGGCAGCAGCGGGACTGGTGGTCGCGGCGGTCGCGGATGGTGTTTTTTCCCGGGAGGGGCTTTCGTGACCTGCATGCACCTCCTGCCCTTTTGCAACAGACTGCCCCGTCACTTCTGCGGCATCATCCCGCACCGCAGCCTCATTTTGACGGGATGAGGGCCCAGGCTCCACGGCCGGGGGCGGGCCTCCGGCCGTACCGTCAGCAGAGGCAGCTCCATCATGGACAGGCAGGGGGCACTGCCCCTGATCACACTGCAAGAACTCCTCACGCACAGGGCCACGGTAAGCATGCACGGGCCTGCTGCTCCCGGACCACGGCAGCTGCCAGCTTTCCTGCGATTGCTGTGCTTCCGCGGCCGGAACAGCTACGGGATGCGACAGGACAGGCAGGACAGCAAGGAAAAAGGACAGGCTAAGGGCATGTGCTTTCATGGGAGACTCCTGTCTTTTTTCTGCCCGATGCGCTCCGGCAATGCAAGCGCTGCTTGCAGCACAGCCATTTTTGAGGCACAACCAACACGAACTCGGCGTCTCCCTGCCGGAGAACCGGGATCCGGTGAATCTTTGGAGGAACAATGGGGAACTTTTTAGAGAGCGTGCGCGCCTTCATCGCTGACAATCCGCTGCTGCAGACAGGGCTGGACATGGGGAGCATCATTGTGCCCTTTGCCCTGCTCTATGCCTATTTCGGCCTTACCTTCATCGCCATCTGCGGCGAGATCATAGCCCTGCGGCGCAAACGTTCCGCTTACAACAAATGTGCGCGGCAGCTGGCCTGCCTGAGCATGCTGCTGGGCTGGCTCATGCTGCTGGGGGGGCGTTTGTGGCTCATCATGGCGCTGGACGGTTTCGACTCCTACAGCATCATCGTCCTGCTCAGCGAAGCCACCTGGATGATGTTCGGTTTTGCGGCCATCGTTTCCTGCTGCTACTTCATGCTCTGGAAATTCCTGGCCAATTATCCCGTACTGCACATCGTCCTGGGCGCCATCGCCTTCCTGCAGGGCCTGATGACCTGTGTGGGCGTCATGGCCGTCACCCGCCTGTACAATGCCCTTTCCCTGCCTGAGGCCAGCAACATCACCATCCCGCAGCTGTTCACGCCCCAGTTCGGTCAGGCTTACCTGAGCGCCCTGTGCTATACCCTGCCCCTGATCTTTGCCCTTGCCGGCGGCTTTGGCGCCGTGTGGCTGCTCCTGCGCCGCAAGGCCGATGACTTTGGCCGGGACTATTACAATACCATGGTCCCCTGGTGCACGCGCTGGGCCCGCAATGCCTGGGCCCTGCTCTGGCTGCTGCTGGTGGCATCCAGCGGGCTGGAGATCTGGCAGACCTGGCAGACCACCGGTGTGTTCATTCAGCAGGATGCCATCTTCCAGAGCCTCCGCGTGCTGCTCTGGCTTGTGCCCGCCCTGCTCTGGACCTTGGTCGCGCGCAGCGCCACTCCGCTGCGCCAGAAGCCTGCCCTTGTGATCGGCCTGCTGCTGTCCATGGGCTTCACCCTACCCTACTTTATGGAACTGATCCGGCTTTAGCCGATACGACAGCCAGTGTGCCGCCATTCCTGGGAGGCATGCTGGCTGTCGTGCGTCCGGGCCGCTATCAGGAACGTTGCCCATGCCTCACGAATCGCCTGAAAAAAATTTCTATCCCCTTTTTCTGGACCTGAGCGGCCTGCACTGCCTTGTGGCCGGTCTGGGGGGCGTCGGCAGTCGCAAACTGCAGGGCCTGCTGCATTGCGCACCGGCCTCGATCCTGGCCCTGGACATGGAAGCCCCTGCCGCAGAGCTGCGTCCGCTGCTGGAGCAGCCCTGCGTCCGTTTCGAGCAGCGGCCCTTCCGTGACGAAGATCTGGACGGTCGTCAGCTTGTCTTCGCCGCCACAGGCAATGCCGAGGTCAACAGGCATATCGCCCTCCTCTGCCGGGAACGCCATATCCTGTGCAACTGTATCGATGCCCCGGCGGAAGGCTCGTTCATCGTGCCCGCCGTGGCCCGCTCCGGCTGCATGGCGCTGGCCCTTTCCACCGGCGGCGCCAGCCCGGCCCTTTCCCGGCGCTGGAAGGGCGAGCTGACGACCTGGCTGGAGGCCCGCCAGAAAATGGTCCGTCTGATGGGACGGTTGCGTCCCATGGTCCTTGCCTTGCACGACGAGACAGGGCACAATACGGCCCTGTTCCGCGCTCTGGCCCAGTCGCCCCTGCAGGATCATCTGCAACAGGGCGACCGGCAGGCGTGCCTGCGCTGTCTGCAGGCCCTGCTGCCGCCAAAGCTGCACGACCGCATCCCGGAGTTGCTTGATGTTATCGCCTGAGACCTCCACCCTACTGACCCTGTGTTGTTACGGCGCTGCCACTGTGGCCGGTCTGGCCGGCATGCTGCTGCGCAATGCCTTCTGGCGGCGGCTGGGCTGCTGGCTGGCGGGGCTGGGATTCGTCTGCCAGACGTTTTCCCTCCTGCTCGGCTTCCACAAGACCATGCCCACGGGCCTGAGCCTTGGCGGCTATCTGCAGATGCTGGCCTGGTTCGTCCTGCTGTGCGGCCTTGTCAGCCGTCTGCGCTACAAGCAGGAAGCCCTGCTCCTGCTGGCCACGCCGCTGGCCCTCATCCTGTTCGCCGTTTCCGCCCCGTACCTTTCCGCCGTGGTGCAGGTGCCTCCCCAGCTCAAGGGCTCTTTCTACGCCCTGCACGTGGGGGCGCTGTTCCTCAGCATGGGCCTCATGACCCTGGCCTTTGCCGCCAGCTCCCTGTTCCTGTTCCTGGAACGGCGCATCAAAAGCAAGCAGCGCATGGAAGGGTTCTGGCAGGACATGCCGGCCCTCTCCCTGCTGGACAAGATCAACGCCTTCGGCGTGGCGGCCTCGTTCCCGCTGTACACGCTGGGTGTGGTCTCCGGCCTGTTCTGGGCCAAGCCCGTCTACGGCGCCACCTTTACCGGTGACCCCAAGGAAGTGGTCAGCATCATCGTCTGGCTGCTCATGGCCTATGTGTTCCACGGCCGTCTGGCCACCGGCTGGCGCGGCCGCAAGCCTGCCCGCCTGATGGTGCTGGTCTTCGGTCTGATCCTTTTCTCCATCGTGGGCGTCAATACCCTGATGGAAACGCATCATTCCTTCATCAAACCTTAATCCACCGACGTTGATATGGATTGTGATATCGTACTTGTTGGCCTGAACCATCGCACCGCCGGTGTGGACGTGCGCGAACGTTTCGCCCTTGTGGATTTTTGCAGCCGGGAAAACTGGGCCCTGCCGTGTGACGACGTCATCGGTGAAGCCATGATCCTTTCCACCTGCAACCGTGTGGAACTGCTTGCCACCGGTCATGGCGATGTGGCGGGCCGTATCCTGGAACGCTGGGCCACCGCACGCGGTACCGACCCCGAAGAGCTCCGGCCCTATGTCTACATCTACAAGAACATGGATGCCGTGCGGCACCTGTTCTCCGTGGCTTCCAGCCTGGATTCCATGATCCTGGGCGAGCCCCAGATCCTGGGGCAGCTCAAGAGCGCCTACCGCAAGGCGGCCGCCTGCCACGCCACCGGCGTGATCCTCAACCGCCTGCTGCACAAGGCGTTCTCCGTGGCCAAACGCGTGCGCACCGAGACCGCCGTGGCCTCCAGCGCCGTGTCCATCAGCTATGCCGCCGTGGAACTGGCCAAGCGCATCTTCGGCGAGATGCAGCACCACAAGGCCATGCTGGTGGGCGCCGGTGAGATGGCCGAACTGGCCGCCACCCACCTGCTCCAGGCCGGTGTGGACGAGATCCTGGTGGCCAACCGTACGTTCTCGCGCGGTGAGGAACTGGCACGTCAGTTCAATGGCCGGGCCCTGCCTTTTGAATCCCTGGCCTCCCATCTGACGGAGGTGGACATCATCATCACGTCCACCGGTTCGCCGGATCCCGTCATCCGTGCCCGTGACATCCGCGGCGTGCTCAAGGCGCGCAAGAACCGGCCCATGTTCTTCATCGACATCGCCGTCCCCCGCGACATCGACCCCGACGTCAACGGCCTGGACAACGTCTACCTTTACGATATCGACGACCTCAAGGAAGTGGTGGAAGAAAACCTGGCCACCCGTCGCGACGAGGCCCAGAAAGCCGCCGAGATCGTGGACGAGGAAGTGGACATCTTCCGGCAGTGGCTGTGCAGTCTGGACGTGCAGCCCACCATCGTGGACCTCATCCAGCACGGCGAGAACGCCGCCCATGAAGAAGTGGCCCGTACCCTGAAGCGTCTGGGCCATGTGGACGACGCCACGCGCGAGGCCATCGAGGTCATGGCGCTGGCTCTGGTCCGCAAACTGAACCACGATCCCATCATGTTCCTCAAGCGCGGCACCATGTCGCAGGAAGGCAGTGCGCCGCGCATCAGCCTCATGCGCCGCATCTTCAACCTTGACCAGGGCTGTACCTGTAGTGCCCGGAACAACGGAGAGCACGAATAATGCGCTATTTCCTCATCGATGACCTGCGTGCCGAAGAGACCAAGCGTCTGTGCGAACATCTGGATGCCATGGATCTGGGCGCCGGTCTGGACGGCATCTACTGGCTGCCCATCCCTGCTCATATGCTCAGCGCCGTGCAGAAGGAACACGAAAGCCAGTGCGGCCCCTATGTCATGGCGCTGGAATGCGAAGAGACCAGCCTGCGTCTGGAGCTGCTGGTGCGCGCCCGGGGCCGCATCCGCTGCGAATGTGTGGCCTATGCGTCGCCCGAACTGCAGCGGCACATGATGGACTACATCACGGATACCCTGAAAGAACTCAAGATCCCCAACTAAACGGAATGCCCTGCGGCATGATCCCCGTCCCCGAACTGCAAGCGCTCCCTTCCCGGCTGGCCCGCCTGTGCCTAGATGTGGAGCGCTTTTGTCGTCACAGCCTGAAGATGGCTGATGGCGATACTTGGTTGCTGGCCGTTTCCGGCGGCGCGGATTCGACAGCCCTTTTATGCATCATGGCTCTGCTGGCCCCCCAGCATGACTGGCAGCTGCATGTGGCGACAGTGGACCATCAGCTGCGGCCGGAATCCGCCGAAGATGCCGCCTTCGTGGCCGGGCTCTGCCGGGGCTGGCGCATCCCCTGCCGCATCCTGACGGCGGATGTGCCCCGGCTGGCACGACAGGTGGGGCTGGGTACGGAAGAAGCGGCCCGGCGGGCGCGCTATGCCCTGCTGGAGCAAGCCCGTCAGGCTTGCGGCGCTTCAGCCATCCTGCTGGGACATCACCGGAGCGATGTGACCGAAGACCAGATGCTCCGCTTTCTGCGCGGTACCGGCTGGCCGGCACTGGGCGGCATGCGGGCCGAGGACGCGGAACGGCATCTGCTGCGTCCCCTGCTCCGCACGGACAAGCATGCCCTGAGAGAGCTGCTGCACTGCTGCGGCATCCTCTGGCGGGAAGACGCCAGCAATGCGGACACCCGCTATACCCGTAACCGTCTGCGGCATACCCTCCTCCCTCTCCTGCGGCAGGAGAATCCCCGCCTTGAGGACAGCTGCCTCAATCTCTGGGAGCTGGCAGGTATCGACGGGGAGTACTGGCAGCAGGAGCTGGAACACCATCTTGCCCGCACGCCCTGGCAGGAGGCGCCCGGCAGCATCACCCTGCCCCGCGCACTGTTGCGGGAGACGCATGCGGCTCTGCGGCTGCGTCTTTACCACCGGGCCGTGGCCCGGCTGGCCCGGCTCTCCGGCGGCCAGGCCCGTTCCGCCACGTTGCTGGCCCTGGATCAGGCCTGGCAGGAAGGCCGGGGCGGTACCACCTTTCAGCTGCCCGGCAGTATCATGGCCCATCTCAAGGGGGGCAGCATCCGCTTTTACGTCGAAAAACGGCAGGCTGTTCGGAAAAGCTGAGGAATTGCGCCACGCGCTGATGGCAACAGCGTGGCCTGCTTGTCTCCTGCACAGGAACCCGTCTTCCGCCCGGCACATCTTCCCTCAACGGCAGTGCGTATACAGTTCCTTCCTTCTGCCGAAACGGCATATGTCCGGGGCTTCCCCATCCCCACGCCTCACGCCCGACCTTCTTTTCCAGCGCAGGCATAAAAAAAGAGCGTACCGGCAAGGTACGCTCCTCTTTTTTTCGTTGATGCAATAAAAGGCTCAGTCCTTCAGGATCAGTTCCCGCACAGCCCGGATGATATCCGGTGCCCGCAGGCCCACCAGCTCGCGCAACTGGGCCTGGGAACCGTGTTCCACGAAGGCATCGCCGATACCCAGACGGCGGATGCGCTGGCCGCGCAGCAGGCCGTCATCGGCCCAGCGCTCCAGCACGGCCGAGGCAAAACCGCCTGCCAGGCAGCCTTCTTCCACAAAAACGATACGGTCGAACGTGCGGGCGATCTCGGCCAGCTGCGCCGCAGGCAGCGGCTTGAGCCAGATGGGATCGAAGACCAGCGGCCGGAAGCCGAACTCTTTTTCGATGGCTGCCGCGGCTTCCAGAGCCGGGCGCACACGGTTGCCCACGGCCACGATGGCCACCCGTTCCCCTTCCTGCATGATCTCGCCCTGAGCAGAAGGCAGCAGACGCAGTTCGGCATCCAGCGAGACCCCCATACCGGCACCGCGCGGATAGCGTACGGCGCAGGGCCCACCGGCCGTGGTGGCCGTCAGCAGACAATGACGCAACATGTTCTCGTCACGGGGCGCCAGCAGCGTCATCTCGGGGATATGGCGCAAGTAGGCGATATCGAAGACACCATGATGCGTGGCCCCGTCCTCGCCCACCAGACCGGCCCTGTCCACACAGAAGGTCACGGGCAGTTTCTGCAGACAGACGTCATGGACGATCTGGTCATAGGCCCGCTGCAAAAAGGTGGAATAGATGGCCACCACGGGATGGAAGCCGCTGGCCGCCAGACCGGCGGCAAAGGTGACGGCGTGCTGTTCGCAGATGCCCACATCCACGAAGCGTTCCGGGAAGCGCTCTTCAAAAAGGTTCGTCCCGGTGCCTTCAGGCATGGCTGCCGTGATGGCCAGCAGACGGTCGTCTTTTTCCGCCAGCTCGACCAGGGTCTTGCCGAAGATGCCGGTAAAGGAAGGCGTCTTGTTGCTGCTGGGGATGAGCAGGCCCGTTTCCGGCTCGAAGTGGCCCACACCATGGAAATGTGTGGGGTCTTTCTCCGCCGGGGCATAGCCCTTGCCCTTGCAGGTGCGTACATGCAGCAGCACCGGTCCGTCTTCCACGGCTGCAGCCATCTGCAAATGACGGCACAGGGCGGGCAGGTCGTGCCCGTCCACAGGCCCGATATAGGTGAAGCGGAAGGCCTCGAACAGCATGCCGGGCGTGAAAAAGGACTTGAAGCTCCATTCGCCGCGCATGGCATACAGGGCCAGCTTCTGGCCGATGCGGGGGATGGAGCGCAAAAGCTGGAGCACATCCTTACGCGTCTGCCGCACCCAGCGCCGGGACAGCGTACGGCTCAGGAACAGGGACAGGGCCCCCACATTGGGCGAGATGGAGATCTCGTTGTCGTTGAGCACCACGATGAGCCGCCGTCCCATATGCCCGGCCAGGTTCAGGCCTTCAAAGGCCTCGCCTGCCGTCAGGGAACCGTCACCGATGACGGCCAGCACATGTTCCTTGCCGCCGGCCAGATCGCGGGCCATGGCCATGCCAAGGGCCGCCGAGATGGACGTGGAGGAATGCCCCACCCCAAAGCGGTCATAGGGGCTCTCGCTGCGGCGCGGGAAGCCCGCGAGGCCCCCCAGGGTGCGCAGGGTGTGGAACTGGGAAGCGCGTCCGGTCAGCAGCTTGTAGGCGTAGGCCTGATGCCCCACGTCCCAGACGATCTTGTCCTGCTCCATGTTGAAGGTATGCAGCAGGGCCAGGGTCAGTTCCACGACCCCCAGCGAAGGAGCCAGATGCCCGCCGTTCTTGGACACCACATCGATGATGCGCTTGCGCAGCTCCGCAGCCAGCAGCGGGAGCTGTTCGTCAGAAAGATCCATCACCTGTTTCGGTGAGGTCAGGCTGTCCAGCAGGGACTGTGCAGTGTTTTCCGTCATTTCTCAGGCCGCTCTCGTGATGGTGTACTCGGCAAGGGCGCGCAGGAATTCGGCCTCGGGACCGCTGAACCCGGCCAGCGCGGCGCAGGCGGCATCCGCCTGTTCGCGGGCCAGGCGGCGGCTCTCGTCAAGCCCCACCAGCGCAGGATAGGTGTTCTTGCCCTGTTCGGCATCGCTGCCGGCGGGCTTGCCCAAGGTGGCCGTGTCGGAAACGACGTCCAGGATGTCGTCCGCGATCTGGAAAGCCACCCCCAGCGCAGCACCGTAACGGCCGATGCGCTCGCACACATCGTCGGCAGCTCCGGCCAGCAGCGCACCGCACACGCAGGAGGCCCGCAGCAGGGCCCCGGTCTTCATGGCATGCATGCGGCGCAGCTCCGCCATGCTCACGGGCGGCAGGCCGGTGTAGAGCATGTCCCATTCCTGTCCGCCCACCATGCCGGACGAACCGGCGGCACGGGCAAATTCCGCCACGGCCCGCAGCACCTGACCGGCGGGCAACTCCATCCGGCACATATGGGCAAAGGCATCCGTCAGCAGGGCATCCCCGGCCAGGATGGCCGTGGCCTCGTCGAATGCCTTGTGGTTGGAGGGCTTGCCGCGGCGCAAATCGTCGTCATCCATGGCGGGCAGATCGTCGTGGATCAGGGAATAGGTATGGACCATCTCGATGGCGGAGGCGAAGGGCAGCACGTCCTCCGGCTTCAGGCCGCACAGGGCGGCACAGCTCAGGCACAGGACAGGGCGCAAACGCTTGCCGCCCGCCTGCAGGCTGTACAGCATGGATTCCCGCAACCGGGGCGGCATCTCCTGCCCGTCAAGACAGGTCGCCAGATAGCTTTCCACCAGCTTCCCGCGTTCTTTCAGCAGGGATTTCATGGCTTCTGTAGACATCATCATCGTTGCTCCACACTCTGTTGCAGGGAATCTTCCATATTTTCTTCCGGCCGGAACGCCCGGACCTGTCCTTCCTGCCAGACCGTCAGCTGCTGCCGGGCCTGCTCCAACTGGCGCCGGCATTGCAGGGAACATTCCATGCCTTCCTGATACAGGGCCATCCCCTCTTCCAGCGACGGCTGCCCGTTCTCCAGGGCTTCCACGATCTCCTGCAGGCGCGCCATGCGCTCTTCAAAGGTCAGGTTCTTCTTGCTCGTTCTGGCTTTCATGCTTCATCATCTCCGGGCAGCGGGACGTGCTTCCAGCAGAGGTTCCGGGTCCACCGCCTGTCCCAGGACGACCAGGGAAAGATGCAGATGCGGGCCCGTGACCCGTCCCGTGGACCCAACTTTGCCGATGACCTGGCCACGCCGGACCACATCGCCCGGCCGGACAAGGATACGGGACATGTGCAGGTAAGAAGTGAACACTCCCTGCCCGTGGTCAATATATACGGCATTGCCGGAAAAATACAAATCGTCGGCCAGCACGACCCGGCCGTCGGCGCAGGCCAGGATGGGCGTCCCTTCCGCACCGCGCAAATCGAGCCCGCGATGCACGCCGCGCGGCTGGTCATTGAAGACCCGCTTGAGCCCGAACTTGCTGGACACGCTCCCCGGCACAGGTCGCGCAAAAGGGGCCGTCCACAAACGGTCCGGGCTGTAGTTGTCCAGGGCCTTGCCGGCCTTTTCACGGTCCCTGCGGATGCGTTCCTGCACCTCTGCCGGGGGATCCACATATTTTTTGTCCACCCGCAGGGCCTGCACCGGACGCTTTTTGTCAAACAGGGCCACGCGGGCCTCCGCCTGCTGTCCGTCCTGCGTCCGCATTTTCAGGGCAAGGCTCTTGGCGCTGCTGTCCAGCGGGACAGGCAGCAGAAACTCCGCCTGCCAGCCGCTCCCTGACGGCTGTGCCGCCATGACATGCTCACGCTCCAGCCAGAAGACGGTCACAGGACGGGCAGGGCCGTCACCGGAGACCTGCACGCGGATGGCATCACCGCGGGCCGCCCGTGCGGGAACGTCCAGATGTATGGCCGCCATGGCCGGGAAAGACCACAGCAGGAACAGGACCACTGCCCCCAGGATGCCGCTTACCGGCCGTTGGAAAAAAGAAGACTGTTCAGGCATGCTCCCCTCCCTGTCCGTCATGAGGATGCACCGCGGTGATCCTGGCTTCCAGCTCCCCGTCCTGTAACAGGATGCGCACGTCCTGCCCGGTGCTGCTCTGCCCGGTCGAAGACAGCACGCGCCCTTCGTCCGTGCGTACCACGGCATAGCCGCGCCCCAGCGGAGCCAGCGGATTGCAGGCCGCCAGACGCAGTTCCAGACATTCCAGCCCGTGCCCGCGATGCGAGACACGCTCCTGCCCCAGATGCGCCAGATCACGCGTGCAATCCCGCACGGCCTGCTCACGACCGCGCACCATCAGATGCACGGCATTGCCAAGCTTTTGCTCCAGCAGGGCAAGACGCTGCTGCAGATGTGCCAGCCGTCCCGGCCCCGTGAGGGCCCGCAAACGCTCCTGGCTGTGCTGCAGGCTGCGCTCACGATCCCGCACCAGGCGTTCCCCGGCCTGGAGCAAACGCTGCCGCCACTGCTGCCATTGCTGCCCCGCCCCTTCAAGACGGCGGGCGGGCGAACACAGGCGCAGGCCGCGCTCGCAACGCTGGAGCCGGTCTTCCTGCCGTTGCAGCCACCCCTGGCGTGCGCGCTCCAGCGCCAGGGAAAGCTCGTCCAGGCGCTGCCAGTATTCGCGCCGCAAGGGCCAGAGCAGCTGGGCCGCGTGGGAAGGGGTAGCCGCACGAACGTCGGCCGTCATGTCGGCCAGGGTCACGTCCACTTCATGGCCGATACCGGCAAGCACCGGGATTTTTGAGGAAAAAATGGCGGTCGCCACTTCTTCCTCGTTGAAGCACCAAAGGTCTTCCAGCGAACCGCCGCCCCGGATGATCACCGCGACCTGTGCCCAGCCCTGGCGGTTGATCTCGTCCAGGGCCCGGCAGATCTGCCCGGCAGCGCCCTCCCCCTGCACCCTCACCGGGAACAGGCGCACTTCGGCCCCCAGGCCCCGCACGGAGGCCAGTTCCATGAAGTCATGGATGGCAGCCCCGGCAGGTGACGTCACCAGCGCCACGCGGCTGGGACTGGCAGGCAGCGGACGTTTGCGCTCCGCGGCAAAAAAACCGCGGGCAGCCAGCGCCTGTTTGCGCTCCTCGAAGGCCTGGGCCAGCAGGCCCTGCCCCCCGGCCTGCACCAGTTCCACGATCAGCTGGTATCGGCCGCGCGGCCCGTAGACACTGATCTGCCCGGCACAGAACAATTCGGAGCCCTGCCGCAGCAGACGTACGGGATCCGGCCGGGGCTCGGCGAAGATCTCGCCGGTCAGGGGGTCGAAGTTCCGGCCGCGTATCTGGCGGTCCCGGAACCAGACGCATTGCAGCTGGGCACCGGCATCCTTGAGGGTAAAATAGATATGCCCGGATCCGGGGAAAGACAGTTCGCCTATCTCGCCCCGGACCCAGACGAAGGGGAAGGCCCCCTCCAGAGTACGACGCATCCTGTCCGTCAGTTCAGTGACGGACAGGATGCGCTCTTGTTCACACGCAGCGGGCATGCAGGGGCTCCGCTGTCAGCCGTCCTAGGCGCGGCGCTCGGCCCAGGCCTTGCGCACGCCTTCCATCCACTGGGGCAGCGCGGTCTCCAGGGCATCCACGGGCAGTTCGCCCTTTTCGCCCGTACGGCGGTCCTTGCATTCCAGCACGCCGCGGGACAGGCCCTTGCCGCCCAGCACCAGCTGCATGGGCGCACCGATGAGGTCGGCATCCTTGAACTTGACGCCGGGGCGCTCTTCACGGTCGTCCAGGAGCACGGTCACACCGGCCTTGCACAGCATGGCGTAGATCTCTTCGGCCTTGGCGCGAACTTCTTCCTTGCCGGGGTCGAGGTTGAGCAGGATGCATTCCACAGGAGCCACGGTGGGCGGGAAGATGATGCCGTGCTCGTCGTGGTTCTGCTCGATGGCGGAGGCCACCACGCGGGAGATGCCGATGCCGTAGCAGCCCATGATCATGACGTTTTCCTTGCCGTTCTCGTCCAGATACACGGCATGCATGGCGTCGCTGTACTTGGTGCCCAGCTTGAAGATGTGGCCCACTTCGATGCCCTTGGGCAGCTCGATGGCGCCGCCGCAGCGCGGGCAGGGGTCGCTCAGGGTGATGCAGCGCAGGTCGGCGTAGGCCGTGACCTTCACGTCGCGGCGCAGGTCCACGTGCACCAGATGCGCGTCAGCGGCGTTGGCGCCCACCACATAATCGGTGGCACCCTGCAGCTCGAGGTCGGCGTAGATGGGCACATCCAGGCCCACGGGACCGGCAAAGCCCAGAGGCGCGGCCGTGACCTTTTCCACCACGGCGGCCGGAGCCAGTTCCACGGTGGTGGCGTTGAGCAGGTTCTTGAGCTTGATGTCGTTGACTTCGCGGTCGCCGCGCACCAGCACGGCCACGGTCTTGCCGTCCACCACGAAGAGCATGGTCTTGACCACCTGCGAAGGAGCCACCTTGAGCATGGCGCTCACTTCTTCCACGGTGTGGGCCGCAGGCGTGGCGACCTTTTCGTAGGAGGCGCAGGTCTCGGTGCAGGGGGTGCCGTTCCAGACCACTTCGGCGCGTTCCACGTTGGCAGCATAGCTGCATTCGGTGCAGGCGGCGATGGTGTCTTCGCCGGTTTCGGCCAGCACCATGAACTCGTGCGAGAAATTGCCGCCGATGGAGCCGGTGTCGGCTTCCACGGCGCGGAAGCGCAGGCCCAGACGCTTGAAGATGCGGCAGTAGGCGTCGTACATCAGCTTGTAGCTTTCGTCGGCACCGGCATCGCTGGAATCGAAGGAATAGGCGTCCTTCATGACGAATTCACGGCCGCGCATCAGGCCGAAGCGGGGACGGATCTCGTCGCGGAACTTGGTCTGGATCTGGTACAGACGCACGGGCAGCTGGCGGTAGGAGCGCACTTCGCCGCGCACCAGGTCGGTGATGACTTCCTCATGCGTGGGGCCAAGGCAGTAATCGCGGTCGTTGCGGTCCTTGAAGCGCAGCAGCTCCTTGCCGTAGTACTCCCAGCGGCCGGTCTCTTTCCAGAGGTCGCCGGGGATGACCATGGGCATGAGCAGCTCGGAGAAACCGGCGGCGTCCATTTCCTCGCGCACCACGCGCTGCACGTTTTCCAGAGCCTTCAGGCCCAGAGGCAGATAGATGTACACGCCGGAGGTGAGCTTGCGGACCATGCCGGCGCGCAGCAGCAGCTTGTGGCTGACCACTTCCGCTTCGGAAGGGGATTCCTTGAGCGTGGGGATGTAGGTGGAGCTGAAACGCATCAGTGAGTTTCCTTTTCTTTAAGCAGTCGTTGAAGTTCTTCCATAAAAGCCGCGAGCAGGGCGTCCTGTCCCTTGACGGAACGGATGACTTCCCCCTTGCGGAAAATGATGCCTTTGTCGCGGCCGCCGGCCACGCCCAGATCGGCCTCGCGGGCCTCACCGGGGCCGTTTACCACACAGCCCATGACCGCGACCTTGATGTCCGCCGTGGATTCGGCCAGCGCATCCTCTACGGCACGCGCCAGACCGAAGAGGTCGATCTCCGTGCGCCCGCAGGTGGGACAGGAGATGATCTCCGGCCCGCGACGGCGCAGCCCCAGGGCCCGCAGGATCTCCCAGGCCACGGTCACTTCCTCGGCAGGATCGGCCGTGAGCGAGACGCGCAGGGTGTCGCCGATGCCCTCGTGCAGCAAAATGCCCAGACCCACAGCGGACTTGACCGTGCCGCGCATGAGCCCGCCCGCCTCGGTGACGCCGATGTGCAGCGGATAGTCGCAGGACTTTGCCAGCAGGCGGTAGGCCGCAATGGTATCGAGCACCGAAGAGGACTTGAGGGAGATCTTGGTATCGTAGAAGCCCCGGTCCTCCAGCATGCGCACATGGCTGAGCGCGCTCTCCACCATGGCCTCAACGCAGGGGCCGCCGTACTTCTGCAGCAGATGCTTTTCCACGGAACCGGAATTGACGCCCACCCGGATGACGCCGCCGTTGGCCTTGGCGGCATCCACCACGCGATCCACATGCTCGCGGGGCCCGATGTTGCCGGGATTGATGCGCAGGCCCTCCAGTCCGGCTTCCAGGGCAGCCAGCGCCAGACGGTAGTCGAAATGGATGTCCGCGATGAGGGGCACGGGCGAACCGTCACGCAGGGCCCGCAAGGCCTTGGCCGCCGTCATGTCGGGCACGGCCACGCGCACCGCTTCGCAACCGCGGCGCACAAGGCGGTCGATCTGGGCCAGCGTGGCTTCCACGTCACGGGTATCGGTATTGGTCATGCTCTGCACCATCACCGGCGCGCCGCCGCCGATGGCCAGCTTACCCAGCCTGATGCCCCGGCTGATACGTTTTTCCTGCATGGCAGACCTCGAAAAAATTGGTTTGCAACAAAAGTGCCGCCAGTGTCTTATGCTATTTCAGCAGGCAAGCCAAGTCCTGTAGGGGCCGGAAACATGGCGGCGCCACTCCCCGCATCCAGGACACCGAATCATGCCGCACGCCGGGGCAGGCTGTCCATCTCCAGCGCGGCCCATGCGGCCTTCCGCTGCCGCCGCACTTGCCAGCCGTACGGCTTTTGCCTATAAACTCCCCATTCCAACGACATGTTCCGGGCGCTCCTGCGCCTTTTTTCCGCCTGCGCCACCGGCGCATGGCCCTGAACTTCCAAGCCCGCAAGGAGAGGCCATGTCCCTCAGCATCGGCATTGTGGGTCTGCCCAACGTGGGGAAATCCACCCTGTTCAACGCCCTGACCAAGGCTCAGAACGCGCAGGCCGCCAACTATCCTTTCTGTACCATCGAACCCAACAAGGCCACCGTGGCCGTGCCCGACGAGCGCGTGGACGCGCTTTCGGCCAAGGTCTCGCCCAAGAAGACTATCCACGCCAGCGTGGACTTCATCGACATCGCCGGTCTGGTGCGCGGCGCCAGCAAGGGCGAAGGCCTGGGCAACCAGTTCCTGGGCAACATCCGCGAATGCGCCGCCATCGTGGAAGTGGTGCGCTGCTTCGAGGATGAGAACATCACCCATGTGGACGGCAGCGTGGATCCCCTGCGCGACATCGATACCATCGAGACCGAACTTTTGCTGGCCGACCTGCAGAGCGTGGAACGCCGCCTGGAAAAGCTGCAGAAGATGGCCAAGGGCAGCAAGGACGCCAAGGCCGCCGCAGAGATCATGCAGGGCCTGCTGGAGCACCTCAATGCCGGTAACGGCGCCCGTTCCTTCGAACTGCCCGACAACGAGACCTTCCTCCAGTCCTGGCGTGAACTGGGCCTGCTGACCGCCAAGCCCGTCATCTACTGCGCCAACGTGGACGAAGCCGCCGTGGCCGACGGCAACGACTTTGTGGCCCGCGTGCAGCAGCTGGCCGAAGAACGCCATTCCGGTTTCGCCTGCATCTGCGCCAAGCTGGAAGAAGAGCTGCAGGGCCTTTCCGCCGAGGAACAGGCCGAGATGCTCTCATCCTACGGCATCTCGGAAAGCGGCCTGGTGCGCATCATCCGTACCGGCTACGACACGCTGGGCCTGTGCAGCTACTTCACCGCCGGTCCCGACGAAGTGCGCGCCTGGACCATCCACAAGGGCTGGAAGGCTCCCCAGGCTGCCGGTGTCATCCACACCGACTTCGAACGCGGCTTCATCCGCGCCGAAGTCATCTCCTACGCCGACTACATGAGCCACGAAAGCGAAGCCGCCTGCCGCTCCGACGGCGTGCTGCGCGTGGAAGGCAAGGAATACGTGGTGCAGGACGGCGACGTCATGCACTTCCTGTTCAACGTCTAGTAACGGCAACAGGTCTGCGATCTTCACGAGGGACGGCGACAGCCGTCCCTTTTTTTATGCCTTCCGGCAGCACGGGCAAAAGCACAGCAGGCTCCTGCCGTAACCCGGAGGCCTCCCTGCCCCCTTCTTTGCCTTTCGATCATCCTTGCGACGATTGGACAATTTTTAGCGTTGATTTGATATTTCCCCCTCACTGCGGCCGCGCTAGGTTCGTTCCATGATCTTCCTCAAGGAGCTTGCCATGCGACGCAGATCCCTTCTTCCCCTTCTGGTCATCCTGATGTTCCTGTTCCCGCTGCTCCAAGCGGGAAACAGCCCTGCCAAAGGCCTGGACGGGCGGCAGCAGAGCATGGTGCTCGTGTCCGCCTACACCGCCAATGGCGATCTGGAACGCCTGCGCCCTACCCTGGGCCAGGCGCTGGACGCCGGATTGACCATCAATGAAATCAAGGAAGTCCTGACCCATTTGTATGCCTACATCGGCTTTCCCCGCAGTCTGAACGGGCTGCAGGTCTTCATGGAAGTCCTGGAGCAGCGCCGTGCCCGTGGCATCACGGATGCGGAAGGAAAAGCCGCCTCTCCCCTGCCCTCCACCCTGGACCGGGATGCGTACGGCGCCCGTGTCCGGGCCGACCTAGATAGTGTCGTCAAATTATGTTTGCCCACAAAGATATGCATCTGATTTGAACGGCGGCAAGAA
>ENA-UEPJ01002383-UEPJ01002383.1-human-gut-metagenome-genome-assembly--contig:-NODE-2383-length-19463-cov-7.801506_pt1 | contig 19463 bp, 13 predicted proteins | sample MGYA00242890_ERZ507896 | MGnify/ENA primary metagenome ERZ507896 (study PRJEB26167, sample SAMN06115508) | human gut metagenome | host: Homo sapiens | place: China:Qinghai | collected 2015-08-20... | reverse complement strand
GCTTGCCTTTGTTTCTGCCATCGTTTGTCTGCTTATCTTCGGGCCAAGCAATTTCATTCTGCCCTCGCTGGTGATTACCGTTGCTCTCTTAAGCATCCTGCGTCACCGTATCGAGCCTGCAAAAGCTGTAAAGGAAGAAAAGGAGGAAGCGTAAATGGTTTTAACTACAATGCAATCTATTGCAATCATCGCCGTCTGCGGCATCTGCACCCTTCTGGAGCGCGCCCTGCCCTTCCTTATTTTCAGTGGCAGAGCCGTTCCCGAGCCTGTACGCTATCTGGGGCGTGTGCTGCCTATGGCAATCATGGCAACCCTCGTTATTTATTGCTTGAAGGGCATTACCTTTTCCTCTGCGGCAGGCTTTGCGCCGCTTTTGATTGCCTCTGCTGTCACGGCAATCCTGCATCTTTGGAAAAGAAGCACCCTCATCAGCATTTTCTGCGGCACTGTCTGCTATATGGCTCTGGTGCAGCTTGTATTTGCATAATACTACATAATTTTAACAGAAAAACCCTCCGTATTTTTTCCATACGAAGGGTTCCTTTTTTGCAATTTTTTAACTATAATATTTTAATTTTAAAATTCTGTTTCCGTGATAGGTGCTTCGACTGCATCTGCCGCTTCTGCTGTCTGCGGTGCATCCTGATTCTGCTCCAGCCCATAATGCACACGCACCAGATGGTCGATTTCCGCGCACATTTCGGGATGCTCGCGCAGGAACTGCTTTGCGTTTTCACGCCCTTGCCCGATACGGGTTTCCTTATAGGCATACCACGCGCCGCTCTTGTTTACGATATCCACATCTGCCGCCAGATCCAGAATATCCCCCTCCTTGGAGATGCCCTTGCCGTAGATAATATCAAACTCGGCTGTTCTGAAGGGAGGCGCTACCTTGTTTTTCGCAACCTTTACCTTTGTGCGGTTGCCGACAATTTCCGTTCCCTGCTTCAACACATCCGCCTTTCTGATTTCCATACGGATAGAGGAATAGAATTTCAGCGCACGACCGCCCGTTGTAGTTTCGGGATTGCCGAAGGTTACGCCGATTTTCTCACGCAGCTGGTTGATGAAAACAACCGTACAATTCGATTTATTGGTGATACCTGTCAGCTTTCTCAATGCCTGGCTCATCAGTCTTGCCTGCAAGCCCATGTGGGAATCGCCCATTTCGCCCTCGATTTCCGCACGGGGCACCAATGCCGCTACGGAGTCCACAATCACAATATCAATCGCACCGCTGCGTACCATGGTTTCGGTGATTTCCAACGCCTGTTCGCCGTCATCCGGCTGAGAAATATAGAGGTTATCAATATCAACCCCCAGCGCCTTTGCATAGGTGGGGTCCATCGCATGCTCCGCATCCACATATCCTGCAATGCCGCCGCGCTTCTGCACCTCTGCCACCATGTGCAGGGCAACCGTTGTCTTACCGGAGGATTCAGGGCCATAAACCTCGACGATTCTGCCCTTCGGCAGACCGCCAACCCCCAACGCCAAATCCAGACTCAGAGAGCCGGTCGGCACAACCTCAACCGCCATTTTTGCATTATTGTCCCCCAGCTTCATTACCGCACCCTTGCCAAACTGCTTCTCAATCTGGCTTAGTGCCGCATCCAGCGCCTTTTGCTTATCTTCAAATTTTACATCTTCCTTTTGTGCCTTTGCCGCCATTTTATTGCCACCTTTCCAAACCCTATCGGATTCCGTTTATATTCACGAATATTTGTTCTCTTTTTTCCCATTTTATTCGATTTCGTTCGCCTTGTCAACGGCTATTTTCTCTCCTGCACAGGCTTTTCCGCCAAAGCCATTGCCGCAAAAATCACCGCACACCCCAGATACCCCCGGAAGTGCATCCGTTCGCCGTATAAAATCGCAGAAAATACCGCCGCAAAAATAGATTCCGTTGTAATGATGATTGCCGCCTTGTTCGGCGCAGTGCTTTGCTGTCCGATGCTTTGCAGCACAAAATAAAGCGCGGTACAAAATGCCCCTGCGTAGAAAAAGTTTCCGAAGGCAGGCAATGTCAGGGGTGGCATATCCCACCCCGTAAACATCAGAATCACCGTCATCACCGCAAGGGTCGAAAGATTCTCCACAATCGCAATATGCACAGAATCGCAGCCCTTGGTCAGATTCCCCAGAAACGCCATTTGCAGCGAAAACGCCACCGCCGCCAAGAGTGACAGCCCTGCCCCGAAATCCAGACGAAAATCCGCCGTCAGAGAAAGGCAGCAAACGCCAAAGAGCGTCATCCCCGCCGCCAGAAAGCAGTTCCGATTCGGCTTCTGCCTGAACACACCCCAGCAGACAAACGGCACAATGACCGCAGGAATATTCACCAGAAACGCATTGACCGATGGCGTGGTGTATTGCAGCCCAACCGTCATCAGAAGAAACATTGCCGCAAGCAATGCCCCCAGAATACTGCCGACCCTCCATTCCTCTTTGGTAATTCGTTTCAGCCGTTTGCAGTAAACCAGACACATGCAGACGGATGCCGTCAGAAAACGCCCGAAAATCACCTGAAACGGGTCATATCCCCAATCCAGAAGATATTTCAGGCTGATAAATCCGCCGCCGCCGATAAATGCCGCCAGAAGCAGCAGCCAATCCCCCTTATGCTTCATCATTGATTACCTTCCTCAGCCGGTTCAGCGCAGTATATGCCGCACGTTCTCTGATTTTGTTCCGCTTCCCGACAAAATGGCAGGTGTACACCTCCGTTTTTCCTTTATAAGCAATCGCAATATAAACCAGACCGACCGGCTTGCCCTCGCTGCTTTCCGGACCTGCAACGCCCGTAGTTGCCACGCCGATGTCTGCGCCGCTTGTTCTCGCAATGCCCTCCGCCATTTCCTTCGCCGTTTCCTCGCTGACTGCGCCGTATTTCTCCAGTGTTTCCGCCTTTACGCCGAGTCTGTGCATTTTCGCCTCATTGGAATAGGTCACACAGCCCTCCACAAGTGCCGCAGAAATTCCCGGATATTCCACCAGATTAGACGCAATCATACCACCGGTGCAGGATTCCGCCACCGCTAACGTGAGTTGCTTTTGCAACAGCTGTTCTGCCACAACGGTTTCCAAATCGGTTTCGCCCTCGCCATAGACCGCATCGCCCAATCTTTCCTTCAATACCGCCGCAACAGGGTCAATCAGTCGATTTGCTTCCTCCTCGTCCCTTGCCTTTGCCGTAATGCGCAGAATTGCCTCGCCATCCTTCGCATAGGGCGCAATCGTCGGGTTGGTCTGCGCATCAATGATATCCTTTACCCTTTCCTCCATGGCACTCTCGCCCACCTCTGCCACGCGCAGAATACGGGAAACAAAGGTAAATTCCTGCTTCTTCGCCAGATAAGGCTTCACCTGATTTTGGAACATGGGAATCGTTTATCTCGGAGGGCCGGGCAGCATCACAATCATCTTTCCGTTCTTCTCCATAATAATCCCCGGTGCCGTGCCGTTATCGTTATACAGCACAATCCCGTTTTTCTCCGGCACCATTGCCTGCTTCACGTTGTTTTCCGTCATCACTCTGCCTGTGCGGTCAAAATATTTCCGAATTCTGCCCAATGCTCTTTCATCCAGAATCAGCCTTTCCCCGAAATATTCTGCCGCCGTTTCCTTCGTCAGGTCATCCTCGGTAGGCCCTAAGCCGCCTGTTGTAATAATTAAATCCGCTCTGGAAAAGGCATGAAAAATCGTATCCTTTAAACGCTTTGGGTTATCCCCAACAACCGTCTGATAATATACCTCTATCCCCAGATTTGCCAGCTCCTGCGCCAGAAACTGTGCATTTGTATTCAAAATATCCCCCAGCAGCAGTTCCGTGCCGACTGCAAGAATCTCCGCCTTCATGTTTCTTCCTCCTTTGTGTCTTTTCCTCTATTGTACCGTTTTTATCATCGGATTCCAATATCCCGAAATAAAAAAGAGAGCCTTTTCAAACAAAGCGCTCTCTTTCATTTTTCTCTTAGCCCATCAAAACCTGCTTATTCTTAATGATATAATCCGCGCCGGAGAAAATCGTAAAGAATACCGCCAGAATCACCAGCAGCTTTTCCAGAACAGGCATGCACGCAAACGGCAGATTCAGCAGCAGCACAGGAATCATAATCATCTGCGTGGTGGTTTTCACCTTCCCCCACCAGCTTGCCGCCATCACGATATTCGCCTCCATCGCAAGGGTACGGAAGCCTGTGATGGCAAATTCTCTTGCCAGAATCACGATAACCACCCATGCCGCCAAGTCCTTTAAGGCAACCATGGAAACCAATGCAGACATCACCAGCAGCTTGTCCGCAAGGGGGTCCATAAATTTCCCGAAGTTGGAAACCATGTTGTATTTTCTTGCAATCTTGCCATCCAGCATATCCGTTAAGGATGCCACGATAAAAATAATCACTGCGATATATCTGTTCATTGGCTCAGGTGCCAGAAACAGCACCAGCAAGAATGCCGGAATCATAACCACACGCAGCATGGTCAGCTTATTCGCTAAATTCATATCCATAAACCACATCTCCCATCAAATCATAATCGCCTGCTTCTCGAATCTTCACCGCTGCAAAATCACCGGAATACAGCTCCTCCTCCGAGGAAACAAATACCAGACCGTCAATTTCGGGGGCATCCCGTCTTGTCCTGCCGCAGAAGATGTTTTCCTCGGGCAGCTTTCCTTCAATCAGCACCTCCAGTACCTTGCCGACCTCTTTTTCACAAAGCGCAGCCGCAATGGATTTCTGTATATCCATGATGATTTCCCTGCGTTCTTCCTTCGTTTCCTCCGGAATCTGGTTTTCCATTTCCGCCGCAACCGTGCCTTCCTCCTGCGAATAGGAGAACACACCCAAACGGTCGAATTTCATTTCCTGCACAAAGCTCTGCAAATCCGCAAATTCCTCCTCTTCCCCCGTTCGTAAAGAAAAATGTTCCCATTTTTGTGTTTTCCTATCCAAACGAAAAATACCTTGATTAAGCGAACATACCCATAGATACCCTTTTTTATCTTCCATTATATAAGACACATCAGCCGGATGTACCTCATAAATCCGTTCAAAATCATCTGTTTCAGGAATATATTTATTCAAGCCATTAGTAGTTCCCACCCACAAGCACTGGGCGGAATCTTTATAGAGCGCATAAATACCTGATGCATACAAAGATCTGGAAGAACTACCGAACTTATAATTCTTAAACTTTCCAGTTTTTAGATCCATTATATCAAGTCCGCCCATATACATTCCGATATACAATTTATCACCATCCTGTAACAAAGCATGAATATTATGATAAGTCGGACCGGAAACAGAATGTTGAGGTTTATAAGATTTAAATGTATTTTTCTTACGATCCCAATAAAAGAAACCGGCATCATCAGTCCCTAACCAAAGATTATCTTGATCCGCTTGAGCAAAGACGCTGATAATCCGAGCATCCAACTGAGTATTTCCTCTATAATAGTGTATAAAACTATTTCCTGTTGGTGGAATATAATTCACTCCGCCAAAATAAGTGCCTACCCAAAGCGCCTGTTCATGATCCACAAACAAAGTCTGCAGATAATTATCATTCAACCCGTTAGTCTGTCTGTAATCCGAACGTAATGTTTCACCTTTTCCTGTAACAATATTATAGCTCGTCAATCCTTCATCCGAAGCTATCAAAAGCTCTCCTGGTATCCACTCCACAATACTTCGTACCTGAAGCACCCCTTTAGAATCTGACGGTTTTAATTTTTGTACAAGTTGTTTATCCTTCTTTTCCAGTAAATAAAGTCCGTTTCCACTACTTCCCACCCACAGGTTCCGCCTTGAATCTTCAAATAAAGTGATTGTATTCTTTACCCCATCTGCTGCAACCTGTTGAAAAAGATCCTCCGATGGAACAAATCGGCTTACTCCAGCATTCATTGTAGCTACCCAAATAATACCGGAACTATCTTCTAATATATATGAAATGTAATCGGAATTTATTTTTCCAAGGGCCGTATATTGATACAACTTGTCCGCATGAGAATCATAATGAAAAAGGCCTTGCCCCACTGTACCTATCCACAATGTTTTTTTACTATCCAGCATAATATGGCTGACAGGTGTATTAATCTTTACCCCCGACACTGTCTGTACGTCAAAAGTAGAGAAACTCTCAGTCCGAAGATTAAATAAAGCCAATCCCTGATCACTACCTATCCAAAGCCTTTGCCTGTCATCTTCTCTTATAGTATAAATACTAGAGCCTAATGAAGGAACCCGCTCATCCCGCCATACACGAATTCCGTTACCATCAAAACTATGTACCCCATCAATCGTTCCAAACCACATCCGGCCCTTCATGTCCTGAGATATACTATATACAGCATTGTTTGCCAAACCTTCATTAATAGTATAGTGCCTTACATTTCTAGTCTGGCATCTAACCGCAAGGCATAGTATAAAAAGAAAAGCAAATAGCGAAATCCGTTTATTCATAGTTAGATATTTCTATTGATCATTGTTCTTCTCCATCATTGGAAGTCCAATAAAATGAACCAAGGTTTCTTGCAAAAATAATGCTTTCTTATGATTTAGCAGGTATACAAAGAAAGTTATTTAATTTTAGACTTAAAATACAATGAGATGAGGAATGCTACCAGCCCCCACCTCATCACATTATCCACACAATGAAAAACTTTATTGCAATCTGATTGCAAATCCACCTCCCGGAGCCAAATGTATTTTCAACTTATCCCGCTTGTTCAAACGAACGGACTCGCGTTTGAAATCCTTGCCAATACGATGCGCATTCATACCATCTTTAAATAAATCCCCCACATAATCCTTATCTCCAAGGAAAGAACAATCTATCTCAAGATTTCTTGCTACTCCATCCGTAATGCCACCGATATACCAGCTATCTCCTTTCCTACGTGCAGTTACAATGTATTCTCCCAATTTGGCATCCAAAATATGTGTTTCATCCCAAACTGTAGGAATGCCTGTTATAAAATCAGTACATTCAACTTCTCGTTCATAATTGCCCGGTGTGTCACACAGCATATTCAGCGGAGATTCAAATATCACATACAAAGCCAATTGCCGGCAACGGGTACCTTGGCTCATCGGTTCAGAGTTACAAGGGAAATAACTGCCCTTCACAGCATTTCTCATTGCACCTTGTGTATAATCCATCGGTCCTGCCACCTGGCGGATAAAAGGAATCGTCACATCATATTTTACCTGGTCCACACTCTCCGGACTCCATTTCATGTTCTCCAGTCCATGAACTCCCTCAAAATTCAATACATTAGGATAAGTACGATTCAATCCAGACGGCTTATACATGCCATGCAAATCAAGGAGTAATTTATATTTAGCACAGGTTTCCGCCGCCCGATAATTGAAAGCGACCATTTCCTGATCATCCCGATCCATAAAATCAACTTTGAAACCCTTCACTCCCAGTTCGGCATAATAACGACACAGATTTTCCATATCTCTGTCGAATGCATAATAACCGGCCCATAAAATAATACCTACATTCCTGGCAGCCGCATAATCCACCAGTTCTTTCAAATTGATATCTTTTACCACCTGCATCAAATCAGCCTGCAGATTAACCGCCCATCCTTCATCCAATATCACATACTCCAACTGATGGGCAGCTGCGAAATCAATATACGCTTTATAAGTATCATTGTTCACTCCCGTTACAAAATCCACTCCATCCAGATTCCAGTCGCTCCACCATTCCCAAGCCACTTTACCCGGCTTTATCCATGAAAGATCACCAATCCGTGAAGGTGAACTAAGCAAATAAGTCATACTACTTGCAGCCAAATCCTTATCATCAGTCGTAACAATCGCCATGCGCCAGGGAAAAGTACGTGGTCCATCAACCTTCGCTATAAAATTCTCACGTTTTTCCACAATCATCTGCAAGTTATTATGTCCTCCCTGACGCTTACTTGCAGGATAAGGAGCATGTACACCTGTCAAACTGTTACCACCTGTCGCCCCCGACAAATAAAGCCCCGGATAATTCTCCAGATCCGATTCGGTAATACACACTTTAACTCCGTCACCGACTTCAACGACTAATGGAAGAAACATCAGCTTCTGCTTATCCAATTCCGAAATTTTACTAATAGTATATGTATTCTCAAACGCACTATAAAATTGATCCTCACTACGCGGTACCACATAAGGCACAATAGCCGTTTTATCAGTGGTAAATTGATAGTTCACTTCTTCTTGAAGAATCTTGAACGGCTTTTTCATTTGATTCACGAAACGATAGGCTATTCCATCATTATATGCCCGGAATTCCACACTCCATCCTTTCCTAAAACAAAGTACTAGTTTCTTATAATGATCCCGTAGCTGGCTGCTGCGATAAAAAGGTGAATCAATCAACTGGTCCACCTCTTTCCGGGAACTGCTTGTCAGTTGCGGATGATCCCCCCACACGGTTCCGTTTTCCAAAGTCATTGACAATGGAGAAGCGGCAAGCACCTGCTTTCCGTTACATTTTATATCATAAGTCAACTGTTCCCCTATGGTTATAGTTGTATTCAAATGTCCATCAGGCGAGTTCAGTTGGAACACTTTCCGTGCCTGTGTAGTCAATACTATCCAACTGCATAAAAATAAAATTGTCAGCTTTTTCATTATCTGTTAGTTTAAATTAGTTAAAACTTCCGCACTTAACTTAGAGTGGGCAGGCAAGGGTACGCAAACTTCAGAAATCACATTTCCACGAATATCTTTCAACAAGACCGGAGCATACACCTTCCCGTTCACCTTTATTTCAGAATAATCCCCTATAAAAGCAACCTTCCATGTCAACTTCTTAGAAGTGTTATTCTCTATATCAGTCCTCATCCTGCCTCCATGCTTAACAGTGATATATCCATCAAAAACAGGCAGATTTTTAATTTCCGCCTTTTGGGAATCGCCCGCCAGACGCGAGCAAGTCGCCACACTGCTTTCACTAGCCAAAGGCTTGACTCCCATAGCTCCACACACCGTACCTTCAATGATACCATAAGATACTTCAGGATACTCAGACCTGTTCATGTGAGGCAGATTTACCAAAAAATAATAAGCCTCGTCATCATACCCCAAACGATAAAAAAGGGTGGGAAACGCTGACATATTCTCCACATTCCATTCTCGGCTCAAAATGTCCTTCACGCTGGCACGAATGCGGTCCGGATTTTCAGACGCGTCAAACCAAAGAATAAAAGGAACTCCTTCCCCCCGATAAAACTTCTGATCCTCCGTCCAAAAAGTCTGATAAAAAGAACTGTCAGGGTTCCACCACCTGTTCTCCAAGATTTCCCGGTATGCTTCCGCCTGGGTTCTTCCTTTTGTCATCTTCACATCATCCCCCGTCAATCCGGCCATTTCGGCGTATGCATTAAAACCTGCATACATCGTAGCCAATAAATCCACCCCAACCGTCAGTCCAAGGAAATTCTCCACATACGAAGGCAGTCCCCTGCAAGTATGAAAATTATTATTCGGATTAAAATCCTCAGGCTGATTCATATAAGGAGAGCGATCCATTATCTTTTCCGGTTCCAAAGCCCAGCGATGCACATATTCGTTCACAGACTTTTCATAAAAATTTGTAAAAAGAGGGTCTGTCAGATAACCAGCATCTCCCGTCCATTGATACATTTTCAAACAAGCCTGCATCACATCAAAATTAGCATTCAGATTATACCAGAATTCCTTGTCATTGGTATAGTCAGCCGGCGCAGGTTTATTATAACGGTTTATCTCCCAATAGGTACACCAGTCTTTTTCTTCACTAATATTTTCCACAAAACGCGTGAACATATTCTTATTATGTCTGGCAAGACCCAAAATCTGAGCGCCCACCGACTGATGAGACACATCGCGCATACAGAAAGCCTCGCGCTGCGGTAATGCGGCTTCATACCAATATCCTACCGGATCACTATTATCATGTGCGTATGACAATGCCATCTTTTTCGCCCAATTGTACGCATTTTCCAACTGCTTATCCGAAGAGGTAAATACCGATATCTGGTCTGACGGCAATCTCTGAATAGCATTTTCTTTTGAAGATGAGCCACAACTTGCCATACACAAAGCCGCAACTCCCAATAATATTGCTTTTTTCATACCATATTCACTTTAATTTAATAGTAAGTTTATTCCCTACTTTAATAAAATGTTGTTGTATCTTATTTCCATTTATAATTTTCACCTGAAGTCTATTATTAGGCAAACGATCGATCTCAATGTCAAATTTAGAACCAAATGCCCCTATTTTTCTCAAAGCCATGTGACTCCATACCTCCGGTAGACGAGGTGTAAGGATAAAACTGTTAAAACCGGTAGGACGAATACCAAATAAGCCTTCTGTGATTATACGTCCATATAAGCCACTTTCCGCAGAAAGATGACGCTGACCACCTTCAGGCCATGCTTCAATGGCATAAGGCACATGCTCTCCCAACAACCGGGTAGTGGAATAACGATGTAAATACTCTGTCGCTTTTTCCGTTTCTCCCACCGCATATACCCCTCTCAAGGCATATAGTGTGGAACGATCCCAAAAAGTATCACTTCCTGCCTGTGTCAATAATCCATTTTCCGTCCATAAACGTGGTGAGAACAGCGCATTTATAGTAGCCTCGGCACGTTCATCTATACCAACCGTCAATGGAATACAAATCCACGAACGCAAAATGTCATTCCCTTTATAATAAGCATATGTATCAAAACCTTCCACAGAAGCACCGAAATATTTTTCAATATTCTTACGCAATATGGCAGCCTGCTTACGATAAACGCCCGCATTTCCTTTACCCAGTTCCCGTGCCAGACAGGAAGCAGAAATCAAAGCGTCATAATAAAGAGAAGAAGTGCACAAATTAGCATCTCCCGAAGGAAAACGATTTTCCAATTCGTCTGTATCCGAAGCCACCACTCCCTCTTTGTTCAGTTTATGATTACAATATTCCAGACACCAAGTGACAAGCGGCCACAATTGTTCTGCTTCCTCACGGCTTGCACGGGCCAGCAGATAACGGGACGCTCCATAAGCGATCATAGCCGCATCCCCTCTGTCACCTACTCCATTCCAGATATCCAGCCCTTCAGCCACAATAGAACTGGGAATAGGTTTCCATTCATTATTCATAAAACGGGCAAAATGCTTGAATGAGTTCAATGCCGATGCATTTCCATAATCATAGCCAGTAAATGGGAAATAAGGATTAATATATTCAGCCTGGTCATTAGCCCAAATAGCTGCATAGTACGATTCTCCGCCAGGTCCGTGCATAGGTCCTCCCTGAGTTTCATAGATACTTTCACAAGCCCGGATTTTAGAAAAAGCGAACATACGGTCAATAATCGGATCAGGGGTTTCAAGTACCAGATTATCCATCCATGAAGTCACTGCCTCTATTCGTTTCAGCTTCTCCTGCTGTCCGTTAATGACCAATGCGGGTTGTCCTTTTTTATATCCGGTAATATAAGCACTAAAAGAGAGCGTATCCCCCGGTTGTATAGAAAAATACCCATTTCTATCTATTTTCATTTCAATAAGATAAGAACCATCCACTCCTTTCCGCGGATCGGTGTACAATCTATTGTTTATTACCGGAATTTCTACGAACATGGGATTCTTGTCTGTATTAATCAAAAGATAATTTTCAATTAATGCAGGCAAGTCCGTTGAAGGCAAATATTCCCGTATCACTTTACACTGCCCATACCATCCGCCGTTATAAGAACTTTCAACAGTCAACATACCCTTCAAGCGGATATTGTCCACTTTTTCATCGGTAATAGTTCTACCATTGACCGTAACCATATCCAATGGATTCCAATCGAATCTCCTCATCAAACTGGCATGAGTATTATTCGGAATGGTACGCAACAAAGGCCATACCATACTTTTATTCACAACAAACGCTCCATCCGCATTCACCCCATAGCGCAGCACAACAGATACTTGTTTTCCACTCATTTCAATATGGTCACTGTGTGGGATTTGTTTGGCGGGCACCCATTCAATGCTTCCATCCGCCAACATTCGCCAACGAGATGATCCAGTGGCCAAAGCGAAAGAAGAAAATACAGTCAGCAGCATATAGCCCACTAAAAAGATCACTTTCATTTTATGCATAATTCATATTATTTCTGAGACTCACAAAATAAGGTAAAATTCCGGGAACATCACCATACGTCCCCGGAATTCATCATATAATCATACTTCTACCTATTTATCATAACCCGGATTTTGTTCCAATAAATCATTTTTTTGAATTTCATAACGTGGAATAGGAAGCAGATAGTTGGCAGGCGCCACAAAATCGCGGTCTTGAATTTTAAATAATTCATATTTCTTTGTACCATCTGTCTGCTTAGTTATATTTATACCATGAAAAGCACCCTTATCCACCTTTTCCGCAATTTTCCAACGGCGTACATCATAAAAACGATGTTCCTCGAAAGCCAGTTCTACCTTACGTTCGTGTTGGATTTTAGCTAAAAGAGCTTCTCCGCTTTCAGTAACATCAGGCAAAATATCCTCTCTGCCTCCACGTGCTCTTTTACGGATATAATTTACATATTCACGTGCTACATCTTCCTTGCCACAATGATACATGGCTTCTGCATAATTCAGATAGATTTCTGCCAAACGGCAATAAACCCACGGTTGCTTTCCTTTGTCCGACCAGCTTTTTGTCAGATTTTCATCCATAAATTTCCGGATAATATAATGTGTTTTAGAATAGTTCCATGCATCCTTACCAAACTCACTATCTATTCCACCTGTTTTTCCATCATTATTTACCCAAAATTCCACTTCTGTTCCTCTAAACAACTGTCCGTCACATACTACAGAAGCATATAAACGAGGATCACGCCCCGCCCAAGGATCTGTTGTAGCAGAAGTATATAAAGCCGGATCAGGCATAGTACCGTCTTCCATCTCATAACTATCTACCATTTCCTGCAACACAGCAGTACAAGAGTATCCACCCCAACCGTTCGTACTGTTATACCAATCATACCAATGGCCGAATTCCGTATTATACAAACGTTGGAATATAATCTCAGAACTCATCGGATTTAGGAAAAGTCCTTTATAATCAGTATCCAAAGAGTATCCTAATTTCATCACTTCTTCTGCTGCTTTAGCAGCAGCTTCCCATTTGCTTTTATCATTAGCCGGATTCCATAATGGACTGGCAGCATAAAGCAACATACGTGATTTCATAGCCAAAGCTGCTCCTTTCGTTACCCGTCCAAAATTTTCACCTGCAAATTTTTCCGGCAAAAGCTCGGATGCTTTCTGAAATTCGGAAACAATAAAGTCCACACAATCCTCATAAGTGTTACGCTTAATCATCATTTCGGGATCATCCAACTCAAACAAGCGAGTAATCAAGGGTACTCCTCCATAATTGTTCACCAATTCCATATAATAATAAGCTCTGAAAAAAGTAGCCTCACCTATCAACCAACTTCTTCTCGGTTCATCTATCGTTTCCACCTTATCCATATTACTAAAGAATATGTTGCAATTCTTTATGTTGGCATAATAATCCGACCAAATATCCAGACCTCCCAATTGATCGGGAGCCAGACCTCCTGTATTAATACTCCACGCACTGGCCCAATTAAAGTTCTCCATGGATTCATCACATACAAATCTCAATGAACTACGACTCCATCCGTTACGTGGTTTTGTATAATTCATGGTCACATAAGATTCAGTAAGATTAGCATCTGTAAAGATACCGTCTTCCGTATATGAATCCAATGGTTCTACGTCCAGTACATCACAAGAAAACATATTTCCCATCAACAGGGCGATGCATGTACTTTTCAATATGGCTGTTTTCATATTTATTCTTAAACTTAAAGGTTACTAATTTAGAAACTAACATTAACTCCAAATGTATAAGTACGAGCTTGAGGATATTTCTGTCCTGTAGAAGTCGCATCTGATTCCGGATCTTGCACTTTCACTTTATCAAAAGTCAACAGGTTCGTTCCAGTCAATACCAGACGCAAGTTCTGAATTTTCAATTTCTCTACAAAAGATTTAGGAAATGTATAAGCCAGTTCCACATTTTTCAAACGGATAAATGAAGCATCATACAACCAGAAATCACTCCATCTGGTATTTTCATAATCATCCTTATCAAACGCTCTCGGATATTTTGAGTTAGGAGTTTCCTCGGCTGAAATCCAACGATTATTATAGAATTCTTTGTCCAAATTATAAGAATAAGGGACAATCATCTGTTCAGCCCTAGCTTGACCTGTCCATAGCATACTGAATTCCAGTCCTTTCCATTCAATTCCCATATTCAAACCGTATACAATCTGTGGGACATTGCCATATTTACTACGAATACGGTCATTGTCATTAATCACCCCGTTATCATCAATATCCAGGTACTTGATATCACCTGGTTGAGCATTAGCCATGTGCGGAGTGCTATTGATCTCATCCCATGACTGATAGATACCGTCTGTTTTGTACATCAACCATGAATCGATAGAATGTCCGGTTCTTCTCTGCCATTCGGGAGTATTAGCTGCTTCGTCAAAGAATTTAATTTTGTTCTTAGTAAACGTAAAGTTACCAGAAACAAAGTAATTGATATCATTAATACGATTTTTGTGGCTCAACATCAATTCGACACCCTGATTACTTACTTCACCAATATTCTGGTCAGGCAATGTCAAACCGGTATAGTAAGGAATGGAAGCTTGCTTCGGAGTCAAGATGTCTGTACGGTTCTGATAGAAATACTCTACTGTGAAGCCCAACAGAGCATTCCAGAAATTACCATCCACTGCAATATTCTTAGAATCCACCTTTTCCCAAGTAATATCGGGGTTGCCAACACGTCCTGGTACAAACCCTTTATTTATATTGGGAATTTCACCCAAGATAGCACCGTTCTGCATATTATATGTACTGATATACTGAAAAGCATCCACACGGTCATTTCCCAACTTACCCCAAGAAGCACGCAATTTCAGATCATTGATAAATGAGAAATTATTCTTGATGAAATCTTCCTCACTCATACGCCAACCTACAGACAATCCCGGGAAAGTACCCCAACGCTTATTAGAAGCAAAATTCATAGAACCATCATGACGCAAGGTAAATTCGAACATATAGCGGTCCTTGTAAGCATAATTCAAACGTCCGAAATAATTCTGGCGAACAGTCACATAACCCCTGCCACCGTTTGTCTTTTCCTTATCAGCACCAAAGTCCAAATAATCAGGACGATTACTCAAATAGTATCCACGCCAGCCGTAGAAGTTCTCGCCTTCGTACTTACTCTGTTCATAGGCCACGAAAGCACCTACACGGTGGTCACCAAAGGTACGTTGGTAATCCAATTTCAAGTGGAAAGTCTTGGTCACATTGTCATCATGATCCTGACGTAAACTGATGTTGTTACCGTTCATATTGGTGGTCTTCTTTATGTACTCACCAGTAGCAGCGTTATAATCGTAAGTGTCCCATACATCCCACAACTGCTTTTGCTCACGTGCGTGATAGTCGAATGCAGCATAACCTGACAAAGAAAGCCCTTCGGTTATCCAAGGCAATTTCAAGTCAAAAGAGAACTTGGAATCCACAAACGTATCGTTGACCCGGTTGTAACCGGTTTCTTTACCTGCCACCAAAATAGCTAAGTTGTTTCCATTTGCCAAACCCGGGCCCGGCAGTCCATTGGGATAGTAGTCATACAACCAAGGATAAGCCATAAACGCTTCCCAAAAAATATCATCAGTGGAAATAACTGAATTATTGCGTTTTTCCCGACGGGCAGCCAAATCCACACCAATTTTCAAGTTATCGCTAATTTGCGCATCGATGTTAGAACGTACCTGTCCGGTTTGAAAATCCAAACTTGTGTTTCTATAGTTAGGTTCTTGATAAGAATAGTCACCTGAAACGTAGAATTTCACTTTTTTCGAACCTCCGCTGACACTTAGTGAATGACGGGTCTGAGGAGCCACGCTACGAAACACCACGTCCATCCAGTCGGTATCGCCATACTGATTACGGTTGATAGTACCATCCAAATATCCTCCTTTTATATTTTCATACAGCGGAGACTGACCGTTTCCTTTACGAATTTCGTCTGTCCATGTCATACACTGATATGCATTCATCAGATCAGGTGTACGTGTGTTACCCGACAAGGTGAATGAACCGTTGTAAGTAATAGTCGGTTTGTCTGATGTACCCCGTTTAGTAGTCACCAAGATTACACCGTTTGCAGCCTGCGCACCATAGATAGCGGCAGAAGCGTCTTTCAAAACATTAACAGATTCTATATCACTCGGGTTGAGTCGTTCCAAACCACCGCGGTTAGCCACTCCATCAATAACAATCAAAGGAGAGTTGTCATTCAAAGAGCCCTTACCACGAATCAGAATATCAGAGTAGTCATTACCCGGCTCACCCGAACGGTTGGTAGCAACCACACCCGGCAGCTTACCAGCAAAGGTATTGGTGATGTTGGCAGTACCGGTAGTCTTCAAATCGCTACCTTTTACAGTAGATACAGATCCGGTAACAGTTGCTTTCTTCTGTACACCGTATCCTACTACGACTACTTCTTCCAATGCTTGTGTGTCTTCACCCAATCGGATTTGCTGAACACCGGCAACCGCTTTCACTTCAATGGACTGATAACCGATGTAAGAAATAACCAAGATAGAACCAACAGGAGCATCTAGTGTATAGTTACCGTCAAAATCTGTAATTACTCCATTTGTAGTTCCTTTGACAACAACATTGGCTCCAATAATCGGTTCTCCGGTACTTTTGTCAACTACCACTCCTTTCACTGTCTGACTCTGCTGAGAAACAGAATACGAAGCCGTTATCTCACCACTCAAGGATGGAACAGCAAAAACTGTCATAGCCCCCAAGCTAAGCATTCCCGCCAATAGGATATGCTTACTTTTTAAATTAGAATTTAAAGTGTTCATTTTAGATTAGAAACATTAAGTTTAACAAAACTATTATTTAATGATTGCAGCATAACCACCGCCATCATACATTGTTATCGTAATTTTATCCCCTTGTTTTACCTTTTGTACACGACGGGCAAAGTCATTGGCATTCATATCCACATTGACACCATCTTCCCAGTAAGTCAGTGTTTTGTTTCCTTTTATAAAATCAAGGTCTATTTCGAACTTCTGTCCTTTTTCACCGACCATACCACCAATATACCAAGTATCTCCGTGACGACGAGCCACTACTACATACTCACCTACAGAGGCTTTCAGCACGCGTGTTTCATCCCATACCACCGGCACTTGAGACAAGAATTCCATACAAACCGGTTCGCGGTAATAGTTGGAAGGAGAGTCGGCAAGCATCTGCAACGGACTTTCATACACCACGTACATACCCAACTGGTGACAACGAGTACCTACAGAAGCAGGCAGGTTGAACCAAATCTTATGGTCTTTTTCATGGAAATTAATCATAGCCCCCGGAGTGTAATCCATAGGACCTGCCACCATACGGGTAAACGGCAAAGTAACATTATGCTTCGGTGTCACGAAGCTCCCCCATTTATGGTTTTCCAATCCGGCTACACCTTCCGAAGTCAGTACGTTGGGAAACGTACGCAACCATCCTGTCGGTTTGTAAGCCCCATGAAAGTCCACCAGCATCTTGCGTGCGGCAGCTTTCCTAGCCACTTCATAATAAAAGTCCACCATTTCCTGATCGTCACGGTTCATAAAGTCCATCTTGATACCTTTAATTCCCCATTGACTGAACTTATCAAAAGCCTCGTCTATCTTTTCGCGAAACGGTGCCCAAGATACCCATAAAATCAAATCCACATTCTTCTTCTTGCCGTATGCCACCAACTCTTCCATATTGATTTCAGGAATTGTTTTAGTCACATCCCATGCTTCCGACCATCCGTCGTCAATCACCACATATTCTATTCCATATTTAGAGGCAAAATCAATGTAATATTTATAAGTATCGTTATTGATACCGCATTTAAAGTCAACGCCCGTCAGAATCAATGCGTTGTACCAGTCCCATGCAATCTTTCCGGGACGTACCCATGAATAATCTCCTTCTGCTTCCGGAGCTAATTTATAGATCAATTGGTTTGTTATCAGATTGGCATCATTCTCGGCAACAATCATTGCACGCCAAGGATAATTGCGTGTGCCATTTACACGAGCAATGTAATCAGCACGCTTGGTTGGAAATATCTGACGGTCGTCTGTCTTATAATCTTCCAGTGAAACAGCGGCAAACTTGCCTGCCAGCTCGTTTTTACCTTGCTTGCGCAGAAACATACCCGGATAGCTTTCCAAATCAGATTCGCTGATAAAAATACGGGCATTCTCATCTACCTTTATTAATATAGGAGTACTGCAAAAACGATCTGTACCTATTTCCGAGAGTTTCATCGGTTTGAATAACGGCTGCTGTGCAGAAAGCATACTGCGCTCTTCGGGAAACAACGTATTATAATCTTCCGGAAAACAATAAATCACTTCTTCATTCAGTACTTTCAATGAGTCGGGAAAATCTGTATGAAAACGATAGGCCAATCCATCATTATATACCCGAAAATACAGTTTGTAATTCTCTGCATCCAGTACCATTTCATTATAATGATCAATGATTTGCTTGCTTTTCTGGCGCACTACCGGTTTCAATACTTGATTTTGTGTGGAACGTTCCACATTCTTCACTTCCATATTTCTTCCGATAACGGTTCCATTGTCGAATGTCATGGAAATGGGAGAAGGATTCAGCATCATTTTACCATTAAAAGTTACGGAATAAGTGGTATTCGTTCCTGTTTCCACATTCACTGTAATACGAGAATCCGGAGAATCAACTGTGTAGTTTTCGGCGAAAGCCAAGCTTCCCCATGCCATCATCAGGCATAATAAAGTCTTTTTCATATTCTTAATTTTATAGGTTATACTTGATACCGACAAAAGTACCCTATCCATTAAAAAGGCATGGAATGTATTATCCAAAGTATTAGAAATACCATACAAGATACTGACACTATTGTACAAAACATTAGCTCTATCGTACAAACAAAACAGTTAAACAGCTAATAATAAATAACTTATATATAATCTATAAAAAATCAAGAGTATAGTACACTCAACGTTTCGTCCTGTCAATCCGTACCAGAGAGCACACTTTTTCACATACGTAGCAGGAGCTATACATAGCCCTATGCATTTGTACGTACAGGCTTATGCATACGTATGTGGAAATCACGTCCAAAAGACAAGGACATTTTAAAAAAAAGTCGGAGATTTTTAGAAAGAGTTGCATAATGGCGACACACCGCTTAAATTCAGCGAATTAATGGGATTGTATTTCACTTCCATTTGAAAAACGACGCTACAAAAAGCACATTTGAGCATGAGTTACGTTAC
>ENA-UEPJ01002379-UEPJ01002379.1-human-gut-metagenome-genome-assembly--contig:-NODE-2379-length-19508-cov-62.349287_pt1 | contig 19508 bp, 20 predicted proteins | sample MGYA00242890_ERZ507896 | MGnify/ENA primary metagenome ERZ507896 (study PRJEB26167, sample SAMN06115508) | human gut metagenome | host: Homo sapiens | place: China:Qinghai | collected 2015-08-20... | reverse complement strand
AGAATTTCAAAAAAGCTTGATGGAAGATGATGTATATTCACTTATTTAATTTTTCCATGCTATAATAACCTTATGAGAAAACCGATTGTAGCAATAGTAGGACGCCCAAATGTAGGCAAATCAACTTTCGTAAACCGTCTTATAGGTACGAGAAATTCTATCGTTGACGATTTACCGGGAGTTACACGTGATAGAATTTATTTTGACGTTGAATGGCAAAATAAAATTTTTACAGTAATCGATACTGGCGGGATTATCCCAGGTGATGAAGATGAAATTATGTTGTCAATTTTTGATCAAGCAAAAATTGCTTGTGAAGAAGCTGACAAAATAATTTTTATTGTAGACGGAAAAGAAGGTGTTAATCCTGTTGATTACGATATTGCAAATATTTTAAGACAATCAGGAAAACCTGTTTTTCTTGCCGTAAATAAATCTGATAACCCTGAATCTTTGATGATGGTAAACGATTTTTATTCACTTGCAATCGGGGATCCTATAGGAATTTCTGCTCTTCACGGATCAGGCGGTGTAGGTGACCTTCTTGATCTTGTAACAGAAGATTTCTCTCAAGATGTAGAACAAGAAGATGATAATACAATCAAAATTGCAATTGTCGGAAGACCAAATGCAGGAAAATCATCAATAGTTAATGCTCTATTAAACGAAAACAGAGTAATTGTATCTGATATTTCAGGTACAACTCGTGACAGCATAGACAGTCATATTACATATAATGACAGAGAATTTATAATTGTAGATACTGCAGGGATTAGAAAAAAATCAAAAGTAGACTGGGGTGTTGAAAAATTTGCAGTAGATAGAGCAATAAGATCTATTAGAGATTGCGATGTTGCTTTACTTGTAATTGATGCTACTCAAGGAATTTCAGATCAGGATAAGAAAATTGCGTCAATTATTACAGAAGCAGGAAAAGGCTTAATTATAGCAATTAACAAATGGGATTTGATTGAAGACAAAAAATCAAATACAATTAATCAATATAATAAAAAACTTGCAAATGACATACCATTTTTGGAATACGCTCCAAAAATATACATTTCAGCTGTTACAAAACAAAGATTACATCAAATCTATACAGAGGCTGAAAATGTATATGCAGAATGTACTAAACGTATTTCAACAGGTCTTTTGAATAAAGTAATCAAAGAAGCTTATATGTTAAATCCACCGGCTTCTTCAAAAGGCAAAAGACTTAAAATTATGTATGTTACTCAAACCGGTATTCAACCTCCGCACATTGTTATTTTTGCAAATAACGCTGATTTAATGAAAGATCATTACAAACGTTACGTAGAAAATAAATTGCGTGAAGCATTCGGATTTTTTGGAACACCAATCAAATTATCTATTAGAGAAAGATCTGATAAAGACAAAAAATAAGAGGACTAAAAAATCCTCTTATTTTTTTATTGTTTTATCCTTTATAATTTACTTACAAAGCAAAGAACATCTTCAAATAAATTCTTTATCGGTTTTGACACATCGTAAGATAAAATATTTTTGATATATTCAAGTTTTTCTTCAAATGTTAATGCATGTCTTTGTTCTTCAGGAATTTCAGCAATTATTTTTTCAATTTTACTTTCATCAATAACTATTTTGTACTTTTCTAATAATTCTTCTGACAACATTAATGTTTCACATACATCTTCAACAGGGGTAATTTTAGAAATATCAATTTCTAAATTCTCTAATTTGCACAAATCTTCCATCTTTTTAATAGCTCCTTTTTATTATACAAACGCTTCTGATACATAATTAATCATTTCATCAAACATATTTTGTAGGGGTAATGTAACATCTATCATTGCATCTTTTTGAATTTCTGCTAATGTATTATCAAGAGTTTTAGGTGTTTCAACAACCGCTTTTTCATATCTACCTTCTTCAAGTTGATGTAACAAGTCTCTTGAAAAATCTGTAGTATCCCTTAAAGACGCCAAAATTGCACAATCAATTCTGAACAAATCTTCAGAACTCAATTCACTGCTTAACATTCGCTCCATTGCATCAAGGTCATTAATGTCACGCATAATGCCATTTGCAATTGTGTTACAGTCATTGACTATAACATTTTCAGTTTTTGAATTCATTTAAAAATTTACCTCCAATTAACTATTGCTCTGTCTGTAAATTTTATCTCGGTTTTTTAAATCAAAAACTTTAACAAAAAGATTAATTTGTTACATTATATTTACAAATAACCAAAATAGGCATGAATTAAGGCTTACAGAAAAAATAATATTTATTAGTTATTTATATATAAAAGTTTAATAACCGCTAATATTGAGCTTACAACTCTATTAATAAAGTTTAAATATATAAAAGTACTTCCCCCGAAAAAGAAAGTCTCGTCGTTTGACAAGACTTATAAATATACATTTACCCCACACTCTTTATATCACAAAATATTTATTTTGTCAACAGGTAACAAATATATTTTTTCTTAATTTATTCTAAAAATTTTTCTACATTTATTGTAGAAAACTTCATGAAAATATGTAGAAAATTCATGAGTTTTCTACAGTAAAATATTAATAATATAGTTTTCTACAAAAACATAAAAATTATTGAACAATTTTCTACAATTTTTTCTACTTGCAAAAGCTTGTCATAGTCATAGTTTCAAATAGTTTTCTACAAATATTGACAGCTTATTATTACTATTAAATATATTATTATATTAATTAATATAATATATAATATAAATTCAATTGTTTAAAACTCAAAAGTAAAGTTTTTGTATTATTCTATTCTTTTTGAATATTTAACGGATATAATCAAATTATAGAATAGAAAATCGGGGAGTAAAAATCATGAAATTTGTTGTAAAAAAAGAAGATTTATATAATGGGATTAAAATTGTAGAAAGAGCTACATCTATGAAAGCTCTTCAACCTGTACTTTTAAATATTTTGATTGAAACTATTGATAAAAGTACAATCAAATTAGTTGCAACAGATTTAGATTTAACAGTAATTGCAGAAGTTGATGCTCAAGTGGAAGAAGAAGGAAAAATTACATTACCTTCAAAGACTCTTAATGAGATAGTTTCCAAACTTGGTGATAAGTTAATTACTTTTGAAATGAATGCGGGTGAAACAACTGTTAATATAACTTGTCAAAACTCAAAGTTTGATATAATCGGTATTTCAGCTTCAGAATTTCCTCCGGAGTTTTCTTTAATTAATGTGAATGATGAAGAAGGTTTTGAAATAGAAATCAGACCATTTGTAAAAGCTGTGAAACAAGCAGGTTTTGCTGCTGCAAGTTATGAAACAAGCAACCTTTTATCAGGTATTGTATGCGATATTTCTGAAAATGTTATGGAAATTGCATCAACTGACGGAAACCGCTTAGCTAGAGTCCGTGAAACTATTGATAATAAAGACAATCATTCAAAACAATTAATTATTCCTTCAAAGACTTTGAATGAATTTATTAAAATGAGCAGTTTCATTGATGAAGATTCTGTAAAAATTTACACAGAAAAATCAAGATTAATAATAAAATCAGAAAAAACAACAACAATTTCAAGATTATTGGAAGGTCAATTCCCAAAATATAATCAATTAATTCCTGCAGAAAGTCCAAAAGAAGCTTTGGTAAATGTTTCTCAAATGACATCAGCATTGGAACGTGTATCAATTATGGTAAATGAAAAAACAAGTATTGTAAAACTTGAATTCAGCCATAATAACTTAAAACTTTCTGCAGATACACCAGATTCAGGTAAATCAGAAGAAAATATTGATATTGATTACGCTGGAGAAGAATTGACTATTGCATTTAACTATAAATTTGTATTGGAAGCTTTGAAAAACATTGATTCTGACGAGGTTAAAATAGGACTTAACACACCATTGTCAGCTACAATGTTCAAACCAAACAGCGAAGAAGATTATGTTTGTTTGATTATGCCTGTTCAAATAAGATAGTTTAAATAAGTAAAATATTTGGTGGATTTATTCTTCAACAAATTCCCAATGAAATCCATATGCCATATCTTTTTTCTTATTGCATACTTCTTTTATAGCACTAAATGCTGTATAACTATTTGAAATACCTCTTTTTATGAGCATTTCATTAGCATCTTTTGCTCTTTCAAATATTTCTCCTGTTTCAATACATTTAACTTTTTTGGGTTTATGACGAAAAGAGCGATATTGTTTTATTTGCTTTTCTATTTCATAAAATATTTTTCATTAACCCTGTAAGTTTCTGTCATTGCGTTATTATTAATTAATCTTATGATATAAGTTGAATTTTTATTTTTTTCTATATTCATTATGTTCTCCTTTTGACTAATCTCATTTGGTACTTTGCTGATTGTGAAAATAATTGTATTGAAGGCTTTTATAAAATTTTTGACAAGTCTCATTTGGTAGAAAATAGCAATAAAAAAATTCATAATTTAAATATGGCTAAATCTGATTTAAAAAAGCTTGGTAAAAATATAAAATTTCTGCGAAAAGCTAAAGGATTATCGCAAGAAAAGTTAGCTGAAATTATAAACAGAAGTCGAAATTATATTGGAATGATTGAACGTGCTGAAGTTAATACTCCTGTAGACACTCTGTTTAATATTGCCAAAGCATTGCATTCTGATATCAAAGAACTATTTGGTTAAATTATAGTATATTTTATAATTATATCAACAATTGTAAATAAATACAATATATTAACGAACAATTTACCTGTTTTGTTATAGTTTACGTTTTATTAATTGCAAAATAAACTTCTTTAAGTCGCTTTTTGCTAATGTGCGTATACAATTGAGTTGTCGATACATTGCTGTGTCCTAAAAGTTCTTGCACAACTCTTAAATCAGCTCCGTTTTCTAATAAGTGAGTTGCAAAACTATGACGCAGTGTGTGCGGAGAGATTGCTTTGTGTAATTTTTTTCCCTGCTCATGGATAAATGTGTAGATTTCTTGACGTGTTACTTTTTTACCTTTGTTGTTTATTAAAAGATATTTTGTCTGTAAGTTGTATTTTGAAATTAAGTAATCTCTTTCAGGTAAAAAATCTTTTATTGCTTGGATTGCTTTTTTCCCGAGCGGAACAAGTCTATCTTTTGAACCTTTACCTGTACATTCTAAAAATTTACTTTTTAAATCGTAATCAGTAATTTTCAAATTCGCAAGTTCTGATACTCTAAGTCCACATCCGTATAAAAGTTCTATAATTACCCTGTGAAGCTTTGATAAATCTTGGTTTAGGATATTATTAATTTCTTCTATTGTCATGACTTTTGGAAGTCTTTGAGGAATTTTTGGTTGCTCTAGAGTAAGTGCAGGGTTTGTTTTTGTAATTTCATTTACACAACTCCATTTGAAAAATCCTCGAAGTGACGCAATTTTTCTCATAATACTTGTGGGTGAAAACTTCTTTTCATGCAGGTTTCTGACATATGTGTTGATTTTAGATCTGTGAATATCGTTAATATCAACATCACCGCAAAAATCGAAAAAATCGCTCAAATCTCTCCTGTATGCTTCAAGAGTATTTTCAGCAAGACCTTTTTCAATTTCCAGATAATCTAAGTATTCTGATAAAACTTGCATATTCATATGCTTAATTCTACTACATATTTCGTTTAATGACATTCAGCGTTTATATGATATAATTAAAATGAACAAAATTTATACATAAATCGTTCTATAATTGGAAGATTTTTTGTAGAAAGGGTAGAAAAATGAAAAAAATATTATCTATATTAGTTGTATTTACAATGTTTGTAATGACAGGATTACAAGCTTTTGCAGACAGTGCTCAAGAAGCTTTGAATTTCTTTAACAGCTATGTATCAGCTGCAAATTCATATAGTCCGACAGTTGCAGGTATGTATTCTCCAAGTGCAAAAATTATAAGACAGGTTGTAAAGCCAAATGGAGAATTAGTTAATGTATTTACAAATACAGCAACTTACATAAAACAAATGAAAATAGGTCAAGCAGGTGCTAAAATGAGAGGTTACAAAAATACTTATACAAATGTAAATGTAACATCTTTAGGCAACGGAGCTTACAAAGTTAGTTCTTTAAGACAACCAAAAGGCGAAACTTATAAACTTAAGACATATATGATAGTTAAGAAAATAAACGGTAAATGGCAAATTACCGAAGAAATGATGCAGACAAAAGAACAAATTTTCTTGAAATATGCTAATAAAAAATAATAGAGGATTATGCTGGAAAAGTTTAGATTTTTAACTGCGGGAGAAAGTCATGGAAAATCTTTGACCGCAATTATAGAGGGAATTCCTTCGGGATTTGTAATAAATCCCGATTTTATCAATAAAGAATTAAAACGTCGCCAAGGCGGATATGGTCGCGGCGGACGTATGAAAATCGAATCAGATACCGTTGAAATCACATCAGGTGTTCGTTTTGGAAAAACTTTAGGATCTCCTATCACTCTTGTTATTCAAAACAAAGATTTTGAAAATTGGCAAAAGATTATGAGCACTGATCCTAAAGATTTCACAGACGAAAAAGCTTTTTCAAAGTATCGTCCCGGACATGCAGATTTTGCAGGCAGTGTAAAATATAATCAAACTGATTTGAGAAATATTTTAGAACGTTCAAGTGCTAGAAAAACAGCAATAGAAGTGGCAGTTGGAGCTTTAGCGAAACAAATTCTTGAACAGTTTAATATAAAATGTCATTCAAGAATTATTCAAATTGGTCAAGGTAAAACTGAAGAAGAATTTAAAAATGAAATAGACAAAGCAAAAGAGGCTGGAGATACTTTAGGAGGTAAATTTGAAGTAATCTATGAAAATTTACCGGTAGGTCTTGGTTCTTTTGTGCATTGGGATAGAATGCTTGATGGTAAAATTGCTCAGGCTGTAATGAGTATTCCTGCTGTAAAATCAGTTTCTATCGGAAATCAAGATGCTTATAAAATGATGGGAAGTGAATTCCACGATCAAATGTATCTTGAAAACGGAAAGATTATAAGAAAAACAAATAATGCAGGTGGTATTGAAGGTGGTATGACAAACGGTGAGCCGATTGTTGTGACTGCTGTTATGAAACCAATCCCAACTTTAAGAAAACCTTTAAAAACCGTAGATTTAAAGAATATGGAGCAAACAGAAGCGCATTTTGAACGATCTGATACATGTGCTGTGGAAGCTTGTTCTGTTGTGGCAGAAAATAGAATTGCTTGTGTTTTGTTAGATGAATTTCTTCTAAAATACGGCGGTGACAATTTTGAGGAAATAAAAAATAGACTTTAAGACAGCTTTACAATAAAATTCAGCCCATGATAGTATAAAGCTATGCTAGAGTTATTTTTAACAGGTTCTGATGATACATCAGATAAAATATATGTAACTGCCGGTCTTACTGCTACAATGCAGAGTTTAGGCTATTCTTGCGGTGTATACAAACCTGTTGATACCGGTATTGTAAAAATAAACGGTTTTGAACAATCTTTAGATATTGCTTTTATAAAATATACAGATCCTTATGTAAAAACATATTATTCATATCTGTTAAAGCAAAAATCGTCTCCTTTAATTGCAGCTGCTGCAGAAAATATTGCAATTGATAAAAATACAATTCTTAATGATTTTCAAAAAATTCAAGATGTACATGAATGTTTGATAGTTGATGGCGTATCAGGTCTTGCAACACCTTTTGGTAAAAATTTTTTAGAAGAAGATTTGATAAAAATGCTTGATTTACCACTGTTAATGGTAGTTTCTGCAAAATCTGCATCAATAAATAACATAATTTTGTCAATTAATCACGCTTTAGAAATAGGTATAAAGTTCCGCGGAGTTATTTTAAGTAATTATCCTGAAGCAACAGATGATGTGAATATAAAATTATTGCCAAGATTAATTGAAGAATATACAAATGTGAAAATATTAGGTATTTTGCCTTTGTTTGAAAGAAACGTAAATCCAAATGATTTAATTACTGAAATATTAAATGGTGTTGATATTGAGGCTGTTTTTGGAATACCAATTGCAAAACTCCAAATGTAACAAAATGTAATATTATATACTTTTTATATAAGAAAAAGTCAATTTTTTCTTAACAAACTTTTTTATAAATATATAAAGAGGTATAATTATTTTATGGATAAAAGAGAGTTTACCGTAATTGAGAATGAAACTAAAACAGAAGAAAAGGTTCAAAAGAAAACCGTTCTTCAGACAAACCCTATTGTGAAAAAATTTGTAGAGTTTCATCAGGAAAATATCGGTAAATTCAATGTAAAAGATCTTTTTAAGAAATAATGTACCAGATAAAAAATCAAATTTACCAAGATATGACGAAAACACAGAAATCAGCTCTGTGTAATTTTTTGCGTGCGTTAGTCAAAAAATCCCCGCAAATGTCAGTTGAAGACATTTATGACAAGTTTGTAGAAGATGAAAGATATTACCTTGAAATAAATAATCCTCATTTTGAGTTTTTGGAAGACTATTTAGATAGTGATAAGTTTATGGAAGAGAGTATTCTTTACTTAAAAGAATGCCGTAAGTATTATGATTACAAGAAAAAACAAGAACCTATAATTCAAGCTCAAAAAGAATTTGAAAAGAAAAAAAGAGAGTTTTTAAAAGAAGTTAAAATGTCAAAGGAAGCTCCGACAAAAAAACAACTTTATTATTATGACCGTTTGTGTAAAAAATATAATATAGAAAAAAAAGAATTAACTTCAAAACTCGAAGCTCGTGATGAAATAGATAAAATATTAAATGAGCATGATTGTCGAAATATTAGTGAATAAAAGAAAATAATGGCAGAAAGAATGAGTATTCAAGAGATTATAAAAATATTAACAGATAGCGGTATAGAACAAAATGAAGCAAATGTGGAAGTTAAAATGCTTCTTGAACATTTTGCAAATTATGGTGTAAAAGATATTATCTCAGGTAATAAGCTGACAACTGAAAAACTTGAATTAGTAAAGGAAAAGGCTGAATTAAGAGCAAAAACAAGACAGCCAATTCAACATATAATCGGTTACGCTGATTTTATGGGAGAAAAGTTTATTGTAAATCCGTCTGTTTTAATTCCGAGAGATGAAACAGAATTTTTAGTAAGAAAAGCTATTGAGATAATTAATAAAAACAATTTCACAATGGCTCTAGATGTTGGAACTGGTTCAGGTTGTATTGCATGTATGATTGCAAAATATACACAATGTCAAATTATCGGGCTTGATATTTCATCAGATGCATTAAATACAGCACTTGATAATGCTTCTAAACTAAATTTATTTAATAAAGCAATATTTAGAAAATCTAATATTTTCTCTAATGTAAAACCTGGTGAAAGCTTTGATATAATTGTTTCTAACCCTCCTTATATTCCACCGTCAGAAAAAGAAAATATTCAAACAGAAGTTAAATTTGATCCAGAACAAGCCCTGTTTACTGAAGATGAAAAAGGTTTGGAGTTTTATGAAAAGATAACGAAAGACGCTCCAAGAATTTTGAATAAAGGCGGATATTTACTTTACGAATTAGGTATCGGACAATCCGATGATGTTAAATCAATAATGGAGAAAAACGGTTTCCAAAACATAGAAATAATCAAAGATTTAGCAGGAATTGACAGAGTAATTGTTGGAAATTTATAGTCGTAAGCTATACCTACGCACGTAGTGTAAGAAAATGCCGGCAATAGTGAGACTTGCCGGCACATTACTTTAATTTTCTTAAAGTAAAGAGGTGATGATTATATGTGAATTTAATTTACATAGTCGTATGGTTTGCTTCCTGTAGCTTTATATAAGCTGATTGCATCTGTCATGCATTCAACTTTTTGTTGAGCTACAAGTTTTTCTATTGTGAGTAAGTTTTCTTGATATTGAATTAAATCAAGTTTTGATATGATTCCCTGATTATATTTGTGTTCGCTGTATTTATAATCAGATTTTTCCAAATTATATTGTTTAGTAGTTTGTAGCATTTTTTCTTTATCAAGTTTTGATGCAACCAGAGCATCATTTACTTCTTGAATTGCTGTTAAATTAGTTTTGTAGTAGTCTTGTAAGATTCTTTCATAAGTTGCTTTTTTCAATCTCAAGTTCGCAATCAAAGAACCGCCTTGGAATAATGGAGTCATTAATCCGCCGCCAAGACCAAGCAACATATTTTTTGTTGTAAATAAGCTGCCTAAATCTCCTGCATTAAATAATGCACCGCCTAAAATGTTAATAGATGGTAAAAATTCTTTTTTAGCAACTTTAACATCAATTCCAGCTTTTTCAACCATCAATTCAGCTCTCATATAGTCAGGTCTTTGAGTAATGATTTCTGATGGAATTTGAGATGGAACTGCTAATTGATAGTTTATGTCATCTAAAGATGTTCTTTTTAGAGTATTTGCATTTTCAGGACTTTCTCCGATAAGTACACACATTTGGTGTAATAATTGCTCTCTTTGTTTTTTCAACTCAATTAAATCGGTTTGGCCTTGAACTAATGATTTATTAGCTTTTACAGTATCTGCTGTAGAAGTTAGACCTTCTTTGTTACTTGCAAGCATTAAATCATAAATTTCTTGTCTTATTTTAACAATTTGTTCTTGCAATGTAATCATTTTATCAAGATTTATAATATTAAAATAAGTAGATCCTACTGCTGATACAACTGATATGTATGCAGCTCTTTCATCCAGTTTAGAGCCTTCATATAGTTTTTTTACAGCTTTTGTTTTATTGTGATTTTTTAAGAAAATATCAGCTTCATATTGAACAATAATTGGCAGACCAAAACCAATGTCAGTACTTGTTGATCCTGGTGCTTTATACCAACCTGGTCCAAATCCTGCTGCTACACTTGGTAATTCGTTTGCAAATTGTAATTTTACATTTTGGTAATATTCTTCTACATTAATTGTTGCCATTTTTAGGTCATAATTATTTAAAATAGCTTTTTCAATGTATGAAGTTAAAATATCATCATTAAAATTGTTCCACCAATTCATATTCACATATGCGAATTTATAATCATCATTTTTTCGGTTAGCATTATTTTTATTTGTAGGTTTAGTTTTTTTATTACTTTTTTCTACCATGCTTTTGAATTGTTTTGGGGTAGCAGTAGATTTTGTATTATTTTCCAGAGCAAAAACAGGCATGATATTCATGCTTAAAAAACTCATTAATAATGCTGTAGATAATAGCTTTTTCACTTTTTTTAATCCTTTGTTTTTAGTACTTGCATTTTTAATAATCATATGTTAGCATATTATTGTTGTAAATGCAACAAATTTTTTTTACAACAATAATTAAAATAATAAAAGAGTCTATAATGGAACAGATAGAAAAAGAAGAAATACAACGTTATACAGATAGTTTATATTATGAATTAGAACAAACAACAAAATTTTTTAGAGTATTTTCATTAAAATTCTTTAAAAAATTAAATGTAAATTTATCTCCTGATGAGTATGTAACAATTGAAACTATTTTATGTAATGCAGGAATTTGTCAAAGAGATTTGGCTAAATTAATATTAAAAGATAGAGCAAATACAGGTAAAATATTAGACTCTTTAGAAGAAAAAGGTTATATTACAAGATTTGTAGATATGAAAAACAACCGTTTAGTCAGAAAAATGGGAGTGACTGAAAAGGGTAAAGAAGTTTATGATTCAATAACAGATAAATTACGAGCAGCAATTGATAAAATGAATGCTATTCCTGGTAGAAAAAATATATCTTCAAAAGAAAAAGAATTGTTAAGAGATATTTTAAAAAGATTTAGAGATAATTTAAGTAAAATGGTAGATATGCAAATATAAAAAATGAGGTATAAAATGGACGAACAAAATATAAATACTGAATCAGAAAATGTTCAAACAGAAGAAAAAAAAGAACACAAACCATTTAAACGTTATATTGCAATAGGAGTAGGTGCTATCGTTGCAATTGCAGCAGGTTTTGTAATTCATGATGCATTATTATATCAATCAACAGATGATGCTTATGTAGAAACAACCACCGTTCAAGTAGCTCCAAGGGTAAGCGGTCAAATTACTGAAGTTTATATTACTGATAACCAGAAAGTTAAAGAAGGTGATTTGGTAGCTAAAATTGATCCTGCAGATTATGAAATTGCTCTTGCACAAGCTGATGCAAAATATGAAAAAACTCTTTTAAATCAAAAAAATGCGAAAGCTAATTTTAAAGCAATGCAGACAAATATTGAAGTAGCTAAAAAAGATTTAGACAGATATAAAGCTTTGTATGAAAAAGGTGCAGTATCAAAACAAACTCTAGATACAGCTCAAGCTAAATATGATTCAGCTCAAGCAAACTTAACTCAATCAGAAGAAGCATTATTATCAGATAGCGGTAAAAAAGTTGCAGATGCTGATTTGAGAGAAATAAAAGCAGCTAGAGATAAAGCAAAATTAAATTTATCATACACAAATATTTATGCACCTCAAACAGGTACAGTATCTTCAAGACGTGTAGAAAAAGGTATGTATGTAAATATTGGTTCTCCATTATTTGTAATTGTTCCTGAAAATGTATGGGTTGTTGCAAACTTTAAAGAAAATCAATTACGTCATATGAAACCTGGTCAAGAAGTTGATATTAAAATAGATACATATCCAAATAAAGTATTCAAAGGAAAAGTTGACAGTATTCAAAGAGCTTCAGGTGCTAAATCAAGTTTATTCCCACCTGAAAATGCTGTAGGTTCTTTCGTAAAAATTGTTCAAAGAATTCCTGTAAAAATTGTATTTACTGAAAAAATAGATCCGAATGAATATAGCATTATCCCAGGAATGTCAGTAGTTCCAAAAGTAAGAGTAAAATAATAATAAAGTAAAAAAACGGACAAAATATATAAAAAGTCTGGTATATCGGCAAAAAGGATTACAAAGATAAAGGAGCCGTAATGGCTCCTTTTAAATAAAAGAATATATAGGGAAAATATGTCTGCAGAACTAATTCAAGAAGAGTGGAAACCTAAAACAAATCCATGGTTAATAATTTTACCTGTTATGTTAGCAACATTTATGTATGCGTTAGATGAAACTGTTGCAAACGTTGCTTTACCTCATATTGCTGGGTCTTATTCTGTAAGTTCACAGGAATCAATATGGGTTTTGACAAGTTATTTAATGGCAAGTAGTATTGTTATACCAATGATAGATTTTTTCTGTAAATTTTTTGGCAGAAAAAACTTTTTTATGCTTGGTGTATTTATATTTACAATAGCTTCTTTTATTTGCGGAGTATCAAATTCTATTGGAATGATTGTAATAGCAAGAGCATTACAAGGTATAGGCGGTGGTTGTCTTATGCCTATGGCACAGGCTATTACTTTGGAATCTTTTACAGGTGAAGCAAGAAACAAAGCAATGGCTGTATTTGGTTTAGTTGTAATTGTTGCTCCTATTTTTGGGCCTGTTTTAGGTGGATATATTACGGAAAATTGGTCTTGGCCATATATTTTCTTTATCAATATTCCTGTAGGTTTTATTTGTATTACATTAGCAAAAATGTTTTTGGAAGATCCTCCTTATGTTCAAAAACAAGATAATATTCATTTGGATAAATGGGGATTCTTATGGTTGTGTGTATGGCTTGTTCCTTTACAAATAGTTTTTGATAAAGGTAATGATGCAGATTGGTTTAATGCTACTTGGATTTGCTGGTTGACAGCAATAGCTGTATCAGGTGCTGTTTTGTTTTTCTATACACAGGTTAAGGGTAAAAATCCGCTTGTAAAATTAGATGTATTAAAAGATACAAATTATGTATTCGGTACAGTAATGTTAATTTTAATTAATGCTGTATTATTGGCATCTTTAGCAATATTACCTCAAATGCTTCAATATATGCTAGGATATGATTCTTTTCTTAGCGGTTTAGCAATAATGCCTAGAGGATTAGGTTGTTTGACCGCATTGTTGATATTTGGCGGACTTGGCGGAAGATTAAGTTATAGAACTTATGGTGTTATTGGTCTTACTTGTCTAGGTATTGGCGGTTGGATGTTAGGACTTTTAAATCTTGAAATTAATCCTATGAATATTGCAATACCTAATTATATATTTGGATTAGGGCTAGTATTTTCATTTATGCCAATTACAACTTTATCTTGTATTACAATTAGAAATGACCAAATGACAAATGCTTCTGGTTTGCAAAACTTATTAAAAACCATAGGTGGTGCAATTGGTACATCTTTAGTTGCTACTATGATTTCAAGATTTTCTCAGGTACATCAACATGGACTTGTTAAAAATTTAAGTATTTCAAATCCTGTGTTTATGGATAAATTAAATACATTATCAGGAACTTTTATTCATCAAGCAGGTGATATGATGAATTCTACTTATATGGCAGGTAAAATGCTTTATAATCAGTTAATTCAACAATCTACTTTATGTGCTTATATGACAACTTTTAAAGTTTTTTCAATAGCTTGTTTTATTTTAATCCCATTTATGTTTTTATTAAAAGGTGAAAAAAAATAGGAAATAATAATTTATGTCTGAAAATAAAATAGAAAAAGAACAATGGACCCCGTCTGTTAACCCTTGGATAATGATTATCCCTGTAATGTTAGCAGTTTTTATATATGTATTGGACGGAACTATAGGAAACGTTGCTTTGCCTCACATGGCAGGAAGTTTTTCTGCTACTCGTGATGAATCTATGTGGATTTTAACAAGTTACTTAATTGCTGCAGGTATTGTAATTCCTGCTGTAGATTTTTTCAGTAAAGTATTTGGACGTAAAAACTTTTTTATTATAAGTATTTTAATGTTTACAATTGCATCAATGCTTTGTGGTATGGCGAAAAATATTGAATTCATGATATTTGCCCGTATTTTGCAAGGTTTTGGCGGTGGCGGAATTTTACCGATTTCACAGGCAATAATTATTGAGAGTTTTCCTAAAGAAAAACGTGGAATTGCAATGTCAGTATTTGGTATGGGGGTAATTCTTGCTCCTATTATTGGTCCTGTATTAGGTGGTTGGATTACTGATAACTGGACTTGGCCTTGGATTTTTTACATAAATGTTCCATTTGGCTGTTTGGCTGCAATTTTATCTCATAGATTAGTTGAAGATCCTCCTTATGCTAAAAAACAAAAGAATGTTAAAATTGATGGTAAGGGATTTTTCTATTTAACAATATGGCTTGTCACATTACAGACAGTATTAGATAAAGGTAATAATGCAGATTGGTTCAATGCAACTTGGATTTGTTGGACATTTGGGGTATCTTGTGTTGCTTGTATTTTATTTTTCCATTCGCAACTTACTAATAAAGAGTCTTTAATTGATTTATCAGTTTTTAAGGATAGAAATTTTTCTGCAGGTACTATAATTTCAGTTGTAATTCAAGCTGTGTTATACGCATCACTTGCAATTCTTCCTCAATTTTTGCAAAGTATGTTAGGATACACTGCTTTTTTAAGTGGTGCAACAATGATGCCTAGAGGTTTTGGTAGTATGACAGCTATGATTTTAACAGCAACTTTAACTAATAAAGTTGATAATAGAATATTAGTAGCTATAGGATTATGTCTATTAGGCGGTTCTACTTTAGCATTTGGATCTTTGAATTTGCAAATATCTAATATGAATATCGCTATACCTAACTTTATAATGGGTATTGGAATGGGGCTTTCAATGGTGCCTATTATGAATTTGTCTGTTGATACTTTGAAAAATGAACAGATGACAAATGCTACAGGTATTCAAAATTTATTGAAAAATATTGGAAGTGCAATCGGTACATCATTAGTTGCGACAATGCTTACAAGATTTGCACAAGTTCACCAATATATGATGGTTGGAAAAACCAGTGAATTAAATCCGGCATTTATTGAAAGGGTTCAATCAACAGCAGGAGCATTAGCTGCTTATACAGAACATACAGTATCTCAATATATGGCTCAATATTCATTATATGGACAATTGGTAAAACAATCTACTCTATGGGCATTTATAGATTCTTTCAGAATATTTGGTGCTTTATGTATTACAGTAATTCCACTTTTATTGTTGATGAAAAAATTGAAAAAAGCCTAAGATTTATAAAATAATAATTTAAAGCAAAGAAAACCGATATTCTTTATAGAATACCGGTTTTCTCAGGCTTCGAACAATTAATTACTGTTTTTTTGAAATTAGTTGCATTTTTTATTTGTTCAAATTATTCAGAACAACCGAATGCAATAGTAATGTGTTCTCTTGGATTTACAGCGGAGATTTTGTATCCGCGTGGGTCAACAAGGTAAGCAAATTCGTCGCCTGTAGTTTGGAATAAGCCCATTGTACCAGATAGGGCAGTTCTAGTTACGTCAACAGGAGCTTTAACTGTTTCCCATAGACCATCACCTAAGTTACGAGCAGCAGCACCAAATTCGCCTTGGAATGCGTGACCTAGCATATAACCTGCATCATTAGAGATATTTTCAGCAGCGTTACCAACGTTCGTAATAATACCGCCTGCAGTTCTACCTACAATACCAATCATTGAACCTGCTAATGTGAATGGCATTTCAACTAATCTTGCAACTGGGTTTACTTGTTTTGATTTGTTTACTTGTGCTTGTAAAATTTGTTTTGGTAATTTAGTTTTGCAATCACCGTTTTTAATTTCTGTGAATGATAATTTTAAAGCACCTTTATCACAGCCTGAAGGTCTTATTACTTCAACAACTTGACCTGTTACTGTAGATCCGCAAGGATATGTAACACCGTTAATTGTTACATCTTCAAGAGTTTTAGCTCTGAAGTATTGACCAACGTGAGAAGATTTTGCTGTTAATTGGTCGATCATCTTAACTTGTAATGTAGGAATTTTAACAATTTCTTCTTGTTCTACAAAAGCATTTTTGTTTACAGGACAAGCAGGGCAGATATTGTTAGCTGTTTTTGGGTTAGTATCGTAACCTAATGCTACACGAACTGTTTGCATCATTGAAGCTACTTCTGCACGAGTTGCTTCTTTGTTAGGCATAATCATATTTGGGTTAGGTGAATCTTTTAAAGCACCGTTTTCCAAAGATTTTGCAACAGGAATTCTTGCCCAGTTAGGAATAGATGCACCGTCTGCGTATTTGCTTAAGATTTCATCAGCTTTGCATTGGTCGATGTCGCAAGTCATACCTTTTGCAATTGTAGTTAAAGCTTCTACTCTTGTTACAGGGTGGTTTGGTTTGAAGTTTCCATCAGGGTAACCTTTTAACAAGTCTTCATCAACAGCTTTTGCAATTGCAGCATTAGCCCAGTTGCTTTTTGGTACGTCTTTGAATAATCCTTCTCTAGGCATATCGCATTGATCAAGATTGAAACCTTTTACTAACATTGTTGCAAATTCTGCACGAGAGATATTTCTATTAGGTTTGAAATATCCATCAGGATAACCAACTACTACATCATTTATAGCTAATTTATCAATATCACATGCTGCCCAAAAACCGTTAGGTACGTCTGGGAATTGGCATCCGCCTAAGTTTGCGGCAGCACCTGTTGTTTGCATCATTTGGTTTGGAATTTCATAGGGAACAAATGATTTTCTTACTGCATCAATAGAGTTTGAAGATTGGAAATCAATAGGACAATTATTTCCGTCCATTAATCTTTCATTTCTATCAATTGGAATACCATTGTGTCTTGTCGGTGCTTCGTTAAGACAAGGCATTTGAGTAGCAGCACCTGTTACTTGACCTTGAGAAGAAATAGTTGTTCCGTTTACGTTAGAAGAAAGAGTTCTTGGAGTACCTGCAAGTGGTGTATCTGTTGAGAAGATTGAATTTGCAGGTTGTCCTACATAGTTGTTTGTACCATAAATAGCATTAGGATAGCCATATACTTGTTTCATATCTTTTCTGTCAGGTTTACCGGTTTGAGGGCAAACTGCACAAGCTGGTTCTGGTGGATCATCACAGCTTATTTCATCTGGACATCCGCAGTCTGATTTTTTCTGTGTTTCACAAGGATCACATGGTTGTGCACATGGATCTTCTTTTTGACAATCACAGTCTGGTAATGCTTTTTTGCATTTTGAGCAAGTATTTGGTTTTGCTGTCTCACATGGACAAGCTGGACCTGTTACAACAGGTAAAGGTTCTGCGCAAGGTGCCGGAGTTTCCGGAGTCTCGCAAGGACAAGCCGCCATTGCTTGATTCAAGGAACACGTTGCTATTCCAACGGCAATTGCAGCTGCCACAGTAAGTTTTTTAATAGTCATTTTTACCTCCTTGTGTTATGGGCTTTTTTTCTAAAAACCCCAAAAATATTTTTAAAAAACAAACTAATACTAGATTATGTACTTTATTCTTCTTTAGAAACATTACCATAAGCGGTTATTCGCTCGGGCTATTTGATTTCTATTATGGTATGTAAGATTTCTTTAATGATTGTTTTATATTATGAGTCTAATTTTTTTTAATTTGCTTGTCTGGTTGTATTTTTTCAAGTATGATATCTTTATGATTAAAAAAATTATTCTACTTTTAATATGTTTTTGTTTTATATTTTCCGGTTGCGGAAAAAAAACAACTGAAAATGACGATTTCGCAAATGTTATAAAAAGAGATAAATTAATTGTAGGAGTTCGTGATGATGCTCCACCTTTTGGATTTAAAGATGAAAAGGGTAATCTTATTGGATATGATATTGATTTAGCGAAAATTATTGCAAAAGATATTTTAGGAAATGAAAATAAAGTAGAGTTTGTGCCTGTTACAGCTTCAAATCGTATTATGAAATTGAGTGCAAATGAAGTTGATTTTTTAATTGCTACTATGTCTATCACAAATCAGCGTCAACAAATTTTAGATTTTTCAGTTCCATATTATGTTGCTGGACAAGCGATATTAGTTAACAGCTCTAGTAAAGCAACTTCTTTGAGCGATTTTGAGGGTAAAAAATTAATAATAGTTTTTGGATCAACAAGTGAAAGAAATTTACGCACAAATGTACCTGAAGTAACTGTAATTGGTTATAAAAATTATAATGATGCCTATAGAGCACTAAAACAAAATAAAGCAGATGGTATAGTTGCAGATGATACGATACTCCTTAATTATGCTTTAAAAGATAAATCAGTAAAATTGTTACCAAAACGCTATTCAAAAGAACCTTATGCAGTAGTTTTCCGAAAAGAAAAAGAATCTGAAAGATTATTGATTAGAGTAAATCATATTATAGGTAGATTGGCTAGTAAAGGACAGTTAAACAGATTGCAAGAAAAATGGCATATTAAATAAAAATTATTTTTTATATATCTTGAAAAAATAAAAAAAATAATTTATACTAAATCAAGAAGCAATAAAAATAATTTAAAATTAATTTAGAATTAATAAAGGAGTGAAAGTATGAAAAAATTCATGATTAATAACTTCGGGGGGGGGGCGTTTTAAGCCAAGCAGGGCTTAAGTTTTCAGGTTTTACCTTAGCAGAAATGATGGTAGTAATGCTCATCATGAGCATAATTTTAGCAGCCATGGCCCCGGTAATGACAAC
>ENA-UEPJ01002359-UEPJ01002359.1-human-gut-metagenome-genome-assembly--contig:-NODE-2359-length-19677-cov-7.767143_pt1 | contig 19677 bp, 19 predicted proteins | sample MGYA00242890_ERZ507896 | MGnify/ENA primary metagenome ERZ507896 (study PRJEB26167, sample SAMN06115508) | human gut metagenome | host: Homo sapiens | place: China:Qinghai | collected 2015-08-20... | reverse complement strand
CCCGTTTGTCCTCATTTGTCCCATCCGGTAACGGCTTGCACCTACAAGACAATTACCGTTTCCGGCTTTCACGGTCGGTTTGCTTTCCGGTTGTTCCGGCTCTCTTTTCCCACCCGTGAACCATGTTCCCAAGCTATCCCTGTATCGCCATAAGAGAACGGCGTAATACAGGAGCGTTCCGATAATAAACCACTTCAACATGTCAGAACGGCTTTTCAAATTTGCTTTCGTACAGTTCGTTTATCTCGTCCTGAAACTGGTCGAAATGGCGGAGCAGGATATTTTCTACATAGCTGCTCACGGTTGCCTTGCGTCCGCCGATAACGGTTACTATCTTCATTAGCTTTTCGTGTGTGGTACGGCTGACATATAACGGTTGGCGGTCGGTCAAGTCCACCCGCATGAAATAGGTTTCCCGGTAGTCGCCCGGAGTGTTCTTTTTCCGGCGGGCAGGTTCTTTCACCGCCTTTTCTTCCTTTGGTTCTGCCTTGATTTCCGGTTTATCTGCCGTTTCCACCGTACCCGTTTTATCGTCCGGTTTATCCGGTGTTTCTATTTCCGTTTCCACCGCCACCGATGGCGTTTCCTGTTTTTTCACGGGCAAGCCCTGTGAAATAATCTCTTTCATAAAATCCTCGTCTATTTGCGGTTTCCCGCCGCTTTGCTTTGCCATATCGTTACAGTTTTATAAGGTATGCGATTTCGGTTATCAGTTCTTCTATGTTACTGCCTTTTACCAGCCGTTTGTCCGCCGGGAACAGCGTAGAACGGAACACGGTTTTACGTTGTGCGTCCAGTTCCTTTTTAAACCTTTTGGTGTCCGGGATAAATACTTTCATAAGGGGTAATTCCAGTTCCCCGATGGTCTGTTCATACAGGGTGTACAGGTCTGTTTTTTCCCGCCCATCTACCATGTTCCAAAACAGGTGCAGCCCTTTCAGTCGGCACGCTTCATTCTTTACCAGCAGTTTGTTGATAGCTACCGCAAAGGAAAGGCTGCTTTCCAATACCACCCGGTCGGCGGCTATGGGAGTGAAAATGTAGTCCACCCCTGAAAGCGAATTGATAACACCCTCACTGTTCACCGTTCCGGGCAGGTCGAAAAAGACCACATCATAATCCGACCCGGCAGACGCAAGAAATTCATCCGCCGTTTTTATCGCTTCGTCCGGTGAACTACACAACACCGGGTACGCTTTCTTTCCCAGTGTTTTGAACTGGCTGAAAGCAAGCTGTTTGTAATAATCGTCACCGTTCACCTGTTCGGCATCCCGTTTGCGCATGGCACTGATACTGTGCTGCGGGTAGTCGCAATCCACGACCGCCACGTTATACCCTTTCAGGTAAAATAGGTAACTTGCCACCAAGACGGTGAACGTTGTTTTGCCGACCCCGCCCTTTTGGGTGGAGAAAGCCACATACAAGGTTTCTTTCTTCATTGTAATAATTCTTTTTTGTGATACATCTTTATTTCATTCCATCCGTACAGATTGACGGATGGTTTTCTTTCGTGCCATGTTGAAAGCTCAAAAGCCGGAATGACTTCTTTTTCTCTTTCCTTGTTTCTTGCTATCTTTCTACAAAGGCAGGTTGTTTTCTTCCTTGCTTTTTTGTTTTCATTCATTCCACAAAGACAGCTTGTTTTCTTTGCAGACCGTTTGCTTTCCCGATTGCAAGCCTGTTTCCTTTCAATCATTCCATCCGGTTTGCTTTCCTGCTTTCTTGAAAGATTGCAATCTTGAAATCTTGTTTTCAAGTTTTCAAAACCGCTTTCTTTCCGTCCGCTTTCCGTTCTATATTTCCATCTATCCATATTGCTATCTTTCTTAAATCCGGGACAAATAAACATAGAAAAACAACCCCTTTCGAGATGTGTCCTCAAATGTCCCCGTTTGTCCTCATTTGTCCTATAACCCGCTATTTCACAGCATTTTTAATACCCGTTACTTTGCAACCGAAAGGTATCGGTCAGGCTAACCAAGCCCCCGCCGCCGGGAGCGTTCCAATATCCGCTAACTCCAATCCGTCCGTAGGCGGATTTTTATTTGCACTGGCAAATAGCAAGGTGTGTCCAGAGCTGCTTGAAATTCTTTCAGCAGCTTTGAACGCCTTGCCCGGACGAAGCCGGGATAGGGTCACTCCGAAGTCGTAACCCTTTAAAGAAATGAAACATGAAACAGAAAAATGAAAATGCGCCCCGTCCGGGTGGCGCAGGACGAAAGCCCAAAGCAGACCCGGCAGTGTTCCGGTACTCTATCAGCTTCAATGCGATAGACCACGCCCGCTTTTTGGCATTGTTCGACCAGTCGGGTATGCGCACCAAAGCGCATTTTATCACCGCCCGCATCTTTGGCGAACCGTTCAAAGTGATTAAAATCGACAAGGCGGCGGTAGAATATTATACCCGGCTGACCGCTTTATATTCCCAGTACAGGGGTATAGCCGTGAATTATAATCAGGTGGTAAAGGCTCTCAATACCAATTTTTCGGAGAAGAAAGCACTCGCTTTTCTCTATAAACTGGAAAAGGCAACGATAGAACTTGCCGACCTGAACCGCCAAATTATTGAACTGACCCGTGAATTTGAAACAAGATGGTTGCAAAGATAAGCGTAGGCAGTTCCCTGTTCGGTGCACTTTCTTACAACCAAAACAAGGTGGACGAAGAACAGGGAAAGGTACTTTTAAGTAACCGTATGTTTGAAAGTGAGGACGGAAATTTCAGCATCCGGCGTTGTATGGAATGTTTCGATATGCACCTGCCCGCAGACCTGAAAACGGAAAAGCCGATTATCCATATCTCCCTGAACCCGCACCCGGACGATGTACTTTCCGATAGCCAGCTTGCGGATATAGCCAAAGAATATATGGATAAGTTGGGGTACGGCAACCAGCCGTATATGGTTTACAAGCACGAAGATATTGCAAGGCATCATATACATATCGTTTCCATCCGGGTGGATGATACGGGCAAAAAGATAAACGACAAGTTCGAGCATATCCGCAGCAAACAAATCACCCGTGAACTGGAACAGAAGTACGGGCTGCATCCGGCAGAGAAGAAACAGGCAGCCGACCGCCCCGAACTTAAAAAGGTGGACTACCGGGCAGGGGACGTAAAGCACCAGTTATCCAATACGGTGAAAGCCCTTGCCAGCAGCTACCGTTTCCAAAGTTTCACGGAATACAAAGCGTTGCTATCTATATATAATGTACAGGCGGAAGAAGTGAAAGGGGAAGTGAACGGTAAACCCTATAACGGCATTGTCTATTCGGCAACCAATGACAAAGGGGAAAAACAAGGCAACCCGTTCAAATCATCCTCTTTGGGTAAGTCGGTAGGTTACGAAGCCATCCAGCGACACATCAAGAAATCCACAAAAGACATTCAGGACAAGAACCTGAAAGAGCGTACCCGCCGGACGGTCGGCGCAGTGATGAAATCCGCCCATAGCCGTAAGGAACTGGAACAAGAACTGAAAAGGAAAGGTATAGACGTTCTTTTCCGGCAGAACGATACAGGCAGGATATACGGTGTAACATTCATCGACCACGAAAACCGTACCGTCCTGAACGGTTCACGGTTGGGAAAGGACTTTTCCGCCAATGTGTTCAACGACCTGTTTTCCGGCTCCCGTACTTTGTCGGGAAACAGCAAACAGGAAACGCAGGAACAAAAACCGGAATATAACCCGACCGGACATCTTGAAAATACAGGAAAAGCCATTGCGGGACTGTTCAGCCTTTTATCCGGTGGGAATGATACGCCACCTGATAACAGCCAAGTTCCACCACCCAAGAAGAAAAAGAAGAAGAAACAAAGACGTATTTAATAAATATAAAAATTTCAATTATGCAGAATGAAGATGATTTAAGAGGACTTGCAAAGGTCATGGACTTTATGCGGGCAATCAGTATTTTATTTGTAGTGATAAACATTTATTGGTTTTGTTACCAGTCGTTCCGGGAATGGGGTATCAATATCGGGGTAGTCGATAAAATCCTGTTGAACTTCCAGCGTACCGCCGGGCTGTTCTCCAACATCCTATATACCAAACTTTTTTCAGTGGTATTCCTTGCGCTTTCTTGTTTGGGAACAAAGGGAGTGAAAGAGGAAAAAATCACATGGAACAGGATTTATGTATTCCTGACAATCGGTTTTATCCTGTTCTTCCTGAACTGGTGGCTGTTGGTTCTGCCGTTACCACTGGCGGCAAATACAGGTTTGTATATCTTTACCATGACAGCCGGGTATCTTTCGTTATTGGCTGCCGGAGTGTGGATTTCCCGCCTGTTGAAAAATAACCTGATGGATGATGTGTTTAATTTAGAAAATGAAAGTTTCGCACAGGAAACACGCCTGATAGAAAACGAATATTCCGTAAATCTTCGTTCTCGTTTCTACTATAAAAAGAAGTGGAACGATGGATGGATAAACGTTGTAGCAATTTTTCGTGCGTGCATCGTTGTTGGAAATCCGGGCAGTGGGAAGTCTTTTTGTGTCGTAAACCAATTTATCAAACAGCAAATAGAAAAGGGCTTCGCAATGTATCTGTATGACTACAAATTTCCCGACCTTTCGGAGATAGCCTACAATCATTTGCTTAACCATTCGGACGGGTACAAGGTGAAGCCCAAATTTTACATAATCAATTTTGATGACCCACGTAAGAGCCACCGATGTAACCCGATAAATCCGGCGTTTATGACGGACATATCGGACGCATACGAAGCCAGTTACACAATCATGTTAAATTTGAACCGCAGTTGGATAACCAAGCAAGGGGATTTCTTTGTGGAAAGTCCTATTATTTTACTTGCTTCTATAATATGGTTTTTGAAAATATATCAGGGTGGAAAGTATTGTACATTCCCGCACGCCATTGAATTTCTGAACAAGAAATATGCCGACACGTTTACAATTTTAACCAGTTATCCCGAACTGGAAAACTACCTTTCACCGTTCATGGACGCATGGGAATCCAATGCGCAAGACCAGCTTCAAGGGCAGCTTGCAAGTGCTAAAATCCCACTTTCAAGAATGATTTCACCTGCCCTGTATTGGGTAATGACAGGGGATGATTTTTCACTGGATATAAACAATCCGGAAGAACCTAAAATTTTGGTGGTAGGCAATAATCCCGACCGTCAAAATATCTATTCCTGTGCTTTGGGACTGTATAATTCCCGTATCGTGAAGCTGATAAACAAGAAGCACCAGCTAAAATGTTCCGTAATCATTGACGAGTTACCGACCATCTATTTTCGGGGACTGGATAACCTGATAGCAACGGCACGAAGCAACAAGGTAGCGGTCTGTTTGGGCTTTCAGGATTTCAGCCAGTTACGCCGGGATATGGGTATTGTTAAAATTAGTAAAAATAATCATTTTGACGGGTTTTTTGCTTGTTTTAGGCCTAAAAATAATCGTAATTTAGCATCTAACATTATAATATTAAAATATTATTCTTAAAATAAATAAAATATTTTCTTGGTTTTTCTTGTTTGTTTTATTCTAATGTTGTAATATTGCAGAAAGAAAGAAGGTGGCAGGTGTCTGTCGCTCTCGATGGCTCGCGAGTCCGGTCGGCGGTCGTTGCCCGGATGTTGAAACGGAAGTTCAATTTTTAATATTATTATTATGGCTATTGTAGAAAGTGAAACTTTTGACGGGATGCACAACCAGTTGGGTGGTAAAGTGCTGAGAACGCTTCCCTCGGGTACGATCGTGCTGGCTAAAATGCCGGCGGAGCAGCAATTCAAGGACAAGGGCGGTCGGATGAAACGCGACCTCCGGATGATGGGCTACGGCGAGTGCGGGCGCATGAGCCGTTTGCTGGCGGACACGCTGGGTGTGGGGTACGTGCAGCGGGAACGCTACATCTCGGCGGCGAACGCTTTCATGGAGGAGAACGCGACCACGTTTTGCACGGTGACGATGGACGGGGAGGGGATGCTGTTGTTCGACTACAAGTTCGATTTGTTGCAAGTGTCGAGGGGTGACGCGGCGAAACCTAAAACCGCCGTGACATATGATTTTGAAGCGCGGAAGATTGCCGTGGAACAGACGGCGGAACCGGATCCCAGTTCGAAACGGAACCCCGATGACCGGGTGTACGCCTGTATGTTTGACACGGTGAATTTCGAGTCGGAGTTGATGTCCCTGCGCGTACGCGGAGAGGGCGGTTCAAGTTCTTTCGCCATCCCGGCGGAATGGGACGCGGAGAACACGGTGGTCTACACGTTCGCCGTGTTCGCGAATAATCAACGGGCGTCACCGCCGAATTACTACCACCACGTGACGGAAGCGGAAGTGGCGGCAATCGCCGAACGCGACCGCGTGGCGCGAGAGGCGGAACAGCGCCGGCAGGAAGAAGAGGCGGCGGAGGAAGCGGCGGTGAAAGAGAAAATCGAGAAAGCCGCCCGCGTGAAGCTGGGCAAAAGTGATTTGCGCAAGGCGAAGGAGAAAGCCCGTTCGCGCGGCGTGCAAAACGTGACGCTCGGGCAGATCAATGCCGATATCCAGCGTATCCTCACCGAAGAGGAGGAGAGGGAGAAGAAACGGAAACAGGAGCAGGAGAGCTGAAGGCGTTAGGAGTTCATAAGGTTTATAAGGTTCATAAAGTTCATAAGGTTCTTGGCCCCCCGCGGGGCGCTTTGTCCACGGCAGCTTGAGCTGCCGATAAGCCTTGTCCGAAGGACACCCGTAACTTTATAAACTTTATGAACCTTATAAACTTTATAAACCTCATAACTTGCCGGAGGGCAATATTTTTATTAACTTGCGGCGTTTTTAACATGAACGTGAAAGATGATGAATAAACGTGACGTCGGTTACCGGGCTAAATTACGCTTTTCCCGTTGGAACAGGAAAGGGTATGCCATTTTCGCCTCGCTGGGGCGGGAGGTGTGCATCGGGCGGTTGGCGATACATATTTGTGAAATGGCGTTGCGGAAATCATCGAGAAAAGGCGTGATCGTGAATCTCGCGGAGGCGTTCGAACGAATGGTGACGACATTCGAGGAATACGCGGAAAAGGTGACGCGGGCGTGTTGCCCGGTGGTTCCCGCGCGTGTCGATGCTATTAATACCGGGAGTTACGGGAATTATGATACGAGAATGAAGGTACGTCCGGCTGTAAAGGTGGACGTACCTTTTTTATTGAAAACAAATTAATTTATGATTTATGAATTACGATTCGCGATTAGAAAAGCGTTAGCAGACGGGAGGGAATCATAAATCATAAATCCAAAATCTTAAATAGATCGGATGATAGAGAAATTGAAACAGAAGGTCTTCGAGGGAGGACAGATCACGAGGGAGGAAGCGCTGGCACTGGTTGCCGCGGGGGATAAGGCGGCGTTGTATGCTGCCGCGGGGGAGATACGCGATCGGTTTGCCGGGCGTTATTTCGACACTTGTTCCATCGTGAACGCGCGGTCGGGACGGTGCTCGGAAAATTGCAAGTGGTGCGCGCAGTCGGCAGTTTTCAAAACACACGTGCAGGAGTACGAGCTGATTGACGAGGAGAGTTGCGTGGAGTTGGCTCGATTGAACGCGAAATACAAGGTGAACAAGTTTTCGTTTGTCACGAGCGGGCGTGCGCTGTCGGACAAGAATATCGACCGCCTGCGCGGGTACGCCGAGAGGATAAAACGAGAGATGAATATCAACCTGTGTGCCTCGATGGGGTTGTTGAGCAAGGAACAGTTACGCCGACTGAAAGAGTCCGGTATAACCCGCTACCATTGTAATCTGGAATCGTCGCCGAGGTTTTTCGCCACGTTGTGCTCGTCACACACGCTAGAGGAGAAGATACAAACGATTCGTGCCGCACAGGAGGTGGGGATGGAGGTTTGTTCCGGCGGGATTATCGGCATGGGTGAAACGATGGAGGATCGCGTGGATCTTGCCTTGACGGTGCGGGAATTGGGCGTGAAGTCAATACCGATGAACGTGTTGAATCCCATACCGGGTACCCCGCTGGAGGGTATGCCGCCGCTCGCGGACGACGAGGTGCTGACCACCGTCGCGGTGTTCCGCTTTATCAACCCGGACGCTTTCCTGCGCTTCGCGGGGGGACGCGTGCTGATCGCCCATATCGAGGAAGAAGCCATAAAAGCGGGTATTAATTCCGCCATTCTCGGCGATATGTTGACCACCGTAGGCTCGAAGGTGATGGAGGACATGGAGAAGGTGCAAAGACTAGGGTTTACAATTGAAAATGAATGAATGCAAGAGTTTATAAGGTTCATAAGGTTTATAAAGTTATAGACCGTCGTGGGGCGCTTTGTTCACGGCAGCTTGAGTTGCCGATAAGCCTTGTCCGAAGGACACCCGTCACTTTATGAACCTTATGAACTTTATAAACCTTATAAACTTTTAGTTATAATGAATACGGCAGAATTATTGAAGTTTGACAGGGAGCACGTGTGGCACCCGTACACGTCGACGATAGATCCGCTCCCGGTGTACCCGGTGAAAAGGGCGGAGGGTGTTTATATCGAACTGGAGGACGGTACGCGGCTGATTGACGGTATGTCGTCATGGTGGTGCGCGGTGCACGGGTACAATCACCCGGCGTTGAACGCGGCGGTCGAGGAACAGTTGAAGAGCATGTCACACGTCATGTTCGGCGGGTTGACGCACCGTCCGGCGGTGGAACTGGCGGAAAAGCTGCTGGAAATGGCCCCGCGGGGGATGGATAAGGTGTTTTACAGCGATTCCGGTTCGGTTGCCGTGGAGGTTGCCATGAAAATGGCTCTGCAATACTGGTACGCTGCCGGGAGAGAGGAGAAACGCTATTTCCTGACGATCATGAAAGGGTACCACGGCGACACGTGGAATGCCATGTCGGTATGCGATCCCGTGACGGGGATGCACGGTATTTTCCGGGGGACGCTGCCGATGCAGTATTTCGTGCATCGACCGGAAGCGCGTTACGGGGAAGTGTGCCTGCCGGAACATATCGAGGAGTTGAAGCAATGCCTGCGCAATAATCACAACCGTATCGCTGCCGTGATACTGGAGCCGATCGTGCAAGGTGCCGGGGGGATGTGGTTCTACTCGGCGGACTACCTGCGGCAGGTGCGGGAGTTGTGTGACGATTACGGCGTGTTGCTCGTGTGCGACGAGATCGCTACCGGGTTCGGTCGCACGGGGAAGATGTGGGGGGTGGATCACGCGGGAATCGTGCCGGATATCATGTGTGTCGGCAAGGCACTCACGGGCGGGTACATGAGTTTTGCCGCCACGATGGCAACGGAGAAGGTGGCAACGTGGATATGCACGGGAAACCCGGGTGTCTTCATGCATGGTCCCACGTTCATGGGTAACCCGATGGCGTGTGCCGTGGCGAATGCCTCGCTGGACTTGATACGGGGGTATGACCTTACCGAAATGATCGGGCGGATAGAGAGCCAGTTGCGGGTGGATTTGCTACCCGCGCTCGAGTATCCCAACGTGGCGGACGTGCGCGTGTTGGGGGCTATCGGCGTGGTGGAGATGAAAGATGCCGTGAACATGGGTGTTCTGCAAGCGGCTTTCGTCAGAGAGGGGGTATGGATACGTCCTTTCGGGCGGCTCGTGTACGTTATGCCGCCGTATATTATTCGGGCGGAGGAACTGAGGCGGTTGACGTCGGCGTTGTTGCGGGTGATCAAGTATTTCAGGTGAGGCGGCAGTTTAATTCGCCTTCGGCGAGTTGCATTTGCCCGCGGGCAAGTTGCAGGTTACATTCGCCTGCGGCGAGTTGAAGGGAATTACCGGTGTTAGAGTTGAATGATGAAAGAATATAATAAGGTGAAGTTATTGGAAGCGGAAGCAACTTGCAACCTGCAACTTGCCGAAGGCAAATTTAACCTGTAACTTCGCCGAAGGCGAAAAACAATGAATAAGGAAAGGTATATTAATAAACTGGAGAAAATCAAGGAATTCGGGAATTACCGGATGTTGCGGGACGTGCAGCACAACGGTTTTCTGATTCATTATAACGGGCGGGAGATGCTGAATCTCTCGTCGAACGATTATCTGGGATTGTCTTCCAACCCGGTTTTATACGAGGATTTCAGGAAAGAAACCGACGTGAAACTGTTGAGTTACAGTGCCGTGTCGTCCAGACTACTGTCCGGGAACCACGAGTATTACGGGTTGCTGGAGGACGATTTACGGGATTTGTACGGCAAGGAGGCGGCTTTGGTGCTGAACTCCGGGTATCACGCGAATATCGGTATTTTGCCGTCATTGGCGGGGAAGCGGGATTTGATCGTGGCGGACAAGCTGGTGCACGCGAGTATCATCGACGGTCTGCGGTTGAGTGACGCGCAGATGTTGCGTTACCGTCATCTGGATTACGACCACCTGCGGGAACTTCTGTTCAATCACCGGGAGGAGTACGAGAACGTGTTTATCGTGACGGAATCGATATTCAGCATGGACGGTGACACGGCGGATTTGCAGGAGTTGTGCGACTTGAAGAAGGAGTATGATGCGTTCCTGTACGTTGACGAGGCGCATGCCGTGGGGGTGCGGGGTACGAACGGGTTGGGATGTAGCGAAGAGCAGGGATGTATCGACGATATCGACTTTATCGTGGGCACTTTCGGCAAGGCGTTTGCCTCGTACGGGGCTTTCGTGGTGTGTGACGAGTTGTTCAAGGATTACCTTGTCAACACGCAGCGGAGTCTGATTTTCACGACGGCGTTGCCCCCGGTGGTGGTGGCGTGGACGCGGTTCGTGCTGAACCGGATGCCGGACTTTTTCCCGTATCGGCTGAAACTGACGGAGATTGCCGAACAATTGCGGACAACATTGTCCGAACGGGGATTCGAGACACGGGGCGATTCGCATATCGTGCCTTTCCTGTGCGGGAGCAACGAGAATAGCGTTTACATGTCCGAACTGTTTCAAGATAACGGCTTTTTCGTGTTGCCCGTGAGGTACCCGACCGTGCCGAAAAACGAGGCTCGTATCCGCTTCTCGCTGAATGCGGCGATACCGGAGGAGGATTACGAGTGTTTGAGGGAGTTTGTGGAAGTAAGTTTATGAAGTTTGTAAAGTTCATAAAGTTTATAAAGTTCATAAGGTTTATAGACCCCTGCGGGGCGCTTTGTCCACGGCAGCTTGAGCTGCCGATAAACGCTGTCCGAAGGACACCCGGCACTTTATGAACTTTATAAACCTTATAAACTTTATGAACTAAAAAAAAGTGCGAAGCTCGGTGGGTGGGAAAACAACTTGTAACTTGTAACCTGCCAACCTGTAACTTCGCCGAAGGCGAAAAACTATGCGAAGACAGTGGATAACCAAAAAAGGGGGGCGGTGCTTGACTTTGTTCTTTTGCGGATGGGGGATGGACGAACGTGCCGTGCAACATCTGACGGGAACGGGGGACGTGCTCGCGTTCTATGATTACCGGGATATAGCGGGGGAAGAAGCTCCCGTGACGGACGGGTACGATGAAATTCGTGCGGTGGCGTGGTCTATGGGCGTGTGGGCGGCGGCGGTGTTGCTGGAGCGGTGGAAGTTGCCCGTGACAAGACGGGTGGCGATCAACGGCACGGAGCGTCCCGTGGACGAGCGTTACGGGATTCTCCCGAAGGTTTACCTGTTGACGGAGCGGGGCATGGACGAGCGGGGACGGGACAAGTTCTTTGCCCGGATGCTGGCGGGACGGGAAGAGATGGCGAGATTCGGGGCAAATAAGCCTCTCCGGGAGTTGCACGAGCAGGTGGAGGAGTTGCGGGCTATCCGGGAGCAAGCGATGCTGATACGGCCGGAAACGCGGTGGGACAAGGCGTACGTGTCCGCGGGCGACGTGATCTTTCCGCCGGAAAGCCAGCGGAACTGGTGGGACGGACGATGCGAAACAGTGAGCATAGAGGGAGGACATTACCCGTTTTACGTGTTGGATAATTGGGATGAGATATGATGGAAAGGGGGTTAAAAGTTTATAAGGTTTATAAGGTTCATAAAGTGACGGGTGTCCTTCGGACAATGTTTATCGGCAGCTCAAGCTGCCGTGGACAAAGCGCCCCGCAGGGGTCTATAAACCTTATGAACTTTATAAACCTTATAAACTTTATAAACCTTATAAACTTTATGAATTTCATGAAATTTGAACATGATGGAAATAAATAAAGAAAAAGTGCGGAAACATTTCCGGCGCAGTATGGGGAGTTATGACGAGAACGCGCGGGTACAGCGGGCAGTGGTCGGACGGCTGTGTCCTATGGCTGTGGCAGCGGTGGAACGGATGCCCCGGAAGATACTGGAAGTGGGATGCGGGACGGGATTGTTGACCGTTTTGTTGAGGCAGGCTTTTCCGGGGAGCGAGTTGCACGTGAACGATCTCGTGGAGGATTTGTGCCGCGGGACGGCTGTCGCTAACGGGATTCCGGAGGGATGTTGCATACCGGGTGATATCGAGCGGGCGGAACTACCCGGCGGGTATGACCTTATTGTTTCGGCTTCCACGTTCCAGTGGTTCACCGACCCGGAGGCTACTTTTCGCGAGTTGGCGGAGAATCTGAATGATGGCGGTTGCATGATATTCAGTTCGTTCGGTAAGCATAACTTGCGCGAGATACGGCAAACCACGGGCGGCGGTTTGGCATACCGCACGAAGGAGGAGTTGCGGGATTTGTTGAGTCCCTGTTTCACGGTGGAACGGATGGAGGAAGAGTTTCATGTTCTTGAATTTGATAATCCCCTGTCGGTTTTGCAGCATCTGAAACGAACGGGCGTGAACGTTTCTTCCGACCGTTCCGTGTGGACGAAAGGACGGGTGAATGCCTTTATCGACGAGTATAATACCCGCTTCACGGTGGAAGGAAAGGTGATATTGACTTATCACCCGCTTTACTTCGTGTGCAGGAGGAAACAATTGAAAATTGAAAATTGAAAATTGAAAATGAAAAATGAACTCCTCCGTCTGCTTCGAAGCCGGGAGGGAGTTCAATCTAAAATCATAAATCATAAATGGGAACAGTTTATTTTGTCAGTGGAATAGATACGGATGCCGGGAAGTCGGTGGTGACCGGGTTGTTGGCTCGTTCTTTGAGAAGGAAAGGGGTAAACGTGATTACCCAGAAGTTTATTCAGACGGGATGCCGGGGGATATCGGAAGATATTCTGAAACATCGCGAGATTATGGGGATGGAGCCGCAACCCGCGGACGAGGACGGTACGACCTGTCCCTACGTGATGACCTATCCCGCCTCGCCGCATTTGGCAGCCGAGATTGATCGAGTGACACTCGACATGGGGCGCATTGCCGGGGCAACCGGGAAGTTGCGGGCTATGTACGACACGATATTGCTGGAAGGAGCCGGGGGACTGTACGTGCCGGTGACGAGGGAGTATTTCACGATAGACTACGTGTGTGAACAAAAGCTTCCGTTGATTTTAGTAACATCCTCTAAACTAGGAAGTATTAACCACACGTTGATGAGCCTTGAGTTGTGCCGTGCGCGGGGAATTGAGTTGGCTTGTCTGGTGTATAACCGTTTCCCGAACGACAGCGAGTGGATCACGAATGATTCGATCACGATATTCCGGCAATACTTGAAAGAACATTTCCCGACGACGGCATTGATCGAGGTGCCCGTGGTACACGGGACGGATTACCCGGACGTGGACGTTAGCGCCTTGGAGGGACGGAAATGAGGAAACTGGAATTGTTATCCCCGGCAAAGAATGTCGAGGTGGCGATAGCCGCTATCAACAACGGGGCGGATGCCGTGTACATCGGCGGACCCGCTTTCGGGGCGCGTCAGGCGGTAGGCAACACGGTGGAAGAGATCGCGCGGGTGGCGGAGTACGCTCATCGCTTTTATTGCAGGGTGTTCGTGACTTTGAACACGATACTTTATGATGATGAACTGGCGGAGGTGGAACGGTTGATTCACGCGCTGTATCGGGTTGGCGCGGATGCTATTATCGTGCAAGACCCGGCTATATTGAAACTGGATATACCGCCTATTGCCCTGCATGCCAGTACGCAGATGCATAATTACGATCTGGAACGCGTGAAGTTTCTCGATCGGTTGGGATTTCAGCGTATCGTGTTGGCGAGGGAATTATCCCTAGAGCAATTGCGGGCAATCCGGCGGGAGGTGAAAGCGGAGTTGGAGTATTTCGTGCATGGGGCTTTGTGTGTCAGTTTAAGCGGGCAGTGTTATATCTCTCATTATCTGACAGGAAGGTCTGCCAACAGGGGCGAGTGCGCGCAGGCTTGCCGGATGCGGTGGACGGTGGCGGACAGTGACGGGCAGGTGCTGGTGAAGGACAAACACGTGCTTTCACTTAAAGATTTAAATTTATCCGCTTACTTGCGTGATTTGGTGGATATTGGAATTGATTCGTTCAAGATAGAGGGGCGGTTGAAAGAAGCGGATTACGTGGCGAACGTCACGAGGTATTATTCTGCCCGGTTGGACGGGATTATCGCTGGAAGCGAGGGATTGTCCCGCGTGGGAAACGGGCACGTGAACGCGGGATTCGATGCCGATCCGGAACGAAGTTTCAACCGGGGGTACACGGATTATTTTATTGCCGGGCGGAAACAGGGCATCGTGAACATGGATACCCCGAAGTCCACGGGGAAGAAAGTGGCGGTGGTGAAACAGGCGAAAGGAAATTTGTTGGTCGTGGAGGCGCTGGAAACGATACATAATGCCGACGGCTTGTGCTATTTTGACGGGCAAGAGTTGCGGGGGATCAAGGTGAACACGGCGGAAGGCAATCGACTGACGTGCAACGAGCGGGTGACCGTGATGCCGGGGACGGTGTTGTACCGGAATTACGATCACGAGTTTGTAAGTCGTTTGTCCAAAGCGGTTTCAGTGCGTAAGATTCAAGTAAGAGTTGACGTGTACACGGAGGAGGATCATCTCGTGCTGGTTGCCGAGGACGAGGCAGGCGTGGCGGTGACACTGCGTAGTGACGAGGTGTTCGAGAGGGCGACAAACGCGGCTCAGGCGGAACGAATTGTCGGGCAGTTGGGCAAAAGCGGTAATACGCGCTATGATTGTTGCCCGGTAGAGTATCATGGTGATACGGTACTTTTTATCCCGTCGGCGGTGGTGAACGGTTACCGGGGGCGGTTGCTGGACTTGTTGACCGAGGAACGGGAGAAGCAACGGGAACGTTGGGTACAGGCGCCGTTGAACCGGGATGCGGTGTACGCGGGAGAGGCGGATTGGCGGTTGAACGTGGTGAACAGGTTGTCGGGGACATTCTACCGCGAACACGGGACGGCAGAGCCGGAAGCGGGTTTCGAGGTCGCCCGGAACCGTTCGGGACGTGCCGTGATGACCACGCGCTATTGCCTGTTGTTTGAACTGGGAATGTGCCGCAAGTCGGGCAAGGATAAGGCGTTGAAGTATCCCCTTTACCTTTCCAATAACTTGGGCAGATTCCGGCTTGAGTTCGATTGCGAACGTTGCTTTATGAAGGTGGTTTCGCCGTGAGGGGTTAGTGGACTAATTTCAGTCCCACGACACCCGCCAGTATGAGCGTGACGAATAATAGGCGAAGGACGCTTGCCGAGTCGTGAAAGAATAATATCCCCAGCAAGACGGTTCCCACGGCACCGATACCCGTCCATACCACGTACGCGGTGCCTATCGGGATGCTTTTTTGGGCAAGGTACAGGAGATAGCCGCTGCATCCCATGGAAACGATGGAAAGCGCAATGAAAAGGTAAAAGTGTTTCTCGTGAACACCCGCTAATTTGAACCCGAGAGGCCAGCCTATTTCCAGTAGTCCGGCACAAACCAATAAAATCCAAGGCATAGTTGTTTTCGTTAATGTTACAGGGCAAAGGTAGGGCGTCGACGCGGGGAATTACTTGATATTTATCAATTAATCGACACGGGCTTGCGATTCAATTGTAAAAGTATAATTTTGTGGAAAACTTGAAACAGATATGAGCGTGATGGCAGGAATGGAGAACTTTCTCCCGGGGAACGTGGGGAAACAGTTGGCATCTCTCGTGACGGAGGTGCGTTACCCGAGGGGACACGTGTTGTTCAGTCGGGATAAGCCGGAGAGGAATATCTATATCATCGGGCAAGGGATCGCGCGGGCGTACACGGAGGGCGACGGGAAGGACGTGACTATCTGGTTCGGGCTGGAAGGGGACGTTATTATCTCTGCCCGCGGGTATGTGTACGGGGAAAAGGGATACGAAACGATGGAGTTGTTGGAGGATGCAGTTTTGTACCGGATTGAATGGCAGGGACTTTTCGAACTTTATCATCACGATATAGAGGTGTGCAACTGGGCACGGCAGTTGCTGGAACGGGAGTTCGTGAAGACGGAACAACGGCTGATATCGCATTTGTCCGAAACGGCTTCGGAACGATACCTGCGCTTGACACGGGAGAAACCGGGGATTGTCCGACGGGTGCAGTTGCAGTATATCGCTTCTTATCTTGGGATTACTTCCGAGCATTTGAGTCGAATTAGGGGAAAGAAGTGATTCGATTCTGTGATTTTGCTACACTGATTTTGAATATGAAAAACTTGCAGGTTTACGGGTATAACTTGTGGTTTCGGAAGAAATGATTTAATTTTGTCCGGCAAATTCAAATGACGAAGAGTGTATGATACATAGGTTATTATATGATTTCAAATCCCCGTTTGTTTTAGGAAGGTGGTATGTTTGTTTTTCGTGGATAGCATGCGTGATGATGTTGTTGTTTATTGCTTGTCATAAGGATCATGGGGAGAAAGAACTTTTACCGGAGAGGGAAGAAGTGAGAGTGGCGGTGGTGCTTCCCTTGGAAGATAAGATGGCTGAACATTGGAAGCATTGTTTGGAGTGGGCAATACAAAATATCGAAGCGGCGCAACGGGGAATGGATAGAGGTGTAAGGATTGAGTTGGAGTGGTATGACGAGAATAATGCGGATATAGAGGGATTGTTTAATGAATTGTCTGCGCGGGAGGACGTGGCAGCCGTGATAGGGCCTTTTTATTCGAATCACACGTGGGTGGCTGCCCGGCAATGTGCCAAGTATAACAAGACGCTTTTTACGATTTCTTCATCGGCGGAGATGGTGCGTAGTTTTGCGGAAGGAGGTTTTCTTTGGGTACTGACGGAAACGGATATTGCTCAATGTGAGGTGTTATTGTCAAAAGCCATGACCTATGGGGCAAAACGGGTGGCTTTGTTGGCTCAAGAGGATGTTTATGGACAGACGTTTATTGATTGGTTTGCTTTTCAGGCTAAGGAACTCGGTTTGGAAGTGGCCGGTATCGTGTCATATACGGACGCCACTGCGGGTGACGGATTTCGGCAATGTGCGGCTTTGGATGCCGATTTCATGATTTGTGTACCTTCTTCGGTCGAGAATTTGCAGGATATGGTGGCAGCTCGGAAGGGAATACCGGGTTTGGTTTCTCGTCAGCTTTACTCTGACGTCGCTTTTAGTGCCACGGCTTTGGATAGGTTGGGAAAGGATGCCGAGGGTTTGGAAGGAATCGCTATGTCACCGGATCCAGGTTCCGGGTTCCAAGTGTCCTATGAAGTGAAATTCGGCAACCAGCCCGTGCTTGGAGAAGCTCATATGTATGATGCGTTGAGTTTGATTGCTTATGCCGCATTCAAGATGCAAATTGAAGGTACGGACGATATGAATGAAGCGTTGCGTTCACTGGTTGATGGGCGAGGAATGAATATGGGAGCGTGGATGACAGAGGATATGCGTTTAGTATTTAAGGCTATAGCTAAAGGAGATACCCCGGATATTGATGGTGCTACCGGGTCCTTGGAATTCGACAGTAAGGTGTACACGAATGTGCTACATTCCGTGTACGCGAACTGGGTTGTGTATGACGGAAAGTTCTTGATTCTTGATTATAACACAAGTGACGGGGGAAAGCGTGTGGAGGAAACTTTGGCGGGATGGAACTGGAAAGTGTCACAGATGCAGGAGATCGATCAAAATCAAATAGCTCCCGTTTATCCCGAAATGCGGGAGAAATGGGCATTGTTGGTGGCGGCTTCCATGGGATGGGAAAATTATAGGCATCAAGCGGACGTATTGGAAATTTATCGCTTGTTGAAGCGACAGGGATACAGGGATGATCATATTGTGATGATAATGGAGGATGATATAGCCAATAACAGTCAAAATCCGGAATTAGGTGTGGTTAGGGTACGTCCGGATGGGGAAAATTTATATGCGGAAGTGGAGATAGATTATCGCTTGTCCGAGTTGTCGCCTGCCGATGTCGCGGCAATTCTTGCCGGGGAAAGGAGCGAGAGATTACCGGAGGTAATAGCGGCGTCGGAGTATGATAATATTTTTGTTTTCTGGAGCGGGCATGGAGAGTATGGCGAGATGTTGTGGGGGAGAAATGCTGCCATGAAGGAGAATGATATGCGAAAGATGCTTGAGAGTTTGAGCGCAAAGGGAAATTATCGTAAGATGTTGTGGATGGTGGAAACGTGTTATTCGGGTAGTGTGGCTAGGGTTTCGGAAGGGATACCGGGAGTTATGTTTATTACTGCGGCGGACGAGAATGAAACTTCAAAGGCAGATGTGTTCAGTAACAAGTTGAACGTGTGGATGTCGAATCGGTTTACCAGTACGTTTCAAGATTTGATTGATAAAGAGCCGAGCATTTCGTTGCGTGATCTCTATTACGGTTTGTTTCAGAATACCGTCGGTTCGCATGTTATGGTTTATAATACCTCTTTTTTTGATAACTTGTTCCAATGTTCATTTAGTGAGTTTCTTTAATATTGTAATTTGATATGGTGGTACGTTGCGTGTACATGTTGGTCGTTGTCAGTCTATTACTGGTGAGTTGTTCTGACGGGGAGGATGCATTGCGGGATAATCCTTACGCCTCGAAACAGGCGATCGTGTTGTTTTCCCCGGGAGGTATAGGTGATATGGGGTATAATGACCAAATACTGAGAGGTATTCAACAGGTGAAAGAAGAGAAGGATTTCATGTTGTTGTTTTCTTCTCCATCCTCACTTGAAGAGGCCCGGAGAATTTTCGGGGATTGGTTGGATATGGATACAGAAGGGATTGATTGTTTATTTATTCTTGGCGGTAACGAGTACGAGGGAATGGCTCGAGAGTTGTTGAAGGGGGGAAAATATCCTAATAAGAAAGTTTTGTTGTTCGAAACGCTGGATTCGAAAATTCCTGCCTACACGTTCAGTATTTCGATGTACGGGGCTTGTTATTTGGCCGGGGGGCTTGCCTTTCCTTTCACGTCGGATAAGGCGGCAGTACTATGTGGTAATAGTAACGATGCAACTGTGAGGCGTGCGGCAGAAGGATTCGTCAAGGGGTATGCGGATCATGGTGGCAGATCGGCGGATATATACTGTTTGGCGGATGATTGGACGGGATATACTATGCCTGACTCCGCGTATCGGATGGTAGCTCGTTTGGCGGGGGAGTACGGTTACTTTTTCCCGTTAGCGGGAGGTTCAAACTTGGGAATGTTTCGTTACGCGCGGGAGTACCCGGGTGGATTCTATATGGCAGGCATGGATGTGGATCAATCTGGCTATTCTTCGCGAATCACTTGCTCGGTGGTGAAGAATATCGATAGATTGATAGGGCATTATCTTGATGCGGAAGGAAGAGTGATAAAGTATTGGGATATTATTTTACGTAATTACGAAACTGCAGGTGAAGACCGTAC
>ENA-UEPJ01002356-UEPJ01002356.1-human-gut-metagenome-genome-assembly--contig:-NODE-2356-length-19694-cov-18.462048_pt1 | contig 19694 bp, 14 predicted proteins | sample MGYA00242890_ERZ507896 | MGnify/ENA primary metagenome ERZ507896 (study PRJEB26167, sample SAMN06115508) | human gut metagenome | host: Homo sapiens | place: China:Qinghai | collected 2015-08-20... | reverse complement strand
CTGCATTTCGCAAGTCCGGTCAATGCGGCAGCGATGATGGCTGCCAGTCGTCGGCTTAATCTGAACTGCTATCATTTTTATATGGCCTTTGATGGCGAAAATGCTTTTCTTGGCTCTTCACCGGAACGGTTATGGCGGCGGCGTGACAAAGCGCTACGTACTGAAGCGCTGGCGGGAACGGTAGCAAATCATCCTGATGATAAGCAGGCGCAGCGGTTGGGTGAGTGGCTGATGGCGGATGATAAAAACCAGCGCGAGAACATGTTGGTGGTGGAAGATATCTGCCAACGATTACAGGCCGATACCCAAACGCTGGATGTTTTACCGCCGCAGGTACTGCGTCTGCGTAAAGTGCAGCATCTTCGCCGCTGTATCTGGACTTCACTCAACAAAGCGGATGATGTGATCTGTTTACATCAGTTGCAGCCAACGGCAGCAGTTGCTGGCTTACCGCGCGATCTGGCGCGACAGTTTATCGCCCGTCACGAACCGTTCACCCGAGAATGGTACGCCGGTTCTGCGGGCTATCTCTCATTACAACAAAGCGAATTCTGCGTTTCCCTGCGCTCAGCAAAAATTAGCGGCAATGTCGTGCGATTATATGCTGGCGCGGGCATTGTCCGTGGTTCCGACCCCGAGCAAGAGTGGCAGGAAATCGACAACAAAGCGGCAGGGCTGCGTACTTTATTACAAATGGAATAGTAATGAGTCGCATCATTACCGATTCATATCAATAATCTATTTTTGTAGCTCCTTATACTTAGCCGCAATATTGATACCGGACAAACTCATGTCAGTAAGCGCATTTAACCGACGCTGGGCGGCGGTCATTCTGGAAGCATTAACGCGTCACGGCGTCAGACACATCTGTATCGCCCCAGGCTCGCGTTCTACACCGTTAACGTTAGCGGCGGCGGAGAATTCCGCATTCATTCACCACACCCATTTCGATGAGCGTGGACTGGGGCATCTGGCGCTGGGGCTGGCGAAAGTCAGCAAGCAGCCGGTGGCGGTGATTGTGACCTCCGGCACGGCGGTAGCAAATCTCTATCCTGCACTGATTGAAGCCGGGTTAACCGGAGAAAAACTGATCCTGTTAACCGCCGATCGCCCGCCGGAGCTGATTGACTGCGGCGCGAATCAGGCGATTCGTCAGCCGGGAATGTTCGCCTCTCACCCCACGCACAGTATTTCACTGCCGCGCCCGACCCAGGATATCCCCGCACGTTGGCTGGTTTCTACCATCGACCACGCTCTCGGTACGCTTCATGCGGGCGGAGTCCATATCAACTGTCCGTTTGCCGAACCGCTGTATGGCGAAATGGACGATACCGGGCTTAGCTGGCAACAGCGTCTGGGTGACTGGTGGCAGGACGACAAACCGTGGCTGCGTGAAGCGCCTCGTCTGGAAAGTGAAAAACAGCGCGACTGGTTCTTCTGGCGACAAAAGCGCGGCGTGGTGGTTGCCGGGCGCATGAGTGCGGAAGAGGGCAAAAAAGTCGCACTGTGGGCGCAAACTCTTGGCTGGCCGCTGATTGGCGATGTGCTGTCGCAAACCGGACAGCCGCTGCCGTGTGCCGATCTCTGGTTAGGCAATGCCAAAGCGACCAGCGAACTGCAACAGGCGCAAATTGTGGTGCAACTGGGAAGCAGCCTGACGGGCAAACGGCTCCTGCAATGGCAGGCAAGCTGTGAACCCGAAGAGTACTGGATTGTTGATGACATTGAAGGGCGACTTGATCCGGCACACCATCGTGGACGCCGCTTAATTGCCAATATTGCCGACTGGCTGGAGCTGCATCCGGCAGAAAAACGCCAGCCCTGGTGCGTTGGAATCCCGCGCCTGGCAGAACAGGCAATGCAGGCGGTTATTGCCCGTCGCGATGCGTTTGGCGAAGCGCAACTGGCGCATCGCATCAGCGACTATCTGCCTGAACAGGGGCAATTGTTTGTCGGTAACAGCCTGGTGGTACGTCTGATTGATGCGCTTTCGCAACTTCCGGCAGGTTACCCGGTATACAGCAACCGTGGTGCCAGCGGTATCGACGGGCTGCTCTCGACCGCCGCAGGCGTTCAGCGGGCCAGTGGCAAACCGACGCTGGCGATTGTGGGCGATCTCTCAGCTCTTTACGATATCAACGCGCTGGCGTTATTACGTCAGGTTTCCGCGCCGCTGGTATTAATTGTGGTGAACAACAACGGCGGGCAAATTTTTTCGCTGTTGCCAACGCCGAAAAGCGGTGCTAATCTAATGCCAAAATTGAACGAGGATAGAGGCGCGGTGCGCAAGAGTACCTTTGGTATGTAACAGGCATATACCGAAGCGAAAGGGCAAACCGCCGAAGGGTCGCTGCTCTGGCCTGTATGAGGGCGATCACCTGGGCCGTCGGAGAACATCCGCCGGACTGCCACAATGTGGAGCGCTATCGAACGGTAAAGCAGGGAACGTGTTTCCCGGCTCATGTTTCAGCTATGATCTCCACAGGGATCATAGCTTTTTTATCCTTTTTCAATTTTCAATTACTGACCAAAGCTATTCTTCTTTTCTAATGCCAATCCAATCAATCTATCTGCTTGATCAGCCATGAACAAAGGGATGTTCAGTACATCATCATCCAGCTTCAGATTATCCAGAGAGAACCGCACACGGAGCTTGACTTGATCCAGGAACAACTCCTTAAACTTCTTGAGGCTCTTGCTGGTGGTATTGGTCTCAGACTTGACCTCAACAGGGAAAATGTCATTTTCCCGTTGAATGAGGAAATCCACTTCATAAGGTGGATTATTCTGGCTCCAATAGCGGGGAACCACTTCAAACTGCGTGATCAGGGTCTGCAGCACAAAGTTTTCAGTCAAAGCGCCCTTGAACTCGGTGAACAGGCGGTTGCCCTCTCCAAAGGCCGTGGGAGCCAGCTGTGCCAGACGGCGGAGCAAACCCACATCCACCAGATAAATCTTAAATGCAGACAGGTCATCGTAGGCAGCCATCGGCAGGCCGGGAGCAGTGCTGCGGTAGATCTTATGCACCAGTCTTGCATCCACCAGCCACTGCAAAGCATCCTCGTATTCTCGGGCTCTTGCGCCTTCTTTGACAACTTTGTAGATAAACTTCTTATTCTCCCTTGCCAGCTGGGACGGTATAGATTTCCAGATCATAGATATCTTTGGGAACTCACTGATATTGGGGTGCTTGGCAAAGTCACGTTCGTAGGCACCAATAATCCCAGACAGGGCTTCCTGCATGGCAGAGACATCCCGTGCCTCCGTCCACATGAGCACAGGTTCCGGCATGCCTCCGGTGACATAGTACATCTTCAGTTTTTCATAGAGCGGATTGAAAAAGGCATCGGGAATCGGCTCGATGGTATCCACGCTTTCCAAGAACTTCACAAGGTTTTCGTCGCCATTGGCAAGCAGAAATTCTGTGAAGGTCATAGGGTCAATCTGCAGGAAGTTGACCTTGCCTACTGGAAAAGAGGAAGGCTTCGCCAAGGCGATACCTAACAGAGAACCAGCGCAGGCAACATGGTACTGCGGTGCGTTCTCGCAGAAATATTTCATGGAGTTAATGACTTTCGGACAGTCCTGTACCTCGTCAAAGATGATGAGGGTCTTTTCTGGCAATATCTTTTGACCGCTTGCCAGCATAAGGTTTTGTAGAATCCGGTCCACATCCTTGGTTGTTTCAAAAAATTGTTTATATTCTTCGTTTTCGTCGAAGTTAAAGTAGGCTGTATTTTCATAACAGCGTCTGCCGAACTCTTTTAGAATCCAAGTCTTACCCACCTGACGTACGCCCTTCAAGATTAAAGGCTTGCGGTAGGGAGAATCCTTCCAATCCAGCAACTTTTTTAAGATAAATCGTTCCATAGAATCACTCTTCACATTTTTATTGGAGTTTTATGCTTTATAATCACACTTTGTCCCATCAAAGAAATAGGGCTGACCTGTTACAGTCAGCCCTAAGTAAAAATTCTATATTCTGTTAGCAAAAAATCAGTTTTGCATTAACGTCTTGCGCCATAGCTGCACTGCTTGAGTGCACTCCTAGCCACAAGTTTGCTTCCGTCATAGACCAACACGCGGGCTTTGTAGTAATATTTTCTGCCCTTCGTGCCCTTGGTGCTGATAAAGCTGTTCTTGCTGCTTGTCTTGAGCAGCTTGTAGCCTGCGTCCTTCTTCGTCGAGCGATAGAACTGGTACTTGACCGTGTAGCCCAGCGACTTGATGTCGGAGATCATGGTCTTGCTGCTCTTGGCTGCGACCTGTACCTTGACGGATTTCTTGCTCGTCTTAGTGGTGGTCACTTTGAACTTCGCGCTCTGCATCAGTTCTTTGACGTGGGCGGCGTTCTGTTCTTTAATTAACCGCTCTGCTTCGTCTTTGTCGACGACTGCGAAGGTCGAGAAGCGGGTCGTCGTGAAACGAATGTAATCTTCTGCGCCGATCTTCTCTACGCTGTGGTTCAGGATCTCGCAGAGACCGTTGTCGTCGATGTAGATCACGAGGATGTCTTTGCCTTTGAGCTTATCCGGCATCGGCAGAGTCACATAAGCCTTGCCGCCTTCAAATTGATGCAGGTGTTTTTCGCCAATCTTCGCGACAAGGTCGAAGAGCGTGCCGTTCTTGCCGACGATCTTCTCCGCCGGTTTCTGCGTTTCCTTGAGCTGGGTGTTTTCGCCCACCACGATGGTTACGGTGTCACCCTTGGCTGCACCTGCAATCGTTTCTAAGGTCTTGTTGTCGAGGACGACTTCACCGTTGTCGGTCTTGATGACAAGGTCGGCGTTCGTGTCCTTGGCGATCGCGTTGACGGTCGCCTTTGGCAACTCGACTTCGGTTGCTTTCACGCTGTCTGCCGCGCTCGCGCCTGCGCCGCTGCCGTTGTTGTTTGTCTCGTTAGACTTCACAGTGATCTCGATCGTATCGGACTTATTGGAAACCGCCTGATCGAGCAGTTTGTCACCGAGGTCTTTGGAAACGCTGGCTGTGGTCTTGGAAACATCCTGACCCTGCTCGTTCTTGGTCATTTCGGTCGTCGTATTCTTGACGGTCGTCTTGGTTGTTGTAGTTGTGTCGGTTTCCGCACCCGGCTTGGAGGTCGTATTGTCCTTTGTGTCTTCTTTGACTGTGATGACATCCGCATCAGCCGGTGTCGGAGCCGGGGCTGCGCCACCGCCGCCACCAGATGCTCCGCCACCACCGGATGCTCCGCCGCCGCTGGAAGGCTGGTTGGAAACAGTCAACGTTCCAGGAACATAAGTGATCGCATAATTCTCATTTGACAGCGTACCAGTAATGTTGATTGCAGTTGTGCCGGTTTTGCTCATATCCGGTGTCTGCCCGTAAGTCAATGTTACCGTGCCGCTCAGAGTATCTGCACCAACCAGACCTTCCACCTTGTAGTTCTTATCTGCTTTCGGGCTGCTCAGATTGGGCGCGGTGCTGCCGGTATAAGCGCTCTGATTAAGCGCCGTAACGGTGACCGCTTTCTTCGCTACGGTCACAGTCAAACTTTGTTCTGCCACATCTGCGTACTCTGCGTTTCCCTGCACCTTATACCAAACAGTGTATTTCCCCGCGTTTTTCGCTGTGGGGAGCTGCTCACTCCATTTGGAATCGTCAAGCCGGTAGAGCATCGTGCCGCCAGTGGTCTTGCCTGCTGTAACCAGCGCCTGTTCTGTACCATTGTAGGTCAGGGCGTTTGCCGTAGGTGCCGTAACAGTTGGGACAAGCTTGTTGGTCGCATTGACATTGACGGTCAGCGTGATTTCATCATAGTTCGTGCTCTTGATTACCACGGTCACTGTGCCCACAGAGCCGGTGGTTTTCACGTCATTTTTCTGAATCGGCAGGATCAGCTTGCCATCTTCCACCTTCGCACCGTCGGCGTAATAGTTGCTGGACAAGTTGACCGTTGGTGCGCCGTAGGTCACTGTGCCGTACTCCTTAGGAGCCTCCAGTACAGGCAGAGTGGGGAGCGTCACAGTGTAGGTCTTTTCGTGGCCGTTTACAATGGTCAGCGCGGTTTCCTTAGTAAAGTCAGGCGCAGCGGCCTTGGTGATGTTGCCAGTCGTGGTGACGCTGCTCTGCTTCAGGGCGTAATTCTCCGCGGCCTGCCCCATCAGGGTCACTGTGGCAATGATGCGCTTGTTGTTGCCCACACTGGCATCGTCAAATCTGGCGGTCACGGTGTAGTCTGTGCCTCGGTTCAAGGTCACGTTGTCGAAGGTCACGCTGGAGATGTCCGCGGTTGTCGTGCCATCATAGGTCTTATCTTTTACCGCAACTGAAAAATTCAGTGGGTACTTAGAAATTTCCGGCACCACGGAATCTGTTAATGTCCTATCGTATGAAGCACTTGAATCTGTCGGTGTAAATTTCACGGTATAAGCCTTGTTATCTTCTACATTCGGATAAATACCAGATGCTGAACTACTATTTTCCGGTTCCCAGCTCCAGGTTCCGGCTACCGGTTGATTCGCACCATTATACACACCATAACCAGAAGCCAGGGAAACCGGAATCTGAGCAAGTGAAACCCCATAAGTCCCCTTCGCATCCCACTTTTGTGTTCCGTTTCCTACAATTCTCAGTGTATCCTTGGTAGACACATTAAGCGGTTCCGTTCTCTCAGAAGCAAATGCATTCTCTTTCGCCTTTATTCTGCTGGTTACCTGATATCCATGTGCCGGATATAATCCCTGAATTTTCGTACCGTCAATCCATGTAAATGCTCCGTCTGAATCTACATCACGGTATCCATACTCAATGTCATTTTCCGGATTCGTTCTGTTTATGGTAATCGTCGTACCGGTTATTTTCACCTCATTCTCAGTTATTGCTGCCGGTGCTGCCGTTCTTTTAAGAATCGTGATACTTTTAGGTTTTCCGGCAAATTTCTTATCCTTGTTGCTTGCAGCATACCGATAATAAACCGTACTCGCATGATCGGAAGAAATGATGTCTGTAATCGAAATTCCTGATCCATTGCTCTTTTTTGCAGATGTCCAGTTTGGAGAGGTAGTGGTTCCGTTTACAATCACATACTGTAAGGATGCGGGAATCGAGATTTCTTCCTTCCGATAATCAATATTCGGCTTGTTCGATTCTTCCGGAATCGCCTGTGTTTGCAAATCCGCCACCAAAACCGCTTCACTGGCTGACATGGACGAGGATGCTTTCTTGCGAATATAGACTGGTACAGACCCACCATTTTCACGAATGTTATCCAGCAGCCTTGTCAGACGAACCTTAGCACCCTGTCTTATCGTTGTCCATGATTGTGCATCTTTAGAAGCAGCATACTCCAGATCGAAGGAAGCTTTATTCTCTAAAGTCTCCTGTTCGTAATTGATAGAAACATCAGCAGCCTTAGGTGCCTCCTGCCGCACTTTTTCTGTCTGGAAATTTACATAGGTTACATCAAGAGATAACTTACCATCCTTTTTAATCATCAGTCTGACATGATATTCTTTGTCCGGATCTAAATCCTCAATAGTATACTCATAGTTTCCGGAAGAACTTTCCCTAAGTGGCGTTCCATTCGAGAACATATCATCTAATGTCTCTGTCTGCTCATCCTCGCCGGGGGTTAAGAAAAACTTAACCTCTGCTCCGGGAGTTCCTGTTGCCTTAAGTGTAGCAGTCGCTTTTGTGTCAGAAATCGTCTTAATATCCGTGACAGCTGCGGAAGTGATACTTGCCGCCTTATTATTAGAATATGTCTGAGTAGCTTGATCATAATATACCGTCTTACTGTACTTGCGGAAATGCGGGTAATCCTCCGTTCCGATCACCTGTCCCCACGTACCATCTGATCGATCACCGTTTAATTTATAGGCAATTTCTCCGGATTTCAGTTTTTTCAGTTTTTCTTCGTTATCTAGAGTAGTAATACCCGGAGAACTATAATCACTCTTTGTTGTCTCATAACAGTTCGTAAAAGTAGCCCTATGATCATTCGAGTACTTAGTTCCTTCCAGTTTTCCTGATACAGCCAAGCAATTAGTCACCGTTCCATTTTTAGTCACCGCTCCTTGTGAACAACTATCTGAAAAATTTGTTCCTACTACAAAACAATTCTGAATGTTGCTAGCATAAGCGTTACGACACAACCCGCAAGTCCAATTACCTTCCAACACCAGCCCTATATTTTGTACACTCCCATGTTTAATCCATGCCACCAGTCCCCACTTAAAACTTGTACCGTCATTAGCAGGTCGCAGTCCGGAAATTACATGGTAATTTCCCTCGATATTCCCCTTGAAAAACTTATTAGATATGTTTCCAATGCTTGTCCAGTCATGTCCGTCCGGGATCTCAATATCCTTCATCAGCTTCAGATTGCTGTTATCAGGGATTTTACTATCATTAAACTGCTTTGCAAACCAGAAAAGCTGACCGGCATTATAAATCTCATAATATCCCTTCCAATTTTTGGGCTCCTGATATGCACCACATGCTTCACAAAATCCATCTGCATTATAGTGCTCATGACTACAAGAGGTATCACGCTGAAACATCGTAATTTCATTTAGTGTTCCTATCGAAATCGTCTCACCTGATTTTGTGATCGGATTGCCGTCATTTAAGCCCGGTACCGTCACCGAAATCTCTGTTTTATTCTTATTTTCCGGCAGATATACCGTCAGATGTCCCGTGTTCACTTCATCATACGAAATCTGCTTGGAAGGAATGACCATAGCTGCACTTTGACCTTCTTTATTGATCAACGGTTCACCATTCTGCCTGATCGTGATATCGGTTGCCTGTAATATCCGATCGCTCGTGATCGCCGTGGAAACAAATTTTAATCTTGTCTCATAAAGAGGAATTGCGGCCTTCAAAGTGATCGTTGCATTCTCATCATCAACGTCAGCAACGTCAGCTTCCATCCGATAAACATAGTCTCCAACCGTCACCGTTACCGTTACCGGTGTCCCTGGCGTTAATGGCTTCAGATAATTGGATGCCTTAAGTGTACCTTGATAATCGCTCACCTTCATCGTCCCTGCATTCCAGGTAATCTCTCCCACGCTGATTGTCACCGGATAAGCGCTTTCGATGAATCGTACATCCGCAATCGTGCCCTGAATGGTATAGTTTTTCAGTCCGGGATTTTCAATTTTCGGGAAATAATCACCACCATTTAAGTTGACTACTGCCTGATCACTGATGGAAATGGAGCCCACCAAGGTACCATCTACACTGGGCTTCTCTGCGACACCGATCGCATATACTTCATTATGATATGCAGTGGCTGAAACCGTTCCGCCATTGATCACAATATCACCATACTTGTATTTACCTTCGCCTATCGGTTTTGCTCCACCGCCGCCAGTGCCGATTGCGGCTCCGGGGCGTCTTCCTGCGTTCGTAACATATCCTCCACAGGCTGTCACATTGCCACCGTTGATCTCAATCCGATCCACGCAGCCGAACGGTCCACCGCCAATTCCTGCTCCACCGTATACATGATTAATATCCTTGGGGTAGTTTCCATATCCGCCCTTGGCATACACAGTTCCTCCGTTGATGACAATGGTACCGATGCCGCCCTCTAAGCCGCCGCCAATACCTGCTGCCATCCCGCTGCCATAAGCTTCGATATTGCCTCCGTTGATCTCAATCGTCCCCAAGGAACCCTTTCTCATGCTCGACGCACCAATTCCGGCGCCTACTCCACCGGTTGCTTTTAAGCTTCCCTCTCCGCTGATCGTCAGGGTACAGCCTTCCGGCACATCAATAGCCGCACACATATCACCGCCCTTGAGTGTATTTTTTCCCTCCAGAATCAGATTCAGTTTTGCACCATTTGCCAGTCGGATCGCCGGTATCCAGTTACTTGCTGTCGTAGCGTTATTGTCGATCGGAATCTGGATATCCAGATCCGAAATCGTGATTGTAGCCTCCACACCACTAACCAGAATAACATTGGTCATACTGCTTCCCGTGATAGTCGCATCATTATACTGTTCCAATGTGTCGCTGTTGATGACGATACCGCCATTCGCAATATCATAAGTATCTGTTGATGCCAGCAAAGCGATTCCGCCGTCCATGCTGACCTCGATCTCCGGAAGCTCCACGCCCTCTGCCAAAATATACTCTCTCGGAAGAACCGGAAGATAATAATAGAAACCACTTTCATCTTCCCGGTTCTCATCCGGCTCCCAACTAACGCTGATATCCGTCAGCACCGGGATATCTTCTGGGATTTCCTCATCTTCAAACTCATAATCCTCAAGAAAATCCCCGGCATTGCTGTCGGTAGCAATTTCCGAGTCTTCTTTCTTATCACTGTCGTCTGCTGCCGCTTTCTCACCTTCCGCGCCCTTATCGCGATCCGCATTATTATTCTGATGATCCACGTTCTTATATTCCACCACCGAAGCCTCGATCGTCTCCGGGAAATTCAGATAATCCTCAAAGTTTTCTCCGGCATCCGCAGGGATCTGAATATGCGCGACCTCCTCCGGTAATTCCGTAAATCCCGTGATCACTTTCAACTGTTTTGTAGGAACTGCAGCAAACGCTGCAGACGGTATGCATAACTGCATCGCCATCATTGCCGCCAATGCTGCAGATACGATCTGCCGTTTCTTCTTTTTATACCTCATATCCATTTCCCCCTGTTGTCATTATTTTCTTTATAGCGTGACGGTTTTGTTCTCTCCGGTAATATTTTTTATTCATACGTTTCCTCCTCACCTGATTCATTACTTTCCCTTTTTCCCTGAAGCAGCCGGGATACTGCCTCCCGCAGCTGATATTCCGTCACAGGCTTTACCAAAAAGGTGTCCGCCTGCATCCTGCGGCTTTGGGGTTCAAATTCTGCCTGGTCGCTGATCCAAAGGAGCGGGACATCCCTGCTGTAGCCTCGTATGCTCATGCAGAAATTCATTCCCCTAGCTCCGTCCTCCATGACCACCACAGCGTCATAAGGGCCCTCCCGCTGCATGGCATAGACGCAGAATACGCCATTGTCAAAGCGGTCTACTTTGCCAAGCTTCATCAGTAACGCCGTTTCTTTCTCCTTCTGACTATAGCTGCATAGCGCAATTCGCATTTCCATACCTCCGTTTCCTGATGGACTCCATCGCCTCATATAGCTCCTGATCACTACAATCTATGGAGAGGAATGCCGGAATATGAAGCTGATACGCGATCAGGGCGAAGTTTTCATCATCACTCCACCAGACAAGCGGTACTTCCGGTGCCAGCTGCTTTGCCTGAATGGCAGCCTCCAATCCCCTAGCCCCGGTCATTGCGATGACAACCGCATGATATCGGCTCCGCCGCAGTGCCTGAGATAGCTGCTTCTCATTCCATAGCTCGTCGATGACAAGCTGTCCGTCCCCTTCAAAAAGGGAGCGCAGCCTGCTTTCAAACCATTCCACATTTCTCAGCTCCGTACAAAGTGCGATTTTCATGCTGAGCCTCCTTTCCTGATTTCCTATCAAATAAAAAACCAGACCTTCTCATCGGAAAGTCTGGTAGTATAATTAGAGTAGCATCTTGTCAAGCGAAATACAACCGACTTTGTTTAAGACGCAGGTTTCCTGTTTAAGACGCAAGTTTTTTCCTGCGGTTTTATGTTATACTCATATTGGATTATTGTGCAAAGGAGATGGTACGATGCAGATTGCGATTGTGGATGACAGAGCAGAGGACAGAGAAGAACTGTCTGCCTGCCTGGAAAATTATATGAAAAAGCATCAGCTGGACTATACGCTGACAGAATTTGAGGACGGAGAGAATTTTCTGGACGCTGCCGCCCAGGTCAATTTTCAGCTTGTCTTTATGGACATCTATATGGAGAACATGGATGGAATAGAGGCCGCCAGAAGGCTGCGCCAGAAAAACAGGCTCTGTAAGATCGTTTTTCTGACCATTACAGAAGATTATGCCCGGATGGGGTACAGCCTGTCCGCCAGCTATTATCTGCTGAAGCCGCTTTCGCTCCATCAGGCAGATTTTGAAGAAGCGATGGAGCTGTGCCAGCTAAAACCGCCCTATGAAGTGATGACACTTTCGGTTATGGCTGACCGTCAAAAGCTGGAACTTCCCACAGAGAAGATTCTATACATAGATTATCAAAACCGTATGACACGGATTCATATGGCGGAACGCGTGATACCGGTAAGCGGAGGCTTTCAGGAGGTCACTGCCGCATTGCAGAAAGACAAACGTTTTTTGCCCTGCTACCGGGGCGTTCTAATCAACATGGATTATATCAGCCAGGTTGACAGTCAGACCTTCCATTTGATAAACGGAGAGGAACTTCCGATTGCTCTCCGCAATGGAAAACAGCTGCGGGAAGCCTACCGCCAATATGTTTTCTCTGGAATGGGGGGTATCGTATGAGAATGAAGCAAATACACAGGCGTATTCTGGGTGGCTGTCTGGCCTGCCTCCTCTGCTTCACCGGCAGTATCCCCGCATTTGCCGCTGAAACTGCAACCCCAGCCAATGCCGATGAAAGAACGGAGATTCTGCCGGATTTAGAAAGCGAGGCTTCGGAGACACTGGAGAGCGGAACGCCGGAAACACCGGAAGCACCAGAAGAAGTATCCCTCGTCTTTGTCACAGAAATACAAAATGAAGGCGAACTGCTCTCCCTGCCAGATTTCACCCTGCCCCTTAGAACCACACCGTCTGATGATGACCTGGAGGAAATTTATCAGCTGGCCCTTCAGTATCAAACCGTCTGCGCCACTGTAGCAGCAGGTGAAGAAATCCGGCAGGAAACATTTTCTGTCGCATGGGATTTTTCGGCCATTGACCAGACCACTCCGGGCGAATATACCGCAGCAGGCCGGATTGAACTGCCGGAGGGGTATGCCTTTGGTGAAACTGTATTGCAGGAGCTTCAGATTTCCGTCCGGGTGGAAGAAATGCCGCCTGCTGTTATTACTTCCATAGAGCAATGGTATCCTTATACGGATGCGTTTGCGGTTCAACAGGGTAGCGGAACCGAAGCGTTGGAAAATTTGTTTGCCTTTTCCCCTTACTATCTGGATTGCTATGCGGAAAATGGAACCAGCTACACAGCTGTGGTGGAATGGGATTTTTCCGGTATTGATCTGAATACTGTGGGACTGTACCATGCCATTGGAAAGCTGACCGCACCAGCAAATACTGCGTTTGCAGAGGGAATTGCTTTCCCTGAAATCTCAATTCCTGTTTCTGTACAGGCTTCAGGCAGACCGGACATTAACTGCTTTCTGGCTGCCAGAGGAAACCTTCATTTTCCCTGGGTCACACCGCCGGGGAAACTGGATGAGATCAGCGTATGGCTGTCCGAAAATAACGGTTCATGGAACCGTCTGGAAAGTGGCGTTTATGTGGGTCAGGAAATGCTCTCGATTGCCACCCGTCTGCTGACGCCGGGCAGCAGTTACCGCCTTCAGGTCGATTATGACGGCGGACAGACCGGCATCCTATCCTTTACCTACGCAGATGAAATTGTCCTTGAAGGGTATCACGATGGCGACCGGGATGGAGGTGATGCAGGCGGCAATCCACCTGATACCATCATTCAGCCGCCTCCCGAACATACCGACGATCAGGATGACGGTTTCACAGACAGTCCCCCTACGCAGCCTTCAAAACCGCCTGTAACAAATGGCGGCGGAATGGATTCCGATGATTCTGAAAAAGCACCTTCGGTCAGCGGAGAAAATGATTCTGCGGATCACAAGCCTTCCGAGCCTTCCGAGCCTTCCGAGCCATCCCGGGATGGAAAAGATGATTCCGATGAACCGGCCATACCGGAAATCGAATCGCCAATTGTATCAGGTCAGCCTGAGGAAGATACCGCTTTGCAGCAGCCCCCTGAAGTGCGGACGATTGCCGGCGCTCCAGAGCTTACCGCACCCGATCCTGCCCGGAAGCTTTCAGAAAACAGGAAAGGTTCAGTGCAAAGCGCTATGACCGTTCCCCCGGAAAGTGCGGATTCCAAAAAACCTGTTTTTTCAGAGTTCTTCGATGAAACCACCGACCGGATTTCCGGCACGCGCTTTTTGATGATGCTGCAAACAGGGGAGCAAAGAGCCGTCTTTTCCAAACAGGGAATCACCATCAGCATACCCAAAGACGCCTTGCCGGAGGGTATCCAAAACGAAGATCAGATTGAAGTCATCATCCAAAAGGATACGGACGGCGGTTTTTCTTTTTCGTTTTCCATCAACGGAACTGTGCTCAACTCCCTGCCGGATGTTTCTGTCATGCTGCCCTATCCAAATGACCCGGCAGCCGGCACATTGTTCCTCGGTGATGAAAGCGGCGTGAAAATTCCCATGACCGGTTACGACGATGCGGCAAAAGCCGCATCCTTTCAGATCAGCCATACAGGGACATACACCATTGCAGTAAAGGAGGATGCCGCTTCCCTGGCACATGCCGCCGACACTGAACATAGCCGGTCGCCCATACTCCTTTTGATTCCGGCTTGTCTGCTTCTTCTGTCTGCCGGTGAATTTTTCCTAAGGAGGAGGCGAAAATAAGATGGTATCTTCTGTGGTAAAAAAATATGCCGCTTTATGTATGGTCTGCCTGTGCTCATCCCTGTTTTTTCTTGGCCTGTATCAGTTCAATAATAAATATAGCCAGAACACAATTCAGGCGGCAAATGGGATTCTGGCGCTTTCTGAGGAAGAACTTCAAAAGTCACCGGTGCGCTTTCTGGTATCCGGCTGGGCGTTTTATCCTGACGCGCTTTTGACCCCGGAAGAAATACGGGATGAAAGCCATTATATGCGCTACCTTTCCATTGGAGCGCAGACCAATTTCTCCAGCCCTGCAAAACCCTTCTCCCTATGGCTGCGGGACTTACCAGATGACATTCTTCCTGCCGGAACGGAAGGAAGCGTATGCACTGGAAATCCCGGAAGTGTTTTCTGCTTACAACCTTTATCTGGATCATGACCTGATCCTGCAAATGGGGGAACCTGCACAGGGGACACCATTGGTTCAAAACCGCATGGTCACTTTTCATGGTGGAAAACCGTTCACACTCACCATAGCGGTCAGCAACTATGACCACTTTTACGGAGGGATTGTTTATCCGCCTGCTTTCGGAACGATGCTGGCGGTAAATACAACCAGAGGCATCCGGTTTGCATTCTGCCTGTTTGGCTGTACGGTTACCTTTGTCTGTGCGCTGCTGTCCTTTTATTTCAGCCGCCGGATGAAACAGAAAAATACATCCCTGTTCGGACTGATCTGCCTTGCCATGTGCGGCCTGTCATCCTATCCTGTGCTTCATATGCTGGCTGCTGTTCCCATATTCCCCTGGTACACGATGGAACTGTTCTGTATCTATCTGGTTACCTGGCTGATCGTAGTTCTGCAAAACCGGATATGCAGGCCGGGCTTCCTGCCTGCGGCCATCAGCAATGGGGTGGGCGCTGCCTTCCTGGTATATGCGTTTGTGTATGGCATGATGGCTTCCCATCTCTCCCTTGGAGCGATTCTTTTCTTCTCTGCATCGGTCTTTTGTTATAAGGTGGCATCTGCACTCTATCTGCTTATCATCGCTGTGCTTGCCATTCACAGAGGAGAAAAACGGAGCAGCCCGATCTTCTATGCTGCGGCAGCCGCAACCTGCGCCTTTATATGGGATCGCCTTCTGCCGGTTTATGAGCCGGTTATCGGCGGTTGGTTTGTGGAATGGGGCAGCTTTTTCATAGCAGCCGCCATCGGTTATTCCCTCTGGCGCGATGTGGTAGAGGGGTATGGAAACAGCCTGATTTTTCAGGAAGAACGCAAGCAGGTCGTCCGGCAGCTTTCTATGCAGACCGAATACAGCCGTCAGGTTTCTGAAGCAGCGGCAGAAAACAGAAGGCTGATTCACGACATCAAACACCATCTGCGCACCATAGACCGCATGGCCTCTGAACGTGGGCAGACGGAGATCTGCTCCTTCCTGTTACAGGTAGAGGAACAGGTTGCGGCAACATCGGGGCACTCCCTTGCCCAGTTCTGCAAAAATCCCGTTGTAAATGCGCTGATTGAATACTACTACGGCATGGCGCAGACACAAGGGACAGAATTTCAGGTGCGGCTCGATCTTCCCGATCAGATGCCGCTTACCGATGTGGAACTGTGTACGGTGCTGGGCAATCTTTTGGACAATGCCGTTGAGGCGTGCAGCCGCCAAAAGCAAGGGGTGCACCGCATTTTCATTGCAGGCGAAACCAGAGGCAATATGTACTTTTTGAAGATTGAAAACACTTACGACGGTCTGGCCTTGCAGGAGGGAAAAACATTCCTCTCCCGAAAGGGTACATCTGCTGATCATGGAATCGGGCTTTCCTCTGTCCGAAAAATCATTGAAGGCCATGGCGGTGATCTCGATCTTATTCCCGGTGAGGAATCCTTTCTCGTTGGAATTACAATACAGATGTAAAAACTGTTTTTTGAGGCGCATTCAGATACGCTCGTTGGGGCCACCCCAAACCCCGGCCAGCCCGCTTTTGCTGGTCTGGCGAACACGCCTTACGGCGTGGCTTTTCGCTCCCTTACGGTCGCTGTTCCTGCCACGAAAATATTGTTTTATACCTATAAATCGTCCTCTCACTGACATTGTTCCGCTTTGCAATTTCTACCATTGTCATGTTGCGTCATTTTTTACAATAGCTTTCATACAATCGAAATACCGCCGTCAACGATGTCACAACATCCACACATCTCTCAAATGCTACATTCTCTTTTGCATCATCATAATATTTCTTTCTTAATTTGTCCGCCCTTTCTGTGCTTAAATTGCTTTGGCAGCCAATTATCGTTATCGGCTTTCAACAAATCATACACATATATTTTATTCGGCTTTCCTAATCCCTGATCGCCTTTGGTGTACTGATACTTGTATCCGTACACACCTGCGGTGTGGGATATATAACTGTATGAAACAAGCTTCTCTGATACTTGTTGTTATCTTTAGGGCATGAAAAAAGCAGACACATGGAATATTTCCACATATCTGCTTCTTTCATTGCGTGTATTCAGTTTTATATATTTGCAACTATATACTTTTATAGTAATCCTTATGGATTAAGCCACTACTCCATATCCATATTGCTTAGCTGCCTGATCTGGTCTCTCCTGCTATAAATAACTGCTGTTACCTGAACTCTGTTATTTTCATCATCAACCCAATAATAAATCAGGAAGTTTTTAACAACAATCTCGCGTACTCCCTCAGTCCTCCATGGCTCTTCATCAATCAAGGCATGTTTTTTCGGAAAACTCGACAACTTAGTAATCTCTGCTTTCATCTTGTCAAGCAGATTATCTGCTGCATCCAGTGCCATTAGATCATTTGAAATATAATGCACTATCTCTTTCATCTGCTCTAATGCCAGCCTTGTTACCCTTACCTCATATTCATTCATGCACTATATCTCCGACTTTAATTGATTAAAAGCCTCATCAACAGATACAGAATCGTTCTTTTTTGCCTGTGCAAGCCCGGTCTGCATCATCGTATCAAATTCAGCTTGTGTTATAGAATCTCTTGTAACAAGTTTATCCGGAATATCAAGTGAAAATGGTACTCCATCACGCATAATAACCTGTCTGTAAGTCATATCTATGAATACAGATACAGGAATTCCAAGTCTGTCAAGAATTGCCTCTGCCTGCTCTTTTATATTCGGTTGAATTCGCGCTGTTACATTTGCAGTTTTTGTTGCCATAGTATGCACCTCCTGTTTCTTATAGTGCACCACCATGTATTGCTTTTTACAACACAAATATTTTTAACTGCTGCAGTCAATCTTTTTCCATCCAATTCAATGCGCTCTGTGCAATAACGTCATCATAAAAATCATCTTCCGAATCAGCATTATCATCTGTATCTGCCTGCTGTTGTATGATAGATATTGCACCTTTGTTAGCCTGCATAGCTGCCAGCATGCTGCCAACCATGCTCATAACCTCTTTGTTTGCTTCCTGCCTTGCTTCTTCTCTTGCCTCCTGTCTGATCCGCTCCTCTATGACAGCCATTTCCTCAGTTGATATAAATTGAGGCTCTTTCTTTTCCTTCGGTTCTGTCAGTACTTCCCATCCAAAATGTTCTATATAATAAGTTGCCGCATCTATAAAGAACTGATTCTTTGACTTGAATATATCCATATCCAGTTCACTTAGAACTTTATTAATATTAACATGCGCAGGATTAACATCACTTTTCTTAATCTTTCCTTCCGGTGCATCTGCCCAGGTGGTTAATCCCATATGCTCTTTTGTGTGATCAGCTCTTTCCACGATCAGTTCAGCCGCCGTATGTCCATGAACGGCATAATGCATTTTATTCTGAACAGTCGCATAAAATCTTCTCGTCGTTGCAGAATTTTTATCATAGTCAATGGCTGTCGCATACAGGTCAGTGATCTTCTGATAGAATTTTCTTTCGCTGGCACGGATCTCACGGATGCGCTCTAACTGCTCGTCGAAATACTTCTCTGTCAGATACGTTCCTCGTTTCAGCCGTTCATCATCCATGACCCAGCCTTTGATGGTGTAGTCCTTGGCAATCTGATTTATCCATTTACGAAACTTTCTCAAGCTCTGAATCAGAATAAATCTTCTTGATATGCTCATTGATTGTACGAACATCCACATCGTACAATGTGGCCATCATTTTCTGTGTCAGCCATATATTTTCATCCTCATAGCGCATCTCTATGCTGTCCTGCTGATCACCTACAGAGGCAACATAGGTCAGGTATTCCGCTGCGCTTGAGCGGATGGTTATCTCATCTTTTTTCTTTCCAAATGAAGTGCCTCCTTTAATCATCAAAATGCGTTTTCGCTATTGTGTTTAGCTGCTCAGCTATTTCCGCAAACGGTTGCATTGATTCCGGAGTCCTTCCGCACGGACGTACTGAAGGAAACACTAGATTCCAAGGGAGTGCTGATTGAAAACTCCGAGGTGGAGCTTGCAGCATTTGCGCTCCTGTTCGAGTTTGATGGCGACCAGAAGCACCTTCGTCATGTGCTGTATAACTGCTCCGCTTCCCGTCCCGGCATCGAAGGAAAGACGAATGAGGATTCCAAGGAGGTGCAGACGGAGAAGCTGTCTCTGAAGGCGGTACCGCTTGCTAATGGTATGGTGAAAGCAAAGACCGGAAATACCACGGATGCTACCACCTATGCTGATTGGTGCAAGGCGGTATATGTGCCTGCGGCAGAGAGCGATGCAGCAACGCAGTCTGCAGCGAAGCCTGCAAAGGCAGTAAAGGAGTGATTGGATTATGAGTATGATTCAGAAGATTGAGATTGACGGAAAGCAGGTGCCCTTCAAGGTATCTGCCGCCATTCCACGTATTTATCGCATCAAGTTCCATCGAGATATCTATAAGGATCTCGATGCGCTGGGAAAGGCTGTCGGAAACGGGGATGAGGGTTCTTCCCATCTCGATATGTTCTCCCTTGAGATGTTTGAGAACATCGCCTACATCATGGCAAAGCATGCAGATCCCATCATCCCGGACAGCCCAGAGGAATGGCTTGATGAGTTCAGCACCTTCTCCATCTACCAGGTGCTTCCGAAAATCATCGAACTTTGGGGCTTAAATGTCCAGACGGATGTGGAGTCTAAAAAACTTCACGCAACTGACCGCCCGATGACCACACCATTGTTTCTGCTTCGCTGCGTACAGCTCGGCATCTCCATCCGGGATCTT
>ENA-UEPJ01002350-UEPJ01002350.1-human-gut-metagenome-genome-assembly--contig:-NODE-2350-length-19725-cov-4.593088_pt1 | contig 19725 bp, 18 predicted proteins | sample MGYA00242890_ERZ507896 | MGnify/ENA primary metagenome ERZ507896 (study PRJEB26167, sample SAMN06115508) | human gut metagenome | host: Homo sapiens | place: China:Qinghai | collected 2015-08-20... | reverse complement strand
GGCACTTCGGTAGGTATGATGATTTTTCCGCACCTTATATATAAGGTTACCTGGATAGGCGTTATCGTTGACGGCATTCAGTATAAATTCGAGCTGAACCATTCCGACACTCCGGTATATATACCGATAATCGACGGACTTGAGGACGGTGAGCATACTATTACCATATTCAAGAGAACAGCAGGCTCGCACCATTATTTCAACTTCTGCGGACTTATGATAGATGAGAATGCGGAGGTAAGAGCGGAAAACCACGAATATGATATGAATATCGAGGTTTACGGCGACAGCGTTTCCGCAGGCGAGGTAGTAGAGGCAGTAAACTATTGCGAGCATACCGACCCTGAGCATATCAACCAGTTCGACAACAGCTGGTTTGCATATTCTCTACAGCTTGCAAGAAAGCTGAACGCCCGTATCAACTGCAACGCACAGGGTGGAATTTCGCTCATCAACGGCGCAGGATATTTTGATAATTATATCGGTATGGAAACCGTTTATAAGCAGATGGGCTATGAGCCTCACTTTGAGCTTACCGAATGGGATTTTTCACGCTACACTCCCGATTATGTTATAATCGCATTGGGACAGAATGATGCAAACCCCGACCCTAAGCGTATTTACGAAAAAGAATACCGTGAAAAGTGGAAAAGCGTATATAAGAATATGGTGCTTGACCTTAACGAAAAATACGGCGGCAAGGCAAGATTTATCGTTATAACCACTGTACTTATGCACGAGCCCACATGGGACGATGCCCTTGACGAAATAGTAAACGAGCTTGCAATGGACAATGTAAAACGATTCAAATTCAGAAGAAACGGTGCGGCAACGCCCGGACATCCCCGTATCCCCGAGCAGACAGAGATGGCTGACGAGCTGTATAGCTTTATTACTTCTTGGAAAAAGTAATTCAGACTATAGAAAAACCTCTATCGTTATTAAAAATGGGGTTGAGGGGCGTAGCCCCCAACAGGGACTAGGGGCGGTAGCCCCAGTAATATAGCCCCTTTCCGGGGGAAAGGGGTTTGGGGATAGGGATAATAAATCAGAAGTTTATTTCAAAAACAGACTTTTTCTACACGCTGTTGCTATTATCTTTATAATAGCATATTATGTTTTTTTGTCAAGCCCATCTTGTATTATTTTACTGTATTGTGCTAAATTAGCTGTAAATTGTACTACATTCTTCGCTTTACCGAAAGCGGCATAAAAATTATTCACAAAAGTTCATTTTTGTGTCGGTTTGATATTGACTTTAGGCTCGAATTGTGTCAAAATAATTATATTAATGTAAATTCGGCGTTTTTCTGCAAAGGAGCGGTAAAACGCCTTATTGTTGCAAAGCGGAAAGGCGAGAAAAGTAATTGAAATACGATGTAGTAATTGTAGGAGCGGGACCTGCGGGCATCTTCACCGCAATCGAAATGGTCAGAAACGGCTCAGACAAAAAAATTCTGATAATCGAAAAGGGCGCTTCGGTAGAAAAAAGAAGCTGTCCTAAGGCAAAAACAAAGCACTGTATGAACTGTAAGCCCTACTGCCATATCACAACGGGCTTTTCGGGTGCAGGCGCATTCTCGGACGGCAAGCTGTCGCTGTCGTGCGAGGTCGGCGGAACGCTCCCCGAGCTTATCGGTGAGGAGCTTGCACAGGAAACCATCGACTACACAGACAAGATATATCTTGAATTCGGTGCGGATAAGCACGTTGAGGGCGTAAGCGACCCCGACAAGATAAGAGATATAAGAAAGAAAGCCATAAACGCAAACCTGAAGCTGGTTGACTGTCCTATCCGCCACTTAGGAACGGAAATGGCGCACGAGCTTTATTTCAAGATAGAAAAATATCTTATCGAAAGCGGCGTCGAGGTGCTGTTCGGCAAGAACTGCGAGGACATCATAATAGAAGACGGCGTATGTAAGGGCGTTATCATTTCAAATGCCCGTGACGGCGGCGAACAGGAAACCATATACGGCGACGAGATAGTAGTCGCAACAGGCCGTAAGGGCGCAGACTGGCTCGAAAAGACCTGCGAGGCGCATAATGTAGAGCATACACCGGGTACTGTTGACATCGGCGTAAGAGTGGAAGTCAGAAACGAGGTCATGGAGGAGATAAACGCCGTCCTTTACGAGTCAAAGCTCATTGGCTATCCTCTGCCGTTCAAAAACAAGGTCCGTACATTCTGCCAGAACCCCGGCGGATTTGTGAGCCAGGAGAACTACGACAACGATTTAGCCGTTGTAAACGGTCACTCATATAAAGAGCTTAAGAGCAACAACACAAACCTTGCTATACTTTGCTCGCACAATTTCAGCGTACCGTTCAACCAGCCTATCGAATATGCGAAGAAGGTCGGCGAGCTTACCAATATGCTCGGTAATGGTCACATTCTTGTACAGCGTTACGGCGATATTCTTGACGGAAAGCGTACATGGCCCAAGGAGCTTAATTTCTCCAACGTAAGACCCACTCTGCCCGATGCGGTCGCAGGCGACATCACGGCGGCCATGCCTTACCGTACAATGACTAACATTATCAATTTCATAAAGGCTGTGGATATGGTCGTTCCCGGTTTTGCAAGCCGTGAAACGCTTTTATATTCACCCGAACTTAAATTCTACAGCAACCGTATAAAGATGGACGAGCATTTCAACACGAACGTAAAGGGACTGCATTGCTTAGGCGACTCAAGCGGCTGGACAAGAGGACTTATGATGGCGTCTGTAATGGGCGTACTTATGGGACGTGAATTACTGAAATAAACGGAGGAAATGTAAAATGCAGTTACTGGAAGAACGCATAAACAAGGACGGTATAGTAAAAGAGGGAAACGTACTCAAGGTCGACAGCTTTCTCAATCATCAGATGGATATTGAGCTTTACAACGAGATCGGCAAGGAGTTCCGCAGACTGTTCCCCGACAAGAGCATAAACAAGATACTGACTATAGAGGCGTCGGGCATCGGCATTGCGTGCGTTACGGCGCAGTATTTCGGATGTCCTGTCGTGTTTGCGAAGAAGGCGCAGAGCGTAAACATAGACGGCGAGGTTTATTCGACCTCTATCGAGAGCTTTACGCACAAGCGTACATATAACGTAATAGTCAGCAAGAAGTTCCTGTCGCCCGATGACAACGTGCTTATAATCGACGACTTCCTTGCAAACGGCTGTGCTTTACTCGGCCTTATCGACATAGTAAAGGGCGCAGGCGCAAGTATAGCAGGCGCAGGTATCGTTATAGAAAAGGGCTTCCAGAAGGGCGGAGAGCTTGTCCGCTCGAAAGGCATCAGAGTAGAATCGCTCGCAATAGTTGACTCGATGAGCGTTGACGGCGGCTGTATTTTCAGACACTGAGCCTTTTAAGGCAACACCGCACAATTAACGGCTATCGCCTTTGCCGTACGCTAAGCTTGCATATTTTCCGCCATCTTGCACAAATTTCGCTTGACAGGCGCCAGCCTGCCTGCGTTCAATTTATACAATCTGACGAAAAATCTGACTGCGCAATCGCACAGCAATAATTATGCGGTATTGCCTTAAGGCAGACGCTTTAAAATAATGGATTATATACAGTGAAACGGATTTCAACGCTTTTTTGACATACAGAAAGGAGTTTTTTGCATGGCATTTTTAAGCTCGCTTAATATAGCCGCATCGGGCATGGCAGCGGAAAGACTGCGTCTTGATGTAATTTCGCAGAATGTTGCGAACGCAAAAACCACCAGAACGGAGGACGGTACGCCGTACAGAAGGCAGGTCGTACTGTTCAGTGAAAACAAGGGTTTCAACTCTGTGCTTGAGGAAACTATAGCAAAGAGGAAAGAAAAAATAGCAGGGGGAGTGCCTGCGAATACTGTTTCTGCGACTAAAAACAAGGGCGTGCTTGTAACTGAGATAGTCGAGGACGAAACACCGCTCACACCCGTGTACGACCCGACCCACCCCGACGCAGACGAGAACGGCTATTACTATCTGCCGAATGTTGACGTAGCGGAGGAGCAGATGGACGCTATGGCGGCTACACGTTCGTATGAAGCCAACCTTGCAGTGCTGAACGCTGTGAAATCAATGGCGCAGACAGCACTCAGCATAGGAAACAACTAACGATACCCGAAAGGAACTGATATAAATGTTTATAGTACCGCTTACAAGCAGTATCACCCCTATGGAAACGATAAGTCAGAAAAAGCAGACCGAAGGCACAGATGACGGCGAAGCAACGTTCTTTGATGTTTTTGAGTCGCTTGTAAAGAACGTCAAGGAAACCGACGCACAGGTACAGAAGGATTCTGTCGATCTTATGCTCGGCGATGTGGACGATCTTGCGCAGATACAGGTAAATCTCGAAAAGGCGGCTACCGCTGTGGATCTGCTTGTTACTGTCAAAAACAAGGCTGTTGACGCATACAACGAGATAATGCGTATGACCGTCTGATCAATACTGATCTACACTTCAAGGGAAGGATACATATATAGATGAAGGATAAGCTCTCCGCTTTCTGGAGCGGATTCAAAGATAAATGGAGCTCGCTTGCGAAAAATCTGCGGATATTCATAATAACTGCGGTATCGGTAGTAATAGTTGCCGCAATAGTGCTTGCGATAGTGCTTAATCAGAAGGGATATACGGCTATTTATACCGGACTTGACAGTGAGGAAAGCTCGCAGGTCGTTTCGGCTATAAACGAGCTTGGAATAACGGACGTAAAAATGGGTACGGACGGCAGTATTTCGGTACCGAGCGACCAGGCGGACAATGTAAGAATGCAGCTTAGTATACAGGGATACCCCAAGTCAACGTTCAACTTTGACGTATGGAACAGCGGCATAGGTATATGGTCGACCGACACCGAAAAGAAGGTACTTCAGATACAGCAGTTACAGACGCACCTTATGAAAGCCATCAACACCATAAGTGCGGTCAAGAACTCTTATGTTATAATCACAATGCCGGAGAACAGCAATTATGTTATCTCCACGGACAACGAAGAACCGAGAGTCAGCGTAAAGCTCGATTTAAAGAACGGCGCACAGCTTACGAGCGATCAGGTCGAGGGTATCTACGCACTGGTGCTGAACTCTTTGCCGGGTCTTGAGCGTGAAAACATATCAATACTCGACTCGGACGGCAAGCTGCTCAGCGGTGAGAACACGACCGTTGAGGAGGACGTGCTGTACCAGTCAAGGCTGAACTTCCAGGAGCAGATGCAAAGCCTGCTCAAGAGCCAGCTCAACGATACGCTGAAAAAGCTGTACAAGGACTACACGATAAACGTAAACGTAAAGCTCAATTACGATAACTCAAAGTCGGAATATACCATCTACACACCGTCTGTAGCAGAGGACGGTACATCGGGCGGTATGATAGAAAGCTCAACAAAGAACGAGGGCTGGGGCGGTATAGGCTCGCTGTCGGGCGTTGTAGGCACAACAAGCAACAGCGACATTTCACCGAACTATCCGACTATCAAGGGCGACGGCGATAACCAATATTACTATCAGAACAGCATTACCGTAAAGCGTCTTGTAAACACCGAGATAAGACAGCTTGAAAAGAACGGCTATTCGGTAGATAAAATAACGGCGGCTGTAACGGTAGATCAGATCAATATGCTTGAAGCGGACAAGGAACAGCTCCGTGAAGTAATTGCGTTTGCTATCGGTGCAGACGTTGCAAATGTTACGGTTGCAAACTACCCGTTTGTTATAAACGGCAACAACGGCACTAACGGCAACGGCAATACGATAAACAGAGGCGGAAGCGTTGACTGGACGGTTTATATCATACTCCTGCTCGGACTTCTTGTGCTTGCACTGCTTATCGTAGCTATCCTTACAAGCAACGCAAAGAAGAAGAAACGTGCAAAAGCAAGAGCCAAGGCGGCTGCCGCACAGGCAGCGGCGGCACAGGCGGCGCAGGAATCTGCCGCTCTCAGCTTTGAGCCTCAGCCTCAGCCGGACGAAGAATTCAACATACAGCACCTTGACGACTATGACGACGAGTCAAAGAGTGCGGTTCTCAAGAAGGAAATCAAGGATTTCTCACGCACAAATCCCGATGTCGTTGCCCAGCTCATACGTTCTATGATGAAAAACGGCGAATGATATTGACAGCATAAAGGAAGGATATATATGGAGGCACTCACCAGCGCACAAAAGGCGGCGATAATCATAAGCTCTATCGGTACGGAAAATGCGTCCGAGGTATTCAAGCATTTCTCCGACGAGGAGGTAGAGCAGATCACGCTTGAAATAGCAAGAATGAACTACTACCCTATGGAAGTGGTGGACAGCGTTCTTAACGAGTTCTATGAGCTTTGCCTTACCCAGATGGTAATATCCGAGGGTGGTGTGGAGTATGCCCGTGACATACTTGAAAAGGCATTCGGTCCGCAGACGGCACAGGCGCTGTTTGAAAAGATAACGAAGCAGTTCCAGACAAAAGCGTTTGCATTTGTCCGCAAGGCAGACTATAAGAACCTGCTTGCAATGGTACAAAACGAGCATCCGCAGACAATTGCGCTGATACTTTCTTACGCAAGGAGCGATCAGGCATCGGCTATTTTAAGCGAACTGCCCAAGAAAACAAGGATAGATGTAGTCGAGCGTATGGCTAAGATGGACAGGGCATCGCCCGATGTCGTAAAGTCTATAGAGCGCACGCTTGAAAAGAAGTTTGACAATCTTGTTACCGCCGACACCACAGAGGTCGGAGGTATAGACTATGTTGCGGAGGTCATGAACAACGTAGACCGTGCAACAGAAAAATACATATTCGACGAACTGACGCTGAGAGATCCGAAGCTGGCAGACGATATACGCTCAAAGATGTTCGTATTCGAGGATATAGTAACTCTCGACAATATGGCTATACAGGCATTTATACCGGAGGTCGATTCAAAGGATCTTGCGGTTGCTATCAAGGGTTCTACTCCCGAGGTCGCAGAGTGCATCTATGCAAATATGTCTACCCGTATGCGTGAAAGCGTACAGACAGACGTTGAGTATCTTCACAATGTCCGTATGCGTGATGTTGAGGAGGCTCAGCAGAGGATCGTATCCATCATACGCAGACTTGAGGACGAGGGTACTCTCGTTATCTCAAAGGGCAACAAGGAAGACGAAATCATCGCATAATACGAAAGCGAGGAATATATTTTGGCAGGCGTATTCAAGGCGGGTCGGGGCGGTTATTATCCCGTACAGCCTACAACAGATACAGTTGTTATCGACAACTCAATAAAAGTAAAGCCTGTCGCACCGCAAGCTCCCTTGCAGGAAACAGTGACGGCCGACACCGCAGAAAATACGGCGGTCGCCGATGAAGCAACGACAAAGCACAGGCAGGAGCTTGAGCAGGAAAAAGAGAAGATAACAAACTATTATCGTGAGCAGGGTGAAAAGGCACTTGCCGATGCCCGTGAAAAAGCACAGAAAATACTCAGCGAAACCGAACAGCAGGCGCAGGATTATGCCGCACAAGCAAAGGCACAGGCTGAGGCAATCTTTGAAAAAAGCAGATCGGACGGCTTTGCAAAGGGTCACGAGGACGGATATGCCGCAGGGCTTGACAAATGCCGTGATATGCTGTCGGAGCTGAAAAGGCTCAGTGAGCAGATGGTAAGCGACAGGGCGGAGCTTTTTGACAGCTACGAGGTCGAGATATTCGACACGGTAATGGAGATAGTAAACCGCATAACGCTGAATTCTCTCGGTCAGAAGGACAAGGCGGTCGTCAAGAAAACGATAAAGGAAGCGGGAAAAAGCTTCCGTGGCAGTGAATATGTAAAGCTGACCTTATCAAAGACCGATGTCAGCGAAGAGATGGCGGCGGATACCGACTATTTCAAAAAGCTGTTCACAAATGTAAAGAACGTGGAGGTCGAGGTGCTTAAGGACGCACCGAGCGGTACTGTTATAATTGACAACGGCAGTGAAATTACCGATGCCGGAATACAGACACAGCTCAAGATGATAGAGGAGCTGGGCAGAGGAAAGTACCGCAGAGCGCCGTCGAGGAAAAAAGCCGGGAAGCAGGAGGAACCTGCGGCACAGGCAGAAACCGACAATGACGGCGGCGAAGAACAAAGCGAATAACTCCCTTATTTGAAAGGACTTTAACATGGATCTCGGCGGATTTCTGACAGAACTCAGAACTACCGATACATATAAGTATCTGGGTAAAATTGAAAAGATAGTCGGAATGACGATCGAGGCGAGCGGACCGCTGTGCAGTATAGGCGATGTGTGCCGTATCTACACAAAGGATATGAAGTCGCATATCCCTGCCGAAGTGGTGGGATTCAACGAGCATAAGGTACTGCTTATGCCGTATACCGACCTTGAGGGCATAGGTCCGGGCAGTATAGTTGACAACACAGGCGACAAGCTGAATGTAAGAGTCGGCGACAAGCTGATAGGAAGAATAATCGACGCACTGGGAAATCCGCTTGACGACGGAGAGCCGATTGAATATACAGACACCGTGCCTATAGCGGGCATTCCTGTAAATCCGCTCACCAGACCGAAAATACACGAGCCTATAGAGCTTGGCGTAAAGGCGATCGACGGACTTCTCACAATGGGCAAGGGGCAGAGAATGGGTATCTTTGCAGGCTCTGGTGTAGGTAAGTCAACGCTTATGGGTATGATCGCACGAAAGGTAAAGGCCGATCTCAACGTTATAGCGCTTGTAGGCGAGCGTGGCAGAGAGGTAAGAGAATTTATAGAAAACGACCTCGGAGAAGAAGGTATGGCAAGGTCGGTCGTTGTTGTCGCAACATCGGATCAGCCTGCGATGATGAGAAATAAATGTCCGATGACGGCTACGGCTATAGCGGAATATTTCTGCTCTCAGGGCAAGGACGTTCTGCTGATGATGGATAATCTTACACGTTTTGCTATGGCACAGCGTGAGATAGGTCTTTCGACAGGCGAACCTCCCGTTGCAAGAGGCTATACCCCGTCAATATACGCCGCAATGCCGAAGTTGCTCGAAAGGGCGGGAAACTTCGAAAAGGGCAGTATAACGGGAATTTATGCTGTGCTTGTTGAGGGTGACGATACAAACGAGCCTATATCGGATACCGTAAGAGGTATAATTGACGGACATATAGTTCTGAGCCGTAAGATAGCGGCGCAGAACCATTATCCTGCAATTGACATACTGCCGAGCATCTCACGTCTTATGTCGGCAATTGCAGACCCGGAGCATAATAAAGCGGCAGGAAAGCTGAGAAATCTGCTTGCGCTTTACAACAACAACGCAGACCTTATCTCGATAGGAGCGTACAAGAAGGGTACAAACCCGGCTCTTGACGAGGCGATAAAGAAGATAGACAAGATAAACGATTTTCTGATGCAGGGAATGTATGAATCGTTCTCGATGGAGGATACCATAAAGCTGTTAAAGGCGGCGGTTTCCTGATATTAATGCGATATGAAGAAGTTTAATTTTACATTGCAGTCGCTGAAAAAGTACAACGATCAGGTGCTTGACAGCGAGAAATCAATACTCGGCAGACTAAGGGCGGAGCTTGCGGAAATGCAAAGCGAGCTTGACGCAAAGGTGGCTGAGTACGAACAGAGCATAGACAAGCTGAACGAACTTGTACGAGGCGGCACTACCGCTATGAGATTATCGCTGCACAAGAAATATGTTTCCTCTTTGCAACAGGACATATATCGCATAAAGGGGCTTATGGCGCATAAGCGTGAGGAAATTGAAACTCAGCTTCAGAAGGTCATAGACGCTACAAAAGAGGTTTCGAAGCTTGAAAAGCTGGAGGAAAAACAGCTTGAAGAGTACAGATACGCCTCTCAGAAGGAGCAGGAGCAGATCATAGAGGAATTTGTGACAAACGGCTCTTCAAACGGAGGTAATACACCGTAAATTGTTGACATATAGTTCGAAATGTGTTACAATACAAGGTGGAAAGCTGTGCAATTTTCATAAATTTTAACGGTTCAAACACGTTAAATATATAAAAGTTGTTAAAAAGCATATATTGTTTTTGACAATGAATAGCGCTGAAAGGGGGTGAGATATGATGAATGGGACAGCAGTATTGCCTGCCGTTGTTACAACGTTTGCAGGCAATGCCGCCACAATCTCGGCAGGTAGCGTACAAAGCGGCTCAGCGAACGGTACTGCCGGAGGCTTCTCCGATACGCTCGGTGCTATGGTAACAAGCGGTCAGCAGAGCAATATGAACTCGGCCGTGCGAATGAATGCCGATAATAAGGCTGTTATGAACGGCGAGATATTAAGCGGGTTGAACGAGCTTGAGCAGAATGCAAAAGAACTGAAGGAACTGCTTAAAACAGCCGAGCTTGCAGGATATCTGCAAGGCGGTACGATGCAGTTTTACGCTGATGTAATGCAGACGGACAACAGCGAGCTCATGCAGATCATGAACGGTCTTGAGGTCAGCAGTCCGATAGGCGATGTATTATCCGAAGAAGGCACTTTCAGCGGACTTTCAGACGGGAATGACGTTAATACGGCACTCGGTTTACAAAACGGAGAGATTTCCGCCTTAAATGATTTTGCGAGTGAAATTCAGATGAATAACAGTGACTCTGCGGATACTGTAAAACAAACGAACGTCAATGTGGAAACCGCTTCAGACAGCATTGCCGGCGAAAATGCTGTGGCTGCAACGGCTGACAAGTCAGACGCTTTTGCAAGCGTGGCTGTCGGAAATGCGGGAAAGTCTTCAGATGCGGATAATATACGTTCAAAGGCAGATACGACTTTTACCGAAAAGACCGATTTTGTCGATAAGATGGGCTTTATCGGAAAAACAGGCAGGCAGGAAACATCCGGTATAAAAGCGGATAGTCCTGAGGCTGTAAAGGCTGAATTTACGGTAACGTCATACGAAAAATACGGCGACAACAACGTAAAGCAGGATATACAGACGCAGGATGACAATGCTCCGAGAATGGCATTTGCCAAGAGAAACATCGAAAGCAAGAGCGATGAGCTAAGGGCGATAGCCAAAGGAAACGTGGTTACTAAGTCTGACAGCGACCTTGAAACCGAGCAGAAGGTCACCGATAAAAATGCGGTAAGCGATATGCTTGCAAAGGGCAGTGATGTATTTGCGAGAACAGAAAGCCGTTATGACGAAAACGGGCAGGAAATCCGCACTCTCAGAGTACCGATAAGCGATATGGCTGAGTTTGTGAGCGAACACGCACCTAAGGCAAACGGCAAAAGCACGCTTACAGTTGTGCTTACACCCGAAACACTGGGCAAAATCACAGTTCGTATGGCAAATGAGGGCGGAAAGCTCACAGTTGAGATACTGACGGAAACTCAGGCGGCGAAGGAGCTTTTACAGGCAAAGTCACAGCAGCTTGCGTATGCGCTGAAGAATGACGATGTGGAGCTTACCTCGTACAAGGTGGAAACCTCGCAGGCGGAACTTTTCCAGAGAGATTTTGACGGCAGCAGTAAGAACCCTTACAGACAGCAGTCGCACAGTCAGCAGAAGAATGACACGGACGACTTTGAAAATCTGTTGGGGGAGATTCAGACAATGGACTGATTTTTTATCGGTCGGACTGACATGAAAGGATAACAGATGGCAGACATTTCAAGTCTTCAGAGTGTACAGTCAAATCACGAAAAGTATAAGGACCTTTTCAAGAATTCGGGCAAGAACGATACGATAAGCACAGATACGTTCTTCAGTCTGCTTATGGCGGAAATGAGCAACCAGGATCCACTTGAGCCTACGTCCAATACCGAGTTCGTGTCGCAGATGGCACAGTTCACGGCATTACAGGCACAGCAGGACAATCTGAAGTACAGTATGTCAAACTATGCGGCAGGTCTTGTAGGCAAGACGCTTACAATGAATGCGCAGAGCGACGACGGAACGCTTTTATCGGGCGTATGCACCGGAGTAAACATCAGCGGAAGCGATGTGAAGGTAGTAGTTGACGGCAAGCAGTACGATTTATCGGCGGTAAAGGCGATAAGCGATACGGTAAGCAAGGGTACGTTACATACGATGACCGAGGCACTGGGATATGTGGGCAAGGAAGTAACGGTAAAGGTACTCGGCGACGACGGCAAATTCTACTACGCAAAGGGCAAGGTCGAGTCGGCAGAAATGCAGGACGGCGACGCAAAGATAGTGATAGACAATTATCTCTACTCTATTGACGAGATAGTACACGTCAGCGAGGGTACGGGAAGTACGGCTGACAAGAACACGAAAGCTCCGGCAGGAAGTGCCGAGGGCAACAAGTAAATAAAAAGGCGGCAGTGTTATGTTGATAAATGAACTCAAGCTGCGGAATCTGCAGATTTCGACAGGCAACGTTAACACCGCAAAAGCAGGGAATGCTGAAAAGGCCGCACAACAGTCGGGAGGAACATTTGCAGAAGCTCTGCAAAGCGAGCTTGATGCAAGAAACTCGGCGGTAGGCTTTTCAAAACACGCAATGAAGCGTATAGAAAGCAGAAATATCGAGATACTTGACTCGGATATGCTGCAAAGACTTAATGACGGCATTGAGATAGCCGCAGAAAAGGGCAGTAACGAAACACTGGTACTCGTAGACAGGACTGCTTTTGTGGTGAGTGTGAAAAACCGCACGGTAATCACAACTATGTCACAGGAAGATTTAAAAGGTAATATTTTTACGAACATCGACTCGACCGTAATTATGTAATACCGGACCGAAAGGAAGTATTCCTTACCCCGAATGACAGACGGGTAAGAGCGGTCGGCACGATGGAGAAAGGAACAGATCATGGTTAGATCTTTATTCTCGGGCGTGTCAGGATTAAAGACACATCAGCAGAAGATGGACGTTATAGGTAACAACATCGCAAACGTAAACACTACAGGCTTCAAGACAAGCGTAACTACCTTCCAGGAGGTATATTACCAGACTAAGAAGAACGGCTCGGCAGGCTCTAACCTCCAGGGTGGTGTAAATCCCTCTCAGGTAGGCTACGGCACTAAGCTGGGCGCTATCGGACAGGTAATGGGACAGTCGGGCTTCACATATTCTGACAGCGTTTATGACTGTGCTTTATCGGGCGACGGATTTTTCCAGGTAATGGACGAAGCCGGCAACATCTTCTATTCAAGAGCAGGCGTTTTCAACGTTGATAACGCAGGAAACCTCGTTGACTCAAACGGTAATATGGTACTCGGCGTAAGCGGTGACGCAACAGGCGTTGACGCATCTTCAAACAGAATTACATTCGTAGTTCCCGAAGTGCTTGACAATGAAGCCAGCTACTCAAAGACAATTACATACAAGGGCGGTACATATCCGCTTACAGTATCGGCAGATACAGCGACACCTGACGGCAACATATCTGTAGGATTTACCGTAGGTGAGAGCGATTACGCTTATATGAGCGGAAACAAGCTCGTTGTACAGCTGAACGAAAAGAATGATTATACAAACCTCAACGATCTTGAGGACGCTGTGACCCGTGCGTGTGAAAACGGCGGTGTAAGCATTGAGGGCGTACTTCCGCTCCACTTTGAGCTTGATACGGTGCCTCCTGCGGCAGATATTCCTGCAACGACAGCTACCAACACAATGAAGCTGGACGATGGAGCAACAAAGGCTTCTCTTACATTTACAACCGTAAACGCAGGAGAATATGCAAACAACTATACGATAAACTTAAGATATTCAAAGAATGCCGCAGACACAACGGCAAAGTGGTCGGACAACGGTCTTACGATAAGCGTTTGCCCCGGTGCTACGGTAGCCGACATACAGGCGGCTGTAGACAAGGCGGCAGGCAGTAACGAAAAGTATCAGCTTAAGGTTACAAGTACGGACTGGGACGCTGCAAACGGCGCACTTGAAACGCTTCTTGCCACAGACGGCAAGGTTGGTCTTGCAGGCGGCTCGAACAACTTCTTCTCTGATATGGTCCAGCTTCTGGGCAATATCAAGATGACAGACGGACGTGTTGCGGCTACGCAGACAGTAAAGGATCTTGACAGCGTATATATCAATGAGGACGGCACTATTTACGGTGTACACAGCGTACACGGCATCATAATGCTCGGCAGAATTGATATTGTTACATTTGATAACCCCAACGGTCTTGAGCAGGTGGGAAGCTCCTACTGGAGAGAAACTCTTTCATCGGGTCAGCCTCAGGTAAACATTGCAGGCGAAAACGGTTCTGCTTCTGTAGTATCGGGTGCGCTCGAAATGTCTAACGTTGACTTGTCGCAGGAATTCTCCGATATGATCATCACGCAGAGAGGCTTCCAGGCAAACTCAAGAATCATCACCACTTCGGACACGATGCTCGAAGAAATAGTAAACCTCAAGCGCTAACGGCGGCGTGCCGCCGCAGGCAATTCCGCCGTTCTAAAGGTTTGACAGCGGCGTAACCTCCGTTGTCGGCGGGGCGGCAATGTGACGTTGCGGCTGTGAGCCGCAGCAAATTCCGCCTTTGCGGCTGTGAGCCGCAGCAAATTCCGCCGTTGCGGCTGTGAGCCGCAGCAAATTCCGCCGTTCTAAAGGTTTGATGTCAGCGTAACTTTCGTTATCGGCGGGGTTTCCGTTGTTGATGTAATTTACGACTTTGGTTTCATTGCAAAACTATAATAAAAATTAATATCATAAAAAATTTTTTGTAGGGGAGGGGCTCGCCCCTCCCGATAAGGAATTTCTTTTTCAAAATGATATTAAAAATGTATAGCGAATTTTGCAAGAGTGGTAGTGCTAAGCTAAGGTTGTGCTACTTTTGCAAGGTTTGTAAAGCCGATAAGGTTTGATGCAACGGGAGGGGCGAGCCCCTCCCCTACGAAAAGTGGAAAATGTTGGTTGCGTTTTTTCAGAACGTGAAGCCAAACAAGCGCATACAGACCCTCACCCTACGAAAAATCGGAAAAACTGTTCTGTGTTTACAGGCAGACAAACCGACAAATTGTTCAAAAGCCAAGAGTTTGGCGGAAATTGCAGGTTTCTGCGATATAAATTCAAGTTTATAAGGGCAGGCGGAGCGGACGCTCCGCCGGAATGCCCGTTATATTATGCCTGAACGGTTATGATAAACGGCTGTATCTGCATATTCATACAGACGGAATCAATTACAGTGCGGACAATACCGCAAAGGAAGGAAATATATGATAATACTTACAAAGCTCAACGGGGAAAAGTTTATGCTTAATCCCGATCTTATCGAAATAGTAACGGAAAATCCCGACACGGTAATTACCACGAGTACGGGACATTCATACATAGTTGAGCAGTCGATGAACGAGATACTTTCTCTCATCAAGGAGTACAGGCTGTCTGTAAGACGTCAGCGTCCCGAGAGAAATATATAATACCATCAATTTCGATCATTACAGCCGTTGGCTGTGCTATATAAACCCTTACAGGAGGAAATTATTTTGAATATTACAATCATCATAGGCTGGGTAGTATCATTCGGTCTGGTTATATACGGTATATTTAACGGCGGTCAGATTGACTGGTTCATAGACGTATCTTCGCTTGCTATCACAGTCGGAGGTACTATAGGCTGTCTTTTCGCCTCGTTCCCGCTCTCATACCTCAAAAATCTGCCGAAGTATCTGAAGCTGGCATTGTTCCCTAAAAAATTCAATCCGCAAAGCTACATAGAACAGATAGTTGAATTTGCAAAGATCGCCAGAACAAAAGGTCTTATCTCGCTTGAAGACAGTGCGAACAAGTGTGAGGATCCGTTCCTCAAGGAAAGCCTTATGCTGATAGTAGACGCAAACGACCTTGATAAAGTAAAAAGTATGCTTGACGACGCAATAGACTTTATGTGTGAGCGTCACGAAAGAGGCAGACTTTTCTTTGAAAAAGGTATGTCTGTATTCCCCGCATTCGGAATGTTGGGTACTCTTGTCGGCCTTGTAAATATGCTTAAGGGTATGGGTGCAGACTCAAGCAACCTGTCAAGCGGTATGGCGGTTGCGCTTATCACGACCTTCTACGGCTCGCTGTTCTCAAACGTATTGTTTGCGCCGATCGCATCATCGCTGAAGAACAGTCACGAACAGGAGCTTCTTTGTATGCAGATAATCGAAGAAGGCGTGCTGTCGATTGCGGCAGGCTCAAACCCCAGACTTATTCAGGAAAAGCTCGAATTTATGCTTGCACAGACTGATATAAAGAAGAAGGGCAGCAAGTAACAATATCCGCCTGTTTCCGACAGGACGGGAAATACGGCTGAAGCAAAAGGAATTTAGTGTTGAAATAATCGCTGAAATGTGATACAATATATTGGTTAAGCGTCAGAAGAAAGGCGGTGGAGAAAAATGGCGAAAAGAAGAGCCGAAAGCGGCGAAGAAAAAGGTAACTGGCTTGATACCTATGCCGATATGGTTACGCTTCTGTTGTGCTTTTTCGTATTGCTGTACTCTGCATCATCGGTAGACGAAACGAAATGGCAGTACATATATCAATCCTTTACGTCAAGCGGAAGCTATATAAACCCCTTCGTAATGGACGAACAGCCGAAGAATAACGCTGCTGATACAAACGGTAATGCCGAAGCTCCTCCGAACACTCAGAACGGCGGTACTACAAGCGAACAGACAGAGGGTCTTCCCTCCGACTTCAATCAGCTTTACAGCTTCTTAAAGACAACAACGGATAAAAACGATCTTGGTCAGTATGTGTATATTGAGCAGACGCCGACAAGAATCTTTATCCGTTTCAATAATACGATAATGTTTGACGGCAACAGTGCGGTGCTGAAGGAAGAAGGCAAGCAGGTACTCAACAAGTTCATGCCCGGTATAAAGGCGGTCAACAAGTATATAAAATCCTGCTCGGTTTCGGGTCATACCGCAAAGGCGGTATCGGATGTCAACGACTGGGATCTGTCGGCGGCAAGAGCGTCAAGCGTAGTAAAATATATGGATTACAACCGCTGTGTTGACAGCGAGAAGTTCACTGTAGAGGGAAAAGCGTGCTATACGCCTATTGCCGACAACTCAACGGCTGAGGGAAGAGCGGCGAACAGACGTGTAGAGATCATGATAGTGAGAGCACAGCTTGACACTACCTCACAGGCTGTCATAGACGATATTCTGAAATACGAATACAGGCTGAACGGTGCGAACACAGATCCTTATGAACGCAACGACAACAACAGCTCAGACGTCAACAGTGACGTTGTAAACGAAATAATTGACAATATGGAAAGCAAGTATGACAGCAACCCGGGCGACGGCAACAACAGCACAAACGCCGCCGGACCGAAATATGAGCCGTCATATACGGGCATTCCTACAAATATACTGACATCGGCACCGACCGAAACGTCAAAATAAGAGAAAACAGAAAGGGGGGCGAATTTTTGGCTGATACCCTTACGCAAGAACAAATAGACGCAATGCTGTCAAGCGTACTTTCGGGCGGAGATACCGCATCGCTTGACACGCACGAAGAAAAGGAAGAAATCAAGGAGTACGACTTCCGTACTCCGAAGAAGTTCACTAAGGAACAGATAAAGATACTTGAGAGGATATTCGAGAATTATTCAAGGCATCTTTCATCTTACATAACGGGTCTGTTAAGGCTGTACTGCAAGGTTTCGCTTGCAAGCATAGAGGAACAGAAGTATTTTGAGTTCAGCAATGCTCTTCCGGATTATACGATAATGGGTATTGTCGATCTCGGCATAGAGGACGATGATATTGAGGAAAGCAATGCGGTTTTACAGCTGTCAAACTCGCTCACCTTTACAATGATCGACCGTATGCTCGGCGGCAGAGGAACATATCAGGATACCGACAGAGATTTTACGGAAATAGAGATAAACGTAATGCGTGGCATTGTTGAACGCTTTACCTCGCTTATGTCGCAGGCGTGGGACGGATATGTTGATACCAATCCGAAGCTGGAATCAATAGAAACAAACTCAAGGGTAATATCCGCCGCAGACGCCGACGAAACAATGATCATCGTTGCGATGGAGGTAACGGTAAACGATTCAAAATCCATAGTATCGTTCTGTATGTCGGCAATTACTATGGATCAGATAATGAAGAAATTCTCGGCTAAGTTCAGCTCGGGCAAAAGGGCAGGAAGTCCCACTAAGGAAACGGAGCGTAAGGAAAACCTTATGTCAACGCTTTCGCAGTCGGAGCTTACTGTTACGGCGGTGCTTGACGATACAATGCTCACGCTCCGTGACGTTCTGAATCTGCAGGTAAATGACATAATACCGCTGAACAAGCCGATTACCGACAACGTACAGCTTAAAGTGGGAAGCACCTGCTGGTTTGACGGAAAGCTCGGTACACTGAACGGAAAGAAAGCGTTCAGGATTGATAATATACTAAAGAATTGAGGTAAGGCAAATGGGAAAACTGACCACTCTGTCGGAGATGCAGCTTGACGCTATCGGCGAGATAATGAATATCAGTATGGGAAGTGCGGCTACCGCAGTTTCCGAGCTGCTCAACGCCAAAGTGTGGATCACTACGCCGAAGGTAACCGTAGTTCAGGCATCAGAGCTTAACTACGACAGACTTGAACCTGCGATATGCGTAAAGATCGAGTACATAAAGGGACTTTCCGGCTCAAATCTGATGATCTTAAAGCAGGACGATGTACAGCTGATACTTAATCAGCTTATGGGCAAGCCGCCCGTTATATCTCCTGATTTTGAGTTTGATGAGCTGAATATCAGTGCGGTAAGCGAAGTAATGAATCAGATGATGGGAGCTTCTTCTACGGCTCTGGCGGAATTTCTGGGTATGGGTATTGATATATCGACACCTACTCCGTACATTCTCAGCGAGGTAAATATTGCCGACCTGCAGAATTATGAGCAGACGGATATGGTTGCCGCTATCAATTTTGACCTTACCATTGACGGTGTTATAAAATCGGAATTTATATCGGTGCTTGATATAGATCTTGCGGCAACGCTTGCCGACAGAATGATCGGCGGTGCGACATCTCCCGAACCGATTGTGACAGAACCTGCACCTGCACCTGCTCCGGCACCTCAGCCTGTTCCGCAGGCAGAACCCGTTCAGCAGGCGGCTCCTATACCTCAGGCGGCTCCTATACCTCAGGCGGCTCCTGTACCTCAGGCGGCACCCGTTCAGCAGGCGGCTCCTGTACCGCAAGCGGCACCCATGCCACAGGTAGCACCTGTGCCGCAGGCTGATATGTATGCACAGCAGGGATACTACGGATACCCGAATCCGGCAATGAATCCGGCAATGTACGGTCAGCCGGTACAGCCTGTTATGCAGCCTCAGCCGGCGGTAAACTACCGTAACGCTCAGCTTGCGCAGTTCGAGAGCTTTGAAGCTCCGCTCGGCTCGGAACAGAAAGAAAACTTACAGCTCCTTATGGACGTACCGCTTCAGATTTCTGTCGAGATAGGCTCGACAAGAAAGAAAATCAAGGATATACTTGAGTTCTCACAGGGTACTATCATAGAGCTTGAAAGACAGGCAGGCGCACCCGTTGACGTTATGGTAAACGGAAACCTCATCGCAAGGGGCGACGTTGTTGTTATCGACGATAACTTTGCGGTAAGAATAACGGAAATAGTAAAATCGAAATTTATGGACAGCCTCGGTAAAGGCGAATAACATATAATAAAACAGGGATACGAAAGGAAACCTTACACTTATGGATAAGAAGATATTACTTGTAGACGATGCGGCATTCATGCGTATGCTTATCCGCAACACACTTACGACCACGAGC
>ENA-UEPJ01002340-UEPJ01002340.1-human-gut-metagenome-genome-assembly--contig:-NODE-2340-length-19819-cov-45.936785_pt1 | contig 19819 bp, 30 predicted proteins | sample MGYA00242890_ERZ507896 | MGnify/ENA primary metagenome ERZ507896 (study PRJEB26167, sample SAMN06115508) | human gut metagenome | host: Homo sapiens | place: China:Qinghai | collected 2015-08-20... | reverse complement strand
AAGAAGCCTGCCATTGATGTCAATTTTGTCAAGGACAGGCAACTTGTGTTGTTTTAAGTTATTTCGAACTCACGTTAAATAAGAACGGGGACCAATCCAACAAAGTCCCCGTTTCTTCTTTTGCCATCTACAAATTATTTCTTCATCTCAAATCCTAAAAGAATCTCATCATACCCATCCATTAGTGAAGGAGTCGTTTTATCTGATTTCTTCAAAGCAGAAGATAATACACTGACAAAGTTCATAAGTTTTTCTGTATTGAAAAGTAATGACATCTGTTCTCCTGATTTCACCAACTGCACTTCCACGCTTTTCACCGTGATCGTTTTTGCCAACATATAACGCAATGTCAATACTCGTGTTTTCTCGTCCAAAGAATACGTTCCCTTTAATACCTTCTTTCCTATCGTATTCGTAAACGTACTATCACTACTAAACGTATAGCTGAAATTCCCCGGAACAATCCCCAACTTCGTGTAAATATTCACCATTTTTTTCTCCAATGCCGAAGTCACCAACGAACCGCTCGCTTCTTTCAACAAATCCCCACTCGTCATTTTGCAAGCAGGCTCCACGTAGTTCCAAGTTCCTTGAAGATCCGAAAATTTAATCACGTTACCTGTTACAAGATTCACCACATCCTTTACCTTCGATGAATTCAAAATGTCCTTCAATGATTGGGCTTGTGCCATTTCTACTCCCCCAAAACACATCAATACACAACAAATCACAATAACTCGTTTCATAAAATATAAAGTTTAGGTTTAAACACAAAAAACCTGTCTATCAGACAGGCTTCTATTTGAGCCAATTTGGGGACTCGAACCCCAGACCTACGCATTACGAAAGAACCTGCCAAATAAGACATAACTAATTATTTATCAAAATATTAAAAACACTCAAAAAGAAGGCTTATGTAACAATTATGTAACAATGTCAATAACCAAACAGCTACAAAAATTGCAACAGTTGACACATCAATTAATACAACCAACAAACCTTCTATGGCAGGGTTCTTAAAAAAATAATATAAAATAGATAATATAAAAATCCAGCATTATGCTGGATTTTTATATTTATCAATGTATTTTTATCTATTTTAATCGAAATGGATAATCTTTAGGAATTTTCCAATTATTATACATGATTAATGCTGCACAGTGTCTAGGCGATTGAGCATCTTTATTACAAGAAGAAGTATATTTAGAATCAGTTAAAGATTCTGCGTTAACCTCCTTGTTTTTTAATTCACTACTTATATAAGGTTGAAATGGACTATTTGTATACAATCTATTACCAGGAGGATCAGCTGTACTAAATTGAAACCAAAAAGTAGAACGCCCATTATCTTTTGCTAAACATCCTTGATTTTGATACTGTCCAGTCCAATTTTCAGCTCTTGGGTAATAACAAAAATGCATCCAAAATCCCCAATGGACACAAGCTTTAGCAATTAATAAAGAGCCATCTGCTAAATAAAGTCGTCTCAATGTACAAGAAGCACTGCCATCATAAGATGGAGCTACATCAATAACATTTAAATAAGGAATAAAATATTTTTCAATAACCCCTTCACCATTAGGTCCTGATTCCCAAGTATGATAATCACCATAATCAAGTTCTGCTTTTTTTATTGCTTGATTAACAGTAGTATATATTTTTTCTAATGAAGTTTCTACCTCTCGTTTTTTATAATTTTGAATAAGTGTTGGAATTGTTAGTGCAGCGACAACACCTATGATTCCTAAAGTTATTAATACTTCTGCTAATGTAAAACCTTTTTTATTTTTATAGTGATGATACATATCACTATCATAACATTTTTTTAATCCTTTTTCAAGGTCTCGAAACCCTTGGAAAGCAAGCTCTAAATTGCCCCCCCCCCGACTACTTCACAGGTGTACACATCAACACAAGATTGATCGCTCTTACAGGATTTTTGCGCCTGATCCGCTTTAAATCTTCTCATATATAGCTCCTTTCTTTTGATTCATCATAACATATCAATTAATTGTTTTCAATAAAAACGAGCCTTATACAAGACTCGTTTTTATTTTTATTCATATTAAATTATATTGAATTAATCTTCGATTAAAGCATTAATATCATCAACCATTGCATCTGGATCAAAGCCATGAACTTTAGCTCCAGCTTCTAAGTTTTCAAAATGAGCAGCAGCACAACCAATACAACCTAATCCGTATTTTTGAAAAACTGCTACACTTTCAGGACAAATTTGAACAATATCCATAATATTCATATCTTTAGTAATTTTTTGAGCCATAATAACATCTCCTTATATTGACTTTATGTATAACTTCATTAAATACATTATACAATAAAAAAGAAGGATGTGTATTTTTATGGAATTTTTAAAAAACTTATTTAAAGATGATGAAAAAGTAATAGGATTATGCAGTTTCAAGAAAAAAGAAACAACAAAAATCTATTCGTTCACACCACAATTCAGTGCAACAAAACTAATTTACAGCACAAATACAAAAAACAATTTTCTATTATCCTAAACAGTATAGTCTTGTACCTTTTGTCGGATCGTTCAAAGCATTAGGTGTAACAATACCGTTAGGACGATTAGGATTTGCCTCTCCAAAATTGAAAGTATTTTTAACAAAATTATTTTCAACCCTTGCACTTTGGTAAGGATTTGAAACTGCTTTTAATCCATTTATTCCAAATAATTTTTGTATAGACATAAAATTTTACCCCATAATTTCCCTTATTTATATAAAGAAAATTATTGAACAAAAATTGCCTAATTATAAAGAAATATTAAGCTAATAAGTCTAAATGTCTAGCTTGAGTTTCACTACCGATAACTCTCGGATGATTCAAATTATAATCACTATTTGTCTGTTGAGCAAACAACCCTGTATTAAAGGTATTTACAATTTTATTTTGTCGGTTATTTTCAAATAAATTAACCGGATTTACTCTAAAAATATTTGTTGGTTGTATAGCTTCAATTCCGTTCATAAATGACCTCAAATAAAATAAAACCTGAAAATAAAAATATTTTCAAGTTTTAATAATTTTGTTACAAATTTTACAATTAATTACTGATCACTTTCATGGTGTTCATTATCTTTCATAAGTTTTGCAAAATCTGAAGGTTTGATACTTTGAACAAACTTTTTAAATTCTTGAGCTTCTTCTTCATCTTTAGCAGAATCTGTTGATACTGATCCGTTTGAAATAACATTTGCTGTAACAAAAATAGGAGCATCAACACGAATTGCAACAGCAATAGCATCAGAAGGGCGAGAATCGATTTCTAATATTTCACCATTTTCATTAGACAAGAATAAAGTTGCATAATATGTATCCTTTTCTACATCATTAATTTCAACTTTATCAAGATTATAACCAGTTTTTTCAATAATATTAATAATCAAATCGTGAGTCATTGGTCGAGCAACTGTAAGATTTTCAATTTTTCTTATAATTGCACTTGCTTCTGCAGATCCAATCCAAATAGGCAAAGCCTTTCTATTTTCTTTATCATGTAATACAACAATAGGCGAACCAGTTCTTGTATCAAGGGCAATCCCCATAACTTTCATTTCAATCATCTTAAAAAGCCTTTCTTAATCATTTATCAATATTCTATCTTAATACTAAATAACGGTCAAGAGTAAAGTAAAAAAATAAAATATTTACGAAATAAAATATTTATGGTAATATAAAAATACGCACATGTCGCAACATTAAGTTGTGAAAATTAAATAGGAAATGGAGTAATGGCCGAGTGGCTGAAGGCGGCACCCTGCTAAGGTGTTATGTGGAGCAATCTGCATCTAGGGTTCAAATCCCTATTACTCCGTTTTTTAGTATATAAAGCACTTTAAGTATGAAGTTATAGAATTAAGAAACGTCCAAAAATTGGACGTTTTTCACAATCAGATATCTTATTAAATATTTAAATTTCGTTTAGAAGAAAAATTTTAAGCGTTAAAAATTTTTCTCATATCATTTGGAGTAGCTTTTGCCATCTTTTTTTGTTTGAGCTCGTTTAATAAGTAAATGGCATCTTCTTCTGCCCATTTTATATTTAATGCAAAAGCTGATTTAGGAGAAAATACTTTTGCAAGCTCTTTATAATCTAAATGATAAGACATTCTACTTTTATTATAAGCACAAACTCTTCTTCCACGAGGGGTAATATTTTTTGCATTATTTAACTTATCAATGTTTGGACTTGTTATAATTAATTCTTCCTCTCCAGGATAGTAATATGATTTTAAGTCTATATATGTAGGTAAACCATCATTTTTAATTTTTCTAATGTATTTTAGATGTTCTTGTGTTATTAATGAACGCTTTGTTGCTTCTATTAAAGCTTCTTGTAATTTTGGAGAAAATCGAGTTCCAAAATTAGTTTTTTTATTATTGTCAGGAATTACTGCATTGTTCATATTGAATTGAATTCTCATTAAATTTTACTCCTTTTCATATCTATCTCTTAAAAAGACGTAAATATTTTTTTTGCTATATGTAAATAACAAATTATTGCAATTATAGCAAATTTATTTTTTACGGTTTTTATTATCACATACAGTTTTATGTTATGCTATGAGCATAACAACTCTAAGGAGATATTAGATGAGAATATTACCTATAAATATTGCTTCACCAATATTAGCGAAAAATAATAAAAATAATAATAATTTTAGTGTAAACAATTACATGCAAAAAGATGTAATATCTTTTAGAGGGAAAAATGTTGCACAATCATTATTAGATAGTCATTTAGATATTTTAAAAAGAATGAAAGAAATGACTATCTTAAAAGATTCAGTAAAATCTCAAATCATTGAGAATACAAATAAATTATTAGAGAATATTAATTCTAAAATTAAACCTTTATTGAATGATGATGATTTTTTATGGATTATTACTCCTGAACGTGAAAAAAATAAATTTTCAGCATCAATCGTATCTTACTCTATACAAAATACAAGAGACAATTCTGAAATTATGTCTTTAATTTCTTCTCAAATACAAAAAAGAATTTTGGAAGGAAATTCTGAAAATTTATTAAAAGAATTTGAAAATGCTGAACAAAAAATTACAAAACCTGAACAACAAAAGAAATTGCAACAATTAAAAAATTGTATTTCAAAAAAATCAGAAATTCTTGATAGCAAAGAAGAGAAAATTAATATGATAGAAATGGAAGATTTGAATAATGAAGAAAGAAATCATTTAGAAAAAGCTCTCAATAAAAATTATTTAACTGCAAATGTAGACAGAAAAACTTTTAATCGAGAATTAGTAAAAAGAGCTATTCAAAAGGATTCATCTTTAAAAGAAATTTATTCAAAGTCATACAAAGAAAACTTTAATAGAATTAAAAATTTATATAAAAAAGGTGATGCAACAAAACTTGCATCTGATAGAGCCAACGAAGAAATTGTTGAATATTTAAAAGGCAAATGTGTATCGGACTTAGCTTTTTAAAAATCATTATTGATAAACAAGAAATAAGAGGAAAACATGGAAATAAAATACAATACTTATTCACCAATATCAAATAAAGGAAATGTTGTAAATTTCCAAAGCAAAAACATTAAACCTATTGTAGGAAAGGTAAGTCAAAATCTAAATATTGAAAATAATATAGTAAATACTAAAAATTTTGGAATTCAAAGTTTTATTGATAAAATTAAAATTTTCTTTGGGTTTGCAAACAAAAGAAATGTAGCAGCAGAAACTGAAAATTTAGTTTCTGAAATAGATATTAAACAGCCAAAAATTAAAGATTTAAAAGCAGAATTAAAAAATACTGAATTAGAAATTAGAAATATAAACAAGCGTATAAAAACTTTAAATGGAGAGATTACTAGATGGACTAAAGATATACAAGAATTTGAAACAAGGGATAATGGTTCTCCAGAAGTATGGTACACAAATTGGCAATTAGCAAACTTTCATACCTATACATGCCAAATAGGGATTGAAAAAATAATAAAGAACTTATTCAATTAAAAGACCAGCGTTCCCAATTACGCAACAAAATAAATACTATTAATAATCAAATTCAGGAAATCAAAAATAATCAAGCAAAGTAAGTTAAAAAATAATTCATATATTAATATTAATTTATAGAGGTACATATAACAATAAAAAAAATAGTCCTAAACTCAACTAACTTTTTTATGAAATGAGTTTAGGACTTTTAACAAATCTAATACATATATAGTTAAAACAATTAAAATAAATATTAATGCAAAAGATATTTTGTCCATGGACTGTTATCATCGTTTAATAAACCTTGAGCAATACTGATGATCCCATATAAAGAACCATCATTACCATTCCACATGGCCCTTCCAACAACATATCCTTGGGCAAATTCATTCCAATTATGATAAAGTTCTCTAGCACATTCATATGCTGCCATTATGTATTGCCAAGCTTGTTCTTCTGTAATGTAACCAACATCACAACAACAACGAGTAACTAAAACTAATCGGCCTAAATCCCAAGCTTTAACAGATATTGTTTTGAATTCACTTGCACCTTTTACAATATGTTCATCAACAAGAACTTCTAGAGATGCTTTTATATTGCCAACATAAGCCATTAAAGAACGGTCTTTTTCTTCTTCAAATAAAATATCTACATTAAATTCTTGAGCCGAATTTGCGATTACTGGTCTTATTGCTTCAAAGTAAATATTATGTCCTCTATGTAATAACCAATCTAAAGTTTCTAGAGCTGATTCCCTGTCATATATTCCATAATAGTCACTTAATCTACTTGCAACATCTTCTTTATCAGGTTCTGTTTCTATGCAATTGTAATAATATCCATTTTGTTCTGAATTAATTGCACCGATATTCAGTGCAGCATATTGCTCTCTGCTTAATATCGGTGCTTTTTCATTATAGATATATTTTACATCTTTAAAACAATTAATTATTCTTTTAATATTATTTTTAATTCTTGCAAAATCCATTTTTACCTTTTTTCTGCTAATTCTTCAAAAACAAAAGATCCTTGTTTTTTATCATAAGAAATTGAATATTGTTTTTTAGGTTCAACGTTTACTTCAATTTTTTGAGGATCATAAGTTGTTCTTACCCATTTATGTAATATTCCAGGTCTTTGAGTTTCATATTGTAATTCTAAAACGTTAGTTCCAGGGACTAAATAATGACCTCTTTGACCATATCCAACAGAGATTTGCATTTGAGGCTCACCATTGATTGTTAAACAATTAACAGTATTAGTAAAACCTAATGGATGCCATTGGCAATCTTTAATTACCATAATTGATGCATCAGGATTTTCATTTTCATATTTTTTCTTTGACATTGAGTGCATATACATTGCAACTCCTTGATAAACAAAACTTAAAACAATTAAGCCGCCTACAATTAGAATATACTGAGTCATATCCATTATTATTCCTCCTTACTTTTTAATGGTTGCTACTTTAATAGGTGGTTCATTTTCAATTTTTGCACCCAACTTTGAAAGCATTTCTTCGTAATCTTCGCCACTGAAGTTAGTTGCATCAATATAATCTTCTTTTCCTGTTTCTTTACTTACATAATAAATATCTTGGTCATCTTCACTTTTAGTATTTGAATCTTTTGAATATTCAGACCAATAATATTGATCGATAGCGAATCCTTTTATTATTTTTCCGAATCTTTTTATAATAAGCTGATTATCATCAGTAAAAACAATTGAAACATTATCTGCGTAATAAACCTTATAAAGCATCCAAATAACAATAACTATAGCAGCAATTGCAGAAATTAAAAAACTATGAGTGAATCTACCTACAAGATTATATATAAACCAGCCTGCACATAAACCACAACCAGTCCAAAATAGCTTTGTAGTAAATTTTCCTTTATACTCCTTCATGTATAACCTCCAAAAAATAATAAATAATACTTAACCCCTATTAATTTAAAATCATCACATCCATGTTGTATAGAATACAATAAAAATTTTTAAAGTAAATACTAACTATACAAATCTTTGAAAATACTTTTGTTCTGTATTAGAATTTAATACCTTGCCTTCATCTTTAGCTTTATTTATTATTGTTTTTAAATAGTTAATCATTGGTAATGAATTAGAATGATCATTACTAATTTTATTAAAAATTACATTTTGTTTTTGTTCTACAGTTTGTTTTGTTAAATTTTCTATGGCAGTTAGAAAATCTTTTGCTGAGGCAGATACAATATCTTGATTACGATTATCTTTCAAAATAGAAACATTGTATTTATCTCCAAAAATTTCATTAAATAATCTCAAAGAGTACATTCTACCCTTTTTAGTATCTTGAGACATAATATCGACAACAGTTGTTGGCTCACCAATTTCTTTCAGCTTTGAACTAATTTCTGCTAATTTCTCAGGTGTCTTTTTTAACTCGCAAGTAGCACGCCAACCGAGTTTTGAACCAAAATTTTGATTATATACTTTTTGATTTCTAATTTCCATTGCTTATTTAAAATTTCTCAAGAAAATTAATTGTTATAATGTTTACAATTATTTACAATAATTATTTTATAGGTTTCTTACATTAAATATATTAAAATCTACAATTTTTTTTCATTTATTATCAAATATTTTCCATAGTTTTGAAATATCAAATAATTTTGAATAGCCTCCTTATTATAAAATTTTATCTCTATTTGTTATTCATTTTTATACTATAATTTTTGAAAGGAGTTTGTTATGAGAAAAATATTATTATTATTTTTATTACTAATTTTGTCTTGTCCTTGTTATGCCAATAACTCACAACAAAAAGAGGATGAAGATTTTATTCGTGAAATAATTAATAGTCCATCTGCTCGTTTATCAAAGCATCAATTATCCTTAAAACAAGATTATGAACTATCTAAAAATGGAAATAAACAAGCACTATATTCTCAAATTGAGGCATTAGAATTGAAATATAAAAATACTGATGATAAAAATTCAAAGATAAATTATAAATATGTTGAAGAATTAAAAAATCTTTATCTGTTTGTTATAGAAACACCTTATACAAATTCTTTTAGTGTAGATTTTTATAATAATTTTGAAAAAAGGAAATTAGTTATTCCTAATAAAGATTATGAGAAATTAGATGAATCATTAAAGGAAATTATTCCACTTGTTAATGTGTACTATTAAAAAGTGGTTCTTAAACGATTACTTTTTAACCCTTTTATCCTTGCTACTTCATTTATATTTATGTATTTTTCCATACTCACACAATAACTCGGAAGTTTGGAAATGGAACACCGTTTCCGATTTATTGTGCCGCTTTCGTATCAATTTTTCGAAATTCAAATTAAAAAATAATTATCCTATAAGCCTTTGGAGTTCAGGCGGTTGCCTATTATTTAGCTTGACTTAATACCTTATCAACGTCAGGGATTTTTCCTTTTTCAAGTTTATTTGCATATCTTTCAGCTCCTTTTAGCATAAAAATTGGCATATCAAAGAACATATTACTATTGAACGTCTTTTCTTTTACTGTTGCATAAAGATGTTTCACTTTTTTATAAAGAGGTTTGTAATCAGAAGACATACCAGTTTTTACCAATTGAGTATTTGTTGACAAATAAATATCGTATGGATTATTTTTTTGATTCTCAATAATTTTAGAAAGTTTTTTTAATTGTCTTGCACTAAAATTATCTCTAATGTATTTCTGAGCTTCAGAATCTATTTTTAGAGCCATCCCAAAGTTTAAATTATTACTTGAGCTTTGTATTGCTTGTATTTGCATAAATATATCCCTTTCAATTTTGAATTATCATAACATAAAAATACGAGTGTTATATTTATGATAATATTTAACTATGTTTAAACGCTTACTTTTATGTTTAATAATCCTTTTACAAGGAATATGTTTTGCTTATGACAAACAAAATGATGAGTATTCCTGTGGTGTTGTAAGTGCTTATAACCTAATAAATGAAGAATGCCCTGACTGTAAAAACAATGGAATCCCTGAGTTAAGTAAGCTATTAAAGACAGACGAAAATGGCACGACAACTTTCAACCTATGTAACGGATTAGAAAAATACTTTTCAAAACAACAGATTAGTGCTGATATTAAATACTATGGAATAAAGAAGGTTCGCAAATTTAAAGAAAAACAAAACATAGATTTTAAAACAGTAGAGCAATACTTGGCAAACGGCTATTCTGCAATTATCAATATTGGAGTTTATAAAAAATCAAATAACACATATATCAGACAATACGGGCACTATGTGAATCTTATTGCTATAAACTATGACGAATTAAAGATATTTGATCCTTATGACAAAGAAAATGAGTTTTCATACTGGCAAATTAAACAAGAAAATATAAACTTACAAAACATCAATGATAATGAAAAGTATGAAAAGATTGAAAATAACTTATATATTGTTCTCTCACCCATCAATTACCTTGAACAAGACGAATATGCCATAATTAATGGAATTATATTTGTAAAGATTTTAGATAAATAGTTTTTTTATTTATACAAAATAATCATAAAATGTGGAGTATTTTTATTTACTCAATTTTTTAATTAGCAAAATTTATATTTACGGGTTTTAAAAAATATTAGGAGAACAAACATGAAAATAAATGGAATAAAAACAAATATATTTAAAGATATTATTACCCCTGCGACGAAAAAAATAGTCAATTTAAAAAAATTTGACCTTGTACGGCAACCGGCAGCAGATACGATTGAAGTTAGCCTATTAAAAGAAAATTTTCAAGGAATTAGTTCTAAAACTTTTAAAAAATTACTTTCAACTGAATTCACACCTAAAACTAACTTAGATGAAAATTTCTTAAGGATAACGACTCTGATTGATAAAAAGACAAATAAACCTGTAAATGCATATATTGCAAGAGTTGATGAAGATGTACCTAATATGGAAAAATACTATCTTATGGTTCCAGATGCGAATGGTGAGATAAATATTAAAAATAAAAATTATAGAGTTGTAGGTGATACATATTTTTATATAGATAAAGAACGTCAAATGATAAGCCCGAAATTTGAGGGAACATTTATTGACGGGGAACTTTGTGAAAAAGTCTTATCCTACATGAATGCAAAAGGTAATAAAGAGTATGGCGGAATCGGAACAAGAATGCATCAATTGAGAGTAGAAAGAATGCTGCAAAATGGTTTGGGCAATGTTTGTATTGTAGCAGAAGGAAATTCTTTTCCATTCCATTATTCAATGGGATACAGACTACCTGATGCGAAAAGACCACTTGAAGATTCAACAAAAATATTACAAGAATTTTCAAGTTTAAATCAAAAATCTCCACGTGATAATTCAAAATACATCTTTCTCGAACGTGATAATAACAAAAAAGTCGTTATTAATTGGTCTGCGACATTAGAACACTTTTTGAATGATTATTACAAAAATGGCGGTGTTCCACTAGTTGATTTTTCACCGAATATGTATTTGAACGAAGCATCTCTTGAACAGTGGATTGAGATGATTAAAAAACAGCCAATATTGTATTAAAATAACAACATAATAAAGAAAGAGGTAATAAATGAATATTCAAAAAAATAACTACTATACTAGCTATAATACTAAATTCGGCGCAAGATTTCCAAAAGCAGATTTACAGAAAGTGATGTCAGAAATATCTACAATGCCTAAATTAGAAAGGAAAGAAAAACTTGCAAGGCTATATACAAGCTTAAAATATATTGATTCAATTGCCCCGGATACAAAATTAAGATTTACAAATAATAATATAGGATATTATAATCCTTATGATCCAGATTTTTATAATTATATATTAAATGAAAAAGATGAAAAACTTGTAAGAACAACCTCTCCTTTAGTTAAATCTATAGAAGAATTATTTATGAAACCTAAATTTGAAGAAAACAAGTTGAAACCTTATGGATTTCAAAGTAATGCACTTGGGGATATTTGTATGCCAGAATCTGTTTATCAAAATCAATGGTGGAAAAATATTAATCGTAACATAACTGTCGAAGATATTGAAAAATTTGCACTTGATGTAGAGGCTTAACCTGTATAGTTCTACAATAATATTTTTATGCTATTATACTATTTGCTTTCGGGTTTGTTGATTTCTATTCGAATTGAACGAGTACTTTTTAAACCTTTAGCCAGTGCAATTTCTTTAATAATTTACAATTAGAATAAATGATTATTTAAAAAGCGTCTTTAAGTTATGACTTAAAGACGCTTCAATATATCAGAATTTATTACATATGCAATTGAGCTGAGAAATCAGCAATATACCAATCGTTCTCCGTTTTCTTTACAGCTTCTCGCAATGTTTTAATTATTTTTTCTTCATTTTTAGCTGTAAATGCTCTAAGTGATATTGGTTTTATATATTTATGTATATCTTCACCATATTTTTCATGACTTAATGAAACCTTATCTAGTGTTTCACTTATAAAAACATCCGTATTTTCTTCTTTTTCTAATCTATTAATAAATCCGCCTCTTTCTTTTAAAATTTGAGCCATTTTATTAATACTTTTGGTACTCACTGCCATTGGTTCATTGGTTTTTAAATACAAACCAGTAAAATTAACATTATTTTGTATATTCATCAGACAATACCCCCTTTAGGATATTAAAAACAAAAAAAATAAATTTTGCTATAACATTTACAAAATTTTAAATTATAATCTTATTTACATATTCTTTTTATATTTCCAAGTAAACTGAAATAAATGTAATTAATCTGATTGTTTAAATCATCTTCTAAAATTATTGTATACTCAAAAATATCTACATTTTTACCAATATTTAAAAATTCGTAGGTTGGACATAAACCACAACCTACGAATTATTGCTTGGTTAAATAGTAATTTATTAGTATAAGCTTATTTTTGAAGCAAATCCCTTGCAATTTTATTAATATCTTTTAATGATTCTATTTCTATAGTATTAACAGGTGTTGTACTAATTATTTCACCCAAACCTTTTTCTATTTCAACACTGGCTTTTGATGTACTATATACTTTGCGTAATGGTAAGTATTCATTCATAATTTCTCTAAAAGTTTTACCTTCAATATTTTCAGGTAATGGGAATATTTTTCCTGCTTCTTTTGTATATTTTCTTATATTTGTCAGAACTTTTTTTGTTAATTTTATCCCTTTATCTTTATGTTCCCCTGTTAAAATATAAAAAGAATGATAATCACTGTTTTTGGGAGAAGTAATAGGTAGTTTTGCTCTTTGCGAAAACCATTCTACAGAATATGGTATATTGTTTTTCTTTAATGAGTTTTTTGTCATAAAATAAGCATTATTATCAGGGAAAATATAAGTTTTGTGAGTTTGAGGTTTAAACATGGCTATAATAACTGATATTATCCCCCTTTTATCTCCGCTTACACTATTAATATTTTTAGAAAATAGTTGAGAACATTCTCTTAAATTTTCAGGATTTGGGAATGCTGATTTTTTTATTTTGATTAAGTTAGCACCTTTAAACGCTGTAGAATTATAATTTGGAGAAATTTTTGTTTTCATATTCTTGCCTTTCATTATTTTAATATATATTACTTATTTTTCTAAAATTTGAAAAAGAAAATTTTTGCCAAATTTATTTAAAATTGTCTTTTTAAAAATTTAAAAGAACAGATTTGAATTCGTTTTTACTAAAAAAAGTAAAAGGTAAAAATTATAAAACCTTAAAAAAAAATTAAGTAATAGTCATATTTGTCATTTTGCAGTAATAATGTAAATGGTGATACACCTCTTGTTAAGCCTTAATCCTCTGATGATTTTTGTGTTTGCAAGGAGTAACTGAAAGTTTTTAGCACAGTGAAGCAGATGCTTTGCTGTGCTTTTGTGTAGCTTATTATAAGGAGAACTAATGGAAAAAGAATATCATATTTTATCTCTATCTGGTGGTAAAGATTCAACAGCTCTTGCATTTTTTATGAAAGAGAATATGCCGGAGATTTTTGAAAAGTTAGAACTCGTGTTTTGTGATACCGAATGCGAATTACCAGAAACTTATGATTATTTGAATAAAATTGAAATATTTTTAAATAAAAAAATTCACTGGGTAAGACCTGAAAAGAGTTTTGAACATCTAATGCTTTTACATAATTATTTCCCTTCTCCAATAAAAAGGTGGTGCACAGTAGAATTAAAAACAAAACCTTTTAAGAAATTTATTGCTGATAAATTAAATAAAAATAACTCAATAATTCACCTTTTTATAGGAATTAGAGCTGATGAATTACAACGTGCAGAATATAATAAATATAATAATCAAAGAATAAAAGAGGTTTACCCATTTGTTGATTATGGCTTAAATTATTCAGATGTTATGGAAATTCTAACAAAATCAGGTATTGGGCTTCCCAAATACTATGAGTGGTCAAATCGCTCCGGTTGTTACTTTTGTCCTTTTCAAAGTAAAAATAATTGGTTAAATCTATACGAGCATCATCCTGATTTGTTTTTTAAAGCTAAGAAATATGAAGATGATAAAAATAATGCTAATAGTAGGAATTTCAAAAGAGTCGGATGGAATATTGATATGTCCTTAGAAGAAATGATAAGACCTGAAAATATAAAAAAAATCAGAGAGTTTTATAAAAATAAAAAAACTAAAATTACTGTTATAAATAAACTTTTTGATTTATTTGATTGAATTCCAAAGTTCAAAAAAGATTTTTTTATATGCACTATTTAATATTTGCGAATTTTTAATAACTATGCAATTTTCATCATTCATTCTTTCCCCTTGTTTTGTAAAATTCATAGAGCCTATAACAAGTATGTCATCATCTATGATAATAGACTTCATATGCATTTTTCCATTCCAATTTTCAATTTTTAAATCAATACCATTTTGTTTTATATAATCAACATTTACGTATTTTCCTTTGACACTTGTCTCATCAACTATGATTTTAATTTCAATTCCTCTTTTATGAGCATTTATAAGTGCGTTGATAATGTCATTATGGGTTAAATAGAATGCAGGAATATAAATAGATTTTTTTGCTTGATTTATCAAAAGTATAATTTAAGTTGTTGAGATTTTATTTGTCGGAGAAAAATAAACTGAAATATATTTTGCATCTACTAAAATATCTTCATTATTACCAACGAAACTTTTCATATTATGAAACTTCCCATTATACATTTGCTCAAATTCTTTTTTATATAAATTCGCAATCTCTTTTGAATTAATTAATACTGCAATATTTGCGTTGTAGCCTGTTAAGCAGCTTGAAGAAATATTGGTAGAACCCGTAAAGACCTTTTGATTATCAAAAATGAAAAATTTATTATGCATTAAAGCTCCCTGAAAATCAAATTTATATTTATAATCAGGAATATTTATTGACTCAGCACTTACATAATCCGTTGTAAAAGTTGGAATTTTATCCATTAATTTGTATGTATCAAAATAAATATTTTCCTTATTTTCCGTTAAATCAGTTACCCAACGAACTTTAACTCCTCTTTTTTGAGCATTAACCAATGCATCAAAAATCCTATCTTGTTCTGCAATTCCATATATTGCAAAGTCAATACTTTCTTTTGCGTTATCTATATTATACAAAAGAGCTTTACAAGCTGAGCTTTTACATGAATTTTCTGGGTGTTTTTGTTTTAACGGACTTAGAAAATATAATTCAATATTTCCATCTTTTGCATCGGTTTTTACGATATTTTTATATGGTTTATATTTTTTTGTTTTATTCCTTTTGGATAACAACAGCTTGCTGTTGAATATGTAATTAAAGGTTTATTAATCAACTCCTGTTGACTAGATTTCCAACCATATTCACAACTTGTTTTGTGATATTTGCCGTTTTTCTTATTTAATACAACAAGATTTAGACTATGAGATTTTTTTGCATTAGCTTTTATTTTGTCTAAATTTTGATATGGTTTTAGTTCTTCTGCAAGGTTAGATTTTGTATAAATTGTCGCAAGTCCTGCTTTCAAAACTTCTTGTTCATAGCTTTTGCATTTACCTTGTCTATCACAATCATAGTAGAGCGACATCAGGTGCCTGTTATTTTTATCAAACTTTTCTTCTGCTGTGTATTCAGCTCTTACAGACTTGTTCAACAGCTCTTTTTTAGCAAATTCTTTACCATAATACCCAAGTCCTAATGCTTCGTCTTGAGTAAGGTTATAGAGCTTCATCTGCCAATTTAGTCCGTCATTGAGTTTAGTTTCGAATGTATCAATACCATTGATGCGAACTTTTTCATCTTGTTCAGCAATGCCGTTATCATTAAAGTCAACATATACAGTATCCCCATCAATAACTTTAATTACCTTATGTTCAACTGATGCAGATACAGGCATAATTGACACTGCTGTCAGTATGAAAGCAATTGCTAAAATCTTTTTCATTAAGGTTATTATACATAAAAAATTATATTAATAAGTAATTAACATTCAATCTATTATACTATATTATTAACTTGATTATGTATTGACAAATTCAAGTTAAAGTATTATTATTTCCTTGGAGCAAAATAATGATTAAAACTTGTCGAAAAAATAATTGGGGAGGAAAAAGAAATTGTGCAGGACGCAAAAAAACTTGTACAAATAAAATTTCTTATACCCGAAGAATTAATGAAAATATTTTAAATATTTTAAAAAATTTTGCTTATGAAAATAATATTACAGAAACAGAAGCACTAGAAAATGCAATATTATTACAAAATAATATGTACAAATCAAAAGGAGATAAAATTATGAAAATTGCAATTCCAAGCAGTGAAAACAAATTATGTTCACATTTCGGACACTGTGATACATTCACATTCGTTGAAATTAACCCTGAAAACAAAGAAATTTTAAGCATAGAAAATAAAATTCCAGAAGAAGGAATTTCTTGCGCAGCAGCAGACTGGATTGCTGAATTAGGGACTAACGTTGTACTTGCTGGTGGTATGGGAATGCGTCCTTTAAATGCTTTTGCTCAAAAAGGCGTAAAAGTAATTACCGGCTGTCCTGAAATGGATATTAAAGAACTTGTAACTCAATATATGAATTCTGAGCTAACGACTGGGGAAAATTCTTGTGGTGGAGAAGGTCATCACCATTGCCATAATCATGGCGGTTGCCACCATAATCATTAATTTTTTATCAAATAAAAACAGCCCGCATTATATATAATGTAGGCTGTTTTATTATTAATCACATTTTATATCACAATGCTTTTTCTAATTGAGTATTATTCATAGGATTCCAAGAATCTTTAAGATTATTTTTTATCAAATTTTGATAGAATTTTTCTTTATAATCAAGTAAATCAAGCTGTTTTTGGAGTTCTTTCATCTGTTCTTCCGCCTTCAACTTTGTCGCTTGAATAATCCCGTAACGTTCGGGAATTGTAGAATCTCCGATAATACACAAGTCAATATATCGTTTAATCGCTTTATTTTCAGTGCCTAAAGAACGCAAACATTTTACTATTTTTACCCAGCCTAAATCGTCTTCTGAAAACTGCCTTATATTATTTTGATCTCGCTTTACAAATGGGAAAAAACCACTTTTCGCCCAAAATCTCAAAGTATGTTCTGATACGTCCATTTTTTCAGCTACTTCTTTGATTGTGTACATATGAAAACCTCCTGAATAAATTTTAACACGAAAACATCTTCTTGAGAGTAGCTCTAAATATAAAATATACTAATTTATTGAATCATGCTATAATTATAAAAAAAATAAGCCGATATAGCTCAGTTGGTAGAGCAACTCATTCGTAATGAGTAGGTCAAGGGTTCAAGTCCCTTTATCGGCTTATTTTTTTTATAATTTATGAACAATTGAAAAAATAGCTAAACTTTCTTACCCATTTCATAAGCTTCTTTCATTGAATTTGTATCATTTACTTCGCCCATATTCCAAACACCAGCACCATATAACAAACCAGCTTCTCTTGCATTTTCTAAACATGCAGTAAATCCTCTAAAGCCATCAAATGTTCTTTCTAAAGCCTGTGGTCTAACATCTGCAGCTGTTGCTATGAAATAGAAATCTTTATTTGAAATATGAGTATATCTAGCACAACATCTATCTATAAAAGTTTTCATCTGTCCATCCATTGTATAGAAATAAACAGGAGTTGCCATTACAATGACATCAGCTATAACCATCTTATCCAAAATCAAAGCCATATCATCTTTTTGAGAACAAGCAGTGTAATTATTTGTATTACAAAAACCGCAACCTGTACAGTAATTTATTTTTTTGTCACGCAAAAATATTTTTTCTACTGTATTACCAGAATCAATTGCTCCTTTCATAAATTCATCACACAAAGTATCTGAATTTCCACCTTTTCGTGGACTAGCTGATATTACTAAAACTTTTTTATTCATATATTCCTCCTTTTATTTTTATATAATACAACTTAGAGTTTACTCTCAGTCAATACCTTGAAAATATTAAATTTAATATTTTTTACACATATTTCATGCTATATTAGCGTTATGAAGAAAATATTATGTTTTGGAGACAGCAATACTTTTGGATACAACCCTAATAACGGAAGCAGATATAATGAAAACTCTCGTTGGACAGGGATTTTAAAGAATCTTTGTAAGAACAACTATGAAATAATCGAAGCAGGATGCAACAACAGAACTGCTTTTTCTAATAATCCTGATGGCATTCAATTTACCGGATATATGATTTTACCGGAATATTTAAAAAAATTTTATGACATAATAATTTTGGCAATAGGAATAAACGATTTACAAAAATTTTATAATCCGACTTTAGAAGAATTTGAAACAGGTATAGAAAACATTATAAAAAAGATTAGAGAAAACAACCCAAACTGCGATATAATAATACTTTCACCTTCATATATTACAGAAAATATTTTAAACAGTAATTTTAGATTTATGTTTAATCAAACATCTATTGAAAAATCAAAACAAATTACATCAATCTATAAAAAAATTGCAAATAAATATAACTGTAAATTTCTGGACTTAAATAAAATCGTAACGACTTCTAAAATCGATGGGCTTCATTATGAAGTAGAAGAACATAAAAAAATTGCCCAAAGTATTATTACCTTACTCTAATAAAAAAGCTAATGAAATATAATAAAATCCATAACATAATAAACTTATGGATTTGACTTGGTATAACACGATTAATAAACCGGCATTAAACCCTCCGCCTGAAATATTCGGACCTGTTTGGGCGTTTATGTATACGCTAATTTTTATATCTTTTACAACATTTATGTATGCAAAAACAGATCTGAATAAAAAGCAAAGTTTAACTTTTTTTCTAATTCAATTATTACTTAACTTTAGTTGGAGTCCAGCATTTTTCTACCTGCACGATATTAAACTAAGCTTTATAATTATTGTATTTTTACTAATTTTTATTATTCTTACAATAATTTCTTTTTACAAAGTGTCAAGAATATCTGCATTTTTACTAATTCCATATTTACTATGGGTAAGTTTTGCAACATATTTGAACTTTGAATTAATGAGATTAAACTAAATAACTATTTAATCTTTTTCAAAGAAGAAATAAAGTTATTATGCTCAACATCCCCATCAACTTTAGTCAAGAATATTTGACAATCCTTTTCATCTGCATCAATTGGAGGTAATTGAGATATTTCAGCAGCATAATAATTACTGTCATTTCTTGAGCTTAATGGAATTCTATTTGCAAGACTGTTTAAAGATATGTTTCTCAAAAATCCTGCAAAACCCTTATTTCTATTACTAAATTTAGTATAAATTCTTAAAGTTGCATCTCTTGTTTCCAAATCATACCGTCCAA
>ENA-UEPJ01002331-UEPJ01002331.1-human-gut-metagenome-genome-assembly--contig:-NODE-2331-length-19883-cov-4.963597_pt1 | contig 19883 bp, 15 predicted proteins | sample MGYA00242890_ERZ507896 | MGnify/ENA primary metagenome ERZ507896 (study PRJEB26167, sample SAMN06115508) | human gut metagenome | host: Homo sapiens | place: China:Qinghai | collected 2015-08-20... | reverse complement strand
ACGCCCAAGAGATGGACGCAAAAATATAAAAAATTGGAATCCGAACGATGCGGTCCGGCGTATTCTTTCTCATTCTGCTTGGAATTCGTGTGGGTTTCAAGGGAGCCTTTTTGCGCTGTCTTGCTTGACAGGCTGGGGGAAATATGGTACTTTATGTTTAGCAATACAAAATACTTAGAAATGCAAGGATGGTGCGGATGGAAGAACGTTTTTTGCAGCAGCTCAAGAAGGGCGTGCTGGAGCTGCTGGTTTTGCAGACGATCTGCCGGGGGCCGACCTATGGCTACGAGCTGATCGCGCAGCTCGGCAGCCGCTCCGGCGGGCTGTTTACGCTCAGGGAGGGAACGCTCTACCCGATTTTATACCGACTGGAGGACGACGGGCTGATCGAAGCGGTCTGGCAGCAGGAGACAGGGCGTGCGGCTCCGCGGAAGATCTATTCCGCGACGGAAAAGGGCAGAGAAGAAAATGAACGCCGTCTCGGCCTCTGGGCCGGATTCCGGACGGCAGTGGACCATTTTTGCGGGGAGGATGCAGGACATGAATGAAAAACAGCTTGCGCGCTATCTGCGCGCTGTCCGACGGCGGCTGCCGCTATCGGGGCAAATGAAGGATCGGGTGATGGACGACCTGCGCAGCTCGATCAATGAGCGGCGCGAGGCCGGGCAGACGGATGCGGAGATCTTTGCCGCGCTTGGCCCGGCAAAGCAGGCCGCGGCAGAGCTTACCGCGCAGCTGCCGGGCTACGCGTTCCGCAAAAGCCCGCTGCGGTTCGTCTGCCTTGGCGCGGCGGTGCTTGCGCTGCTGGCCGGGCTTCTGAAAACCGTCACGAATCTGCGCGGCTTTGCGTCCGTCGGCGTTATCGGCGGCGCGGACGGGCCGACGGAAATTTTCATCGCCGGGCCGCAGATTTTTGATTGGGCAGACGTGATCGCCGCCGGGATCGTGCTGGTGCTCGGACTCATCGGATATCTGCTCCTGCGCCGTCTGCCGCCGAAAAAGGGCTGAAGCCCATATAGGAGGAATGACGCACATCCGCCGGGGCATCCGTCCGGCTATGACGGCAGCAGATTGACGGCTCCGGCCAGAAGCATGACGAGGATCGGGCTGAGCTTTGTTTTGCGGAGCAGGACAAGGCAGACGGCAAAAATCGCCGCCATGGCGACAAGATCGGCGAACTCCTGCAGACTGAGCCAGCTGTGCTGCGTGACGATCACATACCCGCTGCCGAATGTAAACGCACTGAGATACAGCGTGGAAAGAAACAGCTTTTTCAGCACCTGTTTTCTGCTCTTCATCCGATTCGTCTCCAATCTTACGCGGCCATGCGCCGCGCTACTTTGACCATCGTACCACAGGAAGCGGGACTGTAAATGCCGGATTCAGTCTGCGCCTCCGGTGCGCAAAAAACGTCCCCTGCCATGCGTATGGCAGGGGACGTCGCGGAATGCCGGGTTACAGCAGGATCTTTGCCAGCTCGTCGATCGTCTCGTCGAACACGCGCAGCGCGCTGCGGACGGTGTCGGGCTTCGTGAGGTCGACGCCTGCGATCTTGAGCTCTTCGAGCGGATAATCGCTGCCGCCGGTCGTGAGGAACTTCAGATAGCCGCTTGCGTCGCCGGTTGTCAGGATATGCTCGGCGATGGCCACGGCGGAGGAGAAGCCGGTCGCGTACTGATAGACGTAGAACGCGCGGTAGAAGTGGGGGACATACGACCATTCGGGGTCGATGTCCGCGTCGATGCCGATGCCGTCATAATAGGTGGCTTCGAGATCGTGATAGACCTTGTTGAGCGATGTGGCCGTCAGCGGCTGGCCCGCAGCGTAGAGATCGTGCGCCTTGCGCTCGAACTCTGCGAACAGCGTCTGCCGGTAGAGCGTCGTGCGGAAGCTCTCAAGGAAGTGGTTGAGGATGTATGCGCGGCGCTTTTCGTCCATCTCGGTTTTCAGCAGATACTTGGTCAGCAGAACTTCGTTGACCGTCGAGGCGACCTCGGCGACCATGATGCGGTAATCGTGGTTGACATAATCCTGCGTCGTATCGGAGAACCAGGAGTGCATGGAGTGGCCCAGCTCATGCGCCAGCGTGAACGCGTCGTTGAGTGTTCCGGCATAGTTCATCAGCACATACGGATGCACGCCGAACACACCGCACGAGAACGCGCCGGACTGCTTGCCGTCGTTCTCATACACGTCGACCCAGCGCTCGGCGAACGCGCGGTCCAGCAGCTTCTGGTATTCCTCGCCCAGCGGCAGCGTCGCCTTCTTGACCAGCTCCTTCGCGTCCTCAAACGCGATGGGATAGTCGACGTCCTCCACGATGGGGACATACAGATCAAACACGTCGATTTTGTCGAGCTTGAGCGCGCGGCGGCGCAGCTCCAGATATTTGCGCATGGAGGGAAGGCTCTCGTGCACGGCCTCGATCAGGCTGTCATAGACGGACACGGGCACATTGCCGCCGTCCAGCGCCGCCTCGCACGCGGAGGCGTAGCCGCGCTGATTGGAGAAATAGGTGTCGAATTTGACGCAGCCGCCATAGAGCGTGGCAATGGCGTCGCCGAACTGCCGGTAGGTGCCGAACATGGCACGGAACGCACCCTCGCGCACGGAGCGGTCGCGGCTCTCGCGGAAGACAGGGAACGTACCGGCGGTGAGGCGTACCTCCTCGCCCGCCTCGTTTTTGACCATCGGCAGCTGCAAATCAACGTTGGTCAGCATCTCAAACGCGGCCTTCGGCGTGCCTGCTGCGTCGCCCAGCAGCGCCAGCATCTGCTCCCGCGCAGCGTCGAGTGTATGCGCGCGCATACGGACGATATCGTCTACCGTGTGCCGGTAGGTCGCCAGCGCCTCGTCCTGCATCCACTCGTCCAGCTTTTCTGCCGGGATGGCAAGAATCTCGGGACTCAGGAATGCTATTGCGGCGTTGAACTTGATGATCAGGCTCTCGCCGCGGGCGGCCATTTCCTGATTTTCCGCAACAGAGCCGTCCTCTGTCTTCTTCAAAAACGCATAGGTATAAGGCAACTCAACTTTGAACATAGAGGCGTAGATGGTGTCAAGCCCCTTCTTGAACGCTTCCTTGGACGTGCCGAGCGTGCCGGGAATTGCGGCCAGCGGCGCAAGCGCGGCCTCAGCCTCCTGCATTGCGGCTTCCCACGCCGCGGTGTCCGGGTAGATCTTCGTCAGGTCCCACTGGAACCGGATATCCTGCTCGCTTCGTTTCATAGCGTATCCTCCTTTATAGATACTTCTATTATAATGACCAAAATCTTTCCTGTCAACGTCCGCTGCGGATGGGAAGGCAGTTGCTTTTTTGTCATATTCAGGGTAAAATAAACAAAAGAACCTCAATTGGGGGGAATACGATGAAGAATAATGCTCATTCTGCGCGGCAGTTCGTTTTCTGCTGCGTGTCCACGCTCCTGACGGCGCTGCTTGCAGTGCTGACGTTTCTGCGTCCGGAGCGGCTGCCGCTTGCGCCGCTTCTGGTGGCCATGCTTCTTCGGCCAACCTTGCTTCTTGTGACCGCAGGCGTGAATTTCAGCTGCCTGAAAATGGGCGTCCGTGCGCTTTTTTCCGGAAAGCCCGACCGCCATACGGCAGCAGTCCTGACCGTACTGCTTGCTCTCGTGCTCTGCACGCTCGGCGTGTGCCCGGACGCGCCGGTCACAGCTGCGCTGCTGCTGACGGCCAGCGCATGGCTCGACCTCCTGGAGCAGCGGCTGGAATCAGAGCTTCCCGGCGTTCAGGCGGAGCGGACGGCGGAGACGATCTGGACTTGGGCAGGCTTCGCCGCCGCAGCCTGCGCGGCGGCAGTCTGGGCCGCGCTTGGCGCAGGGATCGGCGCTGTGCTTACGCGGGCGCTGTGCGTGCTGGCCGCGTCGGCGATCTGCCCGTTCCGCGTGATCGCGCTTCTGGCGGCCCGCCGCGCCATATCCCGGATGCCCGTCCCGGCTGCGTCCGTGCAGGCAGCTGAAGCGCTCGGCATGGCCGATACAGCGCTCGTCTGCCCCGAAGGGCTTCTGACCGGCGAACCCGCCGCTGCGGAGCTTCGCCCTGCGGGGATGGAGGAGGGGCAGTTCCTTGCGCTGGCCGCGTCGATCGTGCAGGTCTGCGACGCGCCGGAGGCGCGGGCGGTTTTCAGCGCGGCGCAGAGCCGGGGCCTCGCAACACTTCCCGCCGAAGCCTGCGGCCAGACGCCGGATGGCTTCTGCGCCGTTCTGAACGGCAAACGCTATTACGCCGGTACCCCGGAGCAGCTGCGCAGGCACGGGATTTTTGCGCCGCGTGCGGACGACGTTTCGCTTTCCGGAAAAACGGCGCTGCTGTTCGGCATAGAGGGCGGGATGTACCTCGGCCTGATCACGCTGCAGTCTCCGCTGCTTCCGGGCGCGCCGGAGGCGTGCCGTGCGCTTGCCGCGCAGCGGCTCGATCTGCGGCTTCCGGCGGGAAATGACCCGCTTTATACGAAATGGCTTGCCGCGCAGACCGGCGCGGAGGTCACGGAAGACGCCGCGCCGGAGCAGGCGCTGGCGCAGCTTGCGCAGAAGGGGAGTCCGGCCTGCATCCGCCACGGCGAACCGGGCGCGTTTTTGCAGGCGCAGACGCCGGTTCTGTCCGTGCAGACGCTGTCTGACGCGCCGGAGGCCGTTTCCGTCTGCCGCCGAGCCGTCCGGATGCGCCGCGGCCTGCAAGGACTCGGCGCGGTCTGCACGCTTTTGCTGGCAGGCGCGGCGGGCGGCCTGCTTGCCCCGGCGCTCGATCTCGGCGCAGCCCCCGCGCTCTGCGCGCTGCTTGCCGCCGTCCTGACGGCACTGCCGGCAGCCCCTGCGCTGCAGTGACGTCCGGCGCGTAAAGCGCCCATAAATTCTTGGAAAACTTCTCCTGATTTTCCTTGCGCATTGCGGCAGGCTGTGTTATAATAAAGAAAAAATGAAGACGTGTGCCCAGAATGCCGGACGAAGGAGCCTCCGCCCGGCGCGAAGCATCGAAAAAATCCAATGGCGCAGCCATTTTCAACATAGATCCGTTTCCACAACACGAAACAAACAATAAAAAGGAGGAGATCCGAAAGAATGAAAAAGAGATTCGTTGCTTTTTTGTTGGTTCTGATTATGGTACTCGGCATGCTGCCGGTATCGGCGATGGCGGCTGGCAGCGTAGTTACTGCGCGCGGCAGCGCAGAAAATCCAATAAGGATTTATGAAAACTCTGGGAATCAGGCAGAGACGAGTTATGGCAGTGTACAGAGGTTCCTGTTGGAGAAACTGTCACCGATTCCGGCCAACTGACTTTTTCAACGTACAGTGCGATCGAAGGTGTTCAGGTAAGTACTGGCGGCTTTACTTATTGCAACGTTACAAGTTCCAACGAGAATGTCGTAAAAGCGACCGGCAGTTGGAGCGGCGGTGTGCTGACGATCAACTTTCAGGGCGTTGGGAATGGTACTGCGAAGATTACGGTTGATTATACCTGTACTTGTTCCAAAGGTGCGGCAGCGAATGGCTATCTTATCTACAACGTCACCGTTGGCGATGGTGGTACAACTGACCCGTCTGGAAAACCGAATGCGCCGACAGCGAGTGACATTGGCGCTTTCCCCGATGCAGGCAAAGCTGTACTGCTCCACTGTGTAGACGCGGGTGCTCGGGGGCATGATGCTACGGCCAGTAGTTTAAATAAGGTGCAGAACGGTTATTCTGTTGGCGAGGTTGTAGAGAACCCGGGCACTTACTATAACGTCGACGGAGGCAAGATAACAAAGGAACAGTTCCCGTGGATGTGTGTGGTGACAGTTCATGCTGCTCCGTTCATCGAGCTATATAACAGCAACTTCAGCGAAAGCAAAGGTGTACACAAACTTGCCGGAACCAGTAATGCAACAGCCACCCTTCATTGGTTTTGGCACAATACATACGGATGGCAATATCTAGAAAATCCCCCAATACAATTTAATATTACAAAGGATACATCCGAAAAGACCTACACCCTGACCTACTACAAAAACACGACAGACACAGTCACCAATATGCCGGATCCCAACCCGCAGACTGAAACGTCCAACACCGGCAAGGTGACGTTCCCCATTTCCAACGCGCGGCCGGTCAGAGAAGGCTACAACTTCCTCGGCTGGGCTGGGAAACAGGACGCAACGGAGCCTTCCGTCAAGCCTGGCAATACGGTTACAACAACCGCCACGACCACCAAGCTCTACGCCGTTTGGCAGTCGAACACCCCGCCCACCGACAAGCCCGCCAAGCCCACGGAAAACGACGTGACCGGCGTTGTTGTAGATATTGTCTGCGTTACGAAAACCGGAACGCATGATACGGTACAGTATCAGCTCGGATTCGCGACCACCCCACAGCATACGATCGGCGAGGTCGCAAGCGATGGCGCGGGCGGATATATCTGCCCGGTGACTGTCCGGACGGCATGGTTCGTGCAGCAGGCCAGCAATCTGGTCTGGAAGGTGCAGCACACCCCGACCGCGCAGACCATCACGTTCAACCTCACCTATGATAAAAATAGTAAGACGTGGGTGAAACCGGCAGCGAACCCGCGGATCGAAGCCACGCATGAAGTGACCCCGCCCACAAAGCCGATCATTACCGGCCGGCAGGAGTATATTCGGGTAATATGCAAGAACGAGCCGAATAAAGAGCGGAATTACGTGCCGAAGTTTGGCCGCTACACAGAATCCGACCCAGCGGTTCAGAAGGTCAATGGCGTCTGGACGTATACCATTACGATCCTTCGGGATAAGCACGTAGAAGAATTTAACAAAGACTTTCCTGGCCACGAAGACACCGACCCCAACGCAGTCACCACGATGAGCTGGGTTTGGAAGGATGCAGAGTGGAAGCTTGTCCCGGTGAACGGCCTGCGGACGGTCGGCGCGATCATCGAGGTCACCTGCGAGCCCGAAGCCCCGACGGCTGACGAGCTGAAAAAGCTTGAAATGGCTGTTCAGGTCAAGTGCGTTGTAGATGCTGCGCAGCAGCATACGAGCGCCTACGGCCTGCTCGGCGAGTACGATAAAGACTACTTCGTCGGCGAGCCGAAGAAGGTCGGGGACGACTGGCTTTGCGACATCAGCTATGACCCCGACCCCTATGTGGCCGAGTTCAACAAGGCGTTCCCGACCCCGAAACATATCCAAAACGATGAGAAGATCGTTCCGGTCACGCTGATCTGGGTCGGGGGCAGCTGGCAGATCAAGACTCAGGGCCGCGTGCTTGTGACAGAGGTATATACCGTCACCTTTGATTCCTACGGCGGCACGCCCGTTCCGCCCAAGCAGGAAGTGGAATACGGCCACACCGCGACCAAGCCTGCCGACCCGACGCTCAAGGGCTACACCTTTGCGTTCTGGTATCTGGGCGAAGACGAGCAGAACGCCACCGCGTATGACTTTAATACCCCCGTCACAGAGAACATCACCCTGACGGCGAAGTGGACGCAGAACACCTATACCGTCACCTTCGACCCGAACGGCGGCAATGAGCTGGCTGAGGCGGATAAGACCAAGGTCGTCAAGATCGGCGAAGCCTACGGCGAACTGCCCACCCCGACCCGCAAGGGCTACAACTTCGCTGGCTGGTATACCGAAGCAGAGGAAGGCACGGTTGTCACCGCTGACACGACCGTCTCCGCGATGACCGACCATACCCTGTATGCCCACTGGGAGGCCAAAAAGGCCAACGTCCACATCATGATCTTCAAGTCGAACGATCTGGGGACGCCGATTGTAGACAGAGCGTATACCACCGATGCGGTTTACGGCGATACGCTCGACCTTGCGGAGATCGATCCGAGCAGCTATCTCGACTTCGACTTCGAGATCGACGGCGGCTGGTACGACGATGGTCTGTTCAACCTGTATAAGAAGTATGTGAGCGGCGAACAGGCGAACAAACCCGCCGCGCTGACCAAGTTGCAGATCACGGGCAACTGGCAGAATCTCAAGCTCATCGTCACCGAGCTGGTTCCTGTCGTTTACTTCAAGTCCGCAGAGGCTCTGGCAGAGTATCAAAATGACCACAGCAAGGTCGAGAACATCATCTTCACGACCAAAGCCCGCGTTGGCTCGACCCTGCCCACCGCAGACGCTCCCACCGCGACCCGCGACGGCTACACCTTCACCTTCTGGAGCCGCGAAGGCCAGATCGGCACCGACGTCACCGGCCAGACCGTCAACGGTTGGACGAACCTCGTCGCCAACTGGGAAGCCAGAACTGACACCCCGTATACGGTCGAGCATTATCTGGAAAATCTCGATGGTAACTATGCTCTGGACACGACCGAGCATCTGAAAGGCACGACCGACACGACCGTGACCGCAGCCGCAAAGTCCTACGATAACTTCACCTATGACAGCACAGTTCCCGACACGGTTGCCTCCGGCAACATCGCTGCTGACGGCTCTCTGGTTCTGAAGCTGTTCTACACCCGCAATACCTACGACTACACCGTCCGCCACATCAAGCAGCTGCCCGACGGCTCCTATGACGAGGCAAACGCTGAGGTCGAAACGCTGAGCGGCAAGTTTGAAGCGCTCGCAGCCGTGACCGCGAAGGACTACGGTGAGCACTATCCGACCAACGACGCTGACACGAAGCAGAACATCAAGATCAAAAAGGGTCTGACGATCGATGTCAAGTATGATCTCGACGAGCATACCCTGACCTTCGAAACCAACGGCGGCTCCGCCATCAACCCGGTCACGGTCCGCCACGGCAATGCAGTTGCAAGACCCACTGACCCGACCAAGGACAAGTACACGTTCATTGGCTGGTACGTCGATCCCGAATTCACCGCGAAGTACGACTTCGCAACGGTTCTGGAAGCAGACAAGACCATCTACGCCAAGTTTGAACTGACGTCCACCCCGATCGGCGACATCTATGTCCGCTACGACGTTCTGCACATCAAGCAGCTGCCCGACGGCACCTATGATCTGGCCAACGCTGAGGTCGAGCACCTGAGCGCCAAGAAGGACACCACCGTCACCGCGGTCATCAAGGATTACAGAGCAACGCATCACGTCAATGTCAACCGCACGCTGAGCAAGCTGACCGGCACGGCTATCCAGCCCTACATGGGCGTGGACGGCAAGCCTGTCTACACCATCCTGTCGGTCTACTACGATCTGGACTTCCATACCCTGACGTTCGACACCATGGGCGGCTCCAAGATCGCGCCGGAAACGGTTCGCCATGGCCTGACGGTTGCGAAGCCCAAGGATCCCGTCAACGGCGGCTACATCTTCGACGGCTGGTACACCGACAAGACCTACAGGACCCCGTACAACTTCGCGACCCCGCTGACGCAGGATACGACGATCTATGCCAAGTGGTTCCTGATCGTCCTGCCCGGCGTCACCGTCAAGAAGAACACCCCGAAGCTCAACACCGCTGATCACTTCGCGTATGTCCAGGGTTATCCCGACGGCACCGTGAAGCCCGCAGGCAACATCACCCGCGCTGAGACGGCCGCGATCCTCTTCCGTCTCATGGACGAAGGCTCCCGCAAGACCTATTACTCCACCACAAGCGGCTTCCGCGATGTCGCCTCCGGCAGCTGGTACAACACCTACGTTGCGACTCTGAACAACGCCGGTGTCATCACCGACAGCTCCAACGGCTACTTCCGCCCGAATGAAGCCATCACCCGTGCGGAACTCGCAGCGATGCTCGCCAACTTCACCGAGACGGCTGGCGCTGCGAACTACTTCAACGACGTGTCTGCCAGCTACTGGGCAGCCAACGCCATCGCGATCTGCGCCAAGCTCGGCTGGATCAACGGCTATCCCGACGGCACCTTCCGTCCGGACAAAAACGTGACCCGTGCTGAACTCATGGCTATGATCAACCGTGCCACCGGCCGTGCGCCCAAGTCCGCCGACGCATTCCTGCCCGGCATGAAGACCTGGATCGACAACACCGCCGATAAGTGGTACTACCTCGACGTGCAGGAAGCTACCAACAGCCATTCCTACACGGTCAAGGGTTCCGAAACCTGGACGGCTCTGACCTCCGACCCCAACTGGTCGCTGTACGAGTAAGCCTCTTCGGACGCAATTCCCCGGTATAATCCAAATCAGCCCCTGCCGCCAATTCGGCGGCAGGGGCTGAAAAATTCCCCCGGCGGCGCAGTCCACGACGGACTGCCGCTGGGGGAAGCTGTTTATTTTTGGACGCTGCGTGTCATAACCGGCCCAGACGGAACTGCTCGATCATTTCACCGGTCAGGCTGATGTGGGAGTGATCCTCCGGCAGCTCGCTGCGCAGGTGCCAGCTCGCCTCGGCCAGCTCGGATTCCTGCACGGTGATCCTGTCGCTGCCATCCAGCTCACAGACGAAGCCCATCAGGAGCGTGTCCGTGAACACCCACGGCTGGGATTTGTAAAAGCGGAGGTTTTTGACCCGGAGGCCAGCCTCCTCCATGACCTCGCGGTGCACCGTGTCCTCAATCGACTCACCGATCTCATTAAAGCCCGCGATGAGGGCATATTTTTTGAACGGCCGTCCGCGATAGCGCGTGAGCAGCAGCCGGTCGCCGTCGTGCACCGCGACGATCACAGCCGGACAGATCTTCGGGTAGACCGTGTTTTTGCAATGCGGGCAGACCATGGCGCGCTCGACCGTGCTTTTCTCCATGCGCGCGCCGCATCTGCCGCAGAATTTCTGGGAATCATACCAGCGGTATAGGCTTTCGCCCGCAGCGGCGGCGAACAGCGCCGGACTCGTCCCGTCCGTCATGGCGCGGAGCGACGAAGAGGGAGCATAGCGGAACGTGTCTGTCTCGCCGGGGTGAGCGGAGACGAGATAATACGCTGTTTCGTCGATGGAAAACGCGTACTGCGCCTCGCCGCCGTCCGGGATCTCGCACATCCGGGGCAGCGTGAGCGTTTCGCCGCTCAAATTACAGTAAACTGTATGATCCGGCTCAAAAATCAGCGCAATATCATCCGGCGACGGTGCTTTCCACGACATTTCATTGTGATACATATGCGGATACAGATCCTGAAGCATAGCTTTCCCTCCTCAGCGCCCGGCGAAGAACACTTCGATCTCCGCCCGGCCTGCCTGTACGCTGCCCTGCGCGAAAAACGGCTTGCCGCCGCCGCGTCCGCGCAGCTTTGCATTCAGCTCCTTCACCAGCTGCCGCAGATCGCCGTTCTGCTCGCCGACGGCGTATTTATATCCCTCGGTATCCGTGCCCGCAAAAACGGCCGCGCGGCCCCCGCAGGCCGACATGACCAGATCGGTCAGCCGCCGCAGGCTGTCCGGGTTCATCGCAGGCTCAAACAGCAGGACGTTTCCTGCCCCGGCAAGTGCCTGCGCCTTCTGCGCAAACACAGCCTCTTCCAGCCCGGCTGCGCGCTGCTTCTGCGCGGCCTCCGCGTCCAGAAGCCGCCGCACGGCGGCAGCTGTCTCCAGCGGCTTCGCCGACAGCAGGCCTGACACGCGCCGGTTCTGCTCGGCAATTTCGCTCAAATAGGCAAGCGCACGTCTGCCGCACAGAATTTCCAGCCGCACGCCGTCATGGAATTTCACGCAGGAGAAAATTTTGATCAGCCCAATTTCCCCGGTGCTGCTTACGTGCGTCCCACAACAGGCGCAGATGTCCGCGCCGGGGATGGTCACGATGCGCACCTGACCGGTCAGCTCCTTCTTGCTGCGGTAGGGGATGGCCTTCAGCGCCTCGGCATCCGGGTATGTAATTTCAATCGGGACGTTTTTCCAGACCCACTCGTTGGCCTCGGCCTCGACGGCGGACAGGTCCTCCTGCGTCAGCATACCGGAAAAATCAATGGTCACAAAATCCGCGCCCATGTGGAAGCCGACATTTTCATAGCCGAAGCGGCGGTGTATCACGCCGGAGAGAATATGCTCGCCGGAATGCAGCTGCATGAATTCGAACCGGCGGCCATAATCGATTTGACCCTCGACAATCTGCCCCACGGCAAGCGGCTGTTCACAAAAATGCACGATCTTGCCATCGCGCTCATGCGTGTCGGTCACGCGGACGCCGGACAGGAAGCCGGTGTCACCCGGCTGGCCGCCGCCCTCCGGATAAAAGCAGGTTCTGTCCAACACAACGTCATAGCCGTGCTTTCCCGGCTGACAGGATACAACGCGCGCTTCAAACGCTGCCTGATGCGCGTCCTGATAATAGAGCTTTTCTGTTGCCATTTTGACACCTCTTGTCAGATTTTCAACTATCATAGCACACAATCCGTCAAAATTCCACTGGAATTCGTTCGGATTTTGGTTGACAAACCGGGGAAATCAATCTATTATATAAGTTGGGCGATTTTAAAAGCGCCAGATATTCTGAAACAAAAAGGGGGAAGAACAAATGGACGCAGGAAGTAGTAGCGGCACATCCGCAGGCCGAAGTCGGCCCGAGCCCCAGCCGCCTTTGTGCGTCCGGTGCTTGCAGCCCCTGTCATTCTTCGATTGATGTGCCTGCGTTGTGTCTTTACCTTCCTATTCTTTACATTTAGGAGGAACAAGACATGGCAGAAAGCAATTTTTCCCTGCAAAAGACCCTGACCATGCTGCTCGACGAGAAGAAGTATCATTCTCTGCGCGACATCCTCAGCACCATGAATCCCGCCGACATCGCCGCCATTTTTGACGATCTCGATCAGGCGCGCCTGCCGCTTCTGTTCCGGCTTCTGCCGAAGGAGCTGGCCGCCGAAACGTTCGTCGAAATGGAGCCGGAGGCGCAGGAGCTTCTGATTCAGGGCTTCTCGGATTCCGAGCTGAAGGAGGTCATCGACGAGCTTTACGTCGACGACGCCGTCGATATCGTGGAGGAAATGCCCGCGAACGTCGTGCAGCGCATCCTGACCCAGGCCGAGCCGGATATGCGCAAGCAGATCAACGAGATCCTGCGCTACCCGGAGGATTCCGCCGGCTCGATCATGACCACCGAATATGTCTCCCTGCGCCCGAATATGACGGTCGAGGAAGCGATTTTGCGCATCCGGCGCACGGGCATCGACAAGGAGACGATCTACACCTGCTACGTGACGCGCGGCCACAAGCTCATCGGCCTTACGAGCGTCAAGGACCTGCTTCTGTGCGAGGACGACGATGCGACCATCGAGTCCATCATGCAGGAGCACGTCATCACCGTCGGCACGCTCGACGATAAAGAGCAGGTCGCCCAGATGTTCAGCAAGTACAACTTCCTCGCTCTGCCGGTCGTGGACACGGAGAACCGGCTGGTCGGCATCGTGACCTTCGACGACGCCATGGACGTCATGGAAGACGAGGCCACGGAGGACATGGAAAAGATGGCCGCTATGCTGCCGTCCGAACACCCGTATATGCGTTCGACCCCTGTCGAGATCTGGAAAAACCGTATCCCGTGGCTGCTGCTGCTGATGGTTTCGGCGACGCTGACGGGCATCGTCATCACAAGATTTGAAAACTCGCTGGCCGCCCTGCCGTGCCTCACGGCGTTCATCCCCATGCTGATGGACACCGGCGGCAACTCCGGCTCGCAGGCCTGCGTGTCCATCATCCGCGGCATCAGCCTGAATGAGATCGAATTCCGCGACCTGGGACGCGTGGTCTGGAAGGAGATCCGCGTGTCCGTCCTCTGCGGCGTGTGCCTGGCAATCGCCTGCTTCGCGAAGATCATCGTGGTCGATATGCTGCTGTTAAAGAGCGAGAGCGTGACGTATCTGGTAGCCTTTGTCGTCTGCGCGACGATGGCCGTGACGGTCTGCCTTGCCAAGATCGTCGGCTCAACGCTGCCGCTGCTGGCTAAAAAGCTCGGCTTCGACCCGGCTGTGATGGCCTCGCCGATCATCACGACGATCGTGGACTTCCTGTCCCTGCTTGTCTATTTCGCTTTTGCGACCGCAATGCTCGGCATCGGATAAAAAACCGCCCGCTGCACATAATGTGCAGCGGGTTTTTGTGCAAAAACGGCAAAAAACAGACGCAGTTGGTAGGGGCGGGGCTCTGCTCCGCCCGGCGGAAAACGCTGCGTTCGCGTGAGAACTTGCGGCAAATTCGTATGCAGTTACCCACTTGGTTGTAGGGGCCGACGACTCTGTCGGCCCTGAAAATGCTGCGAATTCGCCATGGATTTCCGTAAAAATGCTGCGTCCTGCGGGCGGACAGAGTCGTCCGCCCCTACACCGAAATGCGCAGATGCATACGAATTCGCCAAAGATTTCTGATGATTCAGTGCATCCTGCCGGGCGGAGCAGAGCCCCGCCCCTACCAACTGCGGTTAAATTTCAACGATTTTACGTAAAACGGACAGGCGTGCTCATTCCCCCGTAAAGCTTTTGCAGTACGGGGCCAGACAGCAGCGGTCGCACGCGGGCTTTCTTGCCGCGCAGACGGCCCGGCCGTGCAGGACGAGCCTGTGGCAGAAATCGGAGGATTCCTCCGGCGGCAAAATCGCGCGCAGCTGCTGTTCAACCTTTGCCGGGTCCTTCCCGCTGGCAAGGCCCAGCAGATTGCAGATACGGATGCAGTGCGTGTCGCAGACGACCGAGCCGGGCGTCCCATAAATATCGCCCAGCAGCAGATTCGCCGTTTTCCGGCCCACGCCCGGCAGGCGCAGAAGCTGCTCCATCGTGCCGGGCACCTTCCCGCCGTATTCGTCCCGCAGCATCCGGCAGGCCAGCACGATATCTTCCGCCTTGTGCTTGTAGAACCCGCAGGAGTGGACATAGCCCTCGACCTCGGCCACGTCTGCCTCCGCGAATGCGTCCAGCGTCGGATAGCGCGCGAAGAGCGCAGGCGTAACCAGATTGACCCGCGCGTCCGTACACTGCGCGGACAGGCGCACCGCGATCATCAGCTCGTAATCCTTCCCGTAATGCAGCGCGCAGAGCGCGTCCGGGTATTCCTGCTTCAGTGCGGCAATGATACCGGCCACACGTTCCGATGTTTCCATACTTGCTCATCCCTTGCCTTTTTTGTTTTATTGTATCATAAACGCGCTGGAAAGGGAACCGCCCGCTTGTAATTGGCAGCGAAAACCGGTATAATACGTTAGAAATCAAAAAAGGAGGCGGGCGATATGTATCAGCCCCTCGCGGACGCGCTTCGTCCGCAGGAACTTTCCGACGTTTGCGGCCAGCAGCATATTTTAGGAGAAAACGGGCTGCTGCGCCGGATCATTGAAAGCGGTTCTGTGCCGAACATGATCTTCTACGGCCCATCCGGCACGGGCAAGACGACCGTTGCGAACCTGATCGCGAAGAAAACGCAGCGAAAGCTGTGCAAGCTCAACGCAACGACCGCGTCCTCCGCCGACATCAAGGAGATCTACGCCCAGCTCGACACGTTTCTCGCGCCGAACGGCGTGCTGCTGTATCTGGACGAGATCCAGTATTTCAACAAAAAGCAGCAGCAGACGCTGCTGGAATACATCGAAAACGGCAAGATCACGCTCATCGCGTCCACGACGGAAAATCCGTATTTCTATGTCTATAATGCTATCCTGTCGCGCTCGACGGTGTTTGAATTCAAGCCCGTGGAGAAGGACGAGGCGCAGCGCGCGGTCAGCCGGGCGCTCAATTATCTCGAAGCGCGCGACAGCGTGACCATCCTGCCGGAGCCCGTCGTGAAGGAGCACATCGCGCAGTCCTGCGGCGGCGATATCCGCAAGGCGCTCAACGCCGTCGAATTCCTCTACACGGCCACGCGGCCCGAAAACGGCGTGGTCAGGCTCACCATGGCCGACGCGAAGCAGGTGTCGCAGCGCTCTGCCATGCGGTACGACAAATCCGGCGACGATCATTATGACGATCTTTCTGCACTCATGAAGTCCATCCGCGGCTCCGACCCGGACGCCGCCGTGCACTATCTGGCCCGGTTTTTAGAGGCGGGCGATCTGCCGTCCGCCTGCCGCCGCATCCTGTGCTCTGTGGCGGAGGATATCGGCCTTGCCTATCCGCAGGCCATCCCCATCGTCAAGGCCTGCGTCGACAGCGCTTTGCAGCTGGGCCTGCCGGAGGCGCGTCTGCCGCTGGCCGACGCGGTTCTTCTCCTTGCCACGGCCCCGAAGTCCAATTCCGGCTGCATGGCCATCGATGCGGCCATCGCCGATGTGAAGGCAGGCAGAACCGGCCCCGTCCCGCGCGAGCTGCAAAATGTCCACGCCGACGGCACGGGCTTCGAGCGCGACCAGGGCTATCTCTACCCGCACAATTTCCCGAACCACTGGGTCCGGCAGCAGTATCTCCCCGACGTGATCAAAGACCGCGTCTATTACACCTACGGCGACAACAAAACCGAACAGGCCGCCAAGCGCTACTGGGACGAGATCAAGAAGTGACGCACCGCTCAAGGCTCAGCTGGCAGCGGAGCCGACTGAGGGGGTTGCGGCAAACAACCGAACAACTGAAACCCTTTCGGCGAATACGTACTACACCGCGTAGGGGCGGACAAGGCGTCCGCCCCTACGTCGAAACAGGAACGTGCTTACGGATTCGCCGCAAATTTCCATAGAAAGGCTGGTGTCCATTTTGAAAAAATGGCAGAAAAGTTTGATCCTTGTGCTGGCATTTGCCGTCGCGATCCTTGGCTCGGCTATCGTGACCATGCAGCTTACGTACCGGGAGCAAACACCCGCCGAGGCCAAAACGGCGGAGATCGGCGCGTATCTTGACCGGTTCTTCATCGACGATTACGATGAAGAAAAGCTTGCCGACGCTGCCGCGTCCGCCATGGTCGAGGCGACCGGCGACCGCTGGAGCTATTACCTGACCGCCGAGGAAAAGAGCAGCTATGATGAGCAGATGCAGAACGCCTATGTCGGCATCGGCGTGACCATCACCGCGCAGGAAGAACTCGGTGGAATGCGCATTGAGGCCGTGACCGCAGGCGGCCCGGCGGAGGAGGCCGGACTGCTCACCGGCGATATCATCACCGAGGTCGAGGGCGAAAAAACGCTTGACCTCGGCATGACAGGGACGCGCACAAAGGTGCGCGGCGAGGAGGGGACTTTCGTGACGCTGACGATCCTGCGCGGGGAGGAAAGCTTCCCCGTTTCGGTCGAGCGCCGCAGCATCCAGACGCCCGTTGCGACGTATGAAATGCTGGACGGGCAGATCGGCTATATCAAGATCGCCAATTTCGACACCCGCTGCGCGGAGGAGACAAACGCCGCCATGGACGAGCTGATCGCGCAGGACGCGAAGGCGCTGATCTTCGACGTGCGGAACAATGGCGGCGGATATAAAAACGAGCTGGTCAAGGTACTGGATAAAATACTGCCGGAGGGCATTCTGTTCCAGAGCGAGGACTATCAGGGCTCGAAGCAAATCGACCGCTCGGACGCGGACTGCATCGACCTGCCCATGGCCGTGCTCGTCAATCAGGATAGCTATTCCGCGGCTGAGTTTTTCGCCGCCGCGATCCAGGAATATGACTGGGGTACGGTCGTCGGAACGAAGACGGTCGGCAAGGGCAATTTCCAGACGGCTTTTACGCTCTCCGACGGCTCCATGCTGAACCTGTCCATCGGCAAATACTACACGCCGCAGGGCCGCAGTCTGACCGATACCGGCATCACGCCCGACGTTGAAATCGCCCTTTCCGACGAGGACGGCGCAAAACTGTACTACGGTCAGCTGGAAAAAGCGGATGACGCACAATTACAGGCCGCAATCCGCGAAATCACCCAGAAACTCTCTTGACATCCCTATCTTTGCCCGATATAATGTCTGCTGAATCATTGTAAATACCGGGCGTTTTCTGCCCGATCGATTATGGAAGGAACGATCGTAAAATGGCAAAAGAATTCAAGATCAGTGCGCTCCGTCTCAAGGAACTGGAGCAGGAACTTTTTTATCTGAAGACGACCCGTGAAAAGGAAGTCGCCGAGCAGATCAAGGAGGCCCGTTCGTTCGGCGACCTCTCCGAGAACAGCGAATACGACGAAGCCAAGAACGAGCAGGCCAAGCTTTATGGCCGCATCGCCGAGGTTGAAAATATTCTCGCCCACGCCGTCATTATTGACGAGACAGAGGACTCCGAGGGCAAGATCGGCCTCGGCTGCACCATCAAGGTCGAGGACATGGAAACGGGTGACGAGGAGCTTTACGCCATCGTCGGTTCGCAGGAGGCCAACCCCATGGAATGCCGCATCTCCGACGATTCCCCGTTCGGCAAGGCACTGCTCGGCCACAAGGTCGGCGACATTGTCGAGGTTGAGGCCCCCATCGGCGTGCTCAAGTACAAGATCCTGACGGTTGAAAAGTAACGAATCAGAAAAAGAGGATAGCTATGGAACAGGAAAACAGGAATCAGCAGAACGCGGCCCCGCAGGTCAGCCTCGGCGACCAGATCAAGGTCCGCCGCGAAAAGCTCGCGCAGCTGCAGGCGGAGGGCATGGACCCGTTTGCCATCACCCGCTTCGTCAGCACCACGACCGCACAGGAGATCAAGGAGCATTTTGACGAGATGGAGGGCAAGCCCGTCTCCATTGCGGGCCGTCTCATGTCCAAGCGCGGCATGGGCAAGGTGTCCTTCTGCGACTTGCAGGACAAAACAGGCCGCATCCAGCTCTACGCCCGCAAGGACGAAATGGACGAGGCCGAATATAACCGCTTCAAGAAATACGACATCGGCGATATCGTCGGCGTCGAGGGCGAGATCTTCCGCACGCAGCGCGGCGAAATGTCCGTGCGCGCGAAGACCATCACGCTGCTGTCCAAGTCCCTGCTGCCGCTGCCCGAGAAGTTCCACGGCCTGACCGACAAGGAGACGCGCTACCGCCAGCGCTATGTCGATCTGATCGTGAACCCGGAGGTCAAGCGGAATTTCATCATCCGTTCGCAGTTCATCAAGCATCTGCGGGATTATCTGGACAATATGGGCTATATCGAGGTTGAAACGCCCGTTCTCAATACCATCGCCGGAGGTGCGGCAGCAAGACCCTTTATCACGCACCACAATACGCTCGATATCGATATGTATATGCGTATCGCGACCGAGCTTCCTCTGAAGCGCCTGATCGTCGGCGGCATGGACCGCGTGTATGAGGTCGGCCGCATCTTCCGCAACGAGGGCATGGACCCCAAGCACAACCCCGAATTCACCACGGTCGAACTCTACCAGGCCTACGCCGATTTCCACGACATGATGGACATCGCCGAGGGCGTTTACACCACGTTTGCCCAGAAATATCTCGGAACCTATGAACTGAACTGGATGGGCGAAACGATCGATCTGACCCCCGGCTGGCCGCGGCTGACGATGGTAGACGCTGTCAAGCAGTATGTCGGCGTTGATTTTGGTGCGATCACCGACGATGCGGAGGCCGTTGCGGCGGCAAAGGCAGTCGGCGTCGAGCTGGCGGAGGCTGCCGAAAAGACGTGGGGCAACGCGCTTTACGCCTGCTTCGACCAGAAGGTCGAGGAGCATCTGGTGCAGCCGACCTTTATCACGATGTACCCGGTCGAGGTCAGCCCGCTGACCAAGCGCAGCCCCGAAGACCCGCGCCTGACCGAGCGTTTTGAGTTCTTCATCTGCCGCAGCGAGATGGGCAACGCCTATTCCGAACTGAACGACCCCATTGACCAGCGCGAACGCTTCATGAAGCAGGTCGAGCAGCGCGAACGCGGCGACGACGAGACGGAAATGCTCGACGAGGATTTCCTCACCGCGCTTGAATACGGTATGCCCCCCACGGGCGGCATGGGCATGGGCATCGACCGCGCCGTCATGCTCTTCACCGGCGCAGACACCATCCGCGACGTCATCCTGTTCCCCACCATGAAGCCTTTAGACAAGTAAACCGTTGTGGCACAAGGGTTACAGGTGATGCAACCTCTGGTTTGACACCACTTTTACACCAATTCACTTTGAATTCAACATGGCTACTAAGGA
>ENA-UEPJ01002316-UEPJ01002316.1-human-gut-metagenome-genome-assembly--contig:-NODE-2316-length-19989-cov-5.498443_pt1 | contig 19989 bp, 19 predicted proteins | sample MGYA00242890_ERZ507896 | MGnify/ENA primary metagenome ERZ507896 (study PRJEB26167, sample SAMN06115508) | human gut metagenome | host: Homo sapiens | place: China:Qinghai | collected 2015-08-20... | reverse complement strand
GACGATGTTTGATAATTTTTGCTAATTCTGACATAGGTTTACTCTGGTTTACAGTAAACTTTTTTCAGGGTAATACACCATGTATAAGTATCTCTATTTCAATGCATCTTCAGATTAAAGACGTTTCAAAGACGTTCGTGAACGTCTTTGAAACGTCTTTGTATCGAAGGTGTAACGTCTTTGATCCCTTATTACACCCTTATCTCTTCTTTATTTCACGAGGATATCCCCGGATTCTCCCGTGCCCAAAGTACAACAGGAATCCCCTCCCGGCATCACGGGAAGTGTATGGATATCAGACATTAAACCGGAAATTCATCATATCACCATCCTGCACCACGTAATCTTTCCCCTCGACGGACATTTTCCCGGCTTCCTTGCACTTTGCCTCTGAACCGAGTGCAACGAAATCATCATATTTAATTACCTCCGCACGGATAAACCCTTTCTCGAAATCGGTATGTATAATTCCGGCAGTTTGCGGGGCTTTCATACCGTTCTTGAACGTCCACGCCCGCACCTCTTTCACTCCTGCCGTGAAATAGGTTCTCAGATTCAACAATTTATAAGCCGTACGGATTAACTTGTTCACTCCCGCCTCGTCCAGTCCCAAGTCTTCCAAGAAAAGTTGCTTTTCCTCGTAGGTTTCCAGCTCGGCAATATCCGCCTCGATAGCGGCACCGATCACCAGTACCTCTGCCCCCTCGTCTTTCACCGCCTCACGCACCATATCCACGTATTTATTGCCCTTCACCACGGAAGCCTCGTCCACGTTACAAACGTACAATATCGGTTTATTCGTCAGCAACATCAACTCTCTCGCCACCTCTTGCTGCAAATCGTTCAACTGCACGGAACGGGCAGATTTCCCCTGCACCAAGGCATCTTTATAAAGATGCAACACCTCCACCAACCGTTTAGCTTTGGCATCGCCTCCCGTCTGCGCTTTTTTCTCCTCTTTCGCCAAACGGTTTTCCACCGTTTCCAAGTCTTTCAATTGCAATTCCGTGTCAATCGTTTCCTTATCCCGAATGGGATCTACCTTACCGTCCACGTGCACGATATTATCATCGTCAAAACAACGCAACACGTGAATGATAGCATCCGTTTCCCGGATATTGGATAAAAATTTGTTACCTAACCCCTCGCCCTTGCTGGCTCCTTTCACCAACCCAGCAATATCCACGATCTCCACCACGGCAGGCACCACGTTTTGAGGTTGCACCAACTCAACCAGCTTATTCAGCCGTTCGTCCGGCACCGTGATTACTCCCACGTTCGGCTCAATCGTGCAAAAGGGAAAATTCGCCGATTGCGCCTTGGCATTACTCAAGCAATTAAATAGTGTCGACTTTCCCACGTTTGGCAAACCGACTATTCCACACTGTAAACCCATAGTCTATATTTGTATCTTTATTATCAATCTATTATATAACACGTTCTTACTCCCAAAAATTTGAGCCTGCAAAGATAATCAATTTTCAAGCGAATACAGCATGAAATGGAGTAGAATATAGACTATTATTTTTCTTTGAACTGTTCTAAAGCCATCTCGCAAATACAAATATTGACTTGTAGAAAGGTCAGAAAAAGAAATTGATTCTCCGAGGTTTCATCTTCCCAATCCCAATCTGCAATCTCCGGTCGGTCAAGGTATTTCTCTGCTTTTTGAATACCTAGTCTGTCTATCACGCTTTGTGGCGCACAAGCTTTAAGTTGCATTATTAAAGAAACCAAATAAGCTATTTCACTTTTGTAGTAATCCATCGTGAATAAAGATTTTAAATTGATAAAGAGGACAAAATCTAAATTGCTTCAATATCAATGAAAGTCCTTGCCCGAATTTTTGGCTTAATCTTCTTTTTTCCGTTACTTTGCATAAGATTGATTTTATGGCAAAGAAGGGAAGAATTAGGAGAGTATTTAACAATCAACCGTTGTAAAATACAACCCGATAGTTGTAAAATAAAATAGATTTGTATCTTTACAATCTGCAATTTTGTTAATAATTTTATACTTTAAATATGGATACCAATACGATCACTATGCCGAAAGCACACCAAGGGAAGAATATCAAACGATACAGGGATATTCTCGGAATAAAACAGGAAACACTTGCTTTAGAATTAAACATGACTCAGCAAGCTGTATCGAAATTGGAACAGAAGGAAGAAATTGACGATGAAACTTTGAATAAAGTTGCAGAAATTCTGAAGATTCCGGTAGAAGCTATAAAAAATACAACAGACGAGGCTGTTGTTAATATTGTTGCAAACACATTCACAAGCAATGATACCTCTACTTTAAAAACAGCTTTAAATCAATATACTTTCAACCCGATAGATAAGGTTATTGAACTTTACGAACGTATGTTGAAAGCCGAACAAGAAAAAGTAAAATTATTACAAGAAGCACTACAAGAGAAGAAATAACACCCAAAACACTCCCTCTACTTCCCTTGTGCAGTATTCCGGCGAGGATGTGTTAAAAGTCTTTTCTTCTAAAAACTCCCTCCCCCTTCGGGGTACTCCCTCTATAAACAGAGGGAGAGTTGAATTATTTACCGTTTTCGGTAAAAGTCACCAGCTCCTCCTCTGTTTATAGAGGAAACCAGCGAGTAAGCGAGGGCAGAAAGAGAGCTTGCTCTCGGTTTGCCGAGCGGGAGCTGGTTCGAGACCGGTTTCCGGGCTCACTTGGATGCGAAGCAGACGGAGGAGTTTGTAGAAGAAATTGCCCCCCCTTTATTGAAATACAGTCTTGCCTCGTGAATCTTTCCATTTTCAATTGTTATTCCTACCTTTGTGTAGATGCGAAACAGTATAACATGGACGTGAACCTAATGAGAAAACTCCCCGTGGGGATACAGACATTCGAGAAAATACGAAGAGAGAACTTCTTGTACGTTGACAAAACGGCGCTAATGTGGCAAATCGCGGCAAAGAGCGCCCCTTGCTTCTTGAGCCGCCCGCGGCGTTTCGGGAAAAGCCTTTTATTGTCAACGTTCGAGGCATATTTCGAGGGGAAAAGAGAGTTATTCGAAGGACTAGCGGCAGAACAACTGGAAAACGAGTGGAACGTGCATCCCGTGCTACATCTCGACTTGAATGCAGAGAAATACGACCGACCGGAAGCGTTAGACGCTATGCTAAGTAACCACCTAACACAGTGGGAATCCGTGCATGGGAAAGGAGAGGATGAAACGACTCTTTCCCGTCGTTTCGCCGGAGTAATCCGCCGGGCATGCGAACAGACGGGACGAGGGGTGGTCGTGCTCGTCGACGAATACGACAAGCCTCTCTTGCAGGCTCTAGGAAATATGCCGTTGCTGGAATATTACCGCGATACGCTGAAAGCGTTTTACGGGGTACTCAAGAGTGCCGATCGCTACTTGCGGTTCGTGTTCCTCACCGGGGTGACAAAATTCGCCCAAGTAAGCGTGTTCAGCGATCTCAACCAGTTGAACGATATTAGCATGGACTACGCGTATTCCTCTATTTGCGGTATCACCAAAGAAGAACTGGAACGGGATTTCCAACCGGAAATCAAGGCTCTCGCCGAAAGGAACAATCTTTCCCCGGCAGAAGCACTGGCGAAAATGGAAGCCCAGTATGACGGATATCACTTCCACCCGCGAGGAGCCGGAATATTCAACCCGTTCAGCGTGTTGAGTTGTTTCAGCAAACTGGAATACGGCGATTATTGGTTTCACACGGGCACTCCGACATTCCTCGTGGAGTTACTGAAAAAAAGTGAGTTTGACATCCGGGAATTAATTGACGGGGTTGAATTACCCGAATCGGCATTCACGGAATACCGGGTGACCATGAATAATCCGATTCCATTGATTTACCAAAGCGGATACTTGACAATAAAAGAGTTTGATGCAGAGTTCAAGAATTACCTGCTTGCTTTCCCGAATGAAGAAGTTAAATATGGTTTCATTAATTTTCTCGTACCTTTCTACACCTCCATTCCGGACGAAGAAAAAGGGTTTCACATAGGCAAGTTCGTGCAGGAATTGGAAAAAGGGCAAGTCGATGCCTTCATGACCCGCTTACGTGCATTCTTCGCGGACTTCCCTTACGAGTTGAACGAGCGGACGGAACGACATTACCAAGTAGTGTTCTACCTCGTGTTCAAGTTAATGGGACAATTCACCGATACAGAAGTACGGAGTGCCAAGGGACGGGCGGACGCCGTGGTGAAAACGCCAAAATATATTTACGTGTTCGAGTTCAAACTCGATGGCACGGTAGAGGAAGCCCTCGCGCAAATAGACGACCGGGGGTATCTTATTCCTTACTCTGCCGACGGACGTGAACTCGTGAAAGTGGGCGTGGAATTTATTGCTACCGAACGGAATATAGGGACATGGAAAGTCAACGCTTGAGTGCCGCGGAGCTCATTCTCAATGCGTGTAATCCAGCACTTGAATGTTCTCCCCCACCTTCCGCGCGATAGCCGCTTTCATCTGCGCGGCATGGGGACACGGGAACCCGATGGGTGTTCCTTTAAAAATACATGACGCCAAAGCGATCACCTCAGCCCCCCTGTCAACCAACATCTTCGCGCGACTCACCGCCCGTTTACCGGGACAACCGCCGCAAGAAACGATACCCACGATCTCGGAAGGCCCTACACCCTCGAACGCCAATTTTCCTGCCGAAGCACACTTGATACAAGTGGTGGCGGGACAAAGATCCTCCGTCTGCTGACAACGAATAATTCCTACTTTCATATTCCGTGATTTATATTATCCCACAAAGATAATATAACATTCAGGAATGCCGCTCGAATTTCCGGGAGAATATCACGAGAAGAAGACAACCGACCACGGCAAAAGGAACCCCGACCAAAGCGGGATAGCGATAATCGAGTCCTGCCTGCAACGGCAAGCCCCCGGCGTATGCCCCGATGGCGTTTCCCAAGTTGAAAGCGACTTGCGCGCTGGCAGCACCCAACATCTCGCCTCCTTTCGAGTAACGAATCAGCAATACCTGTTGCGGACTGGACACGGCAAACAAACAAGCCGTACACACGCACATGAGTATCACAGTCACCCATGATATCCCGGCAAAGAAAAAGATTAACAGCAAACTTAACCCGATCATGCCCTGCGCAACGGCAGCCACCTTTCCCGGCGTGTAGCGATCGGCAAGTCGCCCGCCCGTGAGATTCCCGACAACCATACCGAATCCTGCCAATATCATCAGAAATGTAATCGTGTGAGCGGGAAAGCCCGCCTCGTGTGTCAAGAGAGGGGTGACATAACTATACCACGCGAAAGTACCACCGTTGCCTAACAACGTCGCTCCCAACAGTAACCAAGGGGCGGTAGTTTTCAGAAAACGGAATTGTCCCCGCAGCCCGGTATCCGGTACACCTTCCACTTGCGGCACCCAGCGCCATATAAAGTACAAAATAAGTATTCCCCAAAAACCGACAAGCCCGAACGTCAACCGCCATGAAATGGATGCACTCAACGCCGTTCCGAGAGGGACCCCGAACAGATTCGCGATGGTCATACCCGCGATCATGATAGAAACCGCTTCCGAGCCTCTCCCCTTGTCGGCAAGTTTCTCCGCCACGATAGAAGCCACCCCGAAATAAGCCCCGTGAGGCAACCCGGACAGAAAGCGGGCAAACAACATCACCCAATAATTGGGAGCCAAGGCCGCACAAGTATTTCCCAGCATAATCATTACCACCAATCCCAGTAATATATGTTTCAACGGATATTTCCGTGCCAGTATCAGCACGGGCGCACCCACGCAAACACCTAACGCGTACGCGGATATCAAATGACCGGCAGTAGCGATGCTAATATGCATATCGGCGGCGATATCGGGCAATATTCCCATCATCACGAACTCGGCAATACCCAACCCTAAGGTTCCGAATGCCAAAGCAACAAGACTCTTTTTCATACACTTCCTTTTATAAACAGAAGTCATACGAAATTTTCAAAGATCGTGTGACTGTCTTAATGCAGAAATAAGTAATATTAACATTCAAACCTCATCGTACCGTGATATGGAAACACCCCTGCTTATACTCGTAACGGACGTAGCATTTCTTCTGCAAGCGCAAATCCTGCAACACGTCTGCCAGCACGCTCTTCAACTTATCCCCGGGGGCATCTTTGCGTCCGTCCTTTTCAAAACGGGCATATGCGATGTCAAACGTGGTACCGTACACGTGGGCAGAGTTGGCACTGGCGTTAATGTTCTTTTTCCGCAGATTCTTCACGCTCGACCCCGTGCGCAACACGCTGGTCACGACAATACTATGCGCGGGCAAGCCCTTTTGGTAAAGCGAATCTTTAAAATTACGGGCTATCGTCCCCAGCAACTCACAAGCCTCCGGCACCAGATAAGGCTCGGAGTGCGTGAGCTTGTCGACTTTGAACAAGCTACAAGTCTTTATCTCTTTCAGCGTCCTGTCGGCTTTACCCAACTCCCCCGATGAAGTCAAGGGAGTTATCCCCAAGCGTTTTGCCGAGGACAGATGCCGATCATTCAGATCATTAAAAGTACGCTGATAATTTGTGAAATACACGAAGGGGCGTTTGCTTTTCTGTTCCTCCTTACAAGCCCCGAATAATACCGCCGCACAACACACCGCGGCATACCACCACACGATTCTTCTCATTCTTCAATCTTTCCATTTTTCACAGGTTCCACGTGTACCGCCACATGAGTACGCTTCCCGTACCTTGCACGCAAACGGTTCTCGATGCCCGTGGCCACCACGTGTGCCTCCCGAACCGTCATATCCGGCTGAACCCGGATATGCACCTCGATTGCAAAATCATTACCGATACGACGAGTACGCAAGTTGTGCGGATCTTTCACCTGTGGATCTTTATTTATAATAGTAATAATTTCTTTCTCTACTTCCTCCGGTAACGAACGTTCCAGCAGATCATTCATACAGGGAATCAGCAATTGGATGGATACTTTCACGATAAAAACACTCACGATCACCGCCGCTATCGGGTCAAGAATATGCCAATCCTTCCCCAGAAAGATAGCCCCGGCAATACCTAAAGCCGTACCAATCGAAGAGAAAGCATCCGAACGATGATGCCACGCGTTGACCACCACCGCCTGACTCTGCACCCGCCGCCCCGCAATCGCGGTATAGCGATAAAGCACCTCCTTTACCACGATTGAAACAATTGCCGCGATGAGAGCGATCATATCGGGACTCCCGATCTCCTCACCTTTTGAAACGGCAATAATCTTGCTCAATCCACTCCAGAAAATCCCAGTCCCTACCATTAACAGCACCAAACCGATGATTGCCGTGGCAAGCGTTTCATACTTCCCGTGCCCGTAATCGTGTCCGGTATCCTTCGGTTTGGCGGAAACTTTGACAAATACCAGAACAATAATATCCGTGATGAAATCGGAAAGGGAATGCACGGCATCGGCAATCATGGCGCTACTCTTCCCGAGTATCCCTGCCACGAACTTGAAAACCAAAAGCCCAAAATTCGCTATCGAACCGACAATAGTGACCCTATATATTTGCTTTTCCCTATTTTTCTCTTCCATTACATCCATTTTTACCCTCACAAAATTACAATAATAATGCAAAATTCTCCCTTCATTTCTACGCGGATAAAAATAATTCATGTAGTTTTACAACATTTTGAAAGTTTAACCGTTCAAATACACAAATTATATAACCAAAAAAATATCGAAATATGAAACTCTTGGATGAATTCAAAGCATTTGCCCTGAAAGGGAACGTAGTGGATATGGCAGTCGGTATCATTATCGGTGGTGCTTTCGGGAAAATTGTATCCTCTCTTGTCAGTGATATCATCATGCCTCTCGTGGGTATGTTGATCGGCGGTATTAACTTCACGAACCTGCACATCGTGCTAAAACACGCCCACACGGACGAGGCGACCGGGAAAATGATCGAGGCTGTCACCGTTAATTATGGTAATTTTATACAGACAACGCTCGATTTTTTGATCATCGCTTTCTCCATCTTTATCGCCATCAAGTTCATGAATAATCTACGGACAAAGAAAGAAGAAGCCCCCGCGGCACCTCCCGCCCCCACGAAAGAAGAAACATTACTAACCGAAATCAGAGATATACTGAAAGAAAAGAAATAAGATAAGACAAAAAGAGAGCCGGCTTAAAAAAGCCGGCTCTCTTTTTGTCTTATCTTATTTCTCCAATCTTACAAACTTCAATAAACGAAGCTCCCTTTCCCCGTCCGAAACTACCGCCGACAACCACGACATAATCGTCGTCCTTGATACCCTGCTTCATCAACATTTCGGGAAGGTCGTTCATAAACTCGTCACGGGACATCGGTTTTTCCGTGTAATAAGGATATATACCGAAAGACAATGCCAATTCCCGCATCACCCGCTCGTTATAGCAACGGGCATACACGGGCAGATCACTCCGGAAAGCCGACAGGTAACGTGCCGTACGACCGGACAAAGTATCCACCACGATAGCCTTAATGGGCAGCATCAAAGCCGTTTTCACGGCAGAACGGGCTAACGCCGCGGTAATCTCATTATTGATACGTACCAAACTTCTCCCGGCATCCGGCGGCACAGTACCCTCGTTCTCCTCCGCCACTTCCCGCATCACGGTCACCGCCTCCACCGGATATGCCCCGTAAGCCGTTTCACCGCTCAACATGATAGCATCGGTACCCATGTAGACAGCGTTGGCGATATCACTGATCTCCGCCCGCGTAGGTCTGGGATGCTCGATCATCGTGTGCAACATCTGCGTGGCGATAATCACGGGCTTCTTGCTCTCGATACACTTCTTCACGATATATCGCTGAATCTTCGGTATCTTCTCCGCCTCGATCTCGATTCCCAAATCCCCGCGGGCAACCATTACCCCATAGGCATAATCCAGAATCTCGTCTATATTATCCACTCCGTCCTGATTCTCTATTTTGGCAATCACCTTGATTTTACTGTCACGGGCATCCAGTATCGCCTGTACAGCCATCACGTCTTCCTTGTTGCGCACGAAAGAGTGGGCGATAAAATCCAAATGATTATCCACCGCGAAATCAATAAAAGCCCGGTCTTTATCACTTAAAGATTGTAATTTCAACGAAGCCCCCGGCACGTTCACGCTTTTCCGGTTCTTGATTGTAGCCTCGTTCGTCGCCATCATCTGTAAACTATGGTGATGTTTTTCCACGACCACAAGTTCCACGTCCCCGTCGTCAATCAGCACCTTGTCCCCCACCTTTATATCTTCCGCGAAATACGGGTAGGAAACATGAATTAATTTACCTTCCATCTTCAACTCCGGATCACCGGTCAGGTAAACCGTTTCTCCCCGGTCCACGTGCATGGGTTCGTCCATCAACATGGTGCGTACTTCCGGTCCCTTCGTATCGATCAATATGGCTATATCGTCAGAAACTTTCCGAACGTTTTCCACTACCTTCAACGCCTGCTCGATATCTTGGTGAGCGGTATTCAACCGCACGACATTCATGCCCGCGCGGTATAAACTCTCCAAAAACTCCACATCACATCTCTTGTCGGATATGGTAGCCACAATCTTTGTCTTCTTCATATTCTATATTATAAATCTAAAAAATCATTCGTCCAATAAAGCCTGCAACGCCAACTCGTAAGATTTCAAACCGAATCCGGCAATCACCCCCCGGCAAACAGCCGTCAAGTAAGAAACGTGCCGGAAAGGCTCCCGTTTCGCCGTATTCGAGATATGCACCTCGATCACGGGGCATGAAATAGCCGAAATAGCGTCCGCGATAGCTATCGAAGTATGCGTGTAAGCCCCTGCATTGAGAATAATACCGTCACACGCGAAGCCTACCTCATGAATTTTATTAATCAACTCCCCCTCCACGTTAGACTGGTAATAATCGATCTCCACCATCTTGTAAAACTCTCTCAACCCCGCCAGATAATCATCGAAAGAAGTTTCTCCATAAATACTTTTTTCTCTGACACCCAACAAATTGAGATTCGGTCCATTTAAAATCAATACCTTCATAACATTTGTTTTTAATCTTTCGCGAAATTAACAAAAAAACGACGAACGGGGATTCCGCGTGCCGCATTTCGGCAATTAAATTTTTATTACAAAAGCCTTCATGGATTTTTTTTACGTTAAACTCGACAAAAGTGTTACAAGTCACGAAAAAAACTTCTATCTTTAGCTGGCGAAAACTTATATAGTTCTCTTTATATAGGTGAAAGTGGTGAATTAGAATTTGTATTATTTATATTGTAACACGGTTAAACATGACTTGGAACGAAACGATAGATAGTTTTCGGACATATTTGGTCTTAGAAAAATCGCTATCTCCAAATTCGGTAGAGGCCTATCTGAACGACATCAGAAAGTTAGCAGCTTATTGCGAAAAATTGACTCCTCCATTAGATCCAAAAGAGGCGTCTTATAATGTATTGAACGAATTTCTCATGGTATTGAAAGATACCGGGGTTACCCCTCGCACGCAAGCGCGAAGTATTTCGAGTATAAAATCTTTCTTCAAATACTTGCTGTACGACGGGACTATCGGACTTAACCCGGCAACTTCTTTGGACTCCCCGAAAATCGGACGTTCGCTTCCAAGCATACTAAGCGTTGAGGAAATCGAAGCGATGATCGACAGTATCGACATGAACAAACAAGAAGGTCAACGCAATAAAGCAATTCTGGAAACTCTTTATTCTTGCGGCTTGCGAGTATCCGAACTCGTGAATTTGAAACTCTCCCAGATCAATTTCCGCACCGGATACATCAAAATCGAGGGAAAAGGCAACAAGGAACGGATTGTTCCGCTGGGAGCAAGAGCTAAAGACGAGATTCGTTGCTATCTGAAGAAAGACCGGGATAAAATGAAAAAAGCGAGAGGACACGAGGACATCCTATTCTTGAACAAGATGGGGAAAGCCCTCTCCCGCGTGATGATCTTCAATATCATCAAAGAAACGGCTCGCCGTGCAGGATTGAGCAAGGTCGTATCTCCCCATACCTTCCGTCACTCGTTTGCATCCCACCTCGTGAACGGCGGTGCGGACATTCGTACGGTGCAGGATATGTTGGGACACGAATCTATTTTAACAACAGAAATTTACACGCATTTGGATAACAACTTCACCCGGGACACGGTTACAAATTTCCACCCCAGAGCGAAGAAATCCCGTAAATGATCCTTATATTTGTATCCGATACTTTCGGGTATCGGATACATTTTTATATATAAGGACAACATGGAAAACAAACAAGATATACTAAAGCAATTGGCAGATAGCGACATGGAAGTCGTGAAAAGTGCCATCGAGCAAATCAAACAAGAAGGCGATATCTCTATCGCATCGGAATTGCTGGATATTCTATTACGCAGTCAAGATACAACCGTAATAACAAACATCACGTCATTACTTTCAGACGTGAAAGATTCCGACTTCAAAACCATTTTGATGGACAAACTTATCAATGCGACAAGCGAGTCGGGGAAAGCAAACCTCCTGCGTATTTGTTGGGAATCCGCCATTGATTTCTCTGAATACCTCGATGTATTCGTGGATATGTTATTAAACGAAGACTTTATCACGGCACTGGAAGCCTCCACCGTAATCGAAAATCTAGGTGGTAAAATCCCCGAAGAAAAAATACATATCGCCATCAAACGCCTCCAAACAAACAGCGATGAAAACAAGAATTTCCTGCTGGAAGACACGCTCCTGCACCTCGAAGAACTACTTCGCCACGACGATGAAGAAGAGGACGAGAATGACGACCATCACCACCATGATCACCATTGCGGTTGCGACGGGCACTGATTTATCCACTCCATCACCTGCCCGACTTTCTCGTCAATCGGCATATTGCCGTCGAGCCATTTAATATCAAAACCGTCGCGTTCCATCTTGCGAAACCAAGTCATCTGGCGTTTGGCAAATTGGTGAATAGCGATATTCAATTGCTCCACCATATCGTCATAACTCAATTCTCCGGTAAGATAAAGAGTGAGATACTTGTATTCCAAACCGTAATAAATCAAATCCTCCGGTTTAATACCGCTATCCAGTAATCCTTTCACTTCCTCCACCATGCCGGATTGCAAACGCGCGTGCAGCCGCTCCGTGATTCGTTGACGGCGACTTTCCCGGTCGAACAACACCCCGACAACCAGCGATTGAATTTCGGGAAACTCGCCTTTCACCGGTTCATGTGTTTTATAATACTCCGCGATCTCTATAGCCCGGATAGCCCGTTTGGCGGTATCGGTATCCGTCGTGTTATGCAGTTCGCGATAAGACGCCAGTAATTCTGCCAACTCCGGTAAAGACTTCCCGGACAAACGTGCCCGCAATTCCGGATTCTCCGGAACCGGAGTCATGCGATACGCTTTCAATATCGACTCCACGTACAAGCCGCTTCCCCCGCACATCACGGGAAACACTCCCCGACTCCGGCAATCATTCCACACCTTTAGAAATTCCTGCTGGTACATGAAAAGATTGAAACGGAAACCCGCATCCGCGATATCAATCAGATGGAAAGGCACCGGCTGCCCCTCGTAAACATATTCTCCCAAATCCTTACCCGTACCGATATCCATTCCCCGGTAAATCTGCCGGGAATCCGCCGATATGATTTCTCCCTTCAATTCCGCCGCCAACCGTACAGCCAAAGCTGTTTTCCCCGTTGCGGTCGCTCCCACGATAGATAATAAATTATACATGAACTACGAGCTATTACAATTCTTGATTCTTAACCTGACAAAGGTAATATTTTTTAATTTATTCCTTGATTTAACAACAACCAAAGCGGGAAATTGCTATATTTGGAAGCGATAAAATGAACTTATACACGAAAATTATACAACAACTATGGTAAAGGATGACACTATTCGCTTGAGAGCCCTTGAACCGGAGGACTTGGAATACTTGTACAAATGGGAGAACGATATGGATTTATGGGAAGTCAGTGATACACTCACCCCATTCTCTATATTCACGTTAAAAAAATACATTGAAACGTGCCATCTGGATATCTATACCACCAAGCAATTGCGCTTGATGGTGGAACGGATTGAACCTCAAACACGTGTAGGATTAGTCGATCTTTACGACTTCGATCCTTATCACCAACGTGCAGGTATCGGTATCATGATTCACGACAGCGAAAACCAAAAACAAGGATTCGCTACTTCTGCTATCCGCCTAATGATAGACTACTGTTTCGAAACGCTGGGACTGAACCAGATATACAGTAGCGTGCCCAGTGGCAACATCGGCAGCCGGAAACTATTCGAGAAACTCGGTTTCGTGCAAACCGGTTACCGCAAAAACTGGCTGCGCCGGGGTAACGGGTGGGAAGATATTGTATATTTCCAACTACTAAATCAATAAACCAGACGAGAGGCTGTTTATGACAGCCTCTCTTAGTTTATAAAGTTCATAAAGTATCCCTTGCGGGAGCTAAAGTTTATAAAGTCAAGAAAAACACTTTATGAATCTTATAAACTTTACAAACCTTATAAACCCATTATCATGAAACACTCTTTATTATTGGTATGTTTATTTACAGGACTTATCGCGAAAGCCGAGATTCCGGAGAAAACAATACAAGCCACGATCAACGCCATTCAAACCAAAGGCGGTACCGATAAAACTCTCATCGAAGCCGGAGTGCGTCAAGCGGCACACCTTTGGCAGACGCAAGACGGGACGGATACAGAATTTCAAGAGTTTTGCGTGAATAACTACATCACTACCGCAGCGGAAAAGGAACAAGTATTCCAAAAAGTAAGTCATTATTTTGAAGCCCTCTGGGGACATTTCAACGAGATATCGCTCCAGTTGCAGTTGAACCTGCACCAAGATAACGGCCCTCTTCATGACATAGACCCCATGTTCGGGGCATACAGTCCGGGGGCACACCTCATCAACGATTTTTACAACAACAAGATCGGGTTCATCATCGCCCTCAACTTCCCGGAAGTTCCCTTGCAGGACAAGGAGAAATTGGGTACAGACCGCACGGCATGGGCATACGCCCGTCTGGGTGACGTGTTCACGGAGAGAGTACCCGCCGAACTACTGCAAGCAGGAGCCAAAGCGGAAAGCGACGCCGACGTCTATATTTCCAGCTATAACATCTACATGGGACATGTGTTGAATCCCAAGGGGCAAAAACTATTCCCGGAAGACAAAATACTACTTACCCACTGGAATTTACGGGATGAAATCAAAGCCAATTACAACAAAGGAAAAGAGGGGCTGGACAAACAACGTACGGTGTACGAGGTAATGAAGCGTATCATATCCCAAGAAATCCCGACACAAGTGATCAATTCCGGTGCTTACGACTGGAATCCTTACACGAACACTCTCGCTCAAAACGGGCAATCCGCCACCGGGACACCGGAAGACACGGAGCGTTACCAACGGATGTTGAATAACTTCCACGCCATGCAAGCCATCGATCCTTATGCCGGAAAGAACTTTATCGACCGTAAATTCTCCGGAGAAATGGAGGTTTCCGTGGAAGACGTGAAAGCTCTGTTCAATCAATTTCTCACCTCCCCGGAATTAAAAGAGGTCGGCAAAATTATCTCCAAACGTTTGGGAAGAAAGTTGGAAGCCTATGATATATGGTACGACGGTTTTAAACCCCGCAGCAATCTGGATGAAACCAAACTGGACGTGCAAATACAAAAACTGTATCCCGATGCCGGGGCATTCAAGGCAGGACTTCCCTCTCTGTTAATCCATTTGGGCTTTACCCCGGAGCGGGCGAACGAGATATGCGACAAGATTGCCGTGGATGCAGCCCGCGGCTCCGGTCACGCGTGGGGAGCCGCCATGAAAGGTCAACAATCCCATCTCCGCACCCGTATTCCTTCCGAGGGAATGAACTACAAGGGATACAACATCGCCGTACACGAGTTCGGGCATAACGTGGAGCAAACGATCTCCATGTATAACGTGGACAATTTCATGATGGCAGGAGTCCCTAACACGGCTTTCACGGAAGCCCTCGCTTTCGTGTTCCAGAAACGGGATTTACAACTTCTTGGTATTGAGAACAACGATCCGGAAAAAGACAAAATGGACATCCTCGACAAGTTCTGGAGCCTATACGAGATCATGGGTGTTTCCATGCTCGACATCTCCGTGTGGGAATGGATGTACGCCCATCCCGATGCCACGGCGGAACAACTCAAAGAAGCCACAATCACACTATCAAAAGAGATATGGAATAAATACTACGCTCCCGTCTTCGGTAAAAAAGACGAAACCGTACTGGCAATCTATTCGCACATGATCAGCTACCCGCTGTATCTATCCGCCTACGCTTTCGGACAAATCATCGAATTTCAATTGGAAGACTATCTTAACGGCAAAAACTTTGCCCAAGAAGTAGACCGCATCTATCGTTTGGGACGCCTCACCCCGAACGAATGGATGATCCAAGCCACGGGTAGCCCTCTAAGCGTGGAACCTCTGGTACACGCTTTACAAAAAGCAATAAAGAAATAAACTCTAAATCACCTTCGGCGAGTTACAGGTTTCAAGGCTTAAACGTCAGAGAAGCAACCTGCAACTTGCCGAAGGCAAATGCAACCTGTAACTTGCAACTCGCCGAAGGCGACTATATAAAATGCGTTAAATAACATTAGACGCCTTGCTTCCATTCATTTTATGACCTACATTTGCTTATGAAAATTCTAAAGCAAATTCATAATGTATAGAGCAGAAATAGAAACTGAAAAAGGTGTCATGAAAGTCCTTTTTTATGAAAAAGATGCGCCTAACACGGTTGCCAATTTTGTAAAACTAGCCAAAGAAGGTTTTTACGACGGCTTGACCTTTCATCGGGTGATTCCGGATTTCGTGATACAGGGAGGTTGCCCCAAAGGGGACGGAACCGGTGGTCCGGGATACACGATCAAGTGTGAATTAACCGGGGAAAACCAATATCACGACCGCGGAGTTTTATCCATGGCTCATGCGGGGCGGGATACCGGAGGTTCGCAATTCTTTATCTGCCACAACCGTAGAAATACCGCCCATCTGGATAGAAGACATACTTGCTTCGGTCAAGTATACGAAGGTTTGGAAGTGATTGATGCTATCCGCCAAGGGGACAAAATCATAAAAATTGTGATTACTGAAGAGTAGCCTGTGTTCTTAGTTGTTTTTAAATAATTCAGAGAAGGGGAGCGTTGTGAAACGCTCCCTTTCAGATTTCAGACATTTTGTACTCCCCAGCCTTGCTTGTAACAACTTGTTGCAATTCATCCAACGATAGTTCACCTTTCGTAAATTCAACGGTAGCTACCGGCGGCTCCAGAGTTACAACGGCTTTCACTCCGTCAATGCTATTAAGGGCATTTTCTACATGAGTACGACAATGATTGCACATCATCCCCTCCACCTTAAATTTCTTTTCCATACCTTTTTCTTTTACGTGTTCTACTTCATTTATATATTCATTGTTATTATTTCGATTCGCGGTTATACCTATTTTTTTCCGTTTCAAACGCAGACTGTTACTCACGACGCTCACGCTGCTGAATGCCATTGCCGCCCCCCCGATCATCGGGTTAAGCAGGAAACCGTTTATCGGATAGAGAATACCTGCCGCGATGGGGACACCTATCAAGTTATAGATAAACGCCCAAAACAAGTTCTCGCGGATGGTCTTCACGGTCAATCGCGACAAACGGATGGTTTCCGGGATCTTCATCAAATCGGAGGAAAGGATCGTGACCATGGCTGTTTCCATGGCAATATCACTGCCTTTTCCCATGGCAATACTTAAATCCGCTTGTGCCAATGCCGCGCTATCATTGATACCGTCCCCGACCATAGCGACTTTCCGACCTTCTTGTTGCAACTGTTTAACGAAAATAGCTTTCTCTTGTGGCAATATACCCGATTTATAATGCTTGATACCGGTCTTCCGTGCTATTTCTTTGGCTGTCGCGGCATTATCTCCCGTCAACATATAGACCGTCAACCCCATCTTATGTAATTGGGAAATAGCTTGTAATGATGTATCTTTTATCTTGTCTGTTATCCCCATCACGGCAAGAGCTTCGGTTGAATTGCCAAACCAAATGACCGTTTGGGCATCTTTAAGCCAGCTTTCCGCTTTTTGTTCCAACTCTTTATCGATAGACACACCGTTATCCCGGAGTAATTCGGGAGTCCCGACATAATAAGTTTCATCATTCCATTGCCCTTTTATTCCTCTACCCGGAATACTTTCAAATCCCGTGACCGGAACAGATATTTCATCCCCCAATTCATTGACTATCGCTTCCGCTAGCGGGTGTTCCGACAATCGTTCCAGACTATACAATACTTCGCGAGAGTCTTCCGCTCCCTCCTTCCATTGAGCGTTCACAACGACAGGATGCCCTTCCGTGATCGTTCCCGTTTTATCCAGTACGATCGTGTCTACTTTCCGGGCAACCTCCAAACTCGTGGCATCCTTTATCAAAATACCATGCTCCGCCCCCTTGCCTATTCCCACGATAAGTGCCGTCGGGGTAGCTAATCCCAAGGCGCACGGACAAGCAATAATCAGTACGGTAACCATAGCCAGTAAGCCGTGAGTAAAACCGCCCGCCGGAGCAAATATCCACCACACGGCGAATGACAGTACAGCTATACCGATAATGACGGGTACAAAAATACCCGCTATCTTATCGACCATTTTCTGCACGGGTGCTTTACTCCCCTGTGCATCCTGCACCATACGGATAATTTGTGCCAACATAGTATCGGAACCCGTCTTGTCCGTGGTGAAATGAAAAGCACCTTTCTGGTTAATCGTTCCGGCATACACCTTCTCTCCCGACCGCTTGCGTACAGGAACAGGCTCACCGCTAAGCATACTTTCATCCACGAATGACTCTCCGCTGAGGACAGTCCCGTCCACGGCGATACGTTCACCGGGTTTTACCGCGATGGTATCACCCACGCGTGCTTCCTCAATCGGTACTGTTTTTTCTCCCGATTCCGTGACAATGGTTATTGTCTTCGGTTGTAAACCCATCAACTTCTTAATGGCCGTCGACGTATTCTGTTTCGCTCGCTCTTCCAGTAAACGCCCCAATAATATAAAAGCAATGATAACACTCGCCGCCTCGAAATAAAGGTGAGGTGTTACCCCTCTCGACAGCCAGAAATCGGGAAACAACAGATTAAAGACACTAAACAAATAGGCAATCCCCGTGCTGATGGCAACCAGAGTATCCATATTTGAAGTTCCATGACGCAATTGCTTCCACGCATTGATATAGAACCTACGTCCCAAACCTAAAACGGCAACCGTGGAAAGTATCCACAAGACATATTTCATGTAAGGATAATCAATAAAGAACATACTGATTAACATGATAGGAACGGACAAGACCACGGCACTCCACGTTTGGATTTTCAACTGCCGATACTTTTTCTCGCGTGCTTGCCCGACCTCTTCGTCGGTAGATTGATTTTCAGATACCAACAAATCGTATCCCGCGTTTTGTACCGCGTTTTTCAAAGATGAAACGGAACATTCATCGGGATTGTAAACCACTTGCGCGCTAGCCGTCGCGTAGTTTATATTCGCTTCATACACTCCGGGCTGTGCGTTCAAGACTTTATCCACCCGAGCCGCGCAAGATGCACAACTCATCCCTACTACCGGAAATATTTTTTTAGTTTTCATACGCTTTACCTTTTTTCTTTATACAAAGGTAAACCGTATCATCCCCCGGATTGTTACAAAATTATGGATATAATTTACACTTTATCCAAAGGTTCCCGTCCATGTTCCTTCAAACGTTTAAATTCGCTCGGTGACATTCCGGTCACGTTACGGAATTGAGTGCTCAAGTGTGCCACGCTCGAATATTGAAGTTTATCGGCAATCTCACTAATCGAGAGTTCATCATAAAACAGTAATTCTTTAATCCGTTCCACCTTTTGAGCGATATAATATTTCTCTATGCTGATTCCGTTCATTTCAGTGAACAGCTTACTTAGAAAACTGTAGTCATAATGGCATTTCTCCTTCAAATACTCCGACAACTTCAACTTGGAGAGATTACCTTCATAATGTACCAACTGAATAATAGAAGTCCGTATCTGCTCGATGATACGTTGCCGTTTATCGTCTATCAATTCAAATCCATACTCTTCAAGCGCCTTCCTAATCACTTCCCGATCATCCGATGTCAATTCCTCTTTCACGACAGCCGTGCCCAAATCCACTTGTAGCGGGGTAAACTGCAAATCTTTAAGAATCTGTTTTATAACCAAAATACAACGGTTACAAACCATATTCTTGATAAAAATCACGTGTTTTTGTTCTTCCATGATATAAGTTTATAAAGTTCATAAGGTTTATAAAGTTACGGGAGTCCTTTGGACAATGTTTATCGGCAGTATTGCTGCCGTGAGCAAAGTGCCTGCGGGGTCAATATACTTTATAAACTTTATGAACTTTACAAACCTTATGAACACTTTAGTTTTAAATTATTTAGCGAAAAGAGCAGCCAACGCTATTGAATTTAACTTGGCATCCACGCTGTCACCTCTGGAAGACAATACACTCGGAGCGGTAGCTCCAACAAGAATAGCGCCTTGACGAGCGTTTGCCAGCTTGGTATTGGTCTTGTAGAATACATTACCGGCCTCGATATTCGGGAATACCAGACAGTCGGCATCACCGGCAACCGGAGAATTAATCTTCTTGATCTCGGCAGCCTCTTTGTCGATAGCCACATCCAATGCCAACGGACCGTCGATATCAATATTGCCCAATTGACCTCTTTCTCCCATTTTAGCCAGAATTGCAGCATCAGTAGTAGATTCCACTTTAGGTAATACTTGTTCCGTAGCGGAGATCATAGCTACTTTCGGACGTTGCACACCAAGAGCATTAGCAATTTGAGAAACGTATTTCACGATAGCCATCTTCTGTGAAAAATCGGGAG
>ENA-UEPJ01002311-UEPJ01002311.1-human-gut-metagenome-genome-assembly--contig:-NODE-2311-length-20016-cov-4.018005_pt1 | contig 20016 bp, 15 predicted proteins | sample MGYA00242890_ERZ507896 | MGnify/ENA primary metagenome ERZ507896 (study PRJEB26167, sample SAMN06115508) | human gut metagenome | host: Homo sapiens | place: China:Qinghai | collected 2015-08-20... | reverse complement strand
CGATACCATAGAGGAGGACGGCAAGGAAAAGAGAGTCCTGAATAAGAAAGAAACCCACGATGCGAGCGAACCTGCTCGAGGTAATCCACCCCGTCTTTAGGATCTGATGTACATTCTGCCGCAATATAATACATCTCGGACAAACGGATCAAGGGCAACCGCTCTTGGAAATAACGACCACACAAGGTATGCTGATAAAATTTAGCTACAAGGAAATTACTTTTATAAGAAGCAAAACCATACTGGTAACGATAATCGGCTGTATAACCCTCGTACAACTTTGTCCGTTCGTCACTGGTAAGTTCTTTCCCATCTTGAGAGGAACTCATTCCGACAGCCCCATCATAAATATAGGAATCCATCAATTTCTCCAAATCAGTCACGTTCAAAGCGAAAATATGCTCCGTTGCAAAAGTACGATCCTGTTTATGTTTATAATATCCGTCCGTCTGCGTAGAAGTAATCCCGGTCAAATCAGTTTGCTGTACCCAAGGGAACGTGTCCTCTTGGGCAGCAATCACCTCTTGCGCACACGCCAACGCATTCACCTTGTCCCCCTTCCAAAGGTAAACCCGTGCCATCGTGGCAACAACGGCATAATAATTGAAACGGAATCGACGGTTATGCCAAGTCGGGATATTTTTGGCATAAGAGAGATACTCCCCTGAAGGCAAGGAAGCCAAACAACTTGCCGGGGTGATTCCCAAACGCATCGGATCATTTACCATCAAATCCTTCGCTTGTTTCAATTCTTCCAACATAATTTCAACAGCGTCTTCTTGCGTGAAAAGAGGAGTAACCGTGGGTGCCAACATCGTCACGTAAGGGATCGACTCCTTATCTTTGCCCGTTTCATAGGCTTCGGCAAACAGCCGCAACAAGTCAAAATGCAAATAAGCTCTCAAACCAAGCGCTTCACCCTTGATCAAGTTATAATTGTCATCAGAAAAAACGTCTTTGTTGTCGTTTATCGTTTCCAACAACGAATTCAAGTTGGCGATTTGAGCGTAAAGACCATTCCACATTTTCTCTATATACGACTTGCAATAATTTTGACTCCACTCATCGTCCGACTTCGCATACCCATATTGATACCAGGCTATGTGACTATACATCCGAATATTATAATAACCAGCCATGATATCCAGAATATTATATGTCAATTCTCTCCCGTAAAGAGATCCGTCACACATCTTGGCATACACACCGGTCAACGCCTCGGCATAACCGAGCTCTGACTTAAACAACTCGTTGCGGTCCACTTGATTCGAAGCGTTCACGTCCAACCAATCATCGCACGCAATCATCGCAAACATCAATACCGCTAATCCTAATATTTTTATTCTTTTCATATTCTTCATATTTTTCGATTAAAATGTTGCCTGCAACGAGAACGAGAAATTCCGGGCAAAAGGATAGGAAGTCCCTCTCTCTATATCGATACTGGACACACGCAACAACTCGTTCATGTAAAAAGAAAGTCTCAACCGCTGTAAAGCCACTTTCTTCAACCACGCCGCCCCGACGAAATCATATCCCACGTTCACGGTAGAAATATACAATTCATTGTTTTTCTGCACGAAACGAGAAGTCGGTCTTGTCATTTCCGTCATTTTGCTACTCACATTACTCGACATGATGTACACTTTTTTATACGGGGCAATATCTCCCGGTTTTTGCCAAGCCTTCCACAAACGGCGATCTAAATTTTCAAGACCGGTTACATTCTCCATACGAGCTATTAGATTTGAATTATAAAGATCCCCTCCTAACGTGTAGTTACAAGCGATAGAAAACGTAAAACCTTTATACCCAGCATTAATTCCAAGCGATCCGCGCAACTTGGGAGTCGTGTTACCCACCACCACCTGCTCGGCAGCACTCCACGTGAAGGTACTTTCTCCGTCTTTTGTCAAGAACATTTCAGTTCCGGTAGTAGGATCAACTCCCAAAGAGCGCATTCCCCAAATGGCATCCATCGAAACCCCTTCATAATAAAGAGTGGCTGGCTTAGTAAGTTTATTTACATACTTTTGAGCTACTTCCGATGTCATCTCCCTGTCTGTATTAAAATCATATCCACTATCAAGCGAAGCATTTTGCTCCTCGTTGCTATTTTTGAATATATCGTATATTTTCTTGATCTTGTTTTCGTTATGCATTGCCGTAGCCGTAAATGTCACATAGGCTTGTTGACTTTCATTCCGCCATGGCGTGACAGACATTGCCAATTCATACCCTTTATTCTCGATAACACCCAAGTTCTCCTTGTAATTGGCAAACCCGGTGGAAGCAGGAAGCGACACGTCCGAGAGCAAATTGTCCGTCTTTTGAATATAATACTCCGCACGCAAAGTCAAGAAATGTTTAATGGCAATATCAGTCCCGAAATTATAATCCAGTACTCGTTGCCATTTCAATTTGGTATTAGCAAGAGCAACTAATTGGGCACCTATCATATCACCATACGAATAATCGTAATACTCGTACCGATAACGAGCTTGGGCAGGATCTACATTCTGGGTTCCCGTGTATCCCACGGAAGCACGTAATTTAAAATTCGTGAGCCAGTTATTATTTCCCAAAAATCCCTCGTGATGAAGGTTCCAACCGATACCCAACGACCAGAAAGTTCCCCATCGGTTATCACTCCCGTAAACAGAAGAAGCACTCCTGCGTACAGAAGCATCGAAAAGGTAACGATTGGCATACGAGTAACTGAACGCACCAATGATCCCTATTTCCCTTGTTTTGGAACTGCTTCCGGAAGGTTTTCCATAGGTTTCATACTTCGTGGCAAAGAAAATATCATCCATACTGTCATTTCCAAAACCTTCGCCAACAGCGGAGAACGTGCGATTATTACTTGAAGCAAGATTCCAAGTCAAGTTGGCAAAAAGGAAATGCTCACCAAACGACTTATTGAAATTCAAACCCGCTTGCACGTCTATTTTTTCAGATGAACCGTCCGTCTTGGTATATTGTCCCTTACGATCGCTCATGCCATTCTCGTCGTAATGTACGAACTTCGTGTGACTCTTCGGGTAATATACATCAGACCCGGTTTCCTGACGAGAATAAGAGAAAGAACCTCGTAAGCGGAAAGCATCGCTAATATTCCAATCCGCAGAAAAATTATCACGTATCTCCGTGTATGCCGATTCATTTTTCGTGTTCAACGTGGCATTGTACAACGGGTTGTGGACCTCCGTATTACCACTACCGTCATTTGTACCGCTATGAACGGTAAATACCCTATTCAAATTACCATTCTTGTCATAAGGTGCCCAATACGGATTCAAAGAAGTATACTCGTCAAATGAACCGTAAGGCGAGTTCTTCGACCAATTGCGAGTAAATTCTATCGTGTTGCGAAACAATAGATTTTTATAGGTATAAGATAGAGTCGTATTTGCATTCAGCGTTTTACGTCCCGATTCCTTCATGACTCCGGCAACACTGTTATAAGATACCCCAAACTGGTAACGCATCCGTTCATCCCCACCTTCCAACGTCAACGAGTGTTTATTACTAAAACCCACACGTAACGGTTTAGCAAGCCAATAAGTATCCACACCACCCAGTATATCGTCATACACTTTTTTATACGATTCATACGCCGAGATAGTCCCAAGTTGTGATTCCGTGTTCGGACCGTACATTCCGATCCCAACCTCAAAATCCAGTTTTTCGCGGGCATCCATCAAATCATAACCGGTCAAATCCGGAGCCTCGATACCGAAATCTCCCGAATAGTAAACCCGTAATTCTCCCATTTGGGGACGCACCGTTTCAATTACTACCACACCATTTCCGGCTTTGGAACCGTAAATCGCTTTAGCAGCTGCATCCTTCAATAAAGTTACACTCGCCACCCGATTCATATCCAAATCGAATACTTTCTCGATTGTCGTTTCAAAACCATCCAAGATGAATAATGGTTGATTCGGGTTCCCCTCGTAATCACCCCTCACGTTAGAGAAGGATGTCTGTCCCCGCAATTGCACATCAGGCAAACGGTTAGGATCACTACCAAATTCTAAATTTTCCATAATTTGGAATGCAGGATCCAAGTTCTTCAAACTTTTTATCAAATTCTGATTACCGGCACGCAAGATATCCTCTCGTTTAAACGTGGCTGCCGACCCGGTAAAACTTTCCGCCTTTCGGGTGAACATACCTGTTACAACTACTTCGTCCAAATTCTCGATATCCTCTTCCAATACAACCCGGAGCGTATCGGTTTTTTCCGTGAAGGCTACAGATTTACTTTTAAAACCGACAAAAGAAAATTCCAGAGAACCCTGCGTCATGGGCAATACCATCCGAAACCATCCCTCCATGTCAGTAACGGTTCCAAGAGAAGTTCCCGCTACCTTAACCGTCACTCCCGGCAAGGGTTGTTTCTTTGTATCATACACGAATCCTTTCATGCGAATTGATTTTTTGGCACTCGTATCCTCTTTCCGCGGAACAATTAAAATTATTTCCCCTTGTGCAAGAGCAACCAAACGAGTTCCTTGCAACACGGCTTCCACGGCTTTAATAACCTGAACGTCCTTTAGCTCCAAGGATACTTGTCGAACTTCCTTTTCAAGTTCTTCCCGCTTGTAACTGACCGAATTTCCATTCAAACGATTGATTTCCTTAATCGCATCAAGGACAGTTACCTTGTCCAATTTCAACGAGATTAATTTACCATTCTGCTGCCCGAATACCAAGGGCGAAGTAAGCATCATCCAGACCAGAAGACAGATTCCTATCACAGATAATCGCCTACACGAAGCAGAAAACATCTTCGGATGTTTCATTTCACGATTTTTTTGCATAGATTTGTAAAACATTAAATTAATAATTTCTTGGTTTTCCAAGAGGTTGAATGACCGGGGCATCTTCCACATGCCACCGGTTATTTTTTAGTATATATACACTGTCGTTCCTTTAATCTCGAAACGGGGACCTCCCAGCAATGTCAATGTACTTAACACGCTTCCCAAATCCTCGTTACGATTGATTTTCCCGGTAAAGGTATGCTTCACGTTCCGGTCGCCCCGCCACTCGTAAGTCACGTTGTACCAACGTGCCAACATACGCATCACACTCTCCAAATCATCATCATCCAACATAATAATGCCATCCCGCCAAAGTGATTGTATATCCATGTTTACCTTTTTCACCGAAATATCATCAGCCCCCACTTCCCAATTAGCTTGCATCCCCGGTGTCAATACTTCCTTCAATGAAGTTTGTTCCACGGACACCTCTACCCGCCCGGTAAACAAAGTAGTCTGTATTGTAGGCTCATCGGTATAAGCCATAATATTAAACGAAGTCCCAAGAACACGGGTCCGCATCTCTCCCGCCTGCACGACAAACGGGTGCAACGAGTCGGGAGTCACTTCAAAAAAAGCCTCTCCTTTCAAATCGACCACCCGATTTTTCCCTGTAAATTTCACTGGATAACGTAACTCCGAATCGGAGTTCAAAAATACTTCCGTCCCGTCACTCAAAACCAACGAATAAATACCTCCGCGAGGCACCACTATCGTGTTGTATTCCACAACAGAATCCTGCATCTCTTTCTTCATCTCGTACGCCACTTGTCCCGTCCGGATATTAATACTCGTACCAGATGTGGCTACCGAAGTATCCCTATCTCGCAAGGCAATCTTCTGCCCATCGTTCAGAATCAACAATGCCTGTATCTTTCCCGGCTCTATGACCGCCATCCGTACAACTGTTTCATCCTTGCCCGCCCGTTGCAACCCGAACCACAAACCAAGCCCCAGTAACAAGACCATTCCCGCTGCATATGCCAACCAAGTCCTCCTCCCGATAGATTTTCTCTCCCTCGTAAGCCGCTCCAAACGCCGCCATTGTTCTTTCCGGTCGGACAACCGCACGATATTCTGAAATTCCTCGTTCCTCTTCCCGCCCGACACTTGTCTGAACAATTCCTCGTGTTCCTCGGATTCCTCCAACCACTCCCGCAACCGCCTTCCCTCTTCCTCATCCAACATCCCGCCTCCCAACAGCTTCTTCACCACGACATTCGCAATACCTATTTCTTTTTCTATATCACTCATAGTATATCATTTTTCCGTAAACTACACCCTATAATTGCGTAACTCGGAAAAACGGGTGAATAGAAATGTGATTTTTTTGTTTTTTTTACAAAATCACCCCACGGACAAGAAAAGCAACAACGCCCTCAAATGTTTCAACCTCTCTCTCAACGTCTGGTATCCAACTTTTTTCAAAGTCTTCACCGTGTTAGGAGAAACACACATCTCTTTGGCTATTTTTTCGACAGTCATATCCTGCATACTTAACTCGATAACCCGTCGTGTTTGAGCGGGAAGTTCATGAACGGCTTGTTGCACCTGTCCACAGATTTCGGCAGTAATTAAAACATAATCCTCGGTAACGCTCTCCTCCCATTCTATACTTTCAAGAATACGTTTCCGATTGGTCGTATCACGCAGAAACGCCAATATTTTGTTTTTGATAACCGTGTATAAATAGGTCTTTACCGCTAACAAATTATCAAAATTATTCCGGTTACTCCAATACAAAACAAAAGCCTCCTGAATGATATCTTCGGACTGTTCTTTATCGTGCAACATCTTGTACACGTAATAAAACATCCGCTGATATAATCCCTCGTGAAGCTCTCCAAATGCCACACGCTCGCCCTTGGAGATTCGTTTTATATGTGAGTCATCAAGCACAACTTTATAGACTTTCGTCCGATTATATCTTTATCTTTAATTTCTGTCCCGGTTTCAAGTTCTTCACCATCTTCTCGGAAAGCCCGTTCCATTTCATGATATCCCGATTGGAAACACCCGGGTATTTTTTAGCTATACTCCACAAATTATCTCCCCGTCGAATCGTGTAATAAAAGAACTCACCTTCAGCCAACGATTGGGTTTCCACTTCCGAGTTAGCGGCAACCCCCGCGTATCGGGTATTAACCTTTGACTGATAATGTGCCACTTTATCTTTAGGCACGTAAACCGTCAATTTCTGTCCTATATTAATACGGTCTTTTGTCATCCCGTTCCAATACTTCAAATCGGACAACCTCACGTTGAATCTCTCGGCAATCTTCCCGATAACATCCCCACTCTTCACCGTGTATATCAGTTTAGCTTTATTACTCGGGGCTGCATGAGCGTGAGCGTATTTCTTGAAACGGCTCTTCGGGTCGGCAGTACGGTCACTGTCATTAAAATAAGAATTACGGTTATAAGCAAAAATCGTATCCTGTTTGTCGATAAAATTCGCCACGTGATTATAAGGCATTCGCAAACTATAACTTTTCCCGAATCCGGCAGGTACAATATCCGAACGGTATTGTGGATTTAAATCCCGAATCTGCTCCACGGAAACATCCATCAACTTTGCCATTTGCTCAAAATGCAAGGCGTCGGAAATCATTATCGTGTCACACATGGTCGGCAACTCGTTCTCCAGAGGGAATATATTATGCTCCTTGTGATAATTAAACGTGTACATCGCCGCTATAAAAGCCGGCACGTATCCGCGAGTTTCCCTAGGCAAGTGGAAATAAATATCCCAGTAATTCTTCTTGCTACCGGAACGACGGATAGCCTTATTCACGTTGCCCGGTCCGCAATTGTAAGCGGCAATTACCAGAATCCAGTCCTCGTATATCTTGTACAAATCTTTCAAGAAACAAACAGCCGCCTCGGTCGACTTCACCGGGTCCCGACGCTCGTCAATAAAAGAATTGATTTCCAACTTGTACATCTTTCCAGTCCCGTACATGAATTGCCATAGTCCGCAAGCCCCTGCCCTTGAAAAAGCCCTCGGGTTCAAGGCACTCTCTATCACGGGCAAATATTTCAATTCTTGAGGTAACCCCTCTCGATCCAAAACTTCCTCGAAAATAGGAAAATAATAAGAACTCAAACCTAGCATGGCACCCACTTGAGCCCTACGCCTCACGGTATAAAGTTCTATATAATTACGCACGATATCATTATATGACAACTTAATCGCGGAATTCAAAGCATCCAACCGGTTCAAGTAAACCGAATCGGGAACAGCCGGACCGCTCTCGTACCCCATAAGGTAAACGGAATCCACGTAATTACCTTCCTCCAACCGTGTCACATACCATTTACCATACAAATCATCCAATCGCTCGATAAACGCTCCCGGGATAGAATCCACGAGTAGAACAGGAGCCGATAATTTCAATCGTGACGGCGGTTCAAGACGCACTTTCAATGAATCGCGGTCACTTTCACCGAATACCGTGTTACAACATAAAATAGCACATACCCACAAAAATAAACAACGCATGTTTTTTCCTTTAAAAATTAAATGTTAGTGTTAATCCCACGGTACCCCCGCTGACAGGCGAGAATCCGGTAGAAGGTCGGACATTAAAAGATATATCATCATTTACCTCGAAATCATAGAAATGCGCGAATACCGTCGCATCGATAATCTGAATCAGATATATACCTCCCGAAACGATATATAGCAAATCCCGATTTCGTTTATAATTATCTTTCTTCGTTTTCAACTGTTCCTGCAAACGCTTCCGCTGACTGGAATTAAATGCCTCTGCCGTGCTACCGGGCCTCATTAATTTATCCCAACTGGCGTTCGCCGGATAGAGTGTTTCAGGATCTTTCTCCAAAGCATTCAAGTAATCCGTATAATCCACGAAAGCATTCCGGTACTTTTTAAAATACTTCATGTTCCACGACAAACCGTAAACAGTAGCCCCAATCCCCCCGTACAAGATTGGCACTTTCCACCACTGACCGTTATACACCTGAGCCGAACCCGGGAGTATCATTGCCATAATGGTTGCCTTCTTGGGAGAATGTGGCTTCTTATCTTCCTTCAACGAGGATTTTAAAATCTCCGTTCCCTCGAATGATAAAGAATCCGTCTGAATAATCGTATCTCGCGAAGTAGCAGGAAACTCCACGCGATAATACTCCGACGCTTTTATTCCCGTACCAATCAGCAAAACCGGGATGATCAAAACTATGTTCTTTAAAATCCTTCTCACTACAAATTCTATTTCTTATCCATCTTATCCAGTAACTCCACGATACGTTCCAGTTCGCTGTCGGACTTAAAAGATATAACTATTTTTCCCCGCCCTTTCTCGTTACGTTTCAAATCCACCTTCGTGTCAAAATAACGTGCCAAATGAGATTGCAACGCCATATAGTCGCCTATCGGTTCACGCTTCCGTTCAACCTTTTTCTCTTTCGCTTCCTCCGGTTGCATCAGTTCCCGCACAATCTCTTCCACCTTCCGGACAGAAAAATCATATTTCAAGATTTGCTCGAAAATCATATTTTGCGTTTCCGGGTCCTCGATATTAATAATGGCACGGGCATGCCCCATACTGATCTTCCGGTCTTTAATAGCCAATTGTATCGGGGCAGGAAGTCTCAACAAACGCAAGTAATTGGAAATCGTGGTTCTCTTTTTACCCACGCGCTCGCTCAAGGCGTCTTGTGTCAAATTGCACTCGTCAATCAAACGCTGGTATGAAATAGCTATCTCGATAGCATTCAAATCCTCGCGTTGGATATTCTCTATCAACGCCAATTCCAACATCGACTCCTCTTCCACTTTCCGGATATACGCAGGGATAGTTTCCAACCCCGCTAATTTGGAAGCCCGGAAACGACGTTCTCCGGCAACAATTTCATATTTTCCTTCCTCGACCTCTCTCACGGTGATCGGTTGCACGATGCCGATAGCTTTTATAGAAGCGGCAAGCTCCTGTAAAGCCTCTTCATCAAAAATAGTTCTCGGCTGGTTCGGGTTCGGACGGATATCACTCAGTCTCAACTCTTCCTGTAAAGCAGAAGAACCGCCCCTCGGCTTAGACTCCTCGGCAGCATCCTGCAATAACGCACCCAATCCCTTACCTAATGCACTCTTTTTCGCCATAACCTTTATAATTTTAGATTTATGATTTATGATTTCAGATTCATTCATTATCTCGCATTTTCAATCATAAATCGCAAATCATAAATCATCAATCTCTTAGTTTTTTTTATTCTTTTCCAGTAACTCGTTTGCCAAACTCAGGTAATTTACCGACCCGCGGCATTCTGCATCGTACAGGATGACAGGCTGCCCGTAACTCGGGGCCTCGGCAAGCTTCACGTTCTGTTGAATCAAGGTCTCGAACACCATATCTTCAAAATGCTTTCTTACCTCTGCCACCACTTGATTGGACAAGCGCACGCGACCGTCATACATGGTCAGTACGAATCCCTCGATTTCCAAAGCCGTGTTCAAACGTTTCTGGATAATCTTGATCGTGTTCAACAATTTACCCAACCCTTCCAACGCGAAATATTGACATTGCACCGGAATCATCACGGAATTAGCCGCCGCTAAAGAATTGACAGTCAACAACCCCAAGGAAGGAGAACAGTCTATTAATATATAATCATACTGATCTTTTATCCCGGCAAGCATCTTCGCCATAACGCTCTCTTTCTCGTCGAAATTCAGCATCTCCAATTCGGCACCGACCAAATCAATATTTGACGGTAATAAAAATAAATTCTCGATATCTGTTTTTAGAACGGCTTCCTTCGGGTCCAACCCGTCAACCAGACACTCGTAAATGGTCGCCTTCAGTTCTTTCAAATCATACCCAACACCCGTTGTCGCGTTTCCTTGAGGGTCTGCATCTACCAACAAAACTTTCTGTTCCAAGACAGCCAAACTAGCTGCCAGATTCACAGACGTCGTTGTCTTTCCCACCCCTCCTTTTTGATTCGCGATAGCTATTATTTTGGACATAAAATTCACTTTTTACGATTATGTGGTAAAAATACAATTAAAAAGAATACACACCCCTTTTTTCGTCAATTTTTTAATAACAACGGGCGCTTTTTTACTAACATTAATTACCTTTACACCGAGAATTAAAGACGAAGAGGGAAAATGAGAAATACCACGGAAGAAATTATAAATGAAATAAATAAATACCGGGATGAAGAGAAAGCTGCTTTCCTGCCTCGTTTCTTCAAAACGGGAAAAGGGCAATACGGGGAAGGCGATCAATTTATCGGGGTTGTCGTGCCCAACGTCCGCATCGTGGCGAAAAAGTACATGGACACAGATCACGATACACTCCGGGAACTACTGGCATCCCCCGTGCACGAGTATCGTTTGGCGGCTCTCCTGATATTGACTTATTATTACGCAAAACATAAAGACGATGCATCCAGAAAAGCGTGCGTCGACTTCTATTTAAGCCAAGTCGATGCCATCAACAACTGGGACCTCGTTGATTTGAGTTGTTACAAAATATTGGGACACTGGCTGCATGACAAAGACAAACAGCTCCTGTACGATTGGGCGCACACCGACCACCTCTGGAAACAACGCATTGCCATGATATCATGCATGCACTTCGTGAAACACGGTGAATTCAAAGACGCACTGGCTATCGCCGACATTCTCCAACACCATTCTCACGATCTCATTCACAAGGCGGTCGGGTGGATATTACGGGAAACAGGCAAGGAAAACGAACAACTATTGACGGATTACCTTATTCCCCGCTACAAGAGGATGCCCCGCACCATGTTGCGCTACGCCATCGAACGTTTTGAAGAACCCAAGCGCAAAGCCTTTCTCCTAGGGGAATACAAATGACAATCTCATTTTCAATCTTAAATCTAAAATCATTAAATCTAAAATTAATTCATGGTTAGTTTTTTACAAGTTGATAGTCTGAGTAAACGTTTCGGAGAACATCTATTATTTGAAAATATAACGTTTAGTATTGCCCAAAATCAAAAAGTTGCCCTAATCGCTAAAAACGGTATGGGTAAATCCACCTTGTTACGCATCATCTTCGGTCAGGAAACCCCAGACACGGGTACGGTTATTTTTAGGAATGATGTTTCACTCGGATTCTTGGAGCAAGATCCCGAATTAAATCCCGAGAATTATGTTTTCGAGGAAGTTTTCAACACGGAAAATCCCACGCTAAAACTGATCAAAGCATACGAACAAGCTGTAAAAGATAACGACACATCAATACTGGAAGAATTAATTCCACAAATGGATGCTTTACAGGCATGGGATTATGACTCCCAGATCAAACAAATATTATCGGAATTAAAAGTTGACAAATACACCCAACGCATCAAGGAACTTTCCGGGGGACAAAAGAAAAGAGTCGGTCTGGCAAAAGTACTGATAAGCAACCCGGACTTCTTGATTCTGGACGAGCCTACCAACCATCTGGACGTGGAGATGACCGAATGGTTGGAAGACTATCTGGATAAGACCAAAGCCACCCTTCTCATGGTAACGCACGACCGTTATTTTCTGGATAGAGTGTGTGACAAAATTGTCGAGATTGATGATTTCGGTATCTTCTCGTATGACGGCAACTACTCGTACTACCTCGAAAAAAGAGAAGAACGCATTGAAGCCCGCAATGCATCAATCGACAAAGCCAAGAACCTTCTGCGAACCGAACAGGAATGGATGCGCCGTATGCCGCAAGCAAGAAGCCACAAGGCAAAATACAGAATCGACAATTTCTATAAAATCAAAGAAGTCGCCTCGCAGAACATCTCCGAACAGCAATTGGAACTGGATATCAAGGGCCAACGGCTAGGCAAGAAAATTCTGGAACTGGAACACGTCAATAAAAGCTACGGGAACCTGAGCGTACTGAAAGATTTCACGTACAAATTCGTGCGGGGCGAAAAAATCGGTATTATCGGTAGAAACGGCGTCGGGAAATCCACGTTCCTCGACATCATAACCCGCCAGATAGAACCGGACAGCGGAACCATCGAGATCGGGGAAACCGTGGTCTACGGGTATTACAAACAAGCGGGTATTACCTTCAAAGAAGACGATCGCCCTATTGACATCGTCAAAAACATATCCGAGAAAATTGACCTCGGCAACGGACGCGTCATGTCAGCCTCCCAATTCCTCGAATATTTCCTATTCCCGGACAAACTGCAATATTCACTCGTCGCCAAGCTCAGCGGGGGGGAACGCAGGCGGTTATACCTTTTGACCGTGCTTATGAGTAACCCGAACTTCTTGATTCTGGACGAGCCTACCAACGACCTCGACATCATGACCTTGAACGTGTTGGAAGAATATTTGCAATCATTCCAAGGCTGCCTGATCATCGTGTCGCACGACCGATTCTTTACCGACAAAGTGGTTGACCGAGTATTCGCTTTCGAGGGTGACGGTGTCGTGAAAGACTTCCCCGGGAATTATACCCAATATAAAAACAAAAAAGAAGAAGAAGAACTCCTTCGCAAACAAGCCGAAAAGAAAATCCCTGCCGCCCCCAAGCCCGTCCGGGAAAAAGAAAAAGTACGTAAACTGACCTTCAAGGAAAGGCAAGAAATGCAACAACTGGAAACCGATATGGAAAACTTGAACGCCGAGAAATCCAAACTGGAAGATGCTTTAAATTCCGGTACGCTAGGTGCGGATGAACTGGTCAAATCCTCCCAACGCATCGCCGAAATTATTGATATTCTTGACGAAAAAGAAATGCGCTGGCTAGAATTGAGCGAAATTGAATCGTAAATGTTTTCCCAATAGCTAAAAAAGGCTGTTCAAAATAAAATGAACAGCCTTTTTGTTTCCATGATTAAAACTATTTACTAACTTGCTTAACAGCAGCCTCCGCCATAGATATCAAACTTTCATAGTGTACTCTATCATCACGATTAGCAGCCCCCACTTTACCCTTCAATAAAGTAACTACCCGCTTCAACATCGCTTGATTGTAACCGAAAGTTTCATCAATTGCATCAATTTTTACATTTCCTTGGAAAGGATTAGCATTCTGCCCGAATTGAACAGGTAACAATTTCCTAGCTACAGTTCCCACTCCATGCTCTTGTTCCATTTCCTGTAAATGATGATACATCTCTTCCATGAAACCTTTGGAGAATAAATTGTATGCCTTAATTTCTTCCAATGAAGGATTCAAACTTTGAATAGCTTTCGTATTCTTTACATAGTTTGCGTAAGCAACACCCATTCTCTGGAAAATATTCTTCTGCAACAATTTTTCCTCTTTGTTCAACTTCTTTCCTTGTATAGTCGGGGCGAAAACACCGGCATACAAATCATCGTAATAATCGCCAATCGTGTAAAGATTCTTATCTTGTGAAACATGAGAAGAGAGAAGAACCATCGCTTTTTTAGCTTCAATTGCCTTGCTCACGGCAGCAATAATCTTTGCAGACGGGTACACGGCTAACCCTGTTTTATTAATCAATTCCGGACGATCGATCCACGAGCTGTTTTTCAACTCTTTCAACACCCATGCCAACGCTTCTTTTTGTTTCGCGCATGCTACCGATTTCACGGCTTCACCGTCTGTTCCGTCTTTCACCTGCGACAAGTAAACACCACCTACCTGATACAACGCGTTCAACAAGTAACGCATATATTGCTCTTGAATATTGGTATAAAGTTGCATCCGCTGAGAAAAATCCGGGTCATCTGAAATCCACTCGTTCAAGTGATTCAAGATATACTTCAAGTTCTTTATCCCATAGGTTCCTGCCTTTACGGGATCATCACCTAAATCTTCCTCCAACGCGCTCGGGTCAATACGGAAAGCCAATTGTTGACGCCCGTAACGATAGAATGGATCTCCTGCCTTCTCGTCAATCCATTTCTCGGCGATTTTAGATTCCTCCCACATATCCTTGGCTTCAGGAATCGGAGAATACAACCACTTAATCACGTAATAATCATACACGCCAAGATCGGGAGGAGTCAACTTCACCCCTTTATCTCCCGGTTGCGCTACATAATTGAAACGAGCGTAGTCCATGATAGAAGGAGTAGTCCCGTATTTTTGAGTGAAAGAGGCGGAACGCAACGAATCCACCGGAATTGAAGCAGAAGCTGACATATTGTGCATCAACCCCAAAGTATGTCCTATCTCGTGAGCGATAATATACACGAGCGATTCATCAAATACATCTTTCGGCATTTTAGAAGCACGCACGCGAGGATCTACTTGCGCCGTCTGAACGAAACGCCAGTTATTAATTAACTGAGCTATATTATTGTAAACAATCACCGAAGCGTTAATAATCTCCCCGGTAGTCGGGTCTACCCACGACGGTCCCATGGCATTAGCCTCCGCGTTGGGACAATAACGAATACACGTGTATTTCAAGTTATCCGGATCGAAATTAGGATCATCCTTCGGGAAATCTTTTGCAACCATCACGTTTTTGAAACCTATCTTCTCGAAAGCTTTGTTCCAAGTTAAAACACCTTCTTTAATCGGACCTCTCCATTCATCCGGAAAAGCATCGTCCACGTACCATACAATCGGTTTCACTGGCTCTACAAGTTCACCACGTTTCCACGCTTCCATGTCTTTCGGTTCCACTTTCCAACGATTAGCTAAAATATAAGTATCGAAACCATCCTTCTCTTGAGATATTTTCCGGATAGGGAACTGCATTCTATCACTTGCAGAGTTCACCGTGAAAAAAACTCCGACACGGGAATCCTGAATGCGAGGTCTCATTTTAGCCTCCGGCAACAAAAGGAAAGTAATCACCGAACGAGTTGACACCTGTCCTAAATTTATTTTACCAAATAATGACACGATATAAGCCTCTACCGGCTGAGAAACTTCCATCGATGCATTATCTTCAAATGCTTTTATACCTTCAAAAGAAAATTTACTTGAAACTGGAGATGAAGTTATCATTCCACCGCTAACTTTCGGGGCAAGTTCTTTATCCTCCTTTATAAAGGAAGTCACGTCAATTACCACGGCAGAACTATCCGCGTTATACGAATGAATCGAGAACGATTTTGCCGGTATATCGATATAATTCTTTTCCATGGCTTTCTTTACCCAAGGTTTATCTTCTCCCGCGGTAGCCGCCAAATTGGGTTTATTGAAAACAATTGCAGAATCTTTTTTAATCACACGATAGAGCGTAGGATCATTGTATTTATAACCCACGTTAAGCAACAAAGGCTCCGAAGTGGCGGACACGGTTCCTCCCACCAATATTTCACGATCCATGTATTTCAAAGGATACTCCAGATAAATCTTCTGTCCCACTTTATGAATCGTCAAAAAATCACCTTTCGCGGTAACGATTCCCGGGCTTTTCATCAAAGTTTCGTATTTATTTTTCTTCTTGACAACAGGTCGTTTCACCTCCTCTGTTGCTTCTTTTTTCTTCTTTTTTTTGAACAACTCCCCTGCATAACTCTCTCCCGCGGAAGGAATAAGCAAGGATAGTAACATTACTAAAACAAAACAATTTTTCATTTTTTTAAATTTAAAATTAAACATTGTGATAACACAAACAACAAACATTTATCATTAAAATAACATCCTATATTCCAACTCGTCTGTAGAACCAAAGACTTTCCACGAACACCTGTTTAAACAACGACTGATTAGCAGGAGAAATAAACCACCCGGAGCGCAACACACCATCTACTTCCACGAAAATATAACGCGGAAGAGCCTCTATCACGTAATCTTTCACGAAAGCACTTTTCGTCTTGTCACAAAACAAATTTATCATCCATTCCGTTTGCTTTTTCTCCGTCAATATTTTTCTCCATTTGCCTATATCTTCACTCGCACCCACGGCAATATTCACGAACACGATACCGGCTTCCCCCCATTTTTCATTCATTTTTTTTGCCTCAGCAAAGGTATCCAACTCATCAGCACCATTCACGCTATCCAACGCCCACACGCAAATAAACACACATTTTTCCTGAAAGTCCGTCAATCGAAACGTATTTCCCTTGTCATCCGGCAACACGATTTCGGGCGCAATCGCATTTTCCCGAACAGGAGTGTACATCTTCTCCAATTCATTCACCCGCTCTACAATTTTCCGGTTTTTCATACAACACCTGAAAACTTCAAATACAGGTACCAGATCTTTGCTCACCCCATTCACTTGCAACTCTCGCTCCAACAACCCGAACGCGTAAGTCTGACGCACTTTTTCACTCTTGATACCATACAAACACTCCTTCATACGCGCATAACTTGTAGCATTCTTATTCACCCGGAAATACCAATCCAACACGTTTTTCAAATCCTCCGGTGACAACAACTCCAACTCGGGAACATCCGGATCTGTACTCAATTGACAGGGACGCAATTTTTGCAAATCTGCAGGTCGCCCACCTATCGCCTTCCAATATCGAAAAATATTTTCCCGCTGATACGCGTGCCACAACAACGTGGCTCGCCCTCTCTCTTGGGTATCATCAATCCCACGCACAAGTTCATTTGCCCGGGCATCCATCCCTTTCAACGCCTGCATATAGCTGTCTATTGAAAGCGTCCCGTCCACATTCTCGTAAATCTTCTTTATTTCCGGGTAAGATGTTTGGGCATGCAACTCCCCTTGTAGTAGCACCAAACACGCTACTATACAGCATACTACACTTCTCATACTCATTATTTTAACATCTCCAACAATTTATTCCGCAAAACTTCTCGACGCAAAGATTTCCCCGCGACAGTTCCATCTTTATCTAGTACCACGATAAAAGGAATACTTCTAATATCCAAAGCTTTACATATTCCTCGTTCCAAATCAAACCCGTACCGGTTACGAACACTTAACCACTCCAACTTCTCTTCCGCATCGGCTCGAGCCCAAGCCTTCGGCGAATTATCCAACGACACACTCACGAACTTCACGCCTTTCCCCTCCAATTCTTTATACAACGTCTTCAAATATTGAAGCTCCTCCCGACAGGGACCGCACCAAGATGCCCAAAAATCAATCACGTACACGCTTCCGCCCCAATCCTTCAATGTCAACGAATCTCCTGCTATCGAACACACTTCTATTTCGGGAAATTTCTTCCCGTTAGCCACACTTTCCACCCGCTCCAATTTCCGTTTCAACGCCTTGCCTATCTCCAACCGCTTCACTCTCTCCGACAACAATTCATACATCTTTATACCCTTATCGTAATCGTTCTTCATCTCCGTCAGGGCAATATGGGCAGAAGCTATATTATCCGGATTCTTCTCTATAAAAATACAAGTTTCCTTAAACCTCAACTGTTGAAGTTCATCTTTAGCTGCAAACGAAAATATATTTTCCACATTAACATTCTTTTCCGACATCTCGCTTACTTTTTTTCCCATCTCCATTTCATATTTCTTGAAACAGTCTTGAGCGGGCGAGCCTTTCAAATTCTTCAAATGAGCTCCTTCAAGAAATTCTGCAACCAACTCTTGTCCATCCAATAGAACCGTCATTTTCTTGTCATTTACCTGCAAAACATAACATCCCGGTTCCTCCAACTCCCCCTTCAAAATGAACTCATAATTATCCAAATCCGCGGAAGCCAAAACACGTGATTCGGTATCATTTGTGCGAATAAACACCGTCCCATACTTCATACCCGGTACATGCCCTTTCATGGTAAAACAATATCCACCGGCTTCTGAGCATCCCCACGCGCAACACAACAATATAGCTATTATCACCAATCTCATAACCAAACAATTTCTATTTTACTTCAACATATTGAGCAGATTCACTGGAGCCTTATCTCCAAATTGATAAGAAAACTCGGGCATCCCGGGAGCTATATACCAGGCATCTCTCAAAGAACCATCCTTGTTGACAAACACGTAACGAGGCAACCGGGATATACGATAATCCCGCACGAAAGAGCACCTTTCCACGTCACAGAAAAGGAAGTCTACTTTACCCGCCTTATCACCCACCTGTTTTCTCCACGCCTCCCGTGCATCCGCTTTCCCCAAACAAACACAGAGATACACGAACCGATCTGTATTATTATATTCATCGGGTAAATCCACGAATCGACTTATTGCCTCATTCTCATCCATTTCTACCGAAAAGACTCCAATAAATACATGTTTACCCTTGAAACCAGAGAGTTTCACGCTCTCCCCCTTTCGGTTTTCCAACTCAAATTCTGGAGCAACAGCCCCCGCCTGAAGCGGACGGTATTGCTTCACCAACGCTTCCACCTCTTTCACGGTTTCCGGAGTCTTGGAACACCAGCGCACATTCTCACAAACCTCAGCCAATTCCTTCCCGTATCCCCTTTGCTCGAATGCACTCCTCACGTAAGGTAGCACGTAAGCATTACGCACTTTCTCACTTTTCACGTTAAACAACACATATGAATACTTGCTCACGTTCATTCGCACCACGTCATACACCTTGAAATAATCCTCAATCAACTCCACCATCATCTCTTGCGGCAACAACTCCATATCCGGGCAATCCAAATCAAATCCCGGGTACAAACGCTCCAACACCCCCTGCAAACTATCCCGTTTCGCGTTTCTCTCTTTTTCCATTAAATGACCGACATTCGCGAAAACCTCCTTTATCTCTCTAATCCGCATGATCCGGGTAGAATCTTTGGGAAGAGCATCCAGTGACCGCCCCTCTTCTTGAGCGAAAAGGGCGAGTGGCATCAACCAACAAGAAACCAATAATATACAACCAATAAAATATACTCTCATCTCGTACTATTCTTGTAACAACTCCATGATTTTCTTTTTCAAATGCCCCCTTCTCAAATTACGGGCAACAATACGACCGTCTTTTACCAAAACAATGTAAGGTATACTATTAAATTTTAACTGCCCACAAATACCCGCATCACTCTTAAAGCCGTATTTATTCCGCACGCTTTTCCAAGGAATCTGTTCCTCCGCGTTCCCTTTCTTCCAAGCCGCCACCTTATCATCCATGGAAATACTAATCATATTCACCCCGAGTTTATGTACCTCCGGGTACATCTCTTTCAAGTAAACCATTTCCTGACGACAAGGTCCGCACCAAGATGCCCAAAAATCGAGCACCCATATCCCCGGGAAATGCTCTATCACCTCTGCCTTTCTCTTTCTTCCTTTTTCCCATTCCTACTTTTTCTTTTTATTTCTATTTTCCTTTTTCTATGCTCCCCTTACTT
>ENA-UEPJ01002299-UEPJ01002299.1-human-gut-metagenome-genome-assembly--contig:-NODE-2299-length-20091-cov-5.411212_pt1 | contig 20091 bp, 15 predicted proteins | sample MGYA00242890_ERZ507896 | MGnify/ENA primary metagenome ERZ507896 (study PRJEB26167, sample SAMN06115508) | human gut metagenome | host: Homo sapiens | place: China:Qinghai | collected 2015-08-20... | reverse complement strand
TTGGTCTGGTAGTTCAGCTGGTTAGAATACATGCCTGTCACGCATGGGGTCGCGGGTTCGAGTCCCGTCCAGACCGCCAAGAAAAAGAGTTTCGAGTAAATATTCGGGACTCTTTTTTGTTTCCATTTTTTTAAAGCACATATCGGACAGACACACTATCATCATCCACAATTGATCAAATTAGCATATTGAAGAGACAATATATAAAAAGAAAGATGCCTGTTAATCGATCGACTAACAGGCATCTCTGCGGTTCGGACGGGACTCGAACCCGCGACCCCATGCGTGACAGGCATGTATTCTAACCAGCTGAACTACCGAACCAGATTTAAAAACAACCTCTGTTGTTTCTGATTACGGGTGCAAATATAGCCTTTGTTTTTAATTCTACAATGATTTTTATATAAAAAATTCACGATAAACCATTTTTCTCCCGTCACTTTAATATATCAAGGTTAAAAACTATATTTGCAATAAATAACATTCATACCATGCAGCAGCCAAAAGAATACTATCAAGCACAAATGTCACGCCTTACGATCCTCTTAAAAAAACACAGACAACGGCGTAACGGTATCACCCTCGCAAAAGTCTTCTTATTCCTGTTAGCCATATATTTTATATACACCTTCGCCAACACAGAATACATGCCTTATCTCATCGCTTTTATTGCTGCCATAGTACTATTCATCATCACGAATATATTCGAAACCAAATTATTAAAAGAAATACAATTCCTGCACAAACTTGAAGAATGTTCCCGTGTGGAACTGGAATATCTTGCAGGAAACTTTAAAAACCTTCCGACAGGCGAGGAATACAAAGACCAGACTCACCCTTACGCTCATGATCTTGACATATTCGGGGAAGATTCCCTTTTCCAAGCCATCAACCGTACGGTTACACCTCACGGGAGGGATAAATTGCGGGGATGGTTGCTCTACCCGTTAAAATCCGGGCAACCCATCATCGAGCGTCAACAAGCCATCGAAGAATTTGCCCGCAAGCCGGAATGGTGTCACGTTTTCCGAGCCAAGGGCAACAGTCAACGTATTACCCATATGGCCATGCAACAAATCGAACAATGGCAGCGAGAACAAGTCGGGCTACCACGCTGGACACGTCCTTTCCTATATATCCTTCCGATACTGACGATTTCTGCCTGGATATTGTATATTGCTTCTATACTCACGTTAAATATTCCATTATTCCTTTCCTGCATATCTCTTTTTTGTAGCTATCTACCAGCTCAAAAAACATTACGAACCCATATGCGTCTGGATGAATTCACCCGCTCGTTCAGTAACCTTCACGAACTAATCGGACATTTTTCTACATTTACCTGTTCTTCCGCCAAATTAAAAACATTGCGTCAACAACTATTCAACGAAACATACAACGCAAACGAAGCTTTACGTTCTCTGCATAAAATACAGGAAAGTTTCGACCAGCGCTCTAACGCAGTGGTTGCCATGTTTATGAACGGGCTTTTCATGCGGGAATTACACCTTATCCAGCGCCTTGTTTCCTGGAAACGCCGTTATGCCGCAGCCATCCCGACCTGGATTGAAATCACAGGCGAACTTGATGTTCTAGTTAGTCTGGCCAACTACAAGTATAACCATCCCGATTTTATCCACCCCATCCCCGGTGAAAACAAGCTATTACGAGGTACAGCCATCGGTCACCCCCTCCTACCCGCCAATGAATGTGTAACCAATAATTTCGAAGTAGCCCGGTTACACGAATTCTATATCATCACGGGAGCGAACATGGCGGGGAAATCCACCTTCCTACGTGCGATAGGGGTGAATCTTGTACTTGCTTGTTGTGGAGCTGTCGTTCGGGCTGAATGTTTTGAATTCCAGCCTACGGCCCTCTTTACCAGTATGCGCACCGTTGATAACCTGGCAAAAGGAACCTCTTATTTTCATGCCGAATTACTCCGATTACAACAACTTGTCAACATGGCACAACACGAAGAACGTTTGTTTATCATTTTGGATGAAATTCTAAAAGGAACTAACTCCCGAGACAAGTTGAACGGTTCCCGTCGTTTCCTTCAAAAATTACTTACTTTACCTGTTGCCGGACTTGTTGCCACGCATGACCTTGAACTCGGAGAACTCGCCAACACAATACCGGACAACTTTTTTAACCGGTGTTTCGAGATCACGCATACGGATGATGATATTGCCTATGATTATAAACTGAAACCCGGTATCAGCCAAAACATGAATGCATCCATCTTGCTTGAAAAAATGAAACTCGTGTAAGAATCATCCTATCGAACATTCCTCTGTAGTTTCCGTTTAACACGATAAAACAGGAGAATATGAAAACAATGATTTTGATCACGCTACTTTTACCCATGGTACTTCTCAATGGATGTAAGGACAAACCTCAAGGCAAGGCCTCCAACATGCCGGACAGCACGTTTGCCGCAACACCTGCCATTACCAGTAATTATTACTTCGCCGGAGAATACCTGTATCAAACAGATAAAGCAACCTTAAAGGATCAAGCCACAGGTTCCACGTTCACCATCAATAACGGCGAAATAGCAACCCGATTGGCAGAACAATATTTAGCGCTAAAGCTACCTACCGGGAAGGGAGTCAGCGCTCAATTACTCGGACATCTCTCCCCGACGAACGATGTTGAACACACTTCCACGAACGGCCTTACCGTTACTCAAATCATCGGCTTACACCCCGGAACAAATCCACGTGGCGCACGACTCACGGGAGACTACATAACCTATGTACCCAACAATATCAAGCCAACAGAACGGTTCACGTTCTCACTACATCCTGACTACACCTACACGTTCAGTATTTATAATCTAAGTGCAAACTCCTCCCGTGATGCTACCGGAAAGTGGTTTCTTTTAAACAAGAATGAAATTCAATTCACTAATAATCCTCTCACGAGTTTCACGAACGAGGCCTTTATCAATGATGACGGGAGGCAATTAACCTTCAAGCTCAGTAAAAGAATTTATTATAAACAAGAATAAGAAATTTCCCTGTAACATATTACTTATACACCACCATGACTCACGCCATAACAATATAATAAGCAATATCTTACCGGGAAATCATCAAAATACAACCAGAAACTCGAATTCTACCGGACAAATAGTCTACAGTTTCACAACAGGTGATACTTCCGCCGAGGCTAAAGGCAACATAACAACATCATTCTCCGACAAAGCAGATGAATCCACATGATTATGAACTTTAGCCTTTTTAGGATCTTGAACCTCGGATAAAGCAACATTCGTTTCTTGCTTTTCTCCTACTTTTACCAGTAAACGTATGGTCACGACCTCACGTGTATTTTCCAATAACGTGGGGTGTGTATGGACCACAAAACAATGATCTGTTAACCTTCTACGCCAAGCAATAGCTTTTTTCACTTCGTTAGCACGAAGTAACGCTAAACTTTATTTATTTTCGCATATTATTAAATGATCGTTTAATAAATGCATAAGGAATAATTACCTTCTTCTTATCAGGCAAATCGTTATTCCAACACAAAACACATAGAATCAATTCGTTATATAGTCGAATATTCGATTTATAAAAAGAAAGCAAGGAGAGGTTTTCTCTACAAAAAATCCCAGACTCTTCCCAAAGGAATGGAAGGATAAAAATATCTAGTTAGAATAGAAAAAAACTATCAGATTAAATAAAAATGAGCTATTCGACATCATAAAATCGAATAGCTCATTTTCCATTGCCTTTTTATCCGCAATAGAAATATTTTTGCACGAGTTCCATTATTTTTGCCTCGTCGTTTCCTAAATCCTGACGCAACGTTTTGTCATCAAACTTTTTCAAACCGGCCACCAAACCATCAATCAGGCCGGGAGCAAACACCCCGTACTTTTCGAAATCAGCACGTTGTTTTTCCAAGCATAATGCGGAATCATAACAGGATGCCGGCAACTGACTTAACCGATCAGCAACCCCCTTGTTCGCATCATCAAATATATTAACATCCACGTAACGTTCCTTCGCATATTGCAACGCATCCTTCATTTCAAATCCATGACGCACAGCGACTGCCAACCCCGCAATCAACAGGTACACATCAGCCGAACCATCCGGACAACGGAATTCCACGGTTTGTTTACCACTGAAATCCTGATCTTCCACTTTTTCCAATGGGTTCGCATCACGCAACATATCTCCCGCACCACTCGTCCATCCCAAGGGCACACGTACCAAAACCGAACGATTACGATCTCCCCAGCAAATATTTGTCGGAGCCTCCTGGTGAGGAACCAGGCGGAAATATGACATCGGATTTGTGTTCCCGAAAGCCGTCAACGAGGGAGCCAGATCCAGATACCCGGCAATAGCTTTCAGCGCACTATCCGTTAATTTACCATTCTCAATCATCATGTTCTTATCCCCTTTTTTCAAACGGGTATGAATATGCAACCCGCTCCCGGCCTTACCAACCGTGATCTTCGGGGCAAATGTCAAATCTACGCCAAACTGGTAAGCCAGCGTCCTCAGAATCCACTTGGCAATAATCAACTGATCAGCAGCATCTTCCATTTTCGTGGGCAAAAACTCGATCTCATTCTGTTCATACATCAAATCTCCCTTCGTGAAATTACCCACCTCGGAATGTCCGTATTTAATCAATCCTCCGGTTCCGGCAATATACTTCATAGCCAACGCACGTAAATCCCGCCCCTTGTTAAAAGGTGTAGACTCGTGATACCCTTTTTGATCGGAGGCTAAAAATAAATCGTCCTTTTCACTCACCACGTAATACTCTAACTCCCCCATCACCTCGTATTCCATTCCCGTCACTTGCTTCAATACCTCGTGCGCCTTTCGCATCGTGTACTCCGGAGACATTTCCAATGGTTTCCCGTCCTTCATGTAAAAACTACAAAGAATATCAACCGCAGGAATTTCGCTGAATGGATTCAGGAAAGCCGTGCGATAACGGGGCAACACGTACAAGTCACTTGATCCGGCCTCGATATACGGGAACAGGCTGGAACCATCCACCCGTTCACCACATGTCAGTATATTATCCAGATGATCAAGACTATTGATAATAAAATTTAACGTCTTTAATCGTCCATCCGCACCGGGATACCTGAAATTGATCATCTCGATTTCATTCTCTGTCACGTAACGAATAATATCATCTTTGGTGAAATCTTTAGCATCTTTCTCTAAAAAACGAACCAAAGCATGAGGATTTAGTGCATATTTTGAACTCATATTTTTTTATTTATTAGATCTACTAATTTTTAGCTTTTAAAAATAAAAAAAATGAGTTATAATCCCTAGTTAATTTTAGATTCTAGATTTTAAATTTTGAATCTGATTAATTATTTTAGATTCCAACCACACGGGCCAACGCCTTAACTACCCCCTCTAACTCCCCCTTACACAGGGGGAGTACACGCTACACTGTTAGATCGTGATGTTTTCTCGCATTCGCCTCTCCCCCTATGCAAGGGGGAGCCGGTGGGGGTAGTTGTTTTTTCATTTTAAATGCCTTACTAATTTTAACTTTTCCTATTTGTCCAGCTCATTCAAAGCAAAAGCGTAAGCTCCGAAAGCGATAGCCCTGCTTGTTCCCAGCTTTGTCGTGATTACCCCCATTCTTTTCACTGGATCATATTCGACCGTTTCCGTCGTTCCAGGCACGACAATGCATCTGGATGTGGGAGCCAAGAAAGCCGCACAATCTCCCGGATCATCCAGGAAAAAAGCCTTCATCTCCATCCGGTCCGCCGGAGCCCCTTCGTACATTTCCAAGGTTCCGTTCAATTCCCGCATCACGGCCGGCATCAAATATTTGTGGGCAGCAATAATCCCTCCACCAATCACCACGATTCCATCCACCACGGCATTCATCGAGGCAATAGCCTCACCTAGCACTTCTCCCGCATGATCAAACGCCCTTTTTGCTGCCACTGGATTTCCTTCCAGATTTCCCTCGGCAATCTCGAAAATTTCTTTCGGGGTCAACTGCCGTGTATCCCCGGACAAACGGGCATATTCCCTCTTGATCGCCCGGATCGAAATTCCCTCCTCGACCCCGTAAATCGGCTGGCGTTTATCCCGCAACACCCATACTTCGGCTGCCGCACCGTTATCACCCAGAAAAAGCTCCCCATCACGGACTACCCCACCACCGAATCCGGTACCTAAGGTAATCCCGATCAAATTCTTATATACCTTATTTTTCCCCGCATCCCGTAGCATACGATTTACTTCCGGCAACGCACCAGCCAATGCCTCCCCGTAAGCGAACAGGTCCCCGTCATTATTGATAAATACCGGAATCCCAAACTTATTTCTCAAAAAAGCACCTAATGCCACTCCCCCTTGAAAAGCCGGTAAGTTCTTCAAGTCACCGATAATCCCGTTCACGTAATCTGCCGGCCCGGGAAATGCAAAACTAATTGCCACGGGATCTTCCGGCAACTTCAATTTAATGGCAGAAAAACCCGTAACCATCGTCTCCAAGCACTTCTCCAAATTATCGCCATTCGAAGGCAAAACAATCGGTTCAACGATCTCTTCATTAGATCGGATGGCCGAGAATACAAAATTCGTTCCCCCGGCATCCAATGTCATCACTATTCTTTTATCAAACTGATACATAATAAGGCAAAAATTAAAAGATAAAAACTAAAAGTTGAATGAAATTTAAAATCACTTCCGGGTTTTAATTCCCACCGAACAATACAACAAGTAACACATACAACAGAGAATCACGATAAGTGAACCGGCCTGTGTACCGATCAAATCCGTACAATATCCCATCAATGGCGGGATTACCGCACCACCGAAAATACCTGTCACCATCAGACCGGAAATCTCGTTAGCTTTCTCGGGACGGGCTTGAATGGCCATGGAGAAGATCAGCGAGAATATGCTGGAACACGTGAAACCGATCAATGCGATCAACACCAAAATCGAGTATTGTCCAGACATGAAGAACAACACGATCATGGCAGCAATAGCTACCAGAATGTTCACCCGGAAATACTTGCTACCGGAAACCCGTGCTAACAGGAAAGTTCCCACGAAAGCCCCGATCGTGCGGAAGGCAAAATAAACACTCGATCCGACACCCGCTCCCGTAACATCAAACCCACAACGCTCGATCAACAACTTTGGAGCCACAGTGTTAATCCCGACATCAACGCCCACGACAAACACGATACCCAAGAAAAGCAACAGGATCGTCCTATCCTTCAATAACCCAAACGTCGCTCCCCACGAAGAGTTCGACTGTTCCGGTGATTTCTCACGAATGTGCACAAACATTAACCAACCCATAGAAATCAAGGTCAACAAGGCGAAAATCGGGAAAAGATATTGCCAATTTCCCAGTACTGTTGCCGCAAATGCCGCAATAAACGGACCACAAAAAGAAGAAACGGCCTTCAACACTTGCCCTGCAGTCAACGAACTTGCCAGTACGTTTCCCTTCACCACGTTCGTCAATAACGGGTTCAACGACACCTGCAAAATGGTATTACCGATTCCCAGCAAGGCAAAAGCGATCAGACACGTGTACAGATTATAATCAATAAAAGGAATAATCATTCCCACAATAGTCACCAACATACTCACCAATACCGTTTTCTTCCGACCGATACGGTTCATAAAAATAGCCGCCGGGACCGCCAGTAACAAAAACCATAGAAATACCATAGAAGGTAGGAATCCAGCAATAGTTTCACTTAACCCGAAATCGGCCTTCACATAACTGGTTGCAATCCCCACCACGTCACAGAATCCCATGATAAAAAAACCAAACAACACAGGCAGTAAAGCCTTAATACTTGTAGAACTTTCTTTCATAATATATAAATTTAACACAAACAAGAACATTAAAAGAGCGACTAATGTAAACAATTTCATTTAATTTTTCTAACAATTAATCACCTCATTTCAGCTCTGAAACGTTAAAATCCCCCCAATAATATACACGAAATGGCTACCATACAGGCTTTCCGGAATGACACTCACAATCCCGCCTGATTTGAGGGCGACATCGACGGAAGAACCATCCGCAGAGACCAGTTACAGACGTTCCCCATCCAAATTAAAGCCGATCAATGAAACGTGTTTGTAACCAACAATCCACACCTCTGACATCTTTATGTAGCCCGTTCTCCACCTTATCTGCCACCCAACAGCCACAAAACAATAAAAATACGTATCTTTGCGGCCCGAAAAAACAAACCGATAAACGAAACGAATATGAGATTTACACACAAACAAATATGGGTGATCACTTTTCCGATCCTAGTCAGTTTGTTGATGGAACACTTGATTAACATGACCGATACCGCATTTCTCGGCAGAGTGGGAGAAGTCGAATTAGGTGCATCAGCCTTAGCCGGTGTGTACTACATGGCAATCTATATGCTCGCTTTCGGCTTCAGCATTGGAGCTCAAATCCTCATCGGCCGACGCAATGGAGAAGGCAACTACAAAGATATCGGCCCCATTTTTATACAAGGTGTGCTTTTCCTCTTGGGGCTTGCCACACTCATGTTCACGGTTTCCCGCATGTACACGCCTTCGGTTCTCCGTTCGGTCATTGACTCGGAACAAGTCTACGTGGCCACGAACGACTACATGAAATGGCGGGTATTCGGTTTCTTCTTCTCGTTTGTCGCTGTCATGTTCCGGGCATTCTTCGTGGGAATCACCATGACACGCATACTCTCGATCAATTCGCTTGTCATGGTCGGCACCAATGTCGTGCTGAATTACCTGTTAATTTTCGGTAAATTCGGATTTCCGGCCTTAGGCATCAGCGGGGCTGCTATTGGCTCGTCAGTGGCAGAACTCGTTTCCATGATATTCTATATCCTATATACGTGGAAAAAAGTTGATTGGAAAAAATACGCACTTTTCAACCTGTCCAGTTTCAACCCGAAATTATTGTCGGGCATACTTAACATCTCCATTTGGACCATGATTCAGTCCTTTCTAGCCATGGCCACTTGGTTTCTGTTCTTTATTGCCGTGGAACACCTCGGTGAACGCCCGCTGGCAGTGTCCAACATTGTGCGCAGTGCCGCCATGTTCTTCTTCATGCCGGTTTCCGCCTTTGCTGCCACGACCAGCTCGCTTGTGAGTAATCTGATCGGTGCGCAGGCCACCTCCCAAGTATGGAGTACTTGTCTCAAAACAATCAAGATGTGCTACCTCTTTGTCATCCCGATCGGCATCATCATACTACTGGCTCCCGCCACATTTTTAAGAATATACACCGATGATCCCCAACTCATCCAAGCCACGATCCCTTCCCTTTTCGTGATGATGAGCGCGGTTCTTCTTTCCACCCCCGGCAGTATTCTTTTCAACGCCGTGTCGGGAACAGGAAACACACGTATGGCTCTATTTATGGAATTCGGCACGCTCACGTTCTACGTTCTCTATATCATCTACATCGTGTTCTATCTCCAAGCGGATGTCGCCATCTGTTGGACCACGGAACACGCCTATTGGAGCATCCTGCTCATTCTCGGTTTCATGTATATGAAAAGCGGAAAATGGGCAGGCAAGAAAATATAGCATCACAAACTGAACACCACGTAGAACTCCCGTAAATACACCTGTTGTTCTCCCTCTCCCGTGTTCGTGAAACGGACGAACTTCACGGGAGCATCCTCCCATTTGCCGTTCAAACGGCCGCGAGCGTCACGAGTCAACGTCACGGTCTGCCACGTCTCACCATCAGCAGAAACTTCCATGACACCCCAGGAAAGATCACCTTTCTCGTCAAAATTCAAACGGGTACCGGGAATCCGGTAGGCATCATCAAGTTCCAATTGCAGGTACCCCCCGGCCGGCCATTTCACGACTTCCAGCAAAGGGGTCAAATGAACCCGACTGGGATATACTTGTAAAGGCAGATGTTCCAGTTGAGGCACGTTCGTGGTCAACTTACAAGGTGAATAATCGGCTAACAAAGGTAAATCCGTCCCGTTCTGACGATTAAACCGTTCCGTGGCCTCCGTGAAAACATCCAGCACCAACGGTTGAAGTACTGTTGTCCCGGTCTTCACGCCTGGCTGGTAAGGGTTCTGGTTAAATTGTCTTTCCAGCTCGTAACTTCTCTTGCGCAAGGCTTTAACGTGATTATACTTCCGCAGGAAAAGTTCACGATCACCACGTTCCCCGGCTTTAATCATGGCCAAGGCCTCCTGCCCGACATCTCCCAATATCTTGAACTGATGCAACCACGGGGTAATTTCTTCAATCAACGCCTCGTTTTCCCGGTCAATCAACAACAAATCAGCAGCCTCCGCCACACGCTCGAACTCGTCCTGCAAAGCAAGAAAATCCCGCTCATCATAATGTCCTTCCCGATACCCCTTCATGAAACGCTCGGCCACGGGTTGAATTTCCACGGATTCTTCCCGACGGAAACGATGCACGTTCTCTCCCAGATCGGAATTATGACGGGCAAAAACGGTAAAGGCCTCCACGTTCTCCGGCATGATGGCCCGAATCGCCCGGTGCCATGACCGGAAACGATCGTACGATTGCATATTCCACGTGTAGTCTGCCACGCAGTATATTGCCAGTTTGGATGCCTCCGCCCATTCCATGGGATTAGCCACGAAACCGGAAATGCTCCCGGCAATATCTTTCCCGTTACCATACACCTCACCCAATAACAGGTGATCCCTCACGTAATCCGACACGGGGAAATTCCACCAGATATAAGAGGGGCGTTTGATTTGTTCCCGAATCCACTCCACACCTTCTTTAGTAATCTCGGAAATCACCCGATCTCCCGTCCACATCACCTCCACGGACGGGTTCAACTTCTCACCTATCGTGGCAAGATACCCGCTTTCCGGTCGTGCCCATCCTTTATTGTACTCGGTTGGGCACACGATCAAAGGCGTCACGTCGGGCTTTACCTGCACGAAATGGTCATCAATATAATTCAACAATTCCACCTGTCGGTCGGCTTTCGCCCCCTCACCGGAAATATCGTCAAAAAAGACAGCAAAAGAACGTACGCCCAAATCGTACATATGCTCGAACTTGGCCATCAATGAATCACGGTCGGAAGTCTCCCAGCGGATGTCTAACCCCGGATGAATCGCCCACACAAAATCCACCTCGTTCTCGTTTGCTACCTTCACCAGCTCGGCAAGACGAGCTGCCTCCTTGGCAGGATAAGGTTTCCGCCAGTTGGGCGAACTATGGAAAGGATCGTCTTTCGGCCCGTAAATATACGTGTTTAATTTATTCTCCCCGTAAAAACGCAGTTGCCTCAAACGGGCCTCGTGGCTCCAAGGCGTACCGTAAAATCCCTCGACCACGCCCCGGAAACGTACGTCCGGGTAATCCTGAATCCCAACAAACGGTAAATGCCCCTCACGGAACAACTGCATGAAAGTACGCACGGCATAATACGTTCCCCGCTCATCATTCCCAGCCAGCATGATGGCCTTATCGGTAATCGACAGGTAGTATCCTTCCGGATGATCGGGTATCAGCCGTTTTACCCCTCGCACGGTCCAGTCACCTTTCTCGCCCACGTACAAGGGAAATCCTTCCGTCCCGAGACGATCACCCAAAAATTGTTTCAACAAAGTTATTGCATGAGGATTAGCCTCCTGTTCTCCCACGAGCCGGAAAGCAACCGGAATCGTCATACTCTTCCCTGTAACATTGACCTGACGGGGAGAAGGTTGCACTTGAATATCCTGAGCCATAACTCTCACCTGTATCAACAACAAGCAAACGAAGAAAACCAACACCTTTTTCATGTGGAAATATTTTATAAGATTACAATAATTTAGTCATAATATAAGCAGGACCGAAAAGTTCGGATTCCTCCTTCTCTTGGGAGCGATACCCCATTTTCTCGTAAAAACCAATTGCCGTGAGGCTGGCCGACAAATGCAACAAATGGACATGACAACTCAAGGCAAAATCCTCGATACGTTGTAATAAACGTTCCCCAACCCGCCGTCCATGTACATCCGGGTCCACGTACAAGGCGCAGACCTCATCCCCTTCCAGCCCAACTGTCCCGACCACCTTCCCGTTTTCCTCCGCCACGAACATCGTCCGGGTAGCCGATATTTCACATAGATAATCAGGAGTGAACAAACGACACATATAGTTTATCACCGTAGGTTCATAATCCCGGCTATTCACAAATGTCAAGTTATTCCTAATCAGACGTGACACGGTTTCCGCATCCCGTTTATCAAATTCTCTTATTATAATGTCTATCACGTTCTGTTTATTATATTCATGATCTGCGTGCCCAGCCCGACACGATACCCTTGGGAAACAAAAACGACCTCCCCCTTCGCATTCAACAGAACGATCAAAGGCAGGCTCTCCGTGTTCGTCAAGCGTAATCCTTCTGCCAAACCTTTTAGCAAACGACCGTCCAAGTCCGTTCCCCACCGCATCACGGAAGGAAAAGCCCGGAAGTCCGCACGATTGAACTTAGCCTGATGATCCGCATCCTTAAACACGAAATACAAGGGAACACCCAAGTTCTCGAAATCATCTTTCATCCCGCTCATATCCCGCAACAAATGATTTGTCGGTTCCTTATTCGCCTCGATCAAGGCTATCGCCGTGTACCCCTTCTCCGGCAAACGGATTGCCTCCGGTTTTGTCTTGCCCTCCGGGACAATGGATAGCACCGTCGGGACCACTCCCAAAATCTCCATTTTCTCCACGCAAGGACGGATAAGCATATCTATATTTGTCAATTTACCAGCCTCCACTTGGAATGATACCAAATCTGCCAAAATAGCCCCATCATTCCGTCTATTTCCCGTTGAAAGAAGATAATCCCCCTCTTCCAGTATGACCGGCTTCGTGAAAATCATTTCATAGGAGGCACCAACACCCATATCCACCGCCGCATTACTTCCCAAGTCAATCGTCCGAACCCGACCATCTTCTAACTTCCCAATCGTGAAATTCAGAAAATATTTCGGGTCACTCACCGTCTTTTGAGTATAATGCAACATCAACTCACCTTTCGGAACCACCTTTTCTGTCATGAAATTAACCGTATGCCACGTCCGGTTCTGATAATACTCCGATTTACCCGAAATCGGGCTTAACCGAGCCGGAATTCCCATTGTACGACAGGCTGCCACAAAGAAAACATTCCGGGAAAGTATATCCGTCACCCCTGCCCGAATCACTCCCACCGGTGGAGTTACCACCTTCGCAGAGTACAAGGAATCAATAACCTTGATTTTTCCGATTTCTTGAATCAGACCGACAACCTCCGTTATTCCATGGCCCACCAAAAATTCCCGAATGGGTTCCCGATAAGCCGTAAGCAACTCGTTCTGCACTCTCGGATTCAGTATGTATTCCGTGAAATAGGGATTCGACACATCACGGCCATCCCCTTCCACGTGAGACAACAACACGTCTGCCGGAGTGTCTTGCAAATCTTTCTCTGCAATCACGCCCAACAAATTCATGGCTAATATCCGACGTTCTGGTGACACTTCACGCATAAAACGCAGCAACTCGGAATAATTTCCCCGTGACGCAACCATATATGTGGTAAAACGTGCCGTATCCACACCCAGCTCCATCGCTATATCCCCGGCTTGTGTCCTCGACATGAAAGTTGCCACGTAAACATTCCGTAACGAATCTTCCCGGGCAAAACGACGGTCATTCACGGCCCGTTCCTCATCAGTTGACAAAGCTGTAATATCATGTTGCCTTGGCGGTACCAAATCCCACTCCCCTGAAAACAAATCCCCGACAGTTTTATCCAACACAACGGTCAGTGTATCCTGTCGTTCCACGGACAATTCTCCACCACCCAACTTCTTTCCCTTACTTGCCCAAACGAAAATATCTCCTTGTCCCAACGTCAGAGAAGTCTCACCCTTCACATCGGAATACAATGTCACCACGGGGTAAAACTCCCCGTAATTAAATATCTTATATTCCACCTTCGCATTCTCAACAGGCTGCCCGTTCTCGTCAATAACTTGAACTACTGTCGGAACGGTCCGTGTATAATGGGAAGTCACGTTCACGCCTGAACCACTTTCATTCACGTAAACAATCTCTTCCTGACCATTGTATTTCCCGAACACCTCCGACTCCATGTACATCGCCCTTTGCACGGGCAACGTGAACCACGCGATATTCAACCGAGGTTCCGGTTCACAAGCCCCCAAGTACTTCCACTCGCCATCCACCCAGACCTCAATCCACGCGTGATTATCATCACAATGCGCCCAGCGGGGCGTGTATATCTGACGTGCCGGAATTCCCACGGCTCGCAAAGCTGCCAGCGTGAATATAGACTCTTCACCACAACGACCGTAAGCCGTGAGCATCGTGGCTAGCGGTGAACGGGTCCGGGCATTGGTCGGTTTATAGATCACGTGTTCATGACACCAGTGATTCACTTCCAGCGCCGCCTTTTCCATGGATTCACAGGCCGCAACCCGTTCCTTCAGTTCCTTGTAGAAAACGATTCGGGCCGTGTCCAAATTCTCTTTCCCACCCCTCACGGGAAGTACAAAATGACGGAATATATCTTCCGGAATATCTTTCCCCCAAGGCATCGCCTCTCTCGCCTGAAATGCCCAACGCACGTGCTTCAACAGAAAATCTCCCCCCGAAAAAGATAAATCAATCAACGGAGAATAGGCGTAGAGAAACATCAGAGCCTCTCGTTCCTCCACGCTCATCGGGGAATCGAACACGGCAAACAAATTACCCGGATTACCTTCCAACACCTCCTTTTTCTTTTGAAAATCCTGTTCCACCATCCTCCGGTAGTCCGGATCTGTCATAAAATGCTTTTCTTCACATGCACATAACAGCACGAAAGCAAGCAGTATCCACAAAACTTGTTTCATGATCATAATATTTTATGTCACAAATATAACAGATTTTTTCACTATTTTTGCCTCATGGACACGAAGGAAGAAATCATTAGGCAATTCGAGGCTCAAACCGCTCCACTCAGCCCGGAAACTCACGAGAAATTGGCCAACATCCTCGTCCGTTTCGAACTGGCCAAAGGAGACCTTTTTCTCCGGGAAGGTGAGATATGTAAATATTACAGCATGGTCGCCCAAGGAATGATTCGCCTATTCTATGATAAAAACGGGCGAGATCTCACGGAACACTTCTCATATGAAAAAGGGATATTCGTTTCGCTGGAAAGCTATTTCCGGCAAACCCCGAGCTACTTGATGATCGAGGCTCTCGAACCCACCGTTATCTATTCTTTCCCACACGATCAACTACAAGACCTTATGCGAACGAATCACGAGGTGGAACACATGTATTGCAAAATGCTGGAAAACTCCCTGATCGAATCACAGCAAAAAGCCGATGCCTGTCGTTTCGAGACAGCCCGAGAACGCTACCACCGACTGGCCACGGAACACCCGGAAGTAGTCAAACGGGCTCCCCTCATCCACATTGCCTCCCGACTCGGCATGACCCCCGAAACGTTAAGCCGGGTGAGAGCTGGTCTGCTTTAACAATTTCTCCACCCGGGTAAAAGACTTACCCACCCATTTCCGACTATTCCAGCGACGCACGAAAATAATCGCCCGGATATTCTCGTCCAGCGTGAAAGCCACCCACATCCCGGCAAGTCCCCAACCGAAAGAGATCCCGAACACGTAGCTTAACGCTGTTGCCACTCCCCACATGACGATCAATCCGGTGATAAAGGGATAAGTCACATCCCCCACGGCATTCAGCACGTTTACCGACAGGATATTCACCGCACGTCCCACCTCCAGCAAGACATCAATACAAAGAATCATCACTCCCATGTACACGATCTCCGGGTTGGAAGTCAACATTCCGAAAATAAACTTACTGCAAACCGCAGTGACAACCGCCACGCAAATGGAAACCACAATCGAAAGCCGCAGGCAATATTTCTGTAATATAAAAGCCGCATCAGTACGTTCGCCCCCGACCAGATGCCCGATCAGGATCGCAGCCCCTTGCCCAAGGGCCACGGAAAACACGTATGAAAACAGGATAATATTCATCGCATAAGTACGTGCTGTCAGTGCCGCCGTTCCCAACATGACCGTAAAATAAGTAATGACCACTTGCGACAAACTATATGACACCTGTTCCCCTGCCGCCGGAAGACCGATATGCAACAAGTTTTTCAACTTATCCCACGGGAATGGTCTCAGACACGAAAACGAGAAGCGAGGTACCACCTTACCAAACGTGATATACAATAATAACGCTAACGCCACCAATCGGCAAGAAGAAGTCGAAATTGCCGCCCCCACAACTCCCATTTGCGGCAACCCGAATTTACCGAAAATCAAGGCATAGTTCCCCATAATATTCAACACGTTCATCAATAACGTCACCCGCATGGGATAGTATGCCTTGTTGTGACTTCGCAACACAGCCGACATAGTTAGGGCGATAGCTTGCAAAAAGGCAAAACCTCCCACAATTTGCATATAAGCTAACCCCTCACTAATCAATTCCGAGGCTAAATCCATCATCTTCAACAAAGCTTCAGCCCGAAAATACAAGAAAGCACTCGTGGTCACCCCGATCAGAGTATTAAAAACCAATGATACCCCTACCACCTGCCGCACGTTTGCCTGTTGCGATGCCCCCAAATACTGGGAACAAAGCACGGAAGTCCCGACTGTCGATACCCCGAACACGAGAAATACCAGACTCAATAATTGATTCACCACCCCGACGGCCGCCACCGTATCATCCGAATAATGACTCAGCATAAACGTATCCATTGCACCCAATAACATGATTAGTAAGGTCTCCACAAATATCGGTCCCGTCAATTGAAATAACTGTTTACGTAACGTTTTAGTCGGTTTCATACATTCCTTCTTAAAAAATCGTGCAAAAATAACACAGATGACTATTGCAAGGCTTGATCTATATCAAAAAATAAAAAAGGTGTGCCGAAACACACCTTTTACCTAATACCTAAATTGGAAAATACTATTTATCTATATCCAATACAACCTCATACGTCATATTAGGTTTGAAATCTGGATTATAAATGATCAAGAAGTTTTCATCCACGACCGCTCTCCAATCTTGCCCTTCTGCTAGACGAGGATTATTCAAGCGTTCCGGGAAGAAGTAACTGAAAGGCAAATCAAGCACATGTTCCTGTTTAAATTTATCTCCTTTCATACGTTCTAGGCTAAAATTCTCCTTGGTCTTGATTGTAATAATGCACTTTTTACCCTTCACCTTTGAAGTTACGGTAAAATCGGTCTCTTCCGGTATCTCCTGCAAACGAACGTTCCACAATGGATCACCATAGTAAGCCAACACATCCCGATCATGCCAAAAACCGATCTGATCCTGCGTCGGTTGTCCCTTTATCGCTTCTGCCACCTTTTGCCCTGCAAGTTGGAATTCATTTCCTTCAAACGTAGGATAGTTCTCCTTAATCAAAGAAGGATACCATTGATATTGCTGGTACAAGAAATCCTGTTGATTCATGTAAACAGCCTCTGCCAAAGAATAACGTCCCGGATTAGTTAACCAGTATTTCAAGCCGCCCCAACCGTTACGTCCATGCCATGTAGTCACAACATAACCAATCATCGTGGTTGCATTGCTACCATTCATCCAAGCAATTGCCATACTCTCTTTCGTGTTGTTAACATTACCGATCAAGCAGTTACCAACGGCAAAATACACTTTACGCTTCCCGCTTTCCGGAACATCCCAAGTCGCTCTTGTTTTATGATCATTAAAATACAATTTTCCGTCTTTCGCCCGAATATCTCCAGAGGAATAACGTACTTGTAAATCTTTCTCCGTGGCATGCCATGCTGTTACCACTAAGTCCGGGTCACATGCCGCATACATATCCGATAATTTTTTTAACCGTCCATCTACCGATACTTTATCGGTTTTCACAGCCTCGCCTTTACCTGTCTTCTCCCCCCACAATCCTAACGTCTGGTCATCCACCCAAGCAAGACGATCAAACCATTTCGCACTTTTCAACTCTGTAATAGTAGCCACAGCATTCTTGATTACCAAAGGCTCCGTACTATTATTTACCATCTTCATCGCTCCGGCTGCATCATACCCCGTAATAATACCCCAAAGGAAATCGGCAAAAATATCTTCATCCACCTCCCGGCTTACATGATGCATATCTATCACGTAATCCCGGTTCAGGTTCTCCGGTTTTTCCACAATAGCCACGTAACGCGGTTTTACTCGTTGCAGGTCTCCTAAATTCTCACGAGGAGCTTTCTCGTAAAAAAAGACCTCTGCACCATGCTTTTCCTTCAAGGCATTAACAACTTGCATCCACGCTGCATCTTGTTGCACAGCCTTAGAAGCCAATACTACATACTCGTTTCCGACACGTCCTGTTTTCTTCTTTTGAGCAAACGAGGACATCACCGAAACCATTAAACACAATAAAATTGATAATCGGTAAACTTGTTTCATTTCGCAAAAAATAATATATAAAAACACAAACTAAATTAGATTTCAAATATAAGCATCAATAATATTTAATACTCCATGTAACAGGTTAAATTTAAGTTAAAAACTCCCCCATCAGCTTCGCTACCATTTTCTCAATAAACAAAAAAGAGCATCCTTATTAAAAACAGTGAATATTTCAACTCTCACTCTGTTTATCGAGAAGATTTGGTGAGCAAGCGAGAACAGACCGAGAACTTTACTCAAGGACTGTCCCGCAAAAGCTGGGAGGAGTTTTTATATGAAGTTTTCAGATGACCCCAGTTAATTAAAACCGTTTATTCCTGAAAGATTCATTTTATTTCATAAACTCTTCGCATTATCAACACACAAATTACTTTAAATATTTAGCTAACAAATCATCTAGTTCCTGTCCTTTCAATTTCTCACCTATAATTTTATTATTTCCATCTAAAACAAAAATATGAGGAATTCCAGTGACACGATATGCTCTTACGGCCTTCCCATCCGCTCCTTGTAAATCACACGCCTGAATCCACTCCAATCCATCCTCTTTTACAGCCTTTCTCCAAGCTTTCTCATCAGTATCCATGGAAACACTTATCATAAGCAAATCCTTATCTTTATACTTTTTATAAATCTCAACTAAATGTGGATTTTCTTTCCTGCAAGGTCCACACCAAGAAGCCCAAAAATCGATAATTTTAATTGTTGCAGATTTCCCGTACAAATGAACAGAATCACCGTCTAAAGTCGGAAGTTTAAAATTGGGAGCATAGGCTCCAACTTTAACCTCACTTAATTTTTTATACCGCTTATCTATCACTTGTCCTTCGGGTGTATGTTTCATTTCTTCGCTCAACATGTCAAATTTCAATTTCAGCCGTTCGTAATTTAAATAAGAATGTTGATAAAAAACTAAATATAATCCCAAAATATTATCTCTATTTTTCTGTATATATTCATTTTCCTCTTTGTCATATATTTCATCCATTACCTGCAACGAAGCCATCTCATGCATTTTCCCAAAAATATTATCCTCCTCATTCGCCCGATAAAAACGAGCTAAAACAGAATCCCGTTCACGATATATTTTTTCCTCTTTCCGATCCAAAGCATCCTTCCGATTTTGTAATACTCCTCCCCGGGCCGAAAAGTTTCTGACATCACCCAAATCATTCCCCTTTATTTTCAAATCAAAAATCGTATCCTTAAGCATTAAAGGTATCCGCCCTTTCCTGTCTTGTACTGTCAGGAAACCAATTTTAGGATTATCCAAAATACCTTTTATTTGAAATTTACCTTTTTGGGATTCCACTTGCTGAATCGTGTCAAACTTCCCTTGTTCATTAACGACACTCAGATACAATTTTGCATCATTCCCTGCAATTTCACCCCGAATAACATACTCTTTAACACTTGTACATCCTCCTAAAATCAAACCGGATAGTACAATGAATTTCATTAATTTTCTCATAATTATAATATTTAATTAATCTCTGTCGCGATACACGATATCTACAATTTTCCCCAACTCCGTATACTCCTTTTTCTTTTCTCTTCCTTTTCAATGGTATTCTGCATGAACTCCATAAGG
>ENA-UEPJ01002280-UEPJ01002280.1-human-gut-metagenome-genome-assembly--contig:-NODE-2280-length-20216-cov-9.591787_pt1 | contig 20216 bp, 16 predicted proteins | sample MGYA00242890_ERZ507896 | MGnify/ENA primary metagenome ERZ507896 (study PRJEB26167, sample SAMN06115508) | human gut metagenome | host: Homo sapiens | place: China:Qinghai | collected 2015-08-20... | reverse complement strand
CTCCGGCAGTAGCCGCACCAGGGCGCCCAGAAATCCACCAAAACGGGCTTTTCCTCCCGGATCGCCTGCTCAAACTGTTCCTGATTCATATTCATAGCTGCCATATCTGCCAGCTCCTTTCCTTTGTTTGGGTATAGTATACCGCATGACAGGCGGTTCTACTGTGACGGCGTCACATAATTTGAAAAAATCGGCGCGGCACCCGTCGGGGCCGCAATCCCCACACCGGCGAGACCATCGAGATCGCCGCGGCGAAGGTGCCTGCCTTCAAGTCCGGCAAGGCCCTGAAGGATGCCATCCAGTAATTTCATAGCGAATAGCAGCACCACTCGGACGGTTTTTCGTCTGAGTGGCGCTGTTTTTTTCAGCAGATTTGGATCGGCGCTCCGGGGCACGGTTACTGAAAACAATTCCAGAGACAACATCCATTAAGTCGCATCATAGAAGCAACATTCATCCGAGACGAGCGGGCAACAGCTTTTCATCCCGCGCTTCATTTGTGTATAATCCGCCTTTCTGCGAAAGGCACCGACGTGGTTATGAAACCTGCGGCCTTTCGTACATTTGCAAAATTTGTTACAATATCCACGGAGCGTTCGCTACAGAACCCGTGGAGGTGAGTGGTGGGGCTGTATAGCGGCAACCCCGCATTTCTATATGGCGTCGGTCATCCGTTAAGGCATCAACGAATGGCGCAAACAAGTAGCCCGTAAACTTATCTCTTTCAAATCGACTCGATTTTGCCGGATGACCAGTCACTGCCGAATCTTTCCAATCTATCTTGGGAGGTATATGTGGCATTTAAGATTTTCCGCAAAAACTGCTGTGGACTGGATGTTCACAAGACTTGGATTTACGCCTGTATGGGAATTACTGACACAAATGGACGTACAGAGTATAAGCAGGCTCGCTTTTCCTCCTTTACAAAAGGCTTGCAGGAACTGGCTGACTGGCTTGCCAAATACGACTGTAACGATGTTTGTATGGAATCCACCGGTAAGTTTTGGATACCGGTGTTTAATATCCTTGAGAAAACCTGCTGGGTAACTTTGGCCTATCCAAAATACACGAAACCCCAAAAGGGCAACAAAACCGACCATAAGGATGCCAAGTGGATTTGTGACCTGTATATGTGCGATATGGTCAACCCAAGTTTTATCCCTCCGCCGGACATTCGCCAGTTGCGCGACCTGATGCGCTACCGTTCCAAGCTCACTAATATAATGACCAGTGAAAAGAACCGGGCATTAAATTGTCTCACCGTTTCCAATTTGAAGCTGGATGATGTGTTTTCTGACGTGTTTGGGAAATCCTCACGTTCCGTTATCCGCTACATTTTAGAGCATCCCGGTGAGACCTTTCAGGTTGCCCCGTTCATCGACAGACGTTGCAAGCACCCTGTTGAGGAAATTCAGGCCGTTATTGATGGCACTATCTCCCACCAACAAGCCGTAAAGCTCAGAGAATGTTTGCAGCACCTGGATGAGCTGGAAGTCCACAAAACCAATGTAGAAAAGGAAATTCTTTGTCTGGTTCAGCAGTACCCCTATCAGTTGGAACTGCTTCAGACTGTCCCCGGCTTTTCCGGAAACATTATGACCGCCATCGCACTGATCTCGGAAATCGGTGCCGATATGTCGGTGTTTCCTTCCGCAAAGCATCTGGTTTCATGGGCGGGCTGCTGCCCTCGCAACGACCAAAGCTCCAAAAAGGTCAAGTCCACTCGCATTTCCCGTGCCGGTGTGTACTTGAAGCCCCTGTTGGTACAGGTCGCTATCCAACCATTTACCGCCAATGCGGATAAGCTTTCCGCCGCAGGTGCACTGGAAATACGGTGTCAGATATGTGATGGGAGATTTCTCTCCATGTGGGCGGCGCTTTTCATTTTTCTCGGCTGTCCTCTGCCGCCCTGCCCGAAAAACCTCCATGTCCACAATGGCCGGATAGTCATCCTGGCCAGTGTAGCGTGGATTTTCTAAGAGACGCTTCACTTTATGCTTATTCCAAAGAGGAACTTCCTGACTGTATGGGATATTTCCTTGATTCAATGCATCGGAAATGCCCTGGTAGGAAGCCCCGGCATTATAGAGGGTAAAGATTCGCTTCACCGTCTGTTGTTCTTCCAGTACGATTTCCAATATACCGTTTCGAATCCTGTACCCATATAAAATTTTTCGGTTGATCATCTTGCCGCCACCTCCAATTGTTCTGCCAGTTCTAAACCACCACAAAGCCGGAAGCGGATGCGTGTCTGGGATTCCGCGATGACCTTCTCCACCAAGCTGTCGAACAAGTCCTCATCAAAGGTATTCATCTGTTCCGGCCCATTCTTTATGACAGCTGTCATCTTGCGAATGGCATCCATGGTTTCATCCAAAGCCTCGTTTTCCGACAACCAGCGGCGTTCTCCACGGAGTTGAGTCAGTTTGGCGCTGATGGCATTCATGCGGACGGCGCAGGCATCGGCATCCAGCAAGCCGTTAGCCCGCAGGGTGCTGATTTTATGGCTTTCTTCCGTTGCTTCCGCAATCGCCTTGTTAATCATCAGCATTTTGGGATTATTTTACCTGTCCCGCGCTGTTCTTTCCGACGAACACGCAGTTGTGATGCTCGGCGTCCTCATACACCAGGCCGCTGTTCAAAAACTGGCGGATCACCTGTGGGGCGATGCCGCGCTTGCGCAGGCAGGCAAACACCCTGCGGTCATCCGTATTCCGGGGCGGCAGGGTAAGGGGCTTTTGCGCCTCATCCCGCTTGACAAAAGGCACCGCTTTGATAGGGGAGTCTCTGGCCCTGCCGTGAAAGGCCAGTAGGTACTCCACAGCCTCCGAAAAGCTCTTGCCGTAGAATTGCTGCAAAAAGGTAATGGCGTTCCCGCCGGTATTCTGCGAGTACCGAAACCACTTGCGGCGGTCCTTGATCCGCAGGCTGTCCATTTCCGCTGTGGTGTGGTATCTGCCGATCCGCCGCACCTGATAGCCCAAATGGGTCAGCAGCTCCGGCAGATCCGTTTCCTCGGCGATCTGCATTTCTGCGTCTGTAAAGCGTCTTTTGATCTCGCTTGCCATAGTGATGACCTCCTTTCTGGCGAAACGCAAAAAGCCACCCAGGGCATCCGAGAGATTCGGATGCCCTGGGTGGCTTTTCCCTAAATCGTGTTCTTTTGTTTGGGCTTTAACGTTGGCCTACACGGCGTTATCTTCGTGGGGGGTGTCCGTGTCCGCTGGAGCGGTCACGTCGGCCACACGGGGCGCGACAGGGGCCTCAGTGGGGGTGTTCTGCTCCGTGGCGTTCTCAGCGTCCGCTTCGTCCAGTGCCTGCGTGATCAGGTTCAGCACGAAGTCTCGCTGGGTGAGCTTTTTGCCGGTTCGGAGCGTCTCGCGCTCCAGATGACGCTTGATGCGCTGGAAGAGTTCTTCGGGGATTTGGAATGCCATGGTTCTGCCTTTTTCAGTCATTTGAATGCCGCCTTTCTGATTTTCCATCATGTTGTAATAGTCTTGGATGAGGTTGGCGATGTACTCGCTGGTGGTCTGGCCCAGCCGTTCCCGTTCTTCGCTGACCCGCTCATGCAGATCAATGGGGATCTGAGCGCACAAGTTTTTGGTGGTTGCCATTCTCGGACACCTCTTTCATATTTTTGTAACGCAAGCATACCCGAAAGGTTATGAGAAAGCTATTACCAACACCACCAAGGAATGATAGACAAACGAGGCGAAAGCAACATAAGCACCAATGTAACGAAAAAGGCCGCCGTTCTCTCCTACATGGGGAGCCGAACGGTGGCCTGCCTTTTATGCTTTATTCTTTTTTAGCCTCGGTGTTCAAGTCACACCAGTCCGCAAGAGTGCTCTGCTGCATCTCTGAAATGTCGCCTCTCGCGTGGAAAAACTGATTTTCCGAAAAAAACGTTTTTCCTAACTTTTCCGCCAGAGAAAAGCCAGTAAAGATACAAAAACACCGCACTTTCGTGCGGCGTTTTCTGTGTTGCATCTTTCATCAATACATCTTGGGCCGAGATGGGAGACTCGAACTCCCGACATCTTGCTCCCAAACTTTTGAATAAAAATTTTTCTATTTTTTCCGACGCTTTATAGCCGCTTTTGCTTTATTATGGATGCTCTTCGCAACTCTTGACTCCACTGTTTCCGCACACTCCACGGCTGTCTGTAGTCAAACATGTGGTCAAAAACCGCTTTCTGAACACCCTCGTGACAGGGGACAGAAAGCGGTTTTTCATAGTCTGCCGGAGTGCCGCGGGCAGGTAATCCGGCCCCCCGGTTTGCCGCATTGTACCTCTGATGAGGTGGTTAAGCAAGCCCTTTATGCAGGGATAGGCGGCGCAGAATTTGCGTCGCTATAGACAAAGAATACCTTCACGCATTTGCCTTCTGGAGATAAAACTCACTCTCCGCAACTCGTGTCACAAAATCATATTCCAGCCGTGTTGCCTTTGAGGGGGAAATATTGTAACGCTTAAACACAGAGCGAAAATATGCAAAGAACTCCCTGTCTTCTGCTGTCATCGGGGCAACCCATCCGTTCTCGGCACCATGGGCTTCGATTTTCTCTAACTCTGCCAGACGTCCATTATCCATGTCAGTTGCTCCTTTCGGTGAACTTTCGCATACCCCCAGCGGGAATCGTTTTGGACTGCCTAAATTGTAACTCCAAGGACAAGATTGTGCAAGAGATTCCTGAGAAGGTAGCAGCGCAAGGCGTGAGATGTCATAGACAAGGAACACCAGTAACAGCCATTGCATTCCCTTAATTCGGGTGGCGCTTTAAGGGAAAGCGTACCAAAGTATGGGAAAGCATCTGCTCCTTGCGAGGAAAACGCTGTTGACTTTCATCGTAATTTTATCATGAATATTTTTCGATTGGCACTCAAAGCGAGGACTACCCGCGGGTCGGGTCAGGCATAATCTTCCTTGCCTGACGAGTAGCACGCGTTCTCCGCTCTGTTTCGAGCGCATCAAAAAGGCCCTGCCAAAGATTCGGATTCGGCTCATGCTCTGCGTAGTCTTCGAGGTGCCGCCGAATATCATCGGCAGCCAACGCAAGAAACTTATCGTCCAGAAACCGAATGTGGCGCTTAATATAATCGGAAACTACTGCGGGCATATATGTGTTTCTGCCCATCGCATACCGCATTGCTGACAGCAGGATCAACCGAAAGTCAGCGTCGCGGATAGGGGCGAGCAGGTCCTGAGGGAACAGCAGGAACTCCTTACCATTATTCATGCATACGCGCAGCGGCAAATGGCCTTCCATTACCAGATTCAATGGGCTGGCGGTCTGCTCTTTCAGCTCATCAATGGTAATCGATTCGTAGTCCTGAAACGGGTTTGCTTCGTAATTCATCATTTGACCTCCAATCAGTTTGTCCTCGTTATGAGGTGTTGGCATTGTAGCTCTGACCGCACGGAGACTCAACCGTTTCTTTCGTGACTTAAAAAGAAATTTAATAAAGTCTGAATTCGTGCGGATTTATCATTTTCTTGCTTTTCCTACCTAAATGTGCTATCATTATAAACAACGCTGTCGAGTGTTGGAATAGGACTTGGCAGTATGGCTGCAATAGACCGAATGCTCTGCCAAGCGGCAGAGCATTTTTGTATATCGGCATGGAGGAAATATTTATGTCTGTGAGTTATAAAAAACTCTGGAAACTGCTCATCGATAAGGACATGAAGAAAAAAGACCTGTGTGAAAAGGCGGGCATCAGCCCAGCATCCGTCACCAAAATGGGGCGGAATGGTCATGTCACCACGGAGATACTCGTGAAGATTTGTGCGGCACTGGATTGCCGGATCGAGGATATCGTGGAGATTGTGCCGGATCCTGATAAGAGTTGCTAAATAGTAGGATATTCTTGGTAACAAAGGGATGCATATGGGAAACATCATTCAGTCAATTCCGGAAGCAAGGCTTCTATTAGCCTCTTTACGCTCCGTTGGATATACAGAGGAAACGGCAATTGCAGATATTGTTGATAACTGTATTTCTGCTAAAGCCAAGCATATTGATATTATCTTTGAGACTGATAAAATGCGAATTCTAATTCTTGATGATGGTATTGGTATGACAGCGCAAGCCCTAATAGAGAATATGAGAATTGGGTCTTCTGATCCGTCGAAACAACGTGATGATACTGATCTTGGACGATTTGGGATGGGCATGAAAACTGCCGCTTTTTCTTTAGGGAAAAGGCTTACTGTTATAACCAGACTTGGGGGAACTACCAGTAACGCTGCATGGGATTTAGACAAAATACCGGATATTGGGTGGAATCTTATTATCGAGGAAAGTGACTCAATAGCCGAGATTTCATCCAGACTTGGAGCACAAGGCACAGTTGTTTGTATTGAGAATTTGGATCGAGTAATCGGCTCTTTAGATGAAGCAAAGGCCAAAAAGAAGTTTTACAAAACAGCGGAAAAAGTTGAAAAGCATCTTGCCATTATTTTTCATCGGTTCATTGAGGAAGATGGCCTTGTTATTCGCATCAATGGGACTGAGATTCAACCATGGAACCCATTCATAATCAATAATAATGCCACTCAAGAGCTTGCAGATGAAACTGTATGGTCAGACGATGGTGTATCTGAAGTTGTAATTCAGCCATATGTTCTGCCGCATAGAACCAAGTTTGCCTCGGATGATGACTATCAAGCTGCGGGTGGTGCAAAAGGGTGGAACTATCATCAGGGTGTGTATGTCTATAGAAACCGTAGACTTATAATTTGTGGTACATGGTTTGATTATATCAAGAAAGAGCCAGCATACAATCTTGCAAGGATTAAAGTTGATATATCTTCTGTTAGTGATGAAGAGTGGAAAATTGACATTAAAAAATCAACAGCCTCTTTACCGGGGTATGTTCGAGATACTGTGGAACGGGCTATTGATATTTGCACGGAGGCGTCAGCCCGTGTCTACAACTCCCGTGGGACATACTCAAAATCTAATATAAGTGCACCGAACCTAAGCTATGTTTGGGAACAACGAAAAAAGAATGGACGCTATTCCTTCCATATTAACCGTAAACATGCCTTGCTCACCGAGGTCAAAAAGCATCTTGACACAGATGGAGCAGCTACGTTGTCAGCATATTTAGCTCTGGTAGAAAATTTCGCACCGTTTATGCTGTCTGGTGTAACAGACTCGCTGCAAAAATCTACTGGAACTGCAGTAGATAAAACCTCACTTGAATATCAAGTGGAGATATCCGAATTAAAAGAATACATTACCTTGTTTCTGTCTCAAGGATTTACAAAAGAAGAAACAAGGTCCACCTTACTGGATATGGTGAATTACCGTCATCTCCGTAATGAGATTATTGAGTTGCTGGAGGAAGCTGAATGATAAACGTGCCTAAGGGCTTAGCCCCGCATGAAGTTGATCTTTACATAAGTGCTTTCAAGTTTTGCGAAAAGTTAATTCAGGAACAGAATACTGATATTGGCGCTGCAGTAACAGAAACAACGGAGAAATACAGCTTTATTATTTCGGATAAAGAGTTATTTGCACAGTTTCTTTTTAGAGAAATCACTGCATATACCGAGCCATCAATAGGTGTCGTGTCTCCGGAACTTGATGATAAAACTTGGTGGAGTAAACTTAAAAAATCGGAAAAATTCATACCTGAGTATTGGCAGCGATATTATGACTACTTAAATAGAAAACCTTCTTGGAGTTTAACTGCAGTGCAGGATATTGATTCGTCCACTGACGAGATAATGAACGCACTTGCAAACCCACGAAGTGGTAGAGCATGTGATCGCATGGGCATGGTCTTTGGTTATGTACAATCTGGTAAGACCGCACATTACATTGGGCTGATCAATAAAGCGGTTGATGCGGGGTATAGAATTGTAGTAGTGTTGACTGGCATTCATAATAGCCTACGCAGCCAGACGCAATCACGTATTGATGAAGAAGTTTTGGGCTATGAGACAAGCTTGGAAAACTTGGCCGATATGATTAGGGAACCGAATGTTATTGGTGTTGGGATAGGTGCGCACAACCGCGTGAAAACGATAGTGCAGTCCATTACAACCCGTGATGAAAAAGGCGATGTAAATAAAACTACAGAAGGCGTCTCCATGGTTCCGCCGTTTATTATTGTTACAAAGAAAAATGCAACGGTTTTGCGTCGTATCCTGCGCTTTTTCCGAAAAAACCAATGTGCCGAAGTAATTGACGGCAAAAAAATTATAACAGCTAAATATCCGGCGCTCATAATTGATGATGAAGCAGACCAGGCCTCCATTAATACAAACGATAGTTATGATGAGAAGGGTAATCTTCTTGATGATTATAATCCTACAACAATAAATGGACTGATTCGAGAAATTCTTAAAACATTTGAGTGCAGATCTTATGTTGGATATACAGCTACTCCGTTCGCCAACATTTTTATACCACCGCATATTAACTCTGAGCGATATGGAACAGATCTCTTCCCTCGCGACTTTGTTTTCAGAACACCGCGGGCGGATCAGTATATCGGTGCCCGAGAGTTTTTTGGATTAAGCGGCGATGAAAATACGCCGGTAATGCCTTTGTGCAGAGATATTATCGCGGGAGCTTCTTACCTTGGTAAGGGTACTAAAGCAGGAGATCCTGTTGGCAACATACCAGAAGAGCTAAAAAAAGCAGTGAAATGTTTCTTGATATCCACCGCGCTTCGTAATTGCAGAGGACAAATTAATAAACCCAATACGATGTTGATTCACATTGTGCGTTTCGTTTCTCAGCAAAATGCAGTAAAAAAGAAAGTTGCTGCATACTACCAAGATGAACTTGCCAACTTCATCCGATATGGCGACTCAGGTATCTATGATGAACTGAAGACGATTTGGGAAAATGATTACCTTGAGACAACAGCTGCATTACGTTCTCAATTCAGTAAATATATGTCTGATTGTGCAGATATTGAATGGGATGATATTTGGGATGAAATTAGGAGAATCGTAGCAAAGAAAGAAATTAAAATATACAGTGTCAACGGAAAAAGCGAGGATGCTCTGCTATACAAAAACAACGAAGGAAAGCCATTTAATGTTATTGTCATTGGCGGGGACAAACTGTCCCGAGGCCTGACGCTTGAGGGATTAACTATCAGTTACTTCACGAGAAGCTCTAATACTTATGATACTCTTATGCAAATGGGGCGCTGGTTTGGCTTCCGTCCTGGCTATTTGGATGCGTGTCGCCTATATACAACGCCAGGGCTAAGAGGACTTTTTTCTCACATTTCTATGGCAACCGAGGACTTGGCTGGACAGTTTGATTTTATGAATGATGTAGATCAGACTCCAGCAGATTTTGGCCTGCGTGTCGCAAGTCATCCCTCTTTAGAGATTACAAGTAAAAACAAACTAAAGACGGGTCTTGAGGTAAAAAGAGACTTCAGCTGCAAGCTTAGCCAGACACGCGTTTTCGATATTGACGGTTGCCAATATGACCGCAATTTTGCAACAGTTGAGAATCTGCTGTATTCCATAGCGGGATGCAGAGTTTCAAGTGAACAGTATGAAGCTCGTCTTAAGAGAACGCACCCAGGTGATCATTATTTTTGGATGGATGTATCGGCTTATGATGTTGCTAATTTCTTCGAAGGCTATGAAACATCGAAAACGGCTACTCGCGCCAATAGTAAGTATATGGCAGACTATGTGCGTGCGATGAATGTAGATGGTCTTGGCGGAGTAAAAAATTGGACCGTCTGCCTTATAAATGTCAGCGGAAACGGAGAGCCATTTTCTATTGCGGGACTTGATGTTGGTGCGGGTATTCTCAGAAAAGAAGGCGCTGGTGTATCTTCTTTTGAGACAACCTGTTCAATACACACCATGACATCCGCTGGGCACGAGTATTTTGATTACAGTCAGGCACAGCTCGACAAGGAACATGAGCTCCGAGAAATGTACTCGGCTGATCCATCCATTAATCGGGTCAACGAAAAAATTCGAAAGGAAACGCGGTCTTTTGATCAAGGATTGTTAATCCTCTATCCAATTGCAGATGCAGGAAAACTAACTGCTCAGAAAGAAGATCACAATACCCCATTTGGCTTCGCAGCTGTGTTTCCTGATAGAAAAGGAAAAGGTAATCTAAAGTCTTATCGGATGAACGATATAGCACTGGAGAAAGATAACGATGAGTTTTACGGCTGACATCTATAAAGAAATATGTACGGATATTGCAAAAAACTCTCGGCCTAATTCTATTTACGCCATGAGAATGTTGAAACTCTCCAACGGAATTAATATTGCATTCTCTATTAATACACTTACATACATGCGGGGAGCGTTTTTCTCAGTTGACGCTAAAGCAACGGCAAATCAATTCCCTCACTGGAAAGGCGTTGACATCGTCATCGCTAAACTTCCTGCCTATGGTACTGATCAGGAGTATGTAAATGTAATGCAGTTACCAGGAAGTGCAACTGATATTTTCGAAATTGTCATTGAGAACTTGCGAAGCGAACTGGAGAAATGCTCCGTTGCAGAAGACTCCTTTGCAGTTATTGCTGCGGTTTTGACCAAATGGAGAGAATTCTTCAAGACAGATAAAGATCTTATTATGTCTGAAGAACGCCAGCAAGGGCTGTATGGAGAACTGCTGTTTTTAGAAGAATGCCTTGAAGTATTTGGACCAATGGCTGTTTCTCAATGGGCTGGCAGTAATGACGAAACTCATGATTTCTACTTCTCGTCTAATGCGGTTGAGGTGAAAACAACTTCTTCTCAGGCTCCGTACTATGCACATATCAGCAGTGAATATCAGCTTGACAACAATGATATTCCCGGAAAGCTATTCCTGCGTTTTTATGCGTTTCGAAAAAGTCAAAGTGCAGGGGATAAGCTGCCAGACATTATAGAGCGGATCCGTCGGGCAATTTCACATATTCCACAGACAGCACAGATCTTCACAGAAAAAATTCAAAAGTATGGGTACTATGATGCGGCTGCAGATTATTATGGTGCCGGTTATTTTGTCCGTGATCAATACTATTTTACTGTTAAAGATGGATTTGCACGAATCACAAAAGCTGCGGTGCCCACAGGTGTAACAGATCTAACTTATACGATTAGTGTTGCTCAGTGCATGCCATTTGCGGTCAACAAAAATAGCGTGTTTGCAAAGTTGAAGGGAGGGGTTAACAATGTTGAATGATAAAATATTGGAGTTTTACAGCGAACTGCGCGAGGAAGTGCAAGATTATGTGAAAACCAACGGCCCCGTCTCTGTTAACACAGCGTTTAAGACACTTTTCTTGTCATATCTGACTGAAACCGGAGAAACACTTGTTTCAGACTGCACTCTCGTTGATTTCAAAAAAGATTCTGAGAATATACGTTTGGACGGCTATGCCTTCAGTGAGTATTTTCGTTCATTGACGCTACTCGTCAGCAAGTATCAGGCTAAAGCCATACCAGATAAAATCAAAAAAACAGAGCTTGATAAACTGATGCGAAAAGCAGTAAAATTCTATAAGACCTGCCAAACGAATTATTTCGAGGAATTAGAAGAGTCCAGTGATGGGTATCAAGCCTATGAGTTTATTAAGGCACATAGAGCGGATATTGAGACAGTGAACATTATTTTTCTGACGAATGACGAAGTGGTGCAATTCGTTCCAGAGGATATTTCTTACGGAAAGATTTCCATTAAGTTTGATGTCTGGGATATTGAACGCCTTTATCAGAGTATATTCAGCGGAACAGCAGTAGAACGTCAGCTTGTTATAAAGCTAAAGAAGAAGTATGCTGCTCCGTTGCATCTAATTAAAGTAAATGGGAGCAATGATATCTATGACTGCTATATTGGTGTCATTTCCGGGGAACTACTGGCTCGCATTTACAAGGATGAAGGGCAAGAACTAATTCAAAAGAATGTTCGTTCGTTTCTGCAAGCAACCGGCAAGGTCAATAAGGGTATTAAAATGTCCTTGGCAAGTAGTCCCGAAATGTTTATGGCATATAACAACGGTATTTCTACAGTTGCAGATAGTATTGTTATTGACGAAGCAAGCAGCCATGACGATTTAGTGACCATCACCGAAATTACTGGGTGGCAGATAGTAAACGGCGGACAAACAACGGCGTCTATTTATAATGCATTTCAAGCAAAACTGCCTCTGGAAAAAGTGCATGTTCAAATAAAGCTATCTGTCATTAAACAGAAAGAGCAAGCGGATGGGATTATTCAGAATATATCTAAATATGCCAATAGTCAGAACAAAATCAATATGTCTGACTTTAATGCAAATGATGTCTATCATGTGAAAATGGAACGGCTGTCCAGAAGTACCTATATTCCAGTAGCAAAAGGTAAGCCTACCGATCAGTGGTTTTATGAGCGTGCCCGAGGTCAGTACCTTGTTGAACTGAGCAGACAGCCAACCAAAGCGGCAAAAGATCAATTCAAAAGTCGATGCCCCAAGAATCGCTGTATTTCAAAAACTGTTGCCGCAAAGTGCGTCATGGCGTGGTCTGGATATCCATATATCGTAAGCAAAGGGCTGGAAACAAACTTTGTGTTTTTCTCAGATATGGTTTCCAAAGGCGAATTTCCAGAACCGTCTGAACAAAGTTACATTGAAATGATTTCAAGAGTGATTTTATTTAATCGATGTGATGATATTATAAAAAACTTGAAATTCGGCGGTTTCAAGGCTCAGCAAGACTACTATACTGTTGCGCTTATCGGGAAATACTATCCGGATATTATAAATCCTCAGGAAATTTGGAACAATCAAGATATTAATGCAGAAACAGCAAAGATAATTGAAACCTTGGCTTATTTTGTATGGGAGCATTTCCAAAATCCCAGTGTACCCGGTGTGAATATCGGTCAATGGTGTAAAAAAGAGGATTGTTGGGAACTGCTGCAAAAGCGCTTTGAAGCACAAAAAGATAAAGCAGGAGCAAGATAAGATATGTACACAGCGGTAGATCTGTTTGCCGGAGCTGGGGGACTCAGTCTTGGATTCATGCAAACAGGAAAATATGATATTAAAGTGGCTTTTGAGAATAGTCCCTATATGCAAGATACATATCGCTTGAATCATCCAGGCGTAGAAGTTTTAGATGATGTATGCACGGCCAACTATAGTGACATTATGCGCAAATATGGCGCGATTGATGTTGTAATTGGCGGTCCTCCATGTCAGGGGTTTTCCAATGCTAATCGTCAGAAAAACCATGCGATTAGCCAAAATAATATGCTTGTAAAACAATATTTACGTGCAATTTTGGAACTGCAGCCAAAGGCTTTTGTTATGGAAAATGTAAGCATGTTGAGTTCCGAGGTACATCGATTTTATATGGAAAAGCGCGATGAAGAAACCATTGAGCGCTGCAACATCCCAGTAAAAGATACTCTTCTGCATTTGCTGGATGCTAAGTTTATGTTCGAAAAAGCACTGACTATTGTACAGTCGGAAAAAGAAATTTCGAAGTATCTTTGGGCTGAAGAAGATTATTACCTGTTGAATGTTATTTATAAGGCATCAAGAAGCGCCGCTAAAATGCAAAGAGCTTTGGATAAACATAAGAAAAAATTACTCAAAAGCGCAGAGCGGTATTTAACGCTTGCAGAGAATGATCATGTTTTTACAGAAGCAAAAAAAGCGTTTCAGGCGGTAGTGGACTTCTATGAGGGAAGACTGGCTATCGATAGAATAAAGGACAAGATTGAACCGTCTATAATGATCCAGCGAATGCTGAGCAAGGCTCAAGAGATATTTGAGAATAACATTGTTGTAGACAAGTATATTCAAGATAATGGCTTAGCCGCACAAATACGTTCATTTGCAGTTTATGATTACCTGAAAAAAAATCTCGAAGCTCCAGAAAATGATTATGTGATTTATAGCGATGTCCTTTGCGCTGCTGATTATGGTGCGCCTCAAAAAAGAATGCGTTTTGTTGTTATAGGAATAAAACGTAGTATTTCTGCAAAAATTGCTTTGCCCAAGGGGCATTTTGACGCAGATGAATATCGTACAGTAAAGGATGCAATTAGCGATCTGGAAGACGTCAAGCCTGTTGTTGATCTTGCTGATGACCGAAATGGCATTGTACTGCAGCCCAAGGAAAACCTTAGTGAGCTTGCTTCATCTTTGCGCAACTCCTCAATCCTGAGAAATCACATGGTCACGAAAACAACTGATACTGCGATGGAGCGCTTTCGTGCTCTTAAACAAGGACAGAATTTTCATTCACTTAAAGACTCTCTAAAAACGAATACCTATACGGATGCTGCACGGACTCAGAATACAATCTATCTTAGACTAAATTATGATGAACCAAGCGGGACAGTGGTCAATGTTAGAAAGTCAATGTGGATTCATCCAACGCAGAATCGGGCGATTAGTGTTAGAGAAGCTGCTCGATTGCAGACATTCCCAGATAGTTTTGTGTTCTGTGGGTCAAAGGATAAGCAGTATCAACAAGTTGGCAACGCTGTTCCTCCAATTATGGCTAAGTCGATAGCAGAAAAACTTGCTCAGATTTTGGAAAAGAATTTAGCTGGTCGTGAAAGAAATGGCTGATAATCACTCTAAAGAAGTCCGAAGCATGAATATGTCTCATATTCGCAGTACAAATTCAAAACCAGAGGAAATTGTGAGAAAATACCTTTTCTCACAAGGGTTCAGATATCGAAAAAATGTGAGGAAACTCCCAGGGTGTCCAGATATAGTATTGCCTAAATATCGTACGGTAATTTTTATTAACGGGTGCTTCTGGCATAAACATGATTGCCCCAGATTTGTGTGGCCGAGTTCAAACCAAGACTATTGGAGACCTAAGATATTGCAGAATGTTGAACGCGATCAAAAGAATGCCGAAGAATTGAAAATCTTAGGGTGGAATGTCATTACAATTTGGGAATGTGAACTGAAAAAAGCCGTGCGAGATGAGAACTTAAATTTGCTTGTGGAAAAGATTAGAAACAATGTAGACAGGGATGGGGGTGTAGTTACTTCAAAATCAAGGTCTGTTTAGAATCCAGTGACGGAGATATTGCCTTTGCGATTGACCGAGAGATTGTAAGTCGGGAGCAATCTGGATCTAAGACTTTAATGGGGGAGAGAATGCTGTTCCCTACCACTGTAACTGTGCTGCAGATATGTATGAAGACGGCAACGAAATCGGCATTATGTGTTGAAGTCAGATTTGCTGTATTCGGAATACAACTTCTGTAAAACGGATTTGGTTTATAGTAAAATGAGAGCAATACATGAGCAGGGAGAACACATACAATAGAGATGAACGATAAAATCAAACTTTTTGAAAACCAACGTATCCGCACGGCGTGGGACGAGGAAAAAGAGGAATGGTATTTTTCTATTGTCGATGTAGTTGGCGTACTGACGGATAGCGTTGATCCCACGGCGTATTGGCGCAAACTCAAACAACGGTTGAAGGCCGAGGGCAATGAAACCGTGACAAATTGTCACGGTTTGAAAATGACTGCTCCAGACGGAAAAAAACGCCTGACCGATGTGGCCGATACCGAGCAACTTCTCCGCATCATCCAGTCCATCCCGTCACCCAAGGCAGAGCCGTTCAAGCTCTGGCTGGCGCAGGTCGGCCGGGAGCGCATTGAGGAAACCATCGATCCGGAGTTGACCATCGAGCGAGCGTTGGAAACCTATCTCAAAAAGGGCTATACCCGCGAGTGGATTAACCAGCGGCTGCAAGCCATCCAAGTTCGCAAAGAATTGACCGATGAATGGGATGCCCGCGGCGTGCAGAAGGGCGTGGAATACGCCATCCTCACCGATGAGATCTCCCGTGCATGGTCGGGGATGTCCACCCGCCAGTACAAAAACCTGAATGGTTTGAAAAAAGAATATCTTCGTTATAACATGACCACGCTGGAATTGGTGCTGAATATGCTGGCTGAAGCGACCACGACAGAAATATCGAAAGAGAAAAAGCCGAAAACGGTGGCCGAGAACCGAAAAATTGCCTATCAGGGCGGAACGATCGCGGGGAATACCCGTAAGGAGATCGAAGCCAAAACGGGTAAAAAAGTCGTTTCGCGCTTAAATGCCAAAGCCCTGAAAGCAGTTGAGGCGGATTCTGCCGATAAGAAAAAGAAATAACTTTTGCATTGGACAATTCGGTAAAGGGCCGGAAATAACCGGAAACAACCGGAACGGTTGAAACATTTTGTATCGTGGTTCGTATCTTAGATGCCGAAACACAATAAATCGTTTATTGTTAGAGTTTTTATATCGTCGAACCCTTTAAATTTCAAGTCATGTCCGAAATCATTGTAACGACAAGGGAAGAACTCGAAACGATCATCCGGGATGCATTAGCGGCTGTTCTGCCCGACTGAAGGACACCGCAGGCAGTGCCGCCTGATACGATCGCCCTTTCCGGTGCTTTGGAGCTTTTGCGGGATAACGGTTATCCCACCTCGAGAGCCAAAATCTACAAACTTACTTCTGCCCGTCTTCTGCCGCACCGCAAGTACGGCAACCGGCTCGTATTCTCCCGACGGGAGTTGCTCATGTGAGCCGAGAGCCAAACCCGATCCAAAGACGAACCGACGCAGGCCGTTTTAGCCGTTGCCCGTAGTGCCGCCCGAAAAAAGTAGTGCGATGGACAGCGGGAAACTCATGCCATGCGCCGGAACAACCGAACCCTCCCTCCGAGATTTTCAGGGTCTCAGAGTCCGGGTTCGGCTGTCCCGGCGTGCCCTGTGCGGACTGGTTCGTCGGCACTTTTTCTATTGACGCCGTGATTCGGCGTTCATATTTACAGTACGGGTAAAAAGAGTGGAAGCAAGTTTATGTTAATGTAAACATTAACCCGCTTGCTCCCGTCGGTCGGATCGAAAATCCCGTTGGTCTGACTCAAATTTATTATTAAAATCAATCGTTGAAAACCATGAAAAATTTATTGAACAAAGGCGGGCGCCCGACGCTGCCCGCTTCGCAAACGCGATCCTTTTTAGTAAGCGTCCGGTTGAATACCCAAGAAAAAATCCGGCTTCAGTCGTTGTGCCGCCAGAGTGGTCGTTCGCCCGGTTGAGTGATACGCGAGACATTGATGCAGGGATTCGTCCGCGAGCGTTTCTCGCCCGACCATTTGCAATTCGTCCGGGAGTTGAGAGCAGTCTCCAATAACCTGAATCAGTTGGCCCGCCATGCCAATGCGGTCGCTCATGCCGCTTCCGTAACCGAATTGGAACGGGCGCTCGATTCCGTTACCCGAATTTTAAAGACTGTACGCTATGATCGGAAAGATCGTTAAGGGAACGTCGTTCGCCGGATGCGTGAACTACCTGTATAAGGGCGAAGGCAAAGCCCGCCTGATCGACAGTTGCGGAGTCGATCCTCAATCGAAGCAATCCGTTATTACCAGCTTCAGGGATCAGACCTGACTGAATCCCGGAATTAAAAATTGCGTATGCCATACGTCGTTGAGTTTTGCGCCCGGCGAAAAAATATCCGACCGGACGATGACGCAGATCGCCCGCGAGTACATGGAGAAAATGAACGTGCGCGACACGCAGTATATTCTTGTCCGGCATACCGACCGGGAGCATCCGCATTGCCATTTGGTGTATAACCGCGTCGATAACCGGGGAAAAGCGATCCCGGACGGCAACGACCGCTACCGCAATGAAAAGGCGTGCAAGGAACTGACGCAGAAATACGGCCTGTATTTTTCTCCGGGTAAAGAGCGCGTGAACGTGGATCGGCTGCGGGAGCCCGACAAAACCCGCTACCAGATTTACCATGCCGTGAAAAATGTATTGCCGCATTGCCGGTCGTGGCGCGAGTTGGAAAATAGGTTGCGGAAGCAGGGCGTTACGATGCGTTTCAAATACAACGGACATTCCGACCGGAAACAGGGGGTACTATTCAGTCAGAACGGGCGCACCTTTTCGGGGTCGAAAGTGGATCGCGCGTTCAGCTTCTCGAAACTCGACCGCCGTTTTTCTCCGGGTCAGAGCCAAAGCCGGGCACAGGCTCCGGTTTCCGGAGCATCGTCCGTCGGGCCCCGTGTCGCTCCGGTCGTGCATACCACGCAACGCACGGGCGTACAATATTCGGCACAATCCGTCGGCAAACTGCAAACGGCTGTCAGCGGTTATTTGTCCGCTTTTGGCAAAGGCGGATTTTCGGCGAAAGACTGCGGAGAACTCGACCTGAAGCGTTTCGGCGGTTGCGGTCGCATCCCGCTGCCGCCGTCGGACTGTGGGATCGGTATATCGCCCGAACAGATGCAACGACGCCTCGGAGAATCCCAAGAAGAGTATATCGCCCGTATTACGGCCCTGATCGCGGCTACGACCGAGGCTATTCTCAATCAGATCGCCGAGAACAACCGTAAGCGGCAAATCAAACCGAAACAACAATTTAAAATGAAATTTTAATGATGGAAAATACTGAATTATTAACCGAGTTATATGCTACGGTCAATAAAATCCTGAATATCGTGACCGAACTGAAAAAGAACCGACCGGACGCAAATGCGACACCGTCCGACGGTAGTACGGTCGATCTGGATTTGAAAGCCGATATTTTAAGCCTGAAAGTAGGCTTTGAGTTCTATGTGCAACAGATGCAGTTAATGGTCCGGACGGTTTCCAATCTTTCGCCGAATTTCAATTTCAGCTTGCCCGACATGACGAACCTCGAAGACCTGTATCGAAAGATATTGAATGAGATTGCGCTCATCAACCGGGACAAGGCATCTACAAAATCCGTCGAAAGGTTGTGCGAACAGATCGAGGCTGCGGTCCGTTCCGACATGAAAAAAATCGAAAGCGTATTATTGGCTGGATTCGCCGAGTTGAAAACGTCCGTCGAGAATTTTGAAAACAGCGTCCTGCGAAATCAGCGGCTACGCAACCGGAATCATTTCTGGAAAGCGTTATTGGTCGTTTCCATCGCCGTCATGGTTACGTTGTCTTCCGATTTCTGGCAGTACAGGCGCGACAGTTGGAAATACCGCTACTTGCGGGCGTACAATTACGGGCGCGACTCAATGATCCTGATACTCGACGATGTGTACGACTTTCATCCGGACGACGAGGAGATTCAAAAAATGAAACGGATTGCCCGCGAATACGAGACGGAGGCCGAAACGGTCGATTATGCCGGAGTGAATCGTAGGTATCAGGAAGCAGAGGCTTCAACGGAGAAGCAACCACAGAAGCGATAACCGTTTCAACAGGATTAATTAAAAGACAACCGACCGAAATAGAATCGGTCGGCTTGTCTTTATTTTGGCAGTCTTTTATTTGCGGCTCAATCGGTCGTACTCGGCGATCCGTTCGGTGCAAATCTTTTTGGTAATATCGCGGAGTTGTTCGACTTTGGGTGTAAGGGCGTCAATATCTGATTTCGTCACGATAAAATCATCGTTATAGCGGGCCTCAACGTAAGCGCGCTTTAAAAGTTCGAACAACCGTTCTTCTTCTTCCGTATCGCGTGGAAAAACTTTTGCCAGTTCCAGTGTATGTAGTTTACATTTCCCCAGTAAAAATTCGAGATCGTGTTCCTTATGACCGTAAAGACTATAAACCAATCGGATTGTTTTCAAATAACTTTCAGCAGCCTGATGGAGTTGAAAGGCGCATCTTTGATACCGTCCTTTTTCATACAGGGCTCTGGCTGCAATTGAAAAATCTTCTGCTGTCCCAAATTTGTTATCAAAATATTTCTGCGCCATTTCTTTGATCTCGGAATAATTCAGGTCGCGGGGAGTAACCAATTCATACTCTCCTGAATCATAAAGCATAACCCCCTGTTCGAGAATATCAACATAGAAATACCAACATTCTGAAATTGCGTTGTTCAGTTTGGAGATACTCTCGTTGATGATTTGAGGCCGCGTATGGAACTCGGCATCCTTACCGTACAAAAAACGGTCTTTGATGCGGGTGTTGATTGTGGACTCCCTCTCTCCCAATCGTCTTTTCGTCACGACCAGCAAATCGTAATCGCTTATGTAAAACGTTTTCACGCCGAAGTCGCGGCGTTCGTCGCACTCGACGTAGGTGTTCCGGGCATAACTGCCGTAAAGAATAATCATCACGACATCTTTCACCTCGTCGCGGATCAGGCGGACGAGTTCACACAGGTCGCGCTGTTTGCGTTCGGGCAGGAAGTCGATCGAGTTCTTCATACTCACAAAATTAGCAAGAAATTTCCAGAAATACATACCCGG
>ENA-UEPJ01002277-UEPJ01002277.1-human-gut-metagenome-genome-assembly--contig:-NODE-2277-length-20222-cov-4.157111_pt1 | contig 20222 bp, 17 predicted proteins | sample MGYA00242890_ERZ507896 | MGnify/ENA primary metagenome ERZ507896 (study PRJEB26167, sample SAMN06115508) | human gut metagenome | host: Homo sapiens | place: China:Qinghai | collected 2015-08-20... | reverse complement strand
TAAATAATGCCTTATTAAACCTAAGCCATCCCATAATAACAGCATAGTTCTGAAGAATGAAATTAACCCATTCTTCATTAAGCCGAACCCTTCTCTTAAGAGGATTCTCTGCATCCGTAATATCATAAAAAAATTCATGATTTACCTTTGTGAATGCATTTGACCGACTATGTGCCTTACAGATTAATAAAGCCTTTTGTTGAAAAGGAAGGCAAGGATTATATTGATGGAAAAAGAGAAATAAGAGATATTAATATGGAATTTAACAGTAGATATGTTAAAGGAAATATGGATAGAGAAGATAGTAGAAGTTGTCCGATGTAAAAAAATAGGCAAGTTTGGATATTCTGTAATTAAGAAAAAAGCAGCAAAAAAGAGATACAGAAAAAACAAATAAATATTCAAAAATGTCTAAAGATTAGTTTGAAAGATAAAGAGAAATTAATTTGCCAAGCAAGAATGAAAAATAATTTAATCAAAATAACTGTTTAAGGATGGCAATATATGGGAATAATATTTCATATTGATGTAAATTCAGCTTATTTAAGTTGGACAGCAGTAAAGTTGCTTAAAGAAGCAGCAAAAGATGAAAAGAAAATCGACATACGAAATATTCCTGCCATCATAGGCGGTGATAGGGAAAAGCGACACGGAATAGTTTTGGCAAAATCCATCTCCGCAAAAAAGTTTGGAATAGTTACAGGTGAGCCTATAGCCAATGCGTTGCAAAAGTGCCCTAACATACTGATTGTTCCGCCGGAGCACGGTTATTACAACGAACAAAGCCATAAACTAATGAATTTGCTTAGAACATTTACACCTGACATTGAGCAGGTAAGCGTGGATGAGTGCTATATGGATTTTTCGGGAATACAAAACGAGTATCCATCGCCATTAGCATGTGCGTACAAAATAAAAGACACAGTAAAAGAGAAACTTGGATTCACCGTAAACGTAGGAATATCCGATGTGAAAGTTTTGGCAAAAATGGCATCAGATTTTACTAAGCCTGACAAAGTTCATACATTATATAGAAAATACAAAATTAAAAATTGTTCCAGTAATAAATGCAACAGACATAGTAGAAGTAAAAAAAGATGAAAAAGTAAATGTAGTAGAAGTAATTAATGACTGGGTTTGTGTTCAAACTAATACAACTAAAGGCTGGATCAGAAAAGATAAATTAACAACACAAAAAGAAATTGATAAACAAAAAGAAGAACAAGAAAAGCAAAAACAAGAGGAAGCTGCTAAAAATCCAATAAAGACAGCATATATAAAAGAAACAAGTGTTAATTTAAGAAAAGAAGCAAATCAAACTTCTGAAATAGTAAAAACATTAGTACAAAACACAAGTGTTGAAGTATATTCAGAAGAAAACGGATGGAGTAAAGTAAAAGTAAGTGGAGAACTTGAAATTGTAAGAGAAGATGTACCGGTAATAGATTCGAAATCTGTATATTATGAGTTTAATTTAGAAGGCAAAAGAAAATTATCAACTGGAGAGGTTATGATGAAAACAACAGGTGTAACTAAAGAACGTAGAAAATTACAAAAAGCAATAACAGCAGAACAAGAAGAACAAAAAAAAGAAGATGAAATGGAAAAATAGATTAAAAAATACCAAAGATAGTAGGTGATTTTAATGAATTACAAAATAGAAGGAGCAATAAGAAAAAATAAAAAAAGTTTTATAATATGTGTCATACTATGGCTTTTATTAGTCATAGTATTTGTTGCGCCATTTTCATATACAACATTCCAAGCAACAACAGATGCAGGCAAAATATCAATGTCAACATTTATAGATAGATTGCCAATAAATATAACTAATCCATTTGCAACCATATCAGGAATATTTGCAGAAGGTGCAGGACATAATTTTGTATCAACATTGCTTGGATTTTCATTAATATATGTAGTAATTTATTTTATAGGATTTGCAAAATCTGCTCCTAAAAATAGATACACAGATATTGAACATGGTTCAAGTGATTGGAGTCAAAGAGGAGAACAATATCAAATATTAAGTAGAAATCATGGAATAATACTTGCAGAAAATAATTATTTACCACTTGATAAACGTGGAAATGTAAATGTCCTTGTAGTTGGACGGATCAGGATCTGGTAAATCTGCATCATACTCAATACCAAATGCACATCAATGCTTAGGGTCATATGTATTTACAGACCCGAAAGGTGAACTATATGATACAACTGCAGGATATTTAAAAGAGCAGGGGTATGATATCAAAGTATTAAACTTGGTAAGACCTCAATATAGTGATGGTTATAACCCATTAATGCATATTGCTTCAGAACTTGATGTTGATGTTATTGCAAATACAATAGTAAAAGGACAAAAAACAGATAGTGGTTCAGATCCATATTGGGACGATATGGCAGAAATGTTGTTAAAAGCATTAATATATTATTTAATAGCAACAAGACCGGAAGAAGAGCAAAACTTAGCAAGTTGTGCAGAATTAGTAAGGGCTGCAAATAAAAATGGTGGAAGTTCCAGCAGAGGAAAAAGAAATGGGATTCATTTCGGTAAGCATCGGAGAGGGTATCAATGAGATTTTCCGTGGACTGGGCGTGGACTATATCATCGAAGGCGGACAGACCATGAACCCAAGTACGGAAGATATGCTCAATGCAATCGAGAAAGTGAATGCGAAGAATATTTTCATTCTTCCAAATAATAAAAATATTATAATGGCAGCAAATCAGGCAGCTTCCCTGACAGAGGATAAGAACATTATTGTAATTCCTACCAAGACGATTCCACAGGGTATTACAGCACTTGTCAATTATATTCCGGACAGCACACCGGAAGACAATGCGGAGCGCATGGGTGAGGAAATCCAGCTGGTCAAGACCGGTCAGGTGACTTACGCAGTCCGTGATACTGTGATCGATGACAAAGAGATCAAACAGGATGACTACATGGGAATCGGTGACAAGGGAATTCTTTCCGTTGGCACAGACATGGAGAAAACGGTTCTTGAGATGATCGGTGAAATGATCGATGAGGATTCTGCAATTTTAAGTATTTACTATGGCGAGGAAATGAACGAGGATTCTGCCAACGAGATCGCAGAAAAAGTGGAAGAGGAATATCCAGATGTAGAAGTGGAAGTACATTACGGTGGACAGCCAATTTACTATTATGTGATTTCCGTAGAATAAAAGTATGAGATTAAATTCATCCATAAAAGAAGTGAAAGGGATCGGCGATAAAACAGCCGGTCTTTTTCTAAAAATAAATATTGAGACGATCCGGGATCTGATCTCCTATTTTCCAAGAACTTATGTGCAGTTCCCGGAGATCAAGCATCCTGACGAAGTGGTGGAGGGAGAGACTGCGGCAGTGACAGGGCAGATACGGCAGACTCCGGTTGTGAAGAGAGTGCGCAGCATGCAGATCACGGTAACTTCGATCACAGGCATGGGAAAACGTCTGGAACTGGTGTGGTTTCGTCTCCCATACATCAAAAACAGCCTTCATCCGGGCGGAATTTATGTGTTTTACGGCAAGGTACAACACAAAAACGGAAGGTTTGTCATGGAGCAGCCGGCAATTTATACGCCGGAAAAATATGAGGCGATGGAGCATTTGCTGCTTCCGGTTTACACCCTGCCGAAAGGATTATCAAATCAGCTTGTGCTGAAAGCAGAACGGTCCATTTTGGAGGAGGAACATTTATTCCGGGATTATCTGCCGACAGAACTGAGGGAAAAGCATCAGCTCTGTGAGTATAATTATGCAATCAAACAGATTCATTTCCCGGACGATATGGAGACGTTGATCGAGGCAAGAAAACGGCTTGTGTTTGACGAACTCTTTTTATTTATCTTAAACCTGCAATATCAGAAAGAAAAAAAAGAAAAAGAGAAAAATCAGTTTTCTTTCCAGTCGGATGATTTTGTGGAGCAGCTGATCGAAAAACTGCCGTATAAGCTCACAAATGCCCAATTACGGGCATTGTCAGAAGTTCGGGCAGACATGCGGAGTGATTACGTCATGCAGCGTCTGATTCAGGGAGATGTCGGTTCCGGAAAGACGATCATTGCGTTTTTGGCGATGGCGGACACGGCGCACAATGGCTGTCAGTCTGCAATTATGGCACCAACTGAGGTGCTTGCAAGACAGCATTACGAATCATTTCAGAGCATGTGTGAGATGTTTGGTCTGGTTTTCCCAGTGATTCTTATCACAGGTTCCATGACTGCAAAACAGAAAAAGCTGGCATATCAGGAGATTTTAGATCACCCGGATGCGCTGATTATCGGAACACACGCGCTGATACAGGAAAAAGTGATTTATCAGAACCTTGCGCTTGTGATCACAGACGAGCAGCACCGGTTTGGCGTCAAACAGCGGGAAATATTTTCGGAAAAAGGAACAAAGCCGCATATTCTTGTCATGAGTGCAACTCCGATTCCACGGACGCTTGCCATTATTTTATACGGTGATCTGGACATTTCCGTGGTGGATGAGGTACCTGCAAAACGTCTGCCGATCAAAAACTGTGTGGTGGATACCAGGTACCGCCCGAAGGCGTATCAGTTTATCGAAAAAGAGGTGGCTGCCGGTCATCAGGCGTATGTGATCTGTCCATTGGTGGAAGAGAGCGAGAATATGGAGGCAGAGAATGTCACAGACTATGCGAAGCGTTTGAAAGAGGAACTGCCGGATACGATTGAAATCGGGCTTTTACATGGGCAGATGAAACCTGCACAGAAAAATGACGTTATGGAACGGTTTGCAGCAAATGAGATACAGGTGCTCGTATCAACTACAGTTGTAGAAGTTGGAGTGAATGTTCCGAATGCAACGGTTATGATGATCGAAAATGCGGAACATTTTGGCCTTGCACAGCTTCACCAGCTTCGCGGGCGTGTCGGACGAGGGGATGCGCAGTCATACTGCATTATGGTCAATTGCAGCAACTCCAAGGAGTCACAGAAACGTCTGGATATTTTGAATCAATCCAACGATGGCTTTAAGATTGCAAGTGAGGATCTGAAACTACGCGGACCCGGGGATTTCTTTGGCATCCGGCAGTCCGGTGAAATGCAGTTTGCGCTTGCGGATATCTATCAGGATGCCTATATTATGCAGCGCGCAAGCGAGGAAGTTGCGGATATTTTAGGAAAAGACCCGGAACTTTCCAGCGAGGATCATAAAAACCTGAAAGACTATCTGGAACTGTTTTTGGCAGACCAGAGAAATAAATTAAATTTATAACGAATGAAGCAGTAAAAACTTCATAAAACACGTAGAAAGAACCCTGGATCATATCAATCCAAGGTTCTTTTCTTGTTCAGGGAAATTTTATTTTCCTGACATCTGCTGTTCCTGTGCTTCAATCATTTTCTTAACCATATAGCCGCCGACGGAACCATTCTGTCTGGAAGTTAAGTCACCATTGTAACCATCTTTTAATGGTACACCGATTTCGCCTGCCACCTCATATTTGAAACGGTCTAAGGCACTCTTTGCTTCTGGAACGGCTGCTCTGTTAGATGAACGATTTGACATAGTAAGTCCTCCTTTGTTTTTTAGGTCTTTTTTCTGCTCTGGTTTATTTTAAGAACATTCAAAAATTTCTTTTTGTTTGTTCAGTGATAGTATGTGATTTTTTATATGGAATACACATGCAGTTTTTTGCAATAGTGCCAATTATTTCTTTAAAATATGTAAGCGCTTACAAAAATATATTTACAAACAGGAGAACATTGATTATGATGGATATAGAAGGTTAAAAAAGGAGAAGAACTATGGATCAAATCGAAAAGTATATTGAGGAACTAATGGAAAAAAGTACACCGGATCGTCCCATCTGGAACATCGAAAAAATCATGCAGGGGTTAAAATCCACATGGAATTACATTGATGGATGTATGATCAAAGCGATTCTGGAAATGTATGCGATCACGAAAGAGGATAAATACTTGAAATTTGCAGATGATTTTATTGACTGCAAAGTGAATGCAGATGGGACAATTGAGGGGTATGATGTCAATGAATTAAATATTGATAATGTGAATGCGGGAAAAACACTGTTTGAGCTTTTTGATCTGACAGGCAAAGAAAAATATAGAAAGGCAATTGATCTTGTTTACAGTCAGGTGGCGCAGATGCCACGCACGAAAGAGGGGAACTTCTGGCACAAAAATATCTATCCGGATCAGGTCTGGCTGGACGGGCTGTATATGTGTCAGCCGTTTTATATGGAATATGAGACCCGTTTTCATGACAAAAAAAATTATGACGATATTTTCCAGCAATTTTTTAATGTTGAAAAAAATATGAGAGATCCAAAGACCGGATTATACTATCATGCGTATGATTCATCCAGAGCAATGTTCTGGTGCGATAAAGTCACCGGGTTGAGCCAGAACTTCTGGCTGCGCGCACTGGGCTGGTTTTCCATGGCACTGCTTGATACACTAGACAAAGCAGACGCATCGGCTGCAGGAGAATCTTACGAAAAATTAAAACAAATATTTGTCGAACTCATGGATGCTATGTTAAAATATCAGGATGAGAGCGGTATGTGGTATCAGGTCGTGAATTTCGGCGGTATGGACAAAAACTACCTCGAAACAAGTGGAAGCTCTATTATGGCATATGCACTTTTAAAAGGTGTCCGTCTTGGATTTTTGCCAGAAAGCTATCGTGCATATGGAGAGAAGGCTTTTCATGGAATCTGTGACCAATATCTTTCCACGGATGAAAACGGAAACCTTCATTTGGATGGAATCTGTCTCGTGGCAGGCTTAGGCGGCGCAAACAGACGGCCGGGAACCTATGATTATTATATGTCAGAGCCGGTTGTCAAAGATGACGCCAAAGGTGTCGGACCATTTTTGCTTGCCTATACAGAGATGCTCCGCCTGAAAAAATAGCACGCCATTTTGAACAATGTCACTGCAAAACTGCTCATTCGATAAATCAATATGAAGGAAGTAAAGTAGAATGAAACGTTATTTTGATTTTGACATGAATGATTATAAAGACAAAAAATGTAATTTTCATTCGCACACGGTGCGCTGCCAGCATGCAGTGGGAGAAGAGCGGGAATATGTCGAGGAGGCAATTAAGGAAGGCTTTGAGGTGATCGGCTTTTCCGACCATTCCCCTTATTTATTCAAAAATGGATATGTGTCAAGGATTCGTATGACAATGTCACAGTTGGAAGATTATGTAAAAACCATTGAGGCATTGAAAAAAGAATATCGGGAGGATATCACGATTTTCCTCGCACTGGAAATGGAATATTTTCCGGGGATTTTTGAGCCGACAATTGAAGAAATTAGACAGTATCCAATGGATTATCTGCTTTTGGCACAGCATTTTTTCTATGAAAATGAAAGTTTTATCAGTGTAAGGCAAAACTGGACGGATGAAATGCATCTGAAAAGCTATGTAGATCTGCTGACAAATGCACTGGATACCGGATATTTTAATATGGTGGCACACCCGGATATCGTAAACTTCACCGGAGATGAAGCATTGTATACAAAGTACATGAAAAAGCTTGCAGACAGATTAAAAGACGAGCAGATTCCAATTGAAATTAATGTGAATGGTTTCCGGGAGTTGTGCAATTATCCAGATCGCAGGTTTGTGAAACTTGGTGTGGAAAACGGAAATGAATTTATTGTCGGCGTAGACGCGCATGATCCGGATGAGTATCATGATCTCGCTTCCTATAAGGGATGTACCAAAATGGCAGAAGATTTCGGAGGAAAGGTATTCTGGAAATAAAAAAATCGTAGGGGTTGTACCCCTGCGATTTTTTAATCCGAAACCAGCGTCAGCCCTGAAATATCCGGATGGATAGTCAGGGAGTAGTTTGTGTAGTACACGACAAATCCCGGCGCGGCCCCGTTTGGTTTCTTGACATTTTTTTTCTGTAAATAATCAATCTCCACTTTCTCATCTTCGCGTCCCTTGGAGTAATATCCGGCAAGCATTCCGGCTTCCTCAAAAACGCGGTCCGGCAATTCTTCATTGTTAGATTTTACGATGACGTGGGAACCAGGCATTCCTTTTGCATGGAACCACCAGTCGTTTCCGGTTGCAAACTTGAAAGTGAGTTCATCGTTCTGGTAATTATTTTTCCCAACATAAATATCATAGCCGTCGGAGGAGCGGTAGTGGAACGGCTTGCTCTTGATTTTGGCTTTTTTATCCGTCTTTTTGCGCTTGATATAGCCAAATTCGATCAGCTCCTCTTTGATCTGTACGAGATCATCTTCCGTCAGGGCAATGTCTAAAGCCGTGGAGATACTTTCGAGATGTTCGATCTCCGTCTTTGTCTCCTCTGTCAGCTTGGTGAGTGCCTCATAAGTACGCTTTAATTTGTTGTATCTGTCAAAATATTTCTGCGCGTTTCCCTTGGCGTCTAACTGAGAGTCGAGCGGAATGGTGATCATCTCGTTGGTGTAATAGTTCAGTGCCTCTAACTTCTTTGCACCTTCCTCTAAACCATAGCCGTAGGTGTGGATCAACTCGCCGTATACCTTGTATTTGTCCCGCTTTTCCGTGTCCTTCAACTGCTTTTCCTGCAACTGGTATTTCTTGCGGTTGCGGTCTAGGGCAGTGGAAACGATCTTTCTCAAATCAACGGATTTCTGCCGGATTCTTGTATACACATTTTTGGAAGCATAATATTCCTCCAAAACCTGTGAGATGGAATCGAAATTCTTTGCTTCGTAATCCGAAAACTGTGTGAGTTCAACGCAGGAAAAATCAATCGGTTCTTTTCCCTTAAAAATAATGTTCGGTCTGTAGGTATGATTTTTTACATCATCTGCAATCCATGTGAGATTGTTAAATAAATGCTTTTTGCCATCATCATCCAGCGAGTCGACCGGCATATCTCCGTCAATGGAACTGCGGTGGCAGATTTCGGAGGCAAGCAGGGGACTTAAGCCTGTAAAAGAAGAGTAGAGAGCCTTTGTGATGGAGGTAGGTTTCTTCATAACCATATCCATAAAGGCTTCTTCCGTAACTTCCAGCGGATTCAGGCGGTCGTCCTGTGTGGCAGGGATGCAGTAGTCGCGCCCCGGAAGCACTTCACGCAGGGAACTCATCATCGATGAGATATGTTTGATGCTGTCAATAATTTTTCCATCACTGTTACAGAAAATGATATTGCTGTGTTTTCCCATCAGCTCTACAATCAGCGTTTTCTGGCAGAGATCGCCCATTTCATCCAGATGTTCAATATCGAAGTGAATGATACGTTCCATATGCGGCTGGTAAATCTTTATGATCCTTCCATTTGCAATATGCTTGCGCAGCACCATACAGAAGTTTGGTGCGGTCATAGGGCTTGGTTTATTCTGATCCGTCAGATATAGAAAAGGCAGAGATGCGCTTGCGGACATGGCAAGGCGGAACTGTCCGTTACTTCCTTTACAGGTGAAGAGCAGTTCGTCGTTTTCCGGTTGCGCAATCTTGCTGATCTTTGCGTTTAAAATTGTCTGGTTTAATTCATATACGATATTGGAAATCACAAATCCATCAAGAGCCATTTTGTGTACCTCTTATTCTAAAAAAATCTGCCCGGAATTACCAGGCGCATGGTTCATTATAACGGATTCTACGAAATCTGCATAGATGCAATATATAATTTCAAAAGCCGGATCGCATAATCACGCTGTTGCTTTGAACAGCCTGAGAGAATATGGATCACTGCAAGTTCATCGTTTTCCTGCCGTCTTGCCTCTTCGTCTGTCTGTTCCCCGAACATCATATAATCAAGGCTCATGTCGAGACACTCAGAAATTGCAAGCATTGTTTCTGTGGACATTCCACAGGTGCCACGCTCAATGTCTGAACAGTATTTCGGTGCACGGTCTATTCTCTCTGCAACCTCGTCCTGTGAAAATCCTAACTGGACTCTTTTTTTTCGAATGCGGTCGCCAACGGCTAAACGGTCATACGCTTCTCTTTTTCGGTTCATAAAAACTCCCCTTTCTCTTTTGTTTTCCTGGTACATATGGCTTTCTGTATCATATTTTTGCGAAAAAAACGTAGAAATTGAACACAATGGAAACGTAATTTAATAGTGAGTTTAAAATGCGAGTGCAGGATACGTTTAAAATGTGATATTGAACAAAAAACAAGTAAGATATGTCAGAAAACTGTAAGTTTCTTCTGTTGACATAATCAACGGACATGTGTATGATAGAAAATGTTTAAAACACGAAAATAAAATATGTTTATAACGCATAAGGGCAAAGTTATGAAAAACAAAAGAAATCAGAAAAATATCATATGGAAGATACTGCTTATCATTTTCAGTATCGTTCTTATCATATGTCTCATAATCATTGGAATCCAAAAATATCAGCAGAAAAAGCAGCAGGAGTATTACGAAGCCTTATTGGAAAATGAGAGCACCCAGACTCAGGCGACTGAGGAGATGCCGGAGCCGGAAACGGAAGAAGCACCGGATGTTTTAAAAAGCCTTGGAATTGAAATCCCGGAAAAAGACATTGATTTCGCAGCATTAAAAGAAGAGAACAGCGATGTGTATGCCTGGATTTATGTGCCGGGAACTAATGTTGATTACCCGGTGTTACAGCACCCAACGGATGATGCCTATTATCTGGAACACAATATGGACGGCTCAAAAGGGCTTCCAGGCTGCATTTACACGGAAAGCGTGAACACGAAAGATTTTACGGATCCGAACACCGTTTTATACGGACACAATATGAAAAATGGAAGCATGTTTGCTTCTTTGCATAATTTTGAAGACCAGCAGGTGTTTGAGGAAAACCCTTACTTTTATATCTATACGGAAGATAAAACTTATGTATATGAAATTTTTGCTGCGTATAAATACAATGCAATTCATCTAATTTACAACTTTGATCTGGAGAATCCGGAAATTTTCCAAAACTATCTGGATCAGATATTTGAAATCCGGGATATGAGTGCGAACATCAGACGGGATGTTACGGTCAATGCAGACAACCGCATTGTCACATTGTCGACCTGTGTTTCCGGTGAGAAAAACATGCGTTATCTTGTACAGGGAGTTTTACTGAATGAATAAACAAAAAAGTACAGAACAGACAAAAAAACAACAGAAAACATGGATAAAAATCATAAAGATCGTGGGAATTGTACTGATATGCCTGATTCTTTTTGCACTTATCGCATTTGGAGTGCTAAGGGCACTTGGAAAAAGTGGAATCAGAAAAAATATTTCAGGCGAAGCACCGGTACTTGAATCCACGGAATCAACCGAAGAGGGCTGGCAGGATGGATGGATCCGCTATAATGGTCAGATCTATGCCTACAACGAAGATATCATGACATTTCTCGTCATGGGTGTTGACAATGACGATGTTGTAAAAAAGGCAAAAGACGGTCTGAGCGGCGGACAGGCTGACGCAATGTTTCTGGCAGTCATGAATCCGCATGATAAATCTGTTTCCATTATTGCGGTCAACCGCAATGCGATGGCGCTTGTGGATGTCTATGATGAGGATGGCGTTTACATGGGACAGTATACGAAGCAGATCACTTTACAGCACGGTTATGGTGACGGCATGGAATTAAGCTGTGAGCGGAGTGTGGCGGCAGTGTCGAGACTTTTTTACAATCTTCCGATCAGTGGTTATGCGGCGATCAACATGGGAGCAATCCCGGCTTTAAACGATGCAGTTGGCGGCGTACAGGTGACGGTTTTAGATGATGTCATATACCCAGAATACGATATGGATCTCCATCAGGGAGATGAAGTGACACTGACCGGACATCAGGCTTACTGGTATGTGCGCGGAAGAAATGAAAATGTGTTTAACAGCTCTTCCCTGCGTTTAGAGCGCCAGAAACAATTCCTGACCACGTTTATTGCACAGGCAAAAAACAAGGCGATCACAAATCCGTCCATTGCAGTGGATTTATACAACACCATATCCAAATATATGGTGACAGACATTGATATTACAAAATTTACTTACCTCGCTTCTGAGGCTTTGGGATACAACTTTGATATCGACCATTTGTACACCATGCAGGGTGAGACACTGATGGGAGATAAATATGAGGAATTTTATGTCGATGACGATGCGCTGTATCAGCTCATCATTGACGTGTTCTACGAACCGGTAGAATCAGAGGATATTAAGTAAGGAAAATTCCTTATTTAATATAGAAACCACATGGAATACGTGAGGAAAGGAGGAAAACAAGTTATGAAGAAAAAAATCGCAGTCGTACTTACAGCATTAATGGTTATGGCTATGGGAACAACAGCTTTCGCTGCAACAAGTCCAACAACCAAAACATCTGAGACAACTACAGCAGAGGCTACTGCTTACGCTAACGTTACAGTAGCAGCAGGCGGCATCGTGATCGATGGCGTGGCTTCCACAGCAGCTCCAACTGTAAAAGCTGTTACAACAGCTCAGGTTGAAGCAGCTCAGACACAGGCAGTTGCAAGCGTAGCTCCTACAGCTAAAGTTTTACAGATGATCGATGTAACTCTTCCTGTTTCTTTCGAGAAAGCACAGTTGACATTCTCTGTTAACGGTGTGACAGCAGGACAGAAAATCGCTGTTTTACATCAGAAACATGACGGAAGCTGGGAAGTTATCAACCCGGATTCAGTTGGAAACGGAACTGTAACAGCTACATTTACATCTCTTTCTCCAATCGCATTTGTTGCATACAATGCATCAGCTCAGACAGGAGAAACAACACCTGTTTTACCAATTATTGTGCTTATCTGTGCAGCAGGTATCGCAGTATGCGGAGCAAAAGTTAAATTTAACAACTAATTTTATGAATCTTAAGATTTATAAAAAGAAAAGAATGAACATGTGGTAGTTCCTGCAAAAGCAGGAATAACAGGCGGTCTGTGTCATGCAGACCGCCGGAAAAAGAACTGACAGGATGAAGTAAAATGAAGCATGCATTAATAATCACAACCATCAGCGGATTCGTACCGCAATTTGAAATGAATGATGTGAGAATCTTACAGGAGAATGGTTATACGGTTCATTATGCATCCGATTTTGAAAATCCGATTTACAATATCGATCAAACCCAGTTGAAAAGAGACGGACTGATTTTACATCATATCGATATCAGAAAAAGTCCGTTTCAGATCACAAAAAATACAAAAGCATTTTTACAGTTAAAACAGATCATCAGAAAAGAACAGATCAGTCTGGTACATTGCCACAATCCAATGGGTGGCGTGGTGGGAAGGCTTGCCGCAAAAGCTTCCGGAAGAGAACCATATGTTGTATACACGGCACACGGGTTTCATTTTTATGAGGGGGCACCGAAGAAAAACTGGCTGCTCTACTATACGGCAGAGAGGTTTCTGGCAGCATTTACCGACCGGATCATTACAATCAACAGAGAAGATTACGAGAGAGCTAACCGCTTTCGTTTAAAAGAGCATGGATGCGTGGAACAGATTCCGGGCGTCGGTGTGAATATAGAGAAGTTCCGGAAAAAACCGGAACTGAGAGAAATAAAAAGAAAAGAACTGGACATCCCGCCAGATGGATTTCACATTGTTTCGGTGGGAGAACTTGTGGAAAATAAAAATCATGCAGTCGTGATCGAGGCAGTTGCCCGGTTACACGACGAAAACATTTATTACAGTATCTGTGGCAAAGGTCCTTACAGGGAAACATTAGAACATCTGATCCAGAAACATCATCTGGAAAAGCAGGTCAGACTGTTAGGCTATCGCAATGATGTGCAGGATGTTCTGCAGAGTGCAGACTGCTTTGCATTTCCATCTAAGAGAGAGGGACTAGGGATTGCAGCCATCGAGGCGCTGGCATGTGAAGTCCCGGTGATCGCATCGGATAACCGCGGAAGCAGGGAGTACATGTGTCATCTGGAAAATGGCATTGTCTGTCAGGCGGATAAAGTGGCAGATTTCATGCATGCGATCTGCCGTATGAGACAGTCCGGGCAGCTACGCAGGGAAATGGGAGAGCATGGGAGAAGGACAGCAGAAAGATTCAGCATAGAGGCAACAGATAAAATAATGCGCCGTGTCTATCAGGAGATCAGCGTGACGCAGGAAAGAAAGCGATAAGCATATGGGGGCAGAGTTTGAAAAACAAGTCTCTGTGATCATGGGAGTTTACAACCAGTGGAACAGAGAGGCACTGCAAAAGGCAGTAAAGTCCATATTGAACCAGACACTCACGGATTTCGAATTCATCATTTACGATGACGGTTCTGATCCGGAGGTGGCAGGTTATATCAGAGAATTAGAAAAGCTTGACGAGAGGATTGTCCTGATTGGAAAAGAGGAGAATCACGGTCTGGCTTTTTCCTTAAATATGTGTATTGGCGCTGCAAAAGGAAAATACATTGCCCGCATGGATGCAGACGATATCGCACTGCCGGAGCGTCTGCAGGTGCAGTATGATTTTATGGAGCAGCACAAGGAATATGCGTGGTGCGGCTGCAATACGAGACTGTTTGATGAAAACGGTGTGTGGGGAGAACGTAAAATGCCGGAACTTCCGTCCGATAAAGACTATCTGCCGTTTTCTCCCTTCATACATCCAACGGTCATGTACCGCAGAAAACTATTTGAAAAAAATGAGGGCTATCATGTTTCCCCGGAAACATTGCGCTGTGAAGATTATGAGATATTCATGCGTCTGCATCAGCTTGGTTATCAGGGGTACAACATTCAGCAATATCTGTTTGCGTACCGGGAGGACAAGCAGTCTTTTCAGAAACGCAGATTTCACTTCCGGATCAACGAGGCAAAACTCCGCTACCGGAATTTTAAAGCCATGCATCTGCTGTTTCCGCTGGGTTGGCTCTATGTGATCCGTCCGGTTGTGGGCGGTCTGATCCCACCGGGGATCGTTGCGTTATTAAAACGCGGTGAGACGTGGTGGAAGTGCAAAAAAGAACAGTTACCCGAAAATGCCAGATTGGAGTATAGCAGTTATGAATCCGACCGACCGCAGAGAACAGAGACTACAATCTTATAAAAAAGCCCAATCCGAGAAAGAAATCTATGAGCGTGTGCTTGCGCCGACACTTTATGAGTATGTGCTGTGGGTTTTGCAGGAGACTCTGCAAAGCGGAAAAAAGCGGCTTTACTTTCTGGCAAGGGACGGTTATCAGATGTATCTTGCCGCACAACAGCTCTGCAAACAATATGATCTGGACATCGAGTGCAGATATCTCAAAGTGTCAAGATATGCGGTGCGTGTGCCGGAATATCATCTTCTCGGGGAACGCTGTCTGGAACGCATCTGTGTCGGAGGAATCGATGTGACCTTTGAAAAAATCATGCAGCGCGCAGCACTGACAGACAAAGAGGCAGAGGAGATCGCAGCGCTTGCCGGGTACACGGAGAATTACAGAAAAGTCATCAATTATCACGAGGTCATGCAGTTGAAAGACTGCTTAAAAAAGATACCGCTCTTATTTCATTATATAGACAGCCATTCGAAGGAAGCTTATGGGACGGCAATCGGCTATCTCACACAGGAAGGACTGCTGGAACCGGTTTCTTATGCACTGGTAGACAGCGGCTGGATCGGTACGATCCAGCAGAGCATTGAACATCTGCTCAGGCAGAAACAGCCGGACAGAAAGCTCGAAGGATACTATTTTGGCTTGTATGAGATCCCGGAAGGGGAGGGAAGGGAAAACTATCACAGTTTTTACTTCACGCCGTGGGGTGAGATCAAAAGAAAAGTGCATTTTAGCAACAGCCTGTTTGAGGCAGTGTTTTCTGCACCGGAGGGCATGACGCTATCCTACAGGGCAGAGGGAGAGAAAGACAAAACAATCTATGTTCCGGTGACAGACAGCAGGGAAAACCTGAACCGGGAGCGGATCAGCCGGTATATCTGCTGGCTGGAAGAGTTTCTGCAGGAGAAAAAGCAATCATTGCCGCAGGCGGACAGCGGGTATGTGGAGGAACTTCTATCACCCTTTATGGGAAACCCGACACAGTTTGAGGCAGAGGCATACGGAAGTCTGCTTTTCTCGGATGATGTGAGAGAGGATGACAATCAGAAAGTGTCCGCAGATTTTTCGGAGCAGGAAATCAAAAACCATCATTTGCTCAACCGCCTGCTCATCATGACAGGCATTCGGAAAAAGGTACTCCATGAGAGTGCGTGGATCGAGGGCAGCATCGCATCGTGCAAAACACTGGATGAAAAAGGCAGGGCGAGAAACCGTTTGCATGCCGTTTTCTATAAATACATCATTTATATCCGCAAATGGATAAAACAAAATATGATTCATGGCAGGTAAATTACAGCCTGAATCAGATTATCAGATTGCAGAAGAAATTGACCGCAAAGTCTAGAAGATAAAGCTCAAAAGAAAATAGAGAAGAAAAAACAGACAGGAAATTACAGTTGTGAGAAAGAATAAGGAAGAACTGAAACAATATTACTTTGTCATCAAGCAGCTTGTGGACAGAGAAATCAAAAGAAAATATGCGAGGTCTTTTCTCGGAGTCATCTGGAGTGTGTTAAATCCGCTGATGACCATGGCAGTTATGTCCATGATCTTCAGTACGATTTTCAAGCGTTCCATTGAAAACTATCCGATTTATTATCTGACCGGAACCATTTTCTGGCAGCTTTTTTCCGGTGCGACAAACTCCGCAATGACGGCACTCGTCGATAACCGGACGCTGCTGTTAAAAGTAAAACTTCCAAAGCAAACATTTGTTCTGGCAAGGATCTATACCGCGTTGACAAACTTTGGCTACACCTGTATTGCCTATGTGCTCATGCTCGTGGTGTTTCAGATCAAAATCAGTCCGACGCTGTTACTGTTTCCGATCGACGTATTTTTCTGCCTGCTGTTCTCCATGGGAATCGGGTATGTGCTCTCGATTTTATACGTGTTTTTTGCGGATATCAAATACCTGTATTCGATTGTCCTGACACTCTGGATGTACATGTCGGCAATCTTTTATCCGTATGAGAGCACGACACCGATGATGCAGAAAGTCATCGGAAACAATCCGGTGTTTGTCTATATCGCATTTGCGAGGGACTGCGTCATGTATCAGAAATGCCCGGAGACGGATCTATGGATCAAAATGATCTTGTGGGGCATTGCAAGTTTTCTGATCGGTTACTATGTGTTCTCGAAAAAAGAAAACAATGTGATGCAGAAAATATAATGGTTATGTACAGAAGAAAAAATCCGTGAAGGAACAGTACAAGGAAAAAGCAGAGATTGGAGTGAAAATACAAAAGTGAGATTAAAAATCTGGGAAAAATGGAAAAGGATAATACTCCTGGGCACATTCTTTGTGTTGGCAATAGGAATACCGTGGGAAATCCGTGCGGAAAATGCAGCTGTCACGTTCGGATCTAATTATTATACGGCAACCGACAATGAGACATTTCCAATCGGCGTATACCTGAATGGGGATTCGAGGATCGGAACCTATGAGGTCAAAATATCCTACGATAACAGGCGTCTGGAGTACACCGGAGGCGGTGATTCCGAGGAAAACGGAGTTATCACGTTAAGTGGAACCGGAGCCAATGCGCAGGTCAAATACATGTTAAAGTTCCAGACACGAAGCGGTGGAACGGCAGATATAAAAATAGAGAGTGCAGTGATCCACACTGCTGGAGAGAATGCAGAAGAGTTTGATGTGGCAACTCTGGCATCAACCTATGTCACGATTTCCGGTGAAGATACGGTGGGGGACGCTCCGCCGGAGGAAAGTCAGGAGACGGAAACCGGAGAAGAAAATCCGGTTTCGGATATTCCGACAGTGATGGAAGTGCCGGTGGAGGAGCAGACCTACTATCTGGTAGATCTCTCCCAGTACACGCCGGAGAACATCGATTTCCAGTATGATACCGGAACCATCGCCTATCAGGGAACAGAAGTGGCTGCATATCTGTCAGCAAATGGAGATATCAGTTTTGTGTATCTGGCGGACAGTCAAAAAAACCTTTACCTGTACGCTTACAGCAGTGAAAAAGATAAACTGTATCCCTGCAATTCCATCACAGTCAACGGAGAAAAATATTACTTCATGTCTCCGTATGTGTGCAGCGAGTGGCCGCAGGAACTGACACTTGACATCATCCAGAGCGAATCCATCGTCTATGCGATAGATATGGAAGGTCAGACCAGATTTTATAAGATCACGACCGGAAATAAGCTGGAAACCTGGAATCCGAATGAAGGGCAGGAGAACTTTCAGAATCAGATGAAAATATTGATCATCATTCTGGCTGTGACATTAGTGATCATGTTTCTTGCAATTTTTCTGGTCATCCATATGGATAAAAATAAACAGAGGCAGGATGGTACATCTGTATCCGGGAAAACAAACAATCGGATTAAAACCAGAAAAAACAAATTAAAACAAGGAGAATCCGAAACTTCCTCTGAAACAAATGCGGCAGATGATTTTGAGATAGAAGATCTGGCACTGGATATCTCCGAGGAGGAGATCCGCGCATGGCGGGCGGAACTGGAACAGTCTGACGGAGATGATAATTCATCCGATAAAAAGAATTCTGATGGACAAAATGCTGCTGAAAAGTATTCCAATACGGCTGTGCCGGAGGAACGTGCAGGAGAGGAGCCTGTCATTGCTGTGAAGGATGTCACAATGCAGTTTCGGATTGCGATGAACAATGTTTCCGGTATCAAAGAGTATGTGATCCAGCTTTTGAAAAAGCAGATCAGTTACCGGGAACTGCTTGCGTTAGATCATGTGTCGTTCAATGTATATAAGGGCGAAGTGGTAGGAATCATCGGAACCAACGGTTCCGGCAAAAGTACACTTCTTAAAATAGTGTCCGGAGCTTTAAAACCGAGCAGCGGCGAAGTGCAGTGCGACCGCCGGAAAGTGCAGCTTCTGACACTTGGAACCGGTTTTGATGTGGAACTGACCGCAAAGGAAAATGTGTACTTAAACGGTGCTATCATCGGTTATTCCAAAGAATTTATCGATTCCAAATATGACGAGATCGTCAGGTTTGCAGAACTCGAAGGCTTTATGGAGGAGAAAGTAAAAAACTTTTCTTCCGGTATGGTCAGCCGTCTCGGCTTTGCAATCGCAACAATCGGCGAAACCGCAGAGATCCTTATTTTAGATGAGGTGCTTTCGGTCGGGGATGAATTTTTCCGAAAGAAGAGTTTGAAGCGCGTGAAAGAGATGATCCACGGAGGAAGTACGGTGCTGCTGGTGTCGCATAGTATGGGTACGATCTTGGAAAATTGTGACCGGGTGGTCTGGATCGAAAAAGGAAAAATGAAAATGTACGGTGAGCCGAAGGTGGTTTGCGAGGCTTATCGGAAGATGAATGAAGGGTAGAGGAAGTTTGAAAATGAATGATATCAAAGTATCAATTGTAATACCAATATGTAATGTGGAGAGATATTTAAAGGAATGTTTAGATAGTGTTATTAATCAAACATTGAAAGATATTGAAATAATTTGTGTAGATGATGGTTCAACGGATGCATCTTTGAGTATTTTACGTACATATGAAAAAATGGATACTCGTATAAAAGTTATTACGAAACAAAATTCTGGATATGGTAACACGATGAATGTAGGGATGGATATAGCAATAGGTGAGTATATTGGTATTGTAGAATCTGATGATTACATTGAAAAAAATATGTTTGAGAGATTATATAACACAGCAGTACAATATAAAACTGAAATTGTAAAATCAGACCACTATATTTTTTCAACTAAAAATGGGAGATCTGAAGCACAATATCAATGGGTATGCCCAATTCAATACTATAACAGAGTACTAAATTCGCAAATTTGTCCGGAAATATTTACATTTACAATGATGAATTGGACTGGAATTTATAAAACAGATTTTTTGCGCAAAAATAATATCCGTCATAATGAAACACCAGGAGCGAGTTTTCAAGATAACGGTTTCTGGTTTCAAGTAATTTCGTTAGCAAGGAAGATTGTATTTATAAATGAAGCTTTTTATTATTATCGTCAGGACAATCCAAACTCATCAATAAACAGTAAAAAGAAAGTGTTTTGCATTTGCGATGAGTATATGTATATAGGTAAATTCCTTGATGAACATGATGAACTTAATGCAGAATATCATAAACGGTTTTTGGAGAAAAAAGTTTTTAATTATTTACATTCTTATCATAGAATAGCTGACGAATTTCGGTTGGAATTTACCTATATACATATACT
>ENA-UEPJ01002254-UEPJ01002254.1-human-gut-metagenome-genome-assembly--contig:-NODE-2254-length-20362-cov-5.932807_pt1 | contig 20362 bp, 9 predicted proteins | sample MGYA00242890_ERZ507896 | MGnify/ENA primary metagenome ERZ507896 (study PRJEB26167, sample SAMN06115508) | human gut metagenome | host: Homo sapiens | place: China:Qinghai | collected 2015-08-20... | reverse complement strand
ACAAAGAACGATTCGGACCAAATGGGCCAAGGTTGTTTAATTTTTAATTCGTCCCAATTTTAATGGGACACTAATGATGTATTAATAAATAGAAAGGGGCAGATTATTGATTTCGGAACTGCGGCACGTCCCAGTAATCCGCAGTTAGTATCCCGAATAGAAGAAGCGGTGAAATGAGACTTATTTTGTAGAAAGCAATACTGCCTAAGAAATTAAATAGTTTAATTTGAGCAAGGAGAATACAGTGAGTACAAAACAGTCCGTTTTTCGTCTTATCTATATATAAAAATATAGATTAGAATGAAAAGCCGACTGAAACAACAAATATTTGCAATCTCATTATTGGCATGCACTGTTATATCTCCTGCCAATGCTCTGCAAACACATTCACTTCGCGAACAATTCCAAAATCCGTCTGACGAAGCAAAGCCTTGGACTTTTTGGTACTGGATGTTTGGAGCCGTATCCAAAGAAGGGATTACGGCTGACTTGGAAGCAATGAAACGTGCTGGGCTGGGAGGTACTTATCTGATGCCTATCAAAGGTATCAAAGAAGGACCACAATACAATGGAAAGGCGCAACAACTAACACCCGAATGGTGGGAAATGGTTCGTTTCAGCATGGAAGAAGCCGACCGCTTGGGATTAAAGTTAGGAATGCATATTTGTGATGGTTTCGCATTGGCTGGTGGTCCGTGGATGACTCCGAAAGAATCGATGCAAAAGGTAGTCTGGAGTGATACAATCGTTGATGGTGGCAAAATCAAAGGACTACACTTACCGCAACCGGAGGCATACGAAGGTTTTTATGAAGATATTTCTTTATTTGCCCTGCCTGTAAAAGAGGAAGCGGCAGACGTTATGCCGGCCAAAATAACCTGTGCCAATATAGCCACAGGAAATCATATTGACATCAAGAAGACTGTGAACATGGATGATGCCGGAGTCATCCGTTCATCATATCCCTGCTATATTCAATATGAATACGAACAGCCTTTCACCTGCCGCAATATTGAAATCATTCTAAGTGGCAATAATTATCAGGCGCACCGCTTGAAAGTGATGGCAAGTGATGATGGGATTAACTACCGTTTGGTGAAACAGCTCGTCCCCGCACGCCAGGGATGGCAGAATACAGATGAAAATTCCACTCATGCAATTCCTGCTACAACTGCCCGCTATTTCCGCTTCTACTGGACACCCGAAGGCAGTGAACCGGGAAGTGAAGATATGGATGCCGCAAAATGGAAACCAAATCTGAAAATCAAGGAACTGCGTCTGCATCGGGAAGCCCGACTGGATCAGTGGGAAGGTAAAGCCGGACTGGTATGGCGTGTAGCTTCCTCCACGAAGAAGGAGGAAATAGGGGAGCAAGATTGCTATGCCCTTTCACAGATTATCAACCTGACAGATCCCTTTAAAAATAGTCCGAGCGACAATTTTAAAGAAAGAACACTGACAACTACTCTCCCCAAAGGAAAGTGGAAACTACTCCGCATGGGACATACCGCCACCGGACATACGAACGCAACTGCCGGAGGAGGAAAAGGACTGGAATGCGATAAGTTTAATCCAAGAGCTGTTCGCAAGCAGTTCGACAACTGGTTTGCGCAAGCATTTGTAAAGACAAATCCGGACGTTGCCCACCGTGTATTAAAATACATGCACGTGGATAGTTGGGAATGCGGAAGCCAGAACTGGAGCGATACTTTTGCCGCAGAATTCCGGAAACGCCGTGGATACGACCTGATGCCTTATTTACCATTGTTGGCAGGTATTCCGATGGAGAGTGCCGAACGAAGCGAAAAGATTCTGCGTGATGTCCGCACAACGATAGGTGAACTGGTCGTTGATGTTTTCTATCAAGTCTTGGCCGACTGTGCCAAAGAATATGATTGCCAGTTCTCAGCCGAATGCGTAGCGCCTACCATGGTAAGTGACGGATTACTGCATTATCAGAAAGTAGACCTTCCCATGGGAGAATTCTGGCTGAACAGCCCAACCCACGACAAACCGAATGATATGCTGGATGCCATCAGCGGAGCGCATATCTACGGCAAGAATATCATCCAGGCAGAAGGTTTCACGGAAGTACGCGGAACATGGAACGAACATCCGGGAATGTTGAAAGCCTTACTGGACCGCAACTATGCTTTAGGCATCAACCGCCTTTTCTTCCATGTATATGTCCATAATCCTTGGCTGGACCGCAAACCGGGAATGACTTTGGATGGTATCGGCCTTTTCCTCCAGCGTGACCAGACGTGGTGGAATAAGGGTGCAAAGGCTTTCTGTGAATACATCACCCGTTGCCAATCATTGCTGCAATACGGGCATCCGGTGGCGGATATTGCAGTTTTTACAGGAGAAGAGATGCCAAGACGTTCGATATTGCCGGAACGTTTAGTTCCTTCTTTACCGGGCATCTTCGGTGCAGAGCGGGTGGAAAGCGAACGAATCCGTTTGGCAAACGAAGGACAACCCTTACGTGTGCGTCCTGTAGGCGTAACACATTCCGCCAATATGGCTGATCCTGAAAAGTGGGTAAATCCACTTCGAGGATATGCTTATGACAGCTTTAACAAAGACGCGTTACTCCGTTTGGCTAAAGCGGAAAACGGCAGGATGACATTACCGGGTGGAGCCAGTTACAAAGTGTTAGTATTACCACTTCCACGTCCGATGAATCCGGACCCCGCAGAACTGTCTCCGGAAGTAAAACAAAAGATAAATGAACTGAAAGAAGCAGGCATACTGATTCCTTCTCTTCCATATAAAGAAGATGATTTCTCCTCATACGGTCTGGAACGTGATCTGATCGTACCGGAAAACATTGCCTGGACACATCGGCAAGGAGAACAGGGGGATATTTATTTTATCGCCAACCAACTGGAAGAAACACGTACATTTACCGCCAGTATGCGCATCGACGGCAGAAAGCCGGAATGCTGGAATCCGGTGACGGGTGAGATTAACGCTGACATTCCTTACGAACAAAAAAGCCATCGTACGGAAATCACTTTAACATTAGCTCCGAATGAGTCTGTCTTCATCGTATACCCTGCAGAAGAAGATGATAAGGAAACTTCGGAAAAAGAGCGCAAGGAAAAGAAGGATTCGGTAAAAGAACCTTCGGAGACAGGCTTGGAAGCAACAGAATATACCGTGACTTTTACAGCAAACGGTAAGACTATCCAAAGACAGGAACTCTTTGACTGGAGCAAAGAAGAAGATGAGCAAATACGCTATTACTCCGGAACAGCAGTGTATAAAACAACATTCCGCTGGAAAAGTAAAGTGAAAGAAGGCCAACAAGTATATCTGAATCTGGGAAAAGTATGTGATCTGGCTACTGTCCGTGTGAACGGCATAGATTGCGGAACGATATGGACAGCTCCTTATCGGGCTGATATTACGGCAGCCTTAAAGAAAGGTGTGAATGAACTGGAAATCGAAGTGACCAATACTTGGGCGAATGCACTCAAAGGAGCCGATGAAGGAAAAGCTCCTTTCGATGGAATATGGACGAATGCCAAATACCGGAGAGCAGAAAACACCCTGCTTCCTGCAGGATTGCTCGGACCTTTGAATTTTGAAGTAGCGAATAAAAACAAATAAGAATGAAAAGTTCAGGAATTAAAACAAGCACAGTATTAGCAAGCTTTCTGCTCGCTGCCTGCCTGTCAATGCGTGCGGAAGTGAAACTTCCCGCTATTTTCTCTGACGGCATGGTGATGCAGCAACAAACCAATGCCAACCTTTGGGGAACGGCAACTCCGAATAAGAAAGTAACAGTCACTACCGGCTGGAACGGAAAACAATATGCAGTAACAGCAGACAAGAACGGCTCATGGAAACTTTCAGTCTCCACTCCGGAAGCCGGCGGACCGTATACCATCACTTTCGACGATGGAACCCAAAAGACACTGAATAATATTCTGATAGGCGAATTATGGCTGTGCTCCGGTCAGAGCAACATGGAAATGCCGATGAAAGGATTCAAGAACCAACCTGTAGAGAATGCCAATATGGATATTCTTCGCAGCAAAAATCCTCATATCCGCCTGTTTACGGTAAAACGAACTTCTACCATTACCCCTCAGAACGACGTAGTCGGTTCATGGAAAGAAGCGGCTCCGGTCAGTGTCCGTGATTTCAGTGCGACGGCCTATTATTTCGGAAGACTGGTCAATGAAATATTAGAAGTTCCGGTAGGACTCGTAGTAGCGGCATGGGGCGGTTCTGCTTGTGAGGCATGGATGACTGCCGATTGGCTGAAAGCATTTCCAGATGCAAAGATACCTCAATCGGAAGCTGATATCAAATCGAAAAACCGTACCCCGACCGTACTCTATAATGGTATGTTGCATCCATTGATCGGTATGACCATGAAAGGAGTGATCTGGTATCAGGGAGAAGATAACTGGAATCGTGCCCATACCTATGCGGATATGTTTACCACATTGATTAACGGCTGGCGTGCCGAATGGAAACAAGGTGATTTTCCTTTCTACTATTGTCAGATAGCTCCTTATGACTATGGTATTATCACTGAAAAAGGTAAAGAGGTGATTAATTCAGCCTATTTGCGAGAAGCACAGGCAAAGGTAGAACATCGTGTGTCTAACAGCGGCATGGCTGTACTGCTGGATGCAGGAATGGAAAAGGGAATTCATCCCGCAAAGAAACAGGCTGCCGGAGAACGTCTGGCACTCCTTGCACTGACAAAGACGTACGGAGTAGAGGGGGTGAACGGAGAAAGTCCTTATTACAAAAGTATTGAAATCAAGAATGATACTGTCGTCGTCAGCTTTGAACGTGCGAATATGTGGATCAGCGGTAAAAACTGTTTCGAATCGAAAAACTTTCAGGTGGCAGGTGAAGACAAAGTATTCTACCCGGCGAAAGCATGGATCGAACGCAGCAAAATGCTAGTAAAAAGTGATAAAGTTCCGCATCCGGTAGCTGTCCGCTATGGATTTGAGAATTATGTGGAAGGAGATGTATATTGTGATGGGCTGCCGTTGGGGTCTTTCCGTTCGGACGATTGGTAATTTGAAAATATGAAGAGATTTTATCTGGCTATAGCAATGATATTCGTTGGCGTGTCGGTTCTTTGGAGCCAGCATGCCAATGTCGTTTGGGATACTCCCAGCCGGAATTCCTCCGAATCGATGCCATGCGGCGGGGGAGATATCGGCATGAACATATGGGTAGAGGAGGGGGATATACTATTTTATCTGAGCAGGAGCGGTACGTTCGATGAAAACAACTGCCAGTTGAAGCAGGGACGTTTTCGCCTCCGGTTATCTCCCAATCCTTTTGAAGACGCAAAGGATTTCCGGCAGGAATTAAAGCTGATCGACGGTTATGTTGAAATCTCTGCCGAAGGGACACAAGTACAACTCTGGGCAGATGTCTTTCATCCGGTAGTACACATCGAAGTGGTTAATGACCGGTCTTTGCAGGCGGAAATCTTTTATGAAAACTGGAGATACCAGGATCGGCTGATCAGAAAAGGAGAGGGGCAGCAATGTTCCTATAAGTGGGCTCCTCCAAAAGGAACGATGACGCATGCCGACTTCATTTCATTGGAGAATTCATCCGAAAAGGATAGTAAACGCCTTTTGTTTTATCATCGTAATGCGGAAGAGACAGTATTTGATGTAGCAGTTGCCCAGCAAGGGATGAATGAAGTGAAGTTCCAGATGATGAATCCTCTCAAAAATCTGACTTTCGGAGGGTATTTGTCAGGAGAGAATTTGGAATATACAGGTACTTCAGACAGTGTATATGCCGGAACTGATTACCGCGCCTGGGGATTTCGTTCTCTGAAAGCTTCTAAAAAGCATCATTTCTCAGTTGTGTTACACACAGAACAGACGGAAACCGTCACCCAATGGGAGCAAGGTCTGAAAACAGCCTGGCAACGAATTGCCCCACAAGGAAAGATATCGTCTAAAGTGGTATCACAGGATAAAAAACAAACCCGCCTATGGTGGAATGCTTTCTGGCAACGGAGTTTTATCGAAACGATCGGTGAAACCGAAAACAAGGAGAACAGCAAAGTAGAAAAAGAAACCGGAAATAAAGAAAAGAGCGACGCGAAAGATGCATTGAAAGAAATCACCCAAAACTACACTCTTTTCCGCTATATGCTGGGCTGCAATGCTTATGGCAGTGTCCCTACCAAATTCAACGGTGGTTTATTCACCTTCGATCCCTGCCACATAGACGAGAAGCAGGCATTCACTCCTGACTACCGAAAGTGGGGAGGAGGAACAATGACTGCACAGAATCAGCGTCTTGTCTACTGGCCGATGCTGAAAAGCGGTGACTTCGACATGATGCCTTCCCAATTCAATTTCTATAACCGGATGTTGAAGAATGCGGAACTCCGCAGCCATGTATATTGGCAACACGAGGGAGCCTGCTTCTGTGAACAGATAGAAAACTTCGGCTTACCCAATCCCGCAGAATATGGTTTCAAACGTCCGGCTTGGTTTGACAAAGGACTGGAATACAATGCGTGGCTGGAATATGAATGGGATACTATTCTTGAATTTTGCCAGATGATTCTGGAAACGAAGAATTATGCCGGTGCCGACATAACTCCGTATTTGCCTTTGATTGAAAGTTCGCTGACCTTTTTCGACGAACATTATCGGCTACTCGCTTCCCGTCGGGGACGCAAAGCACTGGATGGTGACGGACACCTGATATTGTTCCCCGGCTCTGCCTGCGAAACTTACAAGATGACCAACAACGCCAGCAGCACCATCGCCGCACTGCGAACTGTATTGGAGACTTACATCAAAGTTTGCAACAACGAAAAGTGGCAAAAGATGCTGGAAACAATTCCTCCGGTTCCATTACGTTATATCGAAGTCAAGGATTCTCTTAATCTTCAGGCTTCTACCATGACTCCGGCATGGAAACAAACGATTTCTCCCGCCAAAAGCTGGGAACGAATCAACAATATAGAGACACCACAACTCTACCCGGTTTTTCCCTGGCGCATCTACGGAGTAGGCAAGGAAAATCTGGAAATAGCTCGTGATACGTATTTCTATGATCCCGACGCACTCAAATTCCGCTCCCACACCGGATGGAAGCAAGACAACATCTGGGCAGCCTGTCTGGGGCTGACCGAAGAAGCCAAAAGCCTTTCTCTGGCAAAGCTATCAGATGGTCCCCACCGTTTTCCTGCCTTCTGGGGACCGGGATATGACTGGACACCCGACCACAACTGGGGAGGTAGCGGCATGATAGGACTTCAGGAGATGCTCTTACAAACGAATGGAACACAAATACTTCTGTTCCCCGCCTGGCCCAAAGAATGGAACGTCCATTTCAAACTCCATGCTCCGGGCAATACGACGGTAGAAGCAACTTTAAAAGACGGAAAAGTAACAAATCTTAAAGTATCACCGGAAAGCAGAAAGAAAGACATTGTTATAATGATAGAAAAATAAAAAAAAGAATACATAAATAAAAAGCACTATGAATAAAAGACCGTTTTTAATCTTATCCCTATTTCTACTGCTATTCTCCTTCGATGGGCAGGCAGCAGATACTTACCGTCCCGAAACATCGGTTGCCGGATTTATTCCGCTTCCCGATTGCGGGCGACAAGTATATAACTTCAATCCGGGATGGCGATTCTTCAAAGGCGATATCCGGGGGGCGGAAGCTGTAAATTTTGACGATCGTTCCTGGAAGGTCGTTTCTACCCCTCACACAGTGGAACTGATGCCCGCCGAAGGCAGTGGTTGCCGCAATTATCAGGGTCCTGCGTGGTATCGCAAGCATTTTGTAGTTCCCACCGCGACGAAAGGACAGCGTGTACTCCTTCATTTTGAAGCGGCAATGGGAAAGCAAGTACTTTACCTGAACGGCAAACGTGTCCAGGAACATCTTGGAGGTTATCTGCCTTTCACACTGGACTTGACGGCAAACGGCGTACAAGCCGGAGACTCCTGCCTCCTTGCCGTCTATACCGACAACAGCAACGATAAATCATACCCTCCCGGAAAGCCCCAATACACACTGGATTTTGCTTATCATGGAGGTATCTATCGTGATGTATGGATGATTGCCAAATCTCCGGTTGCCATTACCGATGCCATCGACTCCCGCACAGTTGGCGGTGGCGGCGTATTCGTTCACTTTGACAAGATCAGCGAAAAGAGCGCACAAGTATATGTAGAAACGGAGATTCAGAACGATAATACCCGTTCGGAATCCGTCACTATAGAAACGACCCTTACAGATGCCGAAGGCAACGTTATCAAACGTACGTCCGGCAAACTTTCTCTGAACTCCGGAGAAAAGAAATCAATCCGTCAGCAGATGGAAGTGAGGAATCCGAAACTCTGGTCACCGGATGCTCCTTATCTATATAGAGTACAATCCCGCATAAAGAAAGGAAACCGTTCCATTGACGGAGGAACGACCCGTATCGGTATCCGCCTGGCGGAATTTCGTGGCAAGGAGGGTTTCTGGCTGAATGGAAAACCTTTCGGACAATTAGTCGGAGCCAATCGTCATCAGGGCTTCGCATACGTAGGCAATGCTCTTCCCAATTCACAGCAATGGCGTGATGCAAAGCGTCTGCGTGATGCAGGATGTACCATCATCCGTGTAGCGCATTACCCGCAGGACCCATCCTTTATGGATGCCTGTGATGAACTCGGCTTGTTTGTCATCGTCGCTACTCCTGGCTGGCAATACTGGAACAAAGACCCGAAATTCGGAGAACTGGTTCATCAGAATACCCGTGAGATGATTCGTCGTGACCGCAATCATCCTTCCGTGCTGATGTGGGAACCCATTCTGAATGAGACTCGCTATCCGCTCGACTTTGCACTGAAGGCACTTGAAATTACGAAGGAAGAATATCCGTATCCGGGACGTCCAATAGCCGCTGCCGATGTGCATTCTGCCGGTGTAAAGGAACATTACGATGTAGTCTACGGCTGGCCGGGTGATGACGAAAAGGAGGACAAACCGGAACAATGCATCTTCACCCGTGAATTCGGAGAAAACGTAGATGACTGGTATGCCCACAACAACAATAACCGTGCAAGCCGCAGTTGGGGTGAACGTCCGCTGCTGATACAGGCACTTTCTCTGGCTAAGAGTTATGATGAGATGTACCGTACTACCGGTCAGTTTATCGGTGGCACACAGTGGCATCCGTTCGATCACCAGCGTGGTTATCACCCCGATCCATACTGGGGAGGTATTTATGACGCTTTCCGTCAGAAAAAGTATGCGTATGAAATGTTCCGCAGCCAATCTCCGGCAAGCCTCCAACATCCGTTGGCAGAATGCGGACCGATGATATTCCTTGCTCATGAAATGTCACAATTCTCCGATAAGGATGTAGTAGTATTCAGTAACTGTGACTCCATCCGCCTTTCTATCTACGATGGAACAAAAACATGGACCAAACCTGTGGTACATGCCAAAGGGCATATGCCGAACGCACCTGTCATCTTCGAAAATGTATGGGATTTCTGGGAAGCGCGCGGATACAGTTATACTCAAAAGAACTGGCAGAAAGTAAATATGGTTGCCGAAGGTATTATCGACGGGAAAGTAGTATGTACCCAAAAGAAAATGCCTTCCCGCCGGTCTACCAAACTTCGCTTGTATGCAGATACTCAAAAAGTAAACTTGGTAGCGGACGGTTCGGATTTTATAGTAGTAGTTGCCGAAGTGACGGACGATAGCGGAAACGTTCGTCGTCTGGCAAAGGAAAATATCGTATTCACGGTAGAAGGGGAAGGAGAAATCATTGGTGACGCAAGGATCGGTGCCAACCCTCGTGCCGTAGAATTCGGTTCGGCTCCTCTGCTGATCCGTTCCACACGAAAAGCCGGGAAGATTAAAGTGAAAGCTCATGTACAATTTGAAGGGACTCAGGCTCCGACTGCCGCTGAAATGGAATTTGAAAGTGTTCCTGCGGAGCTTCCTTTCTGTTATGATGAGAAGTACTGTATTAGTCAGGACACACCCTCATTAACTGTAAAAGCTACTTTATCCGAGAATGCAACCGACGGCAAAGTGCAACTGACAGAAGAAGAACGACAACGGGTGTTGGATGAAGTGGAACGGCAACAAACTGAATTTGGAATAGAAAAGTGAGCTTGGTCGAAACTGAATGACAGATCAATATGCTTCATTCTTTCAGACCTGAGTTATATCGAACATAGGCTATTAGCAAAAATGAATAAGCTAATAGCTAATCTGGTTTTGCTAATAGCTAATTCAGTTTTGCTAATAGCTAATTTTTGGCTTGCTGACACCTTAATTTCGGGACTTCAAAATCCAGTAAAGTCTAAAAGTCCATATTAGGTTTTTCAAAAATGCATAAATGAAGAAAATAAGTTCTCACGGAAAGGGAATAATGGTGATATATATATACATAAACCTTAAACAGGCTCTGTTTTTATATCCTATCATGAAATATTTCCCGAACATAGTGGGAACCGGTAGCAAGAATCGTGTTTCTAAAAAAGCAAATAGGCGTTACAAAGCTTATAGATGAGTTTTTATAGGTTTATTTACCCCTTTTGTTCTTTTTGAAAAGCCTAATACTGGATTTTTAGACTTTACTGGAATTTGAGAATGAAAAATGAGGTAGTTTAGATCGAAATACAGCATTTAATGTAAGTACTTAAATATGACATTCGCTTTTATTGAATCTTTGCTTCGGATCATTGCTTTGGGGCTGTTTCCAGTTCAGCTTTAGCACTGAAATTCTCGCGAAATTTCAATGAATATCTTCGATGATAAAAAAGATAAGTTATAAAATTCAGTTTCTTTTTTAAAGATAAAATAGTATCTTTGATGCAAGATTCATTTCCACTAATATAATATACAATGAAGAAACACTTCTTTTTTATATTTATGTTTCTCTTGATGACGAGAATCTGTGCTTTTGCCTACCCTAACATGATTGTTGAACATTATACGGCCGAACGAGGCTTACCCAATAATATCGTCAATTGTACACTGAAAGGGCAGGACGGATTTGTATGGTTCGGCACCTGGTACGGACTATGCAGTTTCGACGGTACCAAATTCCGTTCCTATGATAATCATGACGGATTTTACTCCGCAGATATTCCTCCCCGTAAGATTCAGCGTATTGTAGAAGACAGGAACGGATACCTTTGGATCAAGACTATCGACCGCAAACTCTATCTGTTTGATAAGAAACATGAAAGTTTCCACGCAGTGTATGACGATGTAAAAGAGTACTCTGAAAATATTCAGATTATCAAGATACAGACGACAGATGACGGAGACGTACTGCTGCTGACCAAAGATAAAAGCCTGCTGCGTGCAAATACAGACCAGAACGGTAAAATCACCATGAAGCAGTTGCACGATTCGCGTCCCAATGTCAACGTCTACGACTTACGCCTCAAGCATAATGTGTTTTGTGAAACTGCCGAGTTTATCAATTGGATCGGTATGGACTATCAGATTCTTTCATTAAGAAAAGGAGAGGCTCTGAAAGATAAGCCTGTCGACTTTATTCAAAAGAAAGTTTCTGCCAATCCGGACCAGTTCACTTGTGCTTCCTACAGTTCCAAATTCTTATGGCTGGGAGATAAGAACGGACATATTTATAGCGTCGATCCGCAAAATGGAGTAGTCAACCGCTACGAAATACCGGAGATTGATCAACCGATTTCCAATATACTGGTCACTGAATCAGGATTAATGTATATCACCACCGTTGATGGTGCGTATGAATATAACATCGGCTACAAACAACTGACCAAACTACCGTTCTCCATCGCAGGGAAAAAAGTAGGAATGATATTCAATGACAAGTATGACAAAATTTGGTTTCAGGAAGGTAATGAGGCATTGACGTACTATGATCCTCTGAACAAAAGCAATCATCGCTTTCCTTTCCCCAAACAAAATGCCATCGGTAACTTTGAAAAGCAGGATGCCGGTGAACAGGGTATGTTTTTCCTCACCCCCGGTGGAGAAATTCTGCTCTTCGATAGGGAGAAACTGGAAATGACCCGTATCAATCAACTGAAACCTTTTTCCGACGACCTTCCCGATCAGCTCTTCTTTCATCTGTTGCTGGATAAAGACGGTATTCTTTGGCTGGCATCTACAGGCAGCGGAGTATACAAGGTTAACTTTCCCAAGAAGCAATTTCAACTGCTGACAGAAGTTTCTCCTGTCCCTGTAGACACAGAAAGAGCGACCTCTTGGAATCAGGGGATACGTGCACTGTATCAGGCTAAGAATGGAGACATCTGGGTCGGTACCCGTTGGCACGCGCTTTATCGTCTGGATAGCAACGGGCAGATAAAACAGGTTTTTACGGATCAGAATTATCTGATAGGCGCCGTATATCATATCATGGAAGATAAAGAAGGAAACTTGTGGTTTTCCACTAAGGGAAACGGACTTGTCAAAGCCGAACCGGATATGAACTCACCACATGGTCTGCGTTTTACCCGCTATAAGAATGATCCCAAGAATCCGAATTCTATCAGTAACAATGATGTGTATTTCACTTATCAGGATAGTCAGGAGCGTATCTGGGTCGGTCTGTTGGGCGGAGGGCTGAACTTGATTTCCGAAGAAAACGGGACACTTGTATTCAAGCATAAATACAACGGACTGAAACAATATCCCGCTTATGGTCTGTATATGGAAGTCCGTACAATGACAGAAGATGAAGACGGGCGTATCTGGGTAGGTACGATGGATGGTCTGATGTCTTTTGACGGACATTTTACGACTCCCGAACAGATTCAGTTTGAGACGTACCGACAGATCAGCGATCGTTCTAATGTGGCAGACAATGACATTTATGTTCTATATAAAGACAGTGATTCGCAAATTTGGGTGAGTGTATTCGGCGGAGGTCTGAATAAGCTGGTCCGCTATGACAAAGAAAAACGTGAACCGATATTCAAGTCATATGGCATACGTGAAGGAATGAATAACGATGTGGTCAAGTCCATCGTGGAAGATAAAAACGGAAATTTGTGGTTTACTACCGAAATTGGTCTGTCCTGCTTTAATAAGGCGACAGAGCAGTTCCGTAACTACGACAAATACGATGGTTTCCTGAATGTTGAACTGGAAGAAGGCAGTGCGTTGCGTGCATTGAACGGAGACTTATGGCTTGGTTCGCGACAGGGGATTCTGACATTCTCTCCTGATAAACTGGAGACACAACATACCAACTATGACACCCGTATCGTAGACTTTAAAGTATCCAATCGTAATCTTCGAAGTTTGAACGACTGTCCGATTCAGGAGTCTATCACATACACCGATGCACTTCAATTGAAGTATAATCAGTCTATGTTCACAATCGAATTTGCTGCATTAAATTTCTACAATCAGAATCGCGTATCTTATCGTTACATACTCGAAGGGTATGAGAAGGAATGGCACTATAACGGCAAAAACCGTATTGCTTCTTATACCAATGTTCCTCCCGGAGACTACATATTCCGTGTAGAAACGATGGATGAAGCTAATTCGGAACTTGTATCCACATGTACATTGGCTGTCACCATTCTTCCGCCGTGGTGGCTGAGTTGGTGGGCCACTCTTATCTATGTAATCCTTGGCATCGCGGCCCTCTATTTCGGTCTGCGCCTGGCTTTCTTCCTGATTAAAATGAAGAACGACATTTATATCGAGCAGAAAGTATCGGAAATGAAAATCAAGTTCTTCACCAATATTTCTCATGAGCTTCGTACTCCTCTGACACTGATAAAAGGGCCGATACAAGAACTGAAGGAGCGGGAAGAACTGTCTCCGAAAGGACTGCAATACGTGGACCTGATGGAAAAGAATACGAACCAAATGTTACAACTGGTCAATCAGATTCTTGATTTCCGAAAGATTCAGAATGGCAAGATGCGTCTGCACGTATCATTGATTGATTTCAATGAAATGATAGCTTCCTTCCAAAAAGAATTCCGTGTACTTTCGGAGGAAAATGAAATCAGTTTCACATTCCAACTGCCGGACGAACCGATTATGGTATGGGCAGATAAGGACAAACTGAGTATTGTTATCCGCAACGTCATATCGAACGCGTTCAAATTTACTCCTTCCGGTGGAAGTATTTATGTAACTACCGGATTGACAGATGATGGAAAATCCTGCTATGTACGGGTAGAAGACAACGGTGTCGGCATTCCGCAAAATAAGCTGAGTGAAATTTTCGAGCGTTTCTCACAAGGAGAGAATGCGAATAATCCACATTATCAGGGTACAGGCATCGGGCTGGCACTTTCCAAAGAAATAGTAAACCTGCATCACGGTATCATCCGTGCCGAAAGTCCGGAAGGGCAGGGGGCCGTGTTTATTGTAGAGCTATTGCTGGACAAGGACCATTATCGTCCGTCGGAAGTAGACTTCTATGTCAGTGATACGGAAACTGCTCCTGCCGCTACAGACAAGAAGATGGTTATCGATTCAGAAAAGGAACCGGAGGAGGAACTGGAAATTGACGCTTCATTACCGACTCTTCTGCTGGTAGAGGATAATAAAGACCTGTGCCAGTTGATAAAACTGCAATTGGAAGATAAATTCAACATCCATATAGCCAATAACGGCGTAGAAGGTCTGAAGAAAGTGCATCTGTATCATCCGGACATCGTAGTGACCGATCAGATGATGCCGGAAATGGACGGACTGGAAATGCTGCAATCTATCCGGAAGGATTTTCAGATCAGCCATATCCCTGTCATTATTCTGACAGCCAAGAGCGATGAAGGTGCCAAGACCAAAGCGATCACTCTGGGTGCGAACGCATATATAACCAAACCATTCAGCAAAGAGTATCTGTTGGCACGGATCGATCAGTTGCTCGGCGAACGGAAACTGTTCCGCGAACGTATCCGCCAGCAAATGGAGAACCAGACGACAACGGAAGAAGACAGCTACGAACAATATCTGGTGAAGAAAGATGTGCAGTTCCTTGAAAAGATACACCAAGTGATCGAGGAAAACATGGACGACAGTGATTTCAATATTGATACGATCGCTTCCGGCATCGGACTGAGCCGTTCGGCATTCTTCAAAAAGCTGAAAAGCCTTACCGGACTGGCACCTGTCGACCTGGTAAAGGAGATTCGCCTGAATAAATCGATCGAACTGATTAAAAATACGGATTTGAGTGTTTCGGAAGTGGCGTTTGCTGTCGGATTCAAAGATTCGGGCTACTATAGCAAGTGTTTCCGCAAGAAATATAATCAGACTCCCCGTGAATATATGAATGAATGGCGGAAAGGATAGAAAGACCGATTACAAAATACTTTCTTAATCGTCTTTTTTTAAAACCTATTAAGATTCGGAAGAATGAACAAGATTAAGAAAGTATTATCAGCATGGATGCTGGTTGCCTGTGTACTACCTGTGACAGCCCAATATCCGGTGATCCCCGACTCGGTAAAAGAAAGAGGAGCAAAACAAGAGGCAGAGTTCGAACAGAAATCAAATGCGGCATGGGAAAAAGCCTTGCCAACAGTTTTGGAAGAAGCAAGGTTAGGAAGACCTTACAAACCTTGGGCCTCCAAACCGGAGGATTTGATAAAAAGTAATATTCCGGCCTTCCCCGGTGCGGAAGGTGGTGGTATGTACACTCCCGGCGGTCGTGGAGGCAAAGTGATTGTGGTAACTTCCCTGGAAGATTCCGGTCCCGGCACATTCCGCGAAGCCTGTGAAACCGGTGGTGCACGTGTTATCGTATTTAATGTGTCAGGTATTATTCGCCTGAAAAGCCCGATCAGTGTACGTGCCCCTTATGTAACGATTGCCGGACAGACAGCACCGGGAGACGGTATCTGCGTGACCGGTCATTCTTTCCTGATCGATACTCATGATGTAGTGATTCGCCATATGCGTTTCCGTCGGGGGGCACAGGATGTTGCTTTCCGGGATGATGCAGTAGGAGGAAATGCAGTCGGCAATATTATAATAGACCACTGTTCGGCAAGCTGGGGACTGGATGAAAATATGTCTATCTATCGCCACGTCTACAACAGGGATGAAACCGGGCACGGACTGAAGTTGCCTACTGTGAACATTACCATTCAGAATTCGATGTTCTCGGAAGCATTGGATACTTATAATCATGCGTTTGGTGCCACTATCGGAGGACATAATAGTATGTTCTGCCGTAATCTTTTCGCTTCCAATATCAGTCGTAACAGTTCGGTGGGTATGGACGGAGACTTTAACTTCGTAAACAATGTTGTCTTCAACTGGTGGAACCGTTCTGTCGACGGAGGAGATAACAAGAGTTTTTATAATATAATCAATAACTATTTTAAACCCGGTCCTATCACCCCGCTGGATAAACCTATTTCCTATCGTATATTGAAACCGGAAGCCGGACGCGATAAAAGCAAACCGATGTCCTTCGGAAAGGCTTATGTAAACGGTAACATCATTCACGGAAATGCTAAAGTGACAAAAGATAACTGGAATGGCGGAGTTCAGCTTGCCAGTGAAGTGGATGAGGGAAAGTTCTTACCGCAAATCAGAGTGGACAAAGCATTCAAAATGTCGCCTGTAACGATTATGGATACCCAAAAAGCTTATAACTTTGTATTGGATAATGTAGGTGCTACTCTCCCGAAACGGGATGCGGTAGACGCTCGCGTCATCAAGACTGTACAAACAGGAAAAGCGATTTATGCGAAAGATGCTCCGGAATTTATCTCTCCTTACGTGAAAAGACGCTTGCCGGCAGACTCCTACAAACAAGGTATCATCACCGATATCCGTCAAGTGGGCGGACTTCCTGAATACAAAGGAGAAGCATATCTTGATTCGGATGGTGACGGTATGCCGGACGCATGGGAAATTGCCAACGGACTGAATCCGAACGATCCGACTGATGCAAAGGAGGACTGTAATGGAGACGGCTATACCAATATCGAGAAATATATCAATGGGTTGGATACAAAGAAGAAAGTAGACTGGACAGATCTGAAGAACAACTACGATACCTTGTCCAAACGGAAAAGTCTGTTTTAATCGTATGATTTGCTTATGGTCAAATGATCTTTCAGGATTGAATAATTAGAAAACAACGTTTATTGTAATGAATATACAATTAAGAACTATCCTTTTAGGATTATTGAGCATAGGGTTTGCGCAGGGATATGCGCAAACCTTTGCTTTACAGGTTAAGGATGACCGGATCACTTACTTGAATGACGAAAAGTGAAACCGGATTCTTGATTTCTCGTACTGTGGCTACAAGGGCTCCGAACAGGATATTCCTTCTGTCCGCAATGCCGTGTTTGTACCTTGGACAGCAGGAGATAATACATCACGTATTCAACGCGCCATTGACTATGTCGCCTCATTAGTACCTGATGCTTCCGGTTTCAGAGGAGCCGTGTTATTGGATCAGGGAGAATTTTCTTTATCCGGAAGCCTTCGTATAAATGCCTCCGGCATCGTACTGCGCGGAGTGGATAAAGAGAAAACGATACTTCTAAAAAAAGGAGTAGACAGAGGTGCCCTTATCTACATGGAAGGGACAGACGATCTGAAGATACAGGATACATTGCAGGTACTCTCGAAATATGTTCCGGTAAATGCGAGGACATTGGAAGTTGCTTCAGGTACTTCGTTGAGAAAGGGAGATCGGATACTGGTGAACCGTCCGTCCAGCAAAGAATGGATTGCTTCGTTAGGATGTGATATCTTTGGAGGAGGAATCAGTGCACTGGGCTGGAAAGAAGGAGATATGGATCTTACCTGGGATAGAACCGTGACAGAAGTAAACGGTAATCAGATAACGTTGGACGCTCCGCTGACAGTGGCGCTGGATGCCAAATACGGTACTTCTTCCGTGATTACTTATCAGTGGAACGGGCGCATCCGGGAGTGCGGAGTAGAAAATATGACTCTGATTTCCGACTATGACAAACGGTACCCTAAAGATGAAGATCATTGCTGGACAGGTATTTCTATCGAAGATGCGGAAGATTGCTGGGTACGCAGGGTGAGCTTTAAACACTTTGCAGGAAGTGCAATCCTTGTTCAGCGTACCGGTTCCCAAATCACGGTTGAGGACTGTATCTCACGGGAACCTGTTTCTGAAATCGGAGGAATGCGCCGCTGTACTTTCTATACCTTAGGACAACAGACACTTTTCCAGCGCTGCTATTCGGAACAGGGTATTCATGACTTTGCAGCCGGATATTGTGCTGCCGGACCGAATGCTTTCGTACAATGTGATTCGTATGAATCTTTAGGTTTCAGCGGATCTATTGATGCATGGGCATGTGGCCTATTGTTTGACGTGGTTAATATAGACGGGCATAATCTGAGTTTCAAGAATCTGGGACAGGACAAGAACGGAGCGGGATGGAATACGGCAAATAGTCTGTTCTGGCAATGTACCGCTGCCGAAATAGAGTGTTATGCTCCGGCAAAGGATGCCATGAACCGTGCGTACGGATGCTGGGCACAGTTCTCCGGTGACGGCGAATGGGCACAATCAAACAATCATGTGCAGCCCCGAAGCATTTTCTATGCTCAATTAGAAGATCGTTTGCAGAAGAAATGTGCAGAACGTGCCCGTATCCTGCCAAGAAATACAAGTGCCACCAGCAGTCCGACCGTTGAAGTTGCTATGGAACTGGCCAAAGAGGCTTACAATCCCCGCCTGACATTGGAACACTGGATTGAACAAGGAGCCTTTGCTCCTTCAATAGCTATGTCCGGAGTAAAATCAATCGATGATATTAAAGAAAAGAAGATAACTCCGAACAAGACATCGGCACAACCGGAAGTAACTATTGCAAACGGACGTATCCAGATGAACAGTACTTTGTTGGTAGGAAGTAGCCATACCACCCCTTGGTGGAATGGAAAACTTAAAACCAACTTTCTGAAAAAAGCAAGCCCTGCCATCACCCGCTTTGTTCCCGGACGTGAAGGATTAGGACTGACAGATCGCATCGATTCCGTAATCGGCTATATGAAACAAAAGAACATATTGGTATTTGACCAAAACTACGGACTTTGGTATGATCGCCGCCGGGATGATCATGAACGAGTGCGCCGTCGTGACGGAGATGTATGGGGGCCTTTCTACGAACAACCTTTCGGACGTAGCGGTCAGGGTACTGCCTGGGAAGGACTGAGCAAATATGATCTGAATCGCCCTAATGCATGGTATTGGTCGCGATTGAAAGAGTTTGCCGAAAAAGGAAATAAAGACGGACTATTGCTATTCCATGAGAACTATTTCCAGCACAATATCCTGGAAGCAGGTGCGCACTGGGTAGATTGTCCGTGGAGAAGCACCAACAATATCAACCAGACCGGATTTCCGGAACCTGCTCCGTTTGCAGGAGACAAACGAATCTTTGTTGCAGATATGTTTTATGACATCACTCATCCGGTTCGCCGTGAGTTACACAGACAATACATCCGCCAGTGTCTGAACAACTTTGCTGATAACCCGAATGTCATTCAGTTGACAAGTGCAGAATTTACAGGTCCACTACATTTTGTACAGTTTTGGCTGGATGTGATTGCCGAATGGGAAACAGAAACCGGAAAGAAAGCCAAAGTAGCATTAAGTACCACAAAAGATGTACAGGACGCCATCCTTGCCGATCCGAAGCGTGCGGCTGTGGTGGATATTATTGATATCCGCTACTGGCACTATAAAACGGATGGAGTCTTTGCACCGGAAGGAGGGAAGAACATGGCTCCCCGCCAACATATGCGTAAGATGAAAGTCGGAAAGGTCACTTTCACCGAAGCCTACAAGGCTGTCCACGAATATCGTCAGAAGTTCCCGGAGAAAGCCGTAACCTTCTATGCACAGAATTATCCGGCTATGGGATGGGCTGTATTCATGGCCGGCGGTTCATGTCCTGTAATCCCGTGCACAGATAAAGCATTCCTGAAGGATGCAGCGGCTATGGAAGTGGAAGAAACCGATACCGACAACTATAAGAAAATGGTAAAATCTGATATCGGCAGTATCATTTATTCCAAGTCCGGAACAGAAATTCCTGTTCAATTATCGTCCGGAAAGTATATATTAAAGTACATACATCCCGGTTCAGGGAAGATGAATATTATAGATAAATCATTGAAAATTAATGGAGTATACAAATTAAAGGTACCGGATAAGAAAGAAGGTATTTATTGGTTCCATAAACTCTGAAACAAAAAATCCCGCTGATGACTGATCAGCGGGATTTTTCCATTTTATAGGTAATTTCTAACAAAAGAGTGTTATAAAACATGATACTTATTTTTTCAACCTACAAACCAGATTTTACCGGTGGTTGAGGTCAGTTCTGCTTAG
>ENA-UEPJ01002242-UEPJ01002242.1-human-gut-metagenome-genome-assembly--contig:-NODE-2242-length-20428-cov-17.901381_pt1 | contig 20428 bp, 16 predicted proteins | sample MGYA00242890_ERZ507896 | MGnify/ENA primary metagenome ERZ507896 (study PRJEB26167, sample SAMN06115508) | human gut metagenome | host: Homo sapiens | place: China:Qinghai | collected 2015-08-20... | reverse complement strand
TTCAAATTTTTAGTTTTAGCACCTAATTGTCTATTTATAGTTCTTTCAAGGAACATTAAGTTACCTAAACTATCCACATACTCATTATTGCTATACAATGAATGTGAAAGTATATGTTCAATATCAAGGGATTTTTTTGACTCTTGATTTGAAGAATAGAAATTAGAATGTTTTTTGCAGCGGCCCGGCGGGAAGCGGATATTCATACTGCTTAGATTGGCCCGGCTAAAAATCAGGATGCCGGGCAGCCACGGGACGTAAAATGAAAGGATAGGTGTATTTTACCGAAATCCTGTTCGAAAATCAATCGTGATGATTCACAAGAATCGCCCTTTGAAATTGACATGCAGACAAAAAACAGTTGTATTTACAACATACAAAAGGGAAATATCGTGGTAAACTAAAATTACGAGACGGATCATGGGAAGATCCGGGTGGAAAGGAAAAGAAAAATGGCTTTTATTAAAAATATTGATCATGAAACGGTTTTAAATCTTGCAGACCAGATCCACGCAGAACCGGGGCAGATCGTCAGCAAGACTCTCGCCCAGAACAAGGCGGTCAGCCTGACATTATTCGCGTTCTCCAAAGGCGAGGAAATCAGCACCCACGACTCCATCGGCGATGCCATGGTACATGTGATCGAGGGCACCGGTCAGTTTGCTGTGGACAATGTAGAGCATATCTGTAAAGCCGGAGATGTTCTCGTGATGCCGGCGAAAAAGCCGCATGCGGTATTCGCGAAGGAAGATTTTAAGATGCTTCTTACGGTGGTATTTCCGTTAGATTGATACTTGAGTATTTAGATGAAGTATTCTTAACATGCTATAAATGCGAGATGTTACCGCCTTCTATACTGGTGACAGGAAGATGGAAAACCCCCGGTGTGGCTGCACCGGGGGTTTTGCTTTGTCACTCGAATAAAGGAGTCACATCTCTTTAGCCTATGGCATGATATGATATGTAGAACGTAAATTCAACATACATCAGTGAATAAACATCGCGTCTCCAAAACTAAAAAACCGGTACCGTTCCTTGATCGCCTCCTGATATGCATTCAGGATGTGTTCCCGTCCTGCGAGTGCGGACACGAGCATGACAAGCGTGGATTCCGGAAGGTGGAAGTTTGTGATCAGGCAATCCAGGATCTTAAACTTGTATCCCGGATAGATAAAGATCTCAGTCCAGCCGCTTCCGGCTTTCAGGATCCCGTCATCGCCGGTTGCAGATTCCAGGGTACGGCAGCTCGTGGTTCCAACGCAGATCACACGTCCGCCATTTGCCTTTGTATCGTTGATCTTCTTCGCCTCGGACTCTTCTACGATATAGAATTCAGAGTGCATGTGGTGCTCTTCGATAGTGTCAACCTTTACCGGGCGGAAGGTTCCGAGACCGACATGGAGAGTTACATGAGCGATCTTAACACCCATCTCCTCGATCTCCTGCAAAAGTTCTTTTGTGAAATGCAGTCCTGCTGTCGGAGCGGCCGCAGAACCCTCGTTCTTGGCATATACAGTCTGATAACGGTTTTTATCCTTTAACTGGTGTGTAATGTATGGCGGGAGCGGCATCTGGCCGAGCTTGTCGAGGATCTCCTCGAAGATTCCGTCATATTCAAACTGGATCAGGCGGTTTCCCTCATCGACCACATCGATAACTTTTCCCTTTAAAAGTCCGTCACCGAAGGAAACTTCTGCGCCAACTTTCATCTTCTTGCCCGGTTTTACAAGGGTCTCCCAGACATTGTCGGATTTTCTCTTTAAAAGGAGAACTTCGATTCCTGCGTCAGTTCCAATCTTATGTCCCATGAGACGTGCCGGGATAACTTTTGTGTCGTTGATAACGAGGCAGTCACCCTTTTTCAGGTACTTTAAAATATCGCGGAAATGGCGGTGTTCCATCTCGCCGGTCTTTTTATCTAATACAAGCAGCCTGGAAGCAGCGCGGTCCTCAAGCGGATCCTGCGCGATCAGTTCCGGCGGCAGTTCAAAGTTAAAATCTGTTACATTCATTTTTCTATATCTCCTGTTTGTGCGCTCTTATCAAAAAGTTCCATGCCATTGTAGCAGAATCGGGAAGAAAAATCAATGAGGTGCGCCGGAATATGGGAAAATCGGTGATGATCCGCAAAAGGTGCGTGAAGCAGCCGGGAAATAAAAAATACATCTTGTTGTTTTAAGATTCCAGTGGTACGATAGGAAAATCAAAAGCATGGTATATGCGGCAATCGGAAGGAGCAGTTGTAATGAAATATATCAATCAGTTAGAACACAGAGATATTCCCTATGAACATAATTTAGACCACGGCGGAGTGCCGGAGGAGAAGCGGAATGTGGCTGCAGCAGGCTGCGGACCGAGCTGTCTGTGCATGATGGTGGATGCGCTGACTCTGTCAACCTATGAACTCACAGACTGCCTGAAATTATCCAATGAGGTTGGCGCGAACCGTGAGATCGGAACGAGCCTGAAGATCCTGGGCCCCGTCGTTGCGGAAAGGTTTAACCTGAATTATGGGGAAACGAGTGATCTGAATGAACTGAAGGCGCACCTGGCAAAAGGCGGACTCGCCATCGCAAATTCCGGCGGAGACCGGGAAGGGTATACCGGGGTGTTCACTCATGGAGGACATTACATCCTCGTTGTATCGGCCGATGACAATGAGCGTGCATTCTGGATCCGTCCTATAAAGAAGGAAAATATGAGGAGCCGGGCAGGGATGGAAAAGCGAGAGTCGTAGATGGCTTTGTTTACTGCAGCCTGAAAGTTCTTGCGGAGGACTGCGCAAACCGTACTCCGTCCTACTATCTGTTTTCAAGAAAGCATTAAAAACATGAAAAGCGCGGCAGCCGGGAAATGGAATTGAGTGAAAAAATATACAAAAAAATAATTCTCATCCCCTTGCATGAATCAGAAAATTATTGTATACTATTAGAGATGCATCTGTAGCTCAGTGGATAGAGCAGTGGCCTCCGGAGCCGCGTGCGTAGGTTCGATTCCTATCAGATGCATTTTCTGATGTCCCGGGATACCGGGGCAGTGAGACAGGAAAGCGTCTGCCAGATCTGGGAAATGTCCCGGACTGACAGGCGTTTTTTTCTTGCATTCGCCCCTCAGAAACGATATAATGGGCGAAAGGATAAATTTTGGATCATAAATTATTGATAAAAGGGAGAAATAGTTTGGAAGGAACGATTCGTTTAAATAAATATCTGAGTGATGCCGGAGTCTGCTCAAGAAGAGAGGCAGACAGACTTGTGGAGGAAGGGAAAGTTCTTGTGGACGGCGAGATTGCCGTGATGGGAATGCAGATACGGCCGGGACAGAAGGTGGTCTGTGACGGAAAGCCGGTGGGCGAGAAGGAAAAACCGGTATTTCTGATCGTGAATAAGCCGAGGGGAATCGTCTGCACGACTTCCGACAAGGATCATGCAGAAAATATTGTGGAATTTTTAAATTACCCACAGAGGATCTACCCGGTGGGACGTCTCGATAAGGACTCCGAGGGACTTCTCCTTATGACAAATCAGGGAGACATCGTCAACAAGATCCTCCGCGGCGGAAATGCCCACGAGAAAGAATATGCGGTAGCTGTCAATCACCCGGTGACAGAAGAATTCTTAAATCAAATGTGTGAAGGCGTCCGGATCGAGGATCTGGATGTGACCACGAAGCCGTGCCGTGCCTGGAAGACCGGAAGCCACACCTTCCATATCGTCCTGACTCAGGGCTTGAACCGCCAGATCCGCCGGATGTGCCGCGCGCTCGATTACCATGTGATGAATTTAAAGCGTGTGCGTATCATGAATCTTCAGCTGGGTACATTAAAGCGGGGAGAGTACCGGGAACTGACGGAAAAAGAGCTGGGTGATCTGATGCGGATGGTGGAGGGTTCCACAAACCTTCCGGCGCGAGAAGCTGCGAAGGCCGGAAAGCTTACGGATCCAGCGAGAAGAGAAAGAAAACCGGCGAACTCCGGATATCAGGGAAAGAAGAACGACAGAAGGCCGTTTGACAAGGACAATAACAGAAAATCATTCGAGAAGAAGAACGAAACCGGAAAAGTATGGAAAAATGTCCGTCAGAATGGTGAAAAGAAGCCGGAAAAGAAAGCCCCCGCATCCCCGGAAAGCTGGAAACCGGGTGCGCCGGAGCGCAAGGAGCATAAAATATGGACGACAAGATCAAGAGGATGAAGGAGCTGATCCCGCTTCTTTCCGAGGCTGCAAAGGCCTATTACCAGGAGAGCCGCGAGATCATGAGCAACTTTGAATATGACAGGCTTTATGATGAACTCCTGAAGCTGGAACGGGAGACAGGGACTGTGTTCGCAGGAAGTCCGACCCAGAAAGTAGGATATGAGATCTTAAGCGAACTCCCAAAGGAGCGCCATGAACGGCCGATGCTGTCATTGAATAAGACAAAGAGTGTCGATGAACTGAGAGAATGGCTTGGAAACCAGACGGGGCTTTTATCCTGGAAGATGGATGGACTTACCGTGGTCCTGACATATGAGGATGGAGTTCTCGCGAAAGCGGTTACCCGCGGAAACGGCGAGATCGGTGAGGTCATCACTCCAAATGCCAGGACCTTTATCAATATTCCGACAACGATTCCCTACAAAGGACAGCTGATCCTGCGCGGTGAGGCGGTGATCAGCTATTCGGATTTCGAAAAATTAAATGATTCCATCGCTGATGTGGATGCGAAGTATAAGAATCCGAGAAACCTCTGCAGCGGTTCCGTGCGCCAGCTGAACAGCAGGATCACAGCCTCAAGAAATGTCCGGTTTATGGCCTTTGCACTGGTCCGTGCGGACGGTGTGGACTTTAAAAATTCCAGAAAAGAGCAGTTTTTGTGGCTTTCCGGCCTTGGATTCGAGACCGTGGAATTTGTGGAAGTGACCGCGGGGACACTTTCCGGGGCAGTCCGCAGATTCGCTGAAAAGATCGAGCACTACGATATCCCGTCGGATGGTCTTGTGCTGTTATATGATGACATCGCATACGGACAGTCCTTGGGGCGGACTGCAAAATTTCCGAGAGATTCCATCGCTTTTAAATGGGCGGATGAGATTCAGGAGACGACGCTTTCCTACATTGAATGGAGCGCTTCGCGGACAGGACTGATCAATCCGGTTGCCGTGTTTGAGCCTGTGGAGCTGGAAGGAACCACAGTAAGCCGCGCCAGTGTCCACAACATCAGCATCATGGAAGGGCTGGAGCTCGGTGCAGGAGACAGGATCACGGTCTACAAGGCGAACATGATCATTCCGCAGATCGCGGATAACCTGACAAGAAGCGGTGTCCGTGATATCCCGGCGACCTGTCCGGTATGCGGCGGAAAGACGGAGATCCGCAATCTGAACGATGTGAAATCCCTCTACTGTACGAACCCGGATTGTCAGGCGAAAAAGATCAAGAGCTTTGATCTGTTTGTGAGCAGGGACGCGTTAAATATTGACGGTCTCTCCGAGATGACCTTAGAGAAATTTATCGCTGCCGGATTTATCCATGAATTTGATGATATGTTCCATCTGGACCGCCATCGTGACGCTATCGTGACGATGGAAGGTTTCGGTGAAAAGTCTTATGAGAATCTCATAGCGGCTGCAAAGACCGCGTCCCACACCACACTGCCGCGGCTGATCTTCGGCCTTGGAATCGCCGGGATCGGTCTCGCCAACGCGAAGGTGATCTGCCGGCATTTCGATTTCGATCTGGATGCCATGCGGAAGGCTGGTGCGGAAGAACTGTGCTCCATTGATGGAATCGGCGGCGTGCTTGCGGATGCGTGGGTGACGTACTTTAAGAATGACAGGAACAACGAGACACTGGATCATTTGCTGGCAGACCTGACGTTCGAAAATGAAGTCAGGAACGAGGAACAGATATTAGCCGGGAAGACCTTCGTGATCACCGGTTCCGTGGAGCGCTTCGCGAACCGGAAGGAGCTTCAGGAAAAAATAGAATCTCTGGGTGGAAAGGCTGCCGGTTCCGTATCAGCAAAGACAAGTTATCTGATCAACAATGATGTGACATCCAATTCGTCAAAGAATAAGAAGGCAAGAGAACTTGGCATTCCGATCCTTTCCGAAGCGGATTTTCTGAAGATGATAGGAGAAGAAGAAAATGCCGATTAAAATACAGAATGGATTGCCGGCAAGAGCGATCCTTGAGAGCGAAAATGTATTCATTATGGACGAGGACCGCGCGGAGAGCCAGGATATCCGTCCGTTAGAGATCCTGATCTTAAATCTCATGCCGTTGAAGGAGGACACGGAGACCCAGCTTTTAAGAGCTCTGTCCAATACACCTCTGCAGGTGGAGTGCACTTACATGACGATGTCCACCCATGAGTCCACCCACACCTCTGCCAGTCACTTAAATAAATTTTATGTGACATTTCCGGAGATCAAAAAGAAACACTTTGACGGAATGATCATCACCGGAGCACCGGTGGAACTGATGGAATTTGAGAAGGTCAATTACTGGGAGGAGCTGACCCGGATCATGGAATGGAGCAAGACCCATGTGACATCCACCATGCATCTGTGCTGGGGAGCCCAGGCCGGACTTTACTATCATTACGGAATCCCGAAACACTTACGGAAAGAAAAACTTTCCGGTGTGTATACACAGAAAGCGCTGGATAAGCGTGTTCCGTTACTCCGAAGTTTTGACGATTACTTTAAGTGCCCGCATTCCCGCTATACAGAAGTGTGGGAGGAGGATATTTTAAAGCACCCGGAACTCCGGATCCTCGCTAAATCCGATGAGGCAGGCGTCTTCCTTGTCATGAACCAGGACGGAAGCCAGATCTTCGTCCAGGGCCACCCGGAGTACGACCGTATGACCTTAAACAACGAGTATCACCGCGACCTCAATAAAGGCTTAAATCCGGCACTCCCGGTCCACTACTATGAGCATGATGACCCGTTCTCTGTTCCACCGCTTATGTGGAGAAATATGGCGAACACGCTGTATACGAACTGGCTGAACTACTACGTATATCAGGTGACTCCGTATACGCTGGAGGAGGACACAGAGTAAACAGAGATCTGTTTGGTGTAAAAAGATTTTTGCTCGTAACGGTGAAGGTACGGAGTAGTTATGAATAAAGAAATGATTGTGAAAAAAACTTCCGGTCCAAATGGTCCGGAAGTTTTTTCTTTGCGCGATCAGTTAAATACGGGTGTAGGCTTTAAAGAATACAGGTTTAACGATATTCCTTCGGAACCTGAGCATCGTGGTAAGCGTTGATCTCAGAACGGAATTCACTGCTTTCCAGAATATCGAGAGCTGTCATAGCAAGACCCTTGGCACCCTTCAGGCAGATCTCATCAGCCTGAGGAGTTGCAGCGGCTTTTGTATATTCTTTGGAGTGGCTTTGAATGGTTTTATCATCTGTGATAGACAGATAATCGTGGATTGCCGGGATCTTGATGGAGACATTTCCGATATCTGAAGATCCGTAAAGCTTTCCGGGTTCAGCCCAGGTCATCTGGATCCCGAGAGATTCCATATTATTCTTGAAGGCCTGGCACATTGGTTTATTTGGATAACGTTCTGCGTAGATCGGCTCTACACTGACTTCAGCTTTTGCTCCGGTCAGGGCCTCTGCGTGTTCAATACAGGATGTCACAAAGCGGATCAGCTCCTTGATCCTAAGCATGGTTTCAGCACGAAGGCTGAATTCACACTTGGCAAGTTCCGGAATTACATTGGCAGCAGTTCCGCCTTCCAGAATAATACCGTTGATGTTGTCCTGAACCTGGAATGTCGAGCGCATCAGATCGATCTGGTTGAACACATGGATCGCAGCGCTAAGGGCATTGATGCCATTTGAGGGTGAAGACGAATGGGCAGCTTTTCCGTGGAAGGATACGCGGATTCTTGTAGCGGCACGTCCACCTCTGCCAACGAGGTTGGAACCGCCTCCGGACGGGTGCATCATAAGGGCATAATCAGTTTCATCAAAGGCACCGCGCTCTAAGAGGATGACTTTGCCGGCCCCGCCTTCCTCCGCCGGTGTGCCGATGATAGAAACTTCACCATCGTATTCATCGATCAGAGAAGCAATTCCCATAAATGCACCTACGGCACAGGTTGCGATGATATTGTGACCACAGCCATGACCGATTCCGCGGAGCGCATCGTATTCCGCAAGAAAAGCAATTCTCGGTCCCGGACCTTTTCCTTTTTTTACAACCTTAAAAGAAGTGTCAAGTCCGCAGTACGGAGTTTCTACCTGAAAACCACGATCTTCTAAAAAAGAACGGATCGATGCGACTGCCTGATGTTCTTCATATCCAAGCTCCGGATGGTCATGGATCTGGTGGGAAAGTGCTAACAGCTCATGCTGCATACGGTCGATGGTCTGAATGATGTTTGTTTTTTGCTGCTCCATAATAATAAGTACCTCCTATAGGGAATGGATTATTTTTGATATACAACTTTTCCTTCGATCAGAACGGTGGAAGCGGAAGAATAGTAGTCTAACGGATAGCCGTCCCAGATCACAATGTCTGCATCCTTTCCCGGCTCCAGACTTCCGACTCTCTGATCGAGTCCGCAGACACGGGCAGCGTTGATGGTGGCTGATTCCAGGGCAGTTAAGGCAGTGAGCCCTTTTTTATACATGAGAGTAAGATGAATAGCGGAAAGCTCGATATTCATTTTTGGATGAGCGGTGGATGCTGCAAATGGGATGCCGTGTTCCTCCAGAACAGATCCGACGATCGGATCACGGTTCCGATTTTCACTGCTCTTTGATCCGTAGGAGGGACCGACGACGCACGAAACATTGTGCTTTTTCAGAAGATCCGGAATCAACCAGCTTTCTGTGCAGTCCTCCAAGGTATAATGCAGTCCGAATTCCTCGGCAATCCGGATCGCAGTAGCCATATCATAACTGCGTTTTGCCGTGATCTTTACCGGCATACCGTCAAAGACACGCATGAGGGAGTGGAGCTTCATGTCAAATTTCGGTGGCTTTTTGGAAGGATCCGTTTCGGCAAGCTTCCAGCTTGTATGATAATTTTTTGCTTTCATTAGTGCTTCACGGATCAAAGCTGCGGTGGCAAGACGAGTCTTTGGTGATCGTTTTCCGGAATATGTTGTTTTGACTTCATCCGTCAGACTCATATGAAAAGCAAGCTCCGGCACGATTGTGAGGTCGGAAACTGTTTTTCCCGCAGTTTTGATCGCGGCGCAGGTTCCGCCGATCAGATTGGCATCTCCCGGACAGACAACTGCGGTGGTAACACCGCCGGCAAGCGCCATTTGAAAACCTTCGTCGGCAGGGTTGATCGCGTCTAATGTGCGAAGCTGTGGGAGGATTGGATCGGAGGTTTCGTTCGAATCGTCGCCTTCAAAACGATAGATCTGTTCCCGTACACCCAGTTGGCAATGAGGTTCTACAAATCCCGGTGTCACATAGTGACCGCAGGCATCGATGCTGACATGTCCAACATTGTATTTACTGACTGCATTGTCGCAGATATCAAGGATTTTTCCGTCTTCTACAACCAGATCTTTCTTTTCTTCATAGATCCCGGCCATATTGATGAGATTACAGTTTTTGATAATCAACATTGCTTTCCCCCGCCTTTCTACTGTATATGATTTCACCGTCCACGATAACGATACCGGCCTGGCTCATGGTTGCCAATGGATCTACATTCCAGATGACCACATCAGCATCTTTTCCCGGTTCCAGGCTTCCGACTCTGGAATCAATATCGGTAATGATTGCGTTATTGATGGTGAGGCACTTGAGAGCCATCTCTCTGGAAAGTCCATTCTTGATATAGAGAGCAGCCTGCAGAAGCTGACCTTCAATGGGAACGACAGGGGCATCTGTGATGAGTCCGAAGGTGACACCGGCTTCTTCAAGAATCCGTCCGGCTTCAAAGGTTTTATGCCTTGTTTCAAATTTTCCTTTTCCTCCGACCGTAGGACCGAGGAGGCATTGGACATGATTTTTTACAAGCTCATCGACGATCAGATAGCCATCCGTACAGTGATCGATCGAATAACGAAGACCAAATTCGTTTGCGATACGGATCGCTGTTTGAATATCGTCTGCCTGATGTGCATGGATCTTTACGCGCATGCCGTCAAAAACGCGCATAAGGGAATGCATATGAAAATCAAACGGAAAATCAGGATCATTTCCATGTTCTTTATAGTTCTTATGGTATTCCTTTGCCTTGAAAAGCTGTTCCCGCATAATGGCAGCATTCATCATCCGTGTTTTTGGTGCTTTGTCACGCTTGCCGTAATTGACCTTTGGATTTTCTCCCAGAGCCATTTTCATGCAGATCTCCTGAGATATGACACGTGAATCCGGATCTTTTCCGGCTGTCTTTATAGCAGTAAAGGTTCCGCCGATGATATTAGAGCTTCCTGGTCCGGTAACAACGGTTGTGACACCATGACGAACGGCAACATCAAAGGTAACGTCATTCCATTTTAAAGCGTCAATGCCGCGGAGCCCCGGAAGTGCCGGATCCGTATTCTCATTTCCGTCCACTTCCGCAGGGCTGTTGATTCCAAGAAGTCCGATATGACAGTGGGCATCAATGAGTCCCGGCGTTACCAGTCTTCCTGCCGCGTCAATGACTTTACAATCTGCAGGAACAGCTCCCGCATAGCGGTGTTGATGGCGTCGCACACCAGATCGGTGTTCAGTGCCTCCAGAAGGGTCTTGCCGATGAGGATCTCAGATGCCATAGCGGCGGAGTGGGTCATACCGGAGCAGCCGATGGTCTCCACCAGCGCCTCCTCGATGACGCCCTCCTTCACGTTCAGGGTCAGTTTGCAGGCGCCCTGCTGAGGAGCACACCAGCCGATGCCGTGGGTCAGACCGCTGATATCCTTGATTTCCTTGGCCTGAACCCACTTTCCTTCTTCAGGGATGGGGGCCGGTCCGTGATACGCGCCCTTGGCCACCGGGCACATACGCTGTACTTCGCTGGAATAGATCATTGTCCGCTCTCCTTTTCTATTCGTTCCGAATTTTGCCGGTTTTTCCAGAGCTGGCCCGGCATTTTGACGGTTTTTCGTTCATATTATATCGGCAAACGATTACTCTGTCAAGGGTCGTCACCATACCTTAAAAAAGAATACGGAATGCTTATGCTCTTCCGCCGCGATCCGGCAGGCAATAAAAACCGGGCCTCCGCATGAACGGAAGCCCGGTCTGAAAAGCTTGTTGAACTCTGACAGTTCTCTTACAGCAGGCCGCTGGCAGAGAAGATGGATGCGAACACCAGAGAAACAACGGTCATCAGCTTGATGAGGATGTTGATGGAGGGGCCGGAGGTATCCTTGAAGGGATCGCCCACGGTGTCGCCCACAACAGCGGCCTTATGAGCTTCGCTGCCCTTGCCGCCGTGGTTGCCGTCCTCGATATACTTCTTGGCGTTATCCCAAGCGCCGCCGGAGTTGGACATGAAGATGGCCATCAGGACGCCGGTGACCAGAGCGCCGGCCAGCATGCCGCCCAGAGCGCCGGTGCCCAGCAGGAGGCCAACTGCCAGAGGAGCCAGAACAGCCATGACGCCGGGAACCAGCATCTCCTTCAGAGCGGAGGTGGTGGAGATGGCCACGCAGGACTTGTAGTCGGGCTTGCCGGTGCCTTCCATGATACCGGGGATGGTGCGGAACTGACGGCGCACTTCCTCGATCATGCTGTAAGCCGCCTTGGACACGGAGTCCATGGTCAGAGCGGAGAACACGAAGGGCAGCATACCGCCGATCAGCAGACCGATGGTCACGCGGGAATCCAGAATGTTGATGCCGGCATCACCGATGCCAACAGCCTGCGCATAGCTGACGAACAGAGCCAGAGCAGTCAGAGCGGCAGAGCCGATGGCGAAGCCCTTACCCATAGCAGCAGTGGTGTTGCCCACGGCGTCCAGCTTATCGGTGATCTCACGGACGCTGTGATCCAGGCCGCTCATCTCGGCGATACCGCCGGCGTTGTCGGCGATAGGGCCGTAAGCGTCCACAGCCACGGTGATACCGGTGGTGGACAGCATGCCGACAGCGGCCAGAGCGATGCCGTACAGACCGGCAACCTGATAGGAAACGAAAATACCAACGCAGATCAGCAGGATGGGCACGGCAGTGGACATCATGCCCACGGCGATGCCGCTGATGATGGTGGTAGCGGGGCCGGTCTCGGACTGCTGGGCGATCTTCTTCACGGAGTTATAATCGCCGGAGGTGTAGATCTCGGTGACGATACCGATGATCAGGCCAACGATCAGACCCGCGATGATGGCGATGGCCTGGGCCATACCGCCGAAAAACACATTGCTCAGAACCAGAGACAGGACCACCACGATGGCGGAGGAAACATAGGAGCCCATCTTCAGAGCCTTATGGGGGTTGGAATTCTCATCGCCCCGGACAAAGAAGCAGCCGATGATGGAAGCCACGATACCGGCGGCAGCCAGGATCAGGGGGAACAGAGCGCCGGCGCCGTTGAAGGTGCCGACCACAGCCACACCCAAAGTCAGCGCGGACACCAGAGCGCCCACGTAGGACTCAAACAGGTCAGCGCCCATGCCGGCCACGTCGCCCACGTTGTCGCCCACGTTATCAGCGATCACGGCAGGGTTCCGGGGGTCATCTTCGGGGATACCGGCCTCGACCTTGCCCACCAGGTCAGCGCCCACGTCGGCAGCCTTGGTGTAGATACCGCCGCCCACACGGGCAAACAGCGCGATGGAGGAAGCACCCAGAGAGAAGCCGGTGAGAATCTCCACGTTGCCGGTGAAGGCATAGATGGCGGCGCAGCCCAGCAGGCCCAGGCCAACCACGCACATACCCATGACGGAACCGCCGGAGAAGGCGACGCCCAGAGCCTTGTTCATGCCGCTGGACTTAGCGGCGGCAGCGGTACGGACATTGGCCTTGGTAGCCACGTTCATACCCACATAACCGGCGCACACAGAGAAGACCGCGCCGATCAGGAAGCAACCAGCGGTGAGCCAGGTGATGAACAGGCCGATCAGCACGAACAGCACCGCCACGAAAATGACCAGGATCTTGTACTCCGCGAAGAGAAATGCCCGGGCGCCATCACTGATGTTTCCCGCGATCTCCTTCATCCGTTCCGTACCGGCGTCAGCCTTGGAGACCGCGGAGGTCTTCCATGCGGCAAACAGCAGAGCCAGAACCGCGCACAGCAAAACTACCCAAATGATGTTTTCCATTCCTTCCACTCCTTAAACGTTTTGTATAAAATTGAGTGTCTAACTTTGCTGTATCATTCTAACAACACCGCGCGTTTTTTTCAAGTAAATTTACCTAACGAGTGAATTACTTTAAATAAGTTTTACGTTTTGCCCAATTTTTTCCTTGAAAGCTTTTAAATTTTCGTCTTTATTTTTCATTTAACATTCATAAAATATGCGAATTATCAAATTTTTTTATATATATTAAGCCGTATTTTCTTTAAATACGCATAAGAATGTGAATAATTTTTCGATTTTTTCTCAAACGTTTACGAAAAATTTCAGAAAAACGATTACGCGTAGTCGAAATTTTTGACACCCTCAAAAAGCATAAAAAAATCCACGCCCTCTCGGCGTGGTCCTTCCGGTTTTTACCGTTCGCTGTGGCTCTGCTCCTGACCGTCAAAAATCAGGTCATCCACATCTGCCATGAACTTGTTCATCGTCATTGCACATCCCTCCTTTTCTCAATTTTCATCCTGATTATACGTCTGCTTTCGAAGGTTTGCAAGGCGGAAATTGTGATTTTTTTGTAAACTCTGTGTCAAGTGCCTTCATCCGCGCCGGGGTGGGGCTTCCTCACACGCTCCGGAACTCCTGTTTCTTTTCCGCAAAATGAAGAAATCTGTTTACATTCCGGAGGGATATTACTATAATATAAAGGTATTTCCCGACGGTACACCGCCAGGCAGCGTGCCGTCTACCTACACATCAGGAGGCGGTTATGCCGAATCTCAAGTCTCTTGAGTCCCTGCGCCGCCGGATCTGCACCATTATTGACATTGGTACGGCGGACGATCTCATCAGCCGCGCCTATGACATTTTCTACACCTTGGTCATTCTGGTAAACCTGGTGGTCACCATTGCCTACACCTTCGACGAGGCAGAGGCCGCCTGCGGTCCGCTGCTGCTGCGGATCGAAGCTGCCACCGTGGCCTTCTTCGCAGTGGACTGCGCTTTGCGGATCTGGACTGCCAAGTACCACCATCCCAATCTGAAGGAATGGAAGGCCGTCTGCCGATACATTTTTTCCTTCTCAGGCATTGTGGACCTGCTGAGCTTTCTGCCTTACTACATGCCCTTTTTCTTCCCCTCCGGGGCCGTGGCCTTCCGGATGTTCCGGGTTGTACGGATCTTCCGCCTGTTCCAGATCAACGCCTATTACGATTCCCTGAACGTTATTACCCAGGTCCTTACCAGCAAGGCCCAGCAGCTTCTCTCCTCCGTGTTTATCATTCTGGTGCTGATGACCGCCTCCAGTTTGTGTATGTACTCTCTGGAGCATGACGCGCAGCCCCAGGTGTTCTCCAACGCCTTTTCCGGCATCTGGTGGGCGGTATCCACCCTGCTGACGGTGGGCTACGGAGATATTACCCCATCACCACCCTTGGCAAGATCTTCGGCATTTTAATCACCTTCCTGGGCGTGGGCATGGTGGCGATCCCCACCGGTATCATTTCCGCCGGCTTCGTGGACCAGTATTCCCGCATCAAGCGGATCAGCGAATACGGCACGGAGGCGGACATTCACTTCATCCGCATCCACCTGACCCCCCGGGACCGCTGGGCCAATGCCCCGCTGCGGGATCTGGGCCTGCCGGAGGGCGTCATCATCGCCGCCGTGCAGCGGGGACGAGACATCATTGTTCCCCGGGGCGATGTGGTGCTCCTTCCCGGTGACAATCTTGTGCTGGGAGCAGGCGTCTATGAGGATGACGTCCGCATCCAGCTAAAGGAGATCATCCTTCAGACACATCATCCCTGGGTGGGCCACCCGCTCCGGGATCTGGACATTTCCCGACAGACGGTCATCATCATGGTCCGCCGCCGGAACCGAACGCTGATCCCCAACGGCGGCCTGAAGCTGCTGGCAGGTGACAAGGTGTTCCTCTATACACAATCCCACCTGCCCCATGCGCAGGATATTCAAATCTGATCAATCATGCAAGGAGGCCCTCTATGGCTGACGATATGAGAACTCTGGGCTATATCTGCCCGAAATGCGGTGCGCAGGTAATGGGTGCCCGCTCCGTATTTGCGCTGGAAGCGTCTGACGCCGAGATCGAATGCTCCTGCGGCGGCAGCGTCCTGCGGACGAACTATGACGGCCAGAACTATCACATTCTGGTGCCCTGCGGCGTTTGCGGCCAGACCCACGAGGCCGTCTGTCCGCCGGAGCGGATGCTCCACGCTGCCACCGCCCTCAGCTGCCCGGACAGCAAGCAGTTCTGCTGCTTCATCGGCGATGAGGGCACGGTGGAACATCACCTCCGGGAGGCCAGCATTGCCATCTCCAAGGAAAAGGCGCAGGAGAACAGCGGCGAGGCGGAGGCCTTTACCGACAATGTGATCATGTACGAATTCCTCTCGGAGCTCAAGGACATCGCCGCCCGGCCCAACGGCATCACCTGCAGCTGCGGCAGCCACGATTACAGCATGGAGATCCGCCGGGACGCGGTGGAGCTGACATGCCGGGACTGCGGCGCCCGCCTGCGGCTCAGCGCCGCCACCGACCGGGATCTGGACGATCTCTGCTGCCACATGAAGCTGGTCATTCCCGGCGGGAAGTGACCGTCTCCTTCTATTCTCAAAAAGAAAGGTGTAAAACTGTATGATCTCGCTTCTGGCCCGTTTCTTCTGCAAAAGCGACGGGAAAAGCCCCGCTCAGCTACGGACGGCCTACGGTATTCTCTGCGGCGCTGTTGGGATCGGGCTGAACCTGCTGCTGTTTTTGGGCAAGTTCTTTGCCGGGACCCTCTCCGGCTCTGTCGCCATCACGGCGGATGCCTTCAACAACCTCTCTGATGCCGGTTCCTCTGTGGTCACGCTGCTGGGCTTCCGCATTGCCGCCAAAGCGCCGGACCCAGGCCATCCCTTCGGCCACGGCCGGGCGGAGTACCTCTCCGGTCTGGCGGTATCCATGCTGATTTTGCTGATGGGCGTGGAACTGGCCAAGGAGTCCCTGAATAAGATCCTGCACCCCGCTCTGGTGGAGTTCAGCTGGCTGGTGATCGGGATTCTGGCTGCTTCTATCTGCGTGAAGCTGTATATGGCCATGTATAACCGCTCCCTCGGCAAAAAACTCTCCGCACCGGCGCTGCTGGCGGCAGCAGCGGATTCGCTGGGAGATTGCATGTCCACCTCTGCCGTTCTGGTCACCACTCTGATCGGCCATTACTTCCAGCTCCCGGTGGATGGCTGGGTGGGTGTTCTGGTGGCACTGTTCATTTTCAAGGGCGGTATAGACGCCGCCAAGAACACCATCGATCCCCTGCTTGGAAAGCCCCCCACGCCGGAATTTGTTAAAGAAATCGAAGATCTGGTGATGGCTCACAAGGAGATCTCCGGGATTCACGATCTGGTGGTCCATGACTACGGCCCCGGCCGGGTGATGATCTCCCTCCACGCGGAGGTCCCGGCCACCGGCAGCGTCATGACGATCCACGACACCATCGACAACATCGAACAGGAGCTGCACCGGAAGCTGGGCTGCGAGGCGGTGATCCACATGGACCCCATCGCCACGGATGACAGCACGACCGTTGTCCTCCGGAATAAGATCACAGAGCTGGCCCATTGCATCGATCCGGCCCTCAGTATCCACGATTTCCGCATGGTCCCCGGCCCCACCCACACCAATCTGATTTTCGACGTGGTAACGCCTTTCGGCTTCCGGCTGGAGGACGCTGAGGTAGCCCGGCAGCTCCGGGCCCTCATCCGCGCCTTCGACAGCCACTATGTCCCCGTGATCCAGGTGGAACACTCCTACATATGATCTGACAGCGGCGGCCCGGAGCCGTTCCGGGCCGCCGCTGTATGCGCAGGCCGATCTTTTTTGATTTTTCCCGCAAAAGGCCTTTACAAGTTCAGGAAATGTTGCTATAATAACAGGGCTGTATGGGGGCGTAGCTCAGCTGGGAGAGCGTACGGTTCGCATCCGTAAGGTCGAGAGTTCGATCCTCTTCGTCTCCACCATAAAAACCACTCCATCGGAGTGGTTTTTCTTTTTCGTTAACGCTTCACTGGAAGTTTTTGTTTGGGGGTATCTTATGAAAACCGCATTGATCACCGGCGCGTCCCGTGGAATTGGCCGGGCCGTGGCCCGGGAATTAGCTCATCAGGGCTGGGCTGTAGGCATCAACTACCTGAATCGGGCGGACAAGGCCCGGGAGCTGGTGGAGGAGCTGACGGCAGAGGGCTGTCATGCCGCCATGTTCCAAGCCGACGTCGCGGACAGCGCTGCCGTGGCCGAGATGGTCCGGAAGCTGGGCGAGACCTTCAGCCCGGTAGAATTAGTGGTAAACAACGCCGGTGTGTCGGGTCAGGGCCTGTTTCAGGACACCACCGACGAGATGTGGGACCGGTATCTGGCGGTAAATCTGAGCGGTGCCCGGAACACCGTCAAGGCGGCCCTCCCCCACATGATCTCGGAAAAACGGGGCTGCATCGTAAATATTTCCTCCATCTGGGGCCAGCGGGGGGCAAGCTGCGAGGTGGCTTACTCCTGCACAAAGGCAGGCATCATCGCCCTGACCCGGTCGTTGGCTATGGAATTGGCCCCCTCCGGCATCCGGGTAAACTGCGTGGCCCCCGGCGTCATCAACACTGATATGGTCCAGGTGCTGGGGCAGGAGACCGTGGAGGAGCTGATCCGCGAAACGCCTCTGGGCCGTTTGGGCACACCGGAGGACATCGCCTACGCCGTGGCATTCTTCGCCTCGGAGCGGGCAGGCTTTATCACCGGTCAGGTCCTCACCGCCGACGGCGGCTTCATTGTATAAAACTTCATGCATGAGCAGTGCACCGCGAACATGCGCAAATGCCAGTGCGTGAAGGTTTCGTGCATCATTTCCGGTTGCCCCGCAGGGGCGAGGAAATGGCACATTTCTTATTTCGCTATGCTTTTGCATAGCAAACCCGCACAGCAAAAGGACTGCCGCTAAGCGGCAGTCCTTTATCGTTGACTGACCTCCCAGGCGTCCTGAAAGATCAGATCATCCACATCACCCATAGGCTTTTTCGGCTCCATACGCTTCCCTCCTTTGCGATATCTGCATTTGCAACTTACTCAGTATATGCCGCCGAAGGTGAAAAATTGCACGAAACCGTGCATCGGAATTAAAAAAGCCGTCCGGGACGTCCCCTTTACAAATGACCTGAAAGTGTGTATAATATTTTTAATTATGTGCAAATATCTGCAAATGCGAGGAATTTAATCATGGAACTGACTCAAGGCGTCCGGTTCGACACATTGGAGCTGTCACCGGAAATTCTGCGCGCTTTAATGGAGCGCAATATTGTACAATCCACCCCGGTGCAGGCGGGCTGCATCCCCCCCATGCTGGAATGGCGGGACGTGATCGCCAAGGCCCCCACCGGTACAGGCAAGACCTTTGCCTACGGCATCCCCATTGTGGAGCATATCGACCCGGAGGACGAAAGCGTTCAGGCGGTGATCCTGGCCCCCACCCGGGAGCTTGCCATCCAGATCACCGATGAGCTGCGGATCCTCTACACCTATAAACCCGGCATCCGGGCAGTGTGCCTGTACGGCGGCGCACCCATCGGCCGCCAGATCGACGCGCTGAAAAAACATCCCCAGATCGTAGTGGCCACACCGGGACGGCTGTCCGACCACATGAAGCGCCGCACCGTCCGGGTGGATACGGCGAAAACCGTGGTGCTGGACGAGGCGGACCGGATGCTGGACATGGGCTTCATCCATGACGTGACCCGGCTGCTGGACCGCATGGACAAGCGGAAAAATCTGGGACTGTTCTCCGCCACCATCTCCCGTGAGGTCATGGACATCGCTTGGGTGTATCAGCGGGACGCAGAAGAAGTCACCGTCCGGGAGGACGAGCAGAACAAGCCCGACATCAAGCAGTTCCGCATGGACGTGAGCTTCGACGGCAAGGCGGAGGCCATTGCCAAGATCCTGAACGAGACGGGCTTTGACCGCTGCATGGTGTTCTGCAACACCAAGGGCAACACGGAGCGGATCACCAAGTTTTTGCAGATGCGGGGCATTGACGCCCAGTGCATCCACGGCGACATCCCCCAGAAGAAGCGGGAGCAGGTGATGGATCTGTTCCGCAAGGGAAAGCTGCGGGTGTTTGTCTCCACGGACGTGGCGGCCCGCGGCATCGACGTGGACGATGTGGACATCGTGTTCAACTGCGACATCCCGGATGAAAATCAGGATTATGTGCATCGTATCGGCCGTACCGGCCGGGCCAGACGGCAGGGCGTGGCCGTCAGCTTTGTGGCGGATTTTCCCTCCAAGATCCGGATGGACGATATCGCCAAGAATACCCGCAACGAGATCTTGCCGGTGAAGTTCGACGAAAACGGCAAGCTGACCATGGTGTAAGCCGCGAGGAAGCCTGTATGAAGTTTTGGAAACGAGGAATGGCGCTGCTGCTGGCGGTTTCGGCCTGCTTTACCTTCCTGACCGCCTGCGGCCAGACGGAGGCGGCGGGGGATCAGCTGGCGCTGGCCGTGTGCGTGGGGGAAACTCCCGCCACCTATGACCCTATCTATGCAGAGGAGCCGGGAGAGCAGACCGTCCTGAACCACCTGTATGAAAACCTGATGCGTCTGGAGCAGGACGAAAACGGCCAGACCGTTGCCGTGAACGGCGCGGCCCGGAGCGTGGACGTGAAGGAAAATGCTGACGGCACCGTGACCTACACCTTCCGCCTCCGGGGCGGAAAGTGGTCCGACGGCGTGGAAGTGAAGGCCAGCGATTTCGTATACGCCTGGCAGCGGCTGGCGGACCCCGCCACCGGTTCTGCCTACGCGCCGCTGCTGTCCATCGTCAGCGGCTACGACGCGGCCCGCTCCAGCGGCGACATGAGCCAGCTGGCGGTGACGGCCAAGAACAGCACCACCCTGGTGGTGACGCTGAACGGCCAGTACGACTGGTTCTTGCGGGAGGTGTGCACCTCCATCGCCACCATGCCCCTGCGGCAGGATGTGGTCCAGCGGCTGAAGCAGAAGGCGGACGAGGCCAACGCGGCCCTGCCGGAAGGGGAGGTTGTGAACCGCTGGTGGTCCGACCCCACCCAGCTGGTGACCAACGGCCCCTATGCGGCCAGCGCCGGGGAGGACACCTCCCTCACCCTAACGGAAAACACCGCTTACGCCAAAAAACTCACCGGCCCAACGGAGCTGACCTTCA
>ENA-UEPJ01002239-UEPJ01002239.1-human-gut-metagenome-genome-assembly--contig:-NODE-2239-length-20436-cov-37.697971_pt1 | contig 20436 bp, 33 predicted proteins | sample MGYA00242890_ERZ507896 | MGnify/ENA primary metagenome ERZ507896 (study PRJEB26167, sample SAMN06115508) | human gut metagenome | host: Homo sapiens | place: China:Qinghai | collected 2015-08-20... | reverse complement strand
TACAGTTTATAGCGATGAACCTAGTTGGGAAATTTACAGCTACGTTATCGATAACGCAAGATACAAAAGCATTTCAGTTAGCTTTGTGGAGCAGTAGGAGGAATTTGAAATGTATAAATCCAGTGAAAAATTTTCGACAGCAATAGAAAAGAATGGTGGAAGAACATTTCATCCAAAACTTATCTTTGATGGATTTGAGTTAGAAACTGAAATTCATTCTTTGAACTATAATGGCGGAAGTAATGGAGAAGATAATATCACAATCGGTTCAGCTGTTTCTGCTACCTTGGAAATTAAAATGGATAAAGTACCTCACTTGCTTACAAAACAAAATTTTTCTTTTAATTTAGGAATCCTTTGTGAAGATGGCAGCTATGAATTTATTCCTATGGGCAAATTTAACGCAGAAAAGCCAGAAACAACAGATTATGAAATTAATGTAACGGCTTACGATAACATGGTATTGGCTGAAAGAACGTACAATTCACAGCTTACATATCCAACTACCACAACTGCCGTCATAAAAGAAATTTGCAATGCAATAGGTGTTTCCTTTGCAACAGAGATTGAAAGCATTACAATAAACAATCCATCGTCAGAAGAGGGTGCAAGCAATTCAGCATTTGCTGGTTACACCATGAGAGAAGCAATCGGTTACATTGCAGGACTTTATGGGGAATTTGCTATATTTAACCGTTTAGGACAGCTTGAATTTAGATGGTATGAAGATTCTAACTACGATGTGAAACTTAGCAAAACTTACTCTTTTACCAAAGATGAGCAGGATTACTCTATTGACCAGTTAATCGTGTTACAGAACCAGGAGACAACTTTTAAAGCCGGAAGTGGAGTGAATGGGATTTCTTGTAGCAATCCGTTTGCCACACAGTCAATCGTGGATGCCATTTATCAAAAAATCGGAGGATTTACTTTCCGGAAAGGATCTGTTAAGTTTTTGGGAGACTGCCGGATTGACCCTTGGGATATTGTAACTGTTGAAGATTTGTTAGGTAATACATACAAATTGCCTGTAATGTCAATTTCTCACAGCGTTGATGGCGGATTAACAACTAATATCGAATCATTTTCTAACGATAATGACGATGTTTCCGATAGCTTTAGCGGTCCTGTCACGAAAGCCATGGAAAGAACTTATGCACAACTTTTAGTGGTAAACAAACTAATTGCTGACAGGGTTACTGCTGATTACGTTGAAGCTAATTATGTTAAAACAAAAGAAATTGATGCAATACAAGCCAACATCGAAACAGCAGTGATAACAAATCTCCAGGGCAAATTTGCCACAATCGAATATTTAAGTGCTAATTATGCAACAATCCAAAATCTGAATGTTGCGATAGGAAGAATTTCAACACTTGAAACAAATTCATTAACTGCAAACAGTGCGGTTATAACCACATTGAAATCAAGTGTCGCAGATATCAATACACTTCTTTTTGGCAATGCATCTGGTGGTAGTTTAAGCACTGAATTTTCCAACAGTGTAGTATCACTTATTGGAAACGCACAAATAAAAAGTGCAATGATTGAAAGCCTTGATGCAAGCAAAATCACAGCACTTGACCTTAATACAACTAAGTTTAAGGTTCACAGTGAAAACGGAATGTCTTACTGGCAAGACAATACAATTGTTATCAAAGATACGAAAAGGGTCAGAGTTCAGATAGGTAAAGATGCTAATTCAGACTACAATATGTATGTTTGGGATAAGTCTGGAAATCTGATGTTTGATGCCGTTGGATTAACTGAAAAGGGCATCAATCGACCAGTCATCCGGAATGACATGGTAAAAGAAGATGCTAATATTTCTGCAAGTAAGTTAGATATCAGCAGTCTTTTCAATGTAATAAACAACGATGGCAGCCACACGTTGAAAAGCAGTAAGATTTACATTGATGCGAACAAGCAGACGCTTGATGTTGCGTTTAAAAACATGACTACGAATGTTACGGATTTACAGAAGTCTGTAACAACCCAAGGGACACAGCTTACAACAGTACAGGGGCAGATAAGTTCTAAGGTTTGGCAACAGGACATAACAACGGCTGTGAATGGATTGCAAATTGGTGGAAGGAATCTTTACAAGGGAACAAAATACTGGAATGGTGAATGGATAGTAAAAGACGGAGTAACAATAGCAGAAGATGTAGCAAAAATGACAGCGGTGGCTTATCCGTATTATGGAACTGTTGCTGTTAAAAGCAAGGAACAATACACAATAAGTTTAGATGTAAAAAGTGATGTTGCTCATACGACTACAGAAGGGGGTGTGGTACTGCTTAATTTTGTAGACAGTAAAAAACAACGTGTGCATACTATCTGGGTGCCTGGTTCTTTTGCAACAGAATGGAAAAGAATAAATTATACATTTAACGTTCCTGAAAATAAAAATATTGCGGCACTCTGGATTGGGCTACGAAACAATTCTAATAAGGTTGTGTATTTTAAGTATTTAAAATTAGAAAAAGGTAATAAAGCTACAGACTGGACACCAGCACCGGAAGACATTGATTCCAGCATTTCAACCGTAGAGGGAAAAGTGACAACAGTAAGCAATCAGTACACATCACTTAATCAGTCGCTTACCAGCCTTACAGCAACAGTAAATAGCAATACAACAAAGATTAATAGTAAAGCGGATGGAAGTACCGTTACCGCTTTACAGTCGAATATGACGGCTTTAACAGCTGATTTGAACGGATTTAAAACTACTGTTAGCAGTACTTACTCAACAAAGACAGAACTTAATAATTTGCAAATTGGCGGAAGGAATCTTTTGCAAGGAACTAAAGATTTTAGCAAAGGAACAAGACCTGTAAGCGGAATTTTTGATTTGTCAAATACAGTTGGAACTTATAAAGTTTTAAAAGCAATGTGTCCGTCAGATAGAGCCTATTATGACCCATTCCTGCAAAGTATTACATTCGAAGCTAAAACAACCTATACTTTATCTTTCTATGCAAAAGCAGATTCGCCTTACACTATATTGTCATATTTCTACGACATAGGAAACACCGGTTCATATTATGACGGACTTACACGTACTACATTAACAACATCTTGGAAACGTTATGTGATTACATGGACAACTGGCGATACATCGAGAACAGCAACTGTGATTCCTATGCGATTATCAATAAAAAATGTATGGGCATATATGTACGGAATTAAATTTGAAAAAGGTAATAAAGCCACGGACTGGACACCAGCACCGGAAGATGTGGACAGCAGTATTGAAAGTGTTGCAACAATCGCAAATCAGACAGCAAACAAATTTCAGTGGATTGTAAAGTCCGGAACGTCAGCAACTGATTTTACCCTCACAGACAGGGTTGCAAGTTTGTTATCAGCAAAATTTGACATCGACGCATTAACAACATTTAAAAATTCTGCTTCAAATGGTACAAGTACGGTTATTAATGGTGGGGCAATTAAAGCGAACACGATTACAGCAGACAAAATTAAAGTGGACAGCTTGCAAGCCATTTCAGCAAAAATCGGCGGATGGAAAATTAATTCCACATCTTTATACACAGACATTGTGGCATCTGACGGCTATTTAAGGAGAGGTTACTTGCAAACTCCATTTAAAACAAATCCGGAAGAAACATGGATTTTTTCTGTTCAAAAAGGTGCAACAAAAGGAGAAACTCCAACCACCCTGAATGGATTATGGTATGTAGATGGCAATGGAAACAATTATATGCAAAACTTAACTATTGCAGGAAAAATATTAAAAGATGTTATAAGTGATGGTTCTGTTACAGTCAACGGCTCACAATTAAATGCAATGCAAAATCTTTGCATTGGAGCTTCAAGCATGTGGAGTGGATATTCAGTCCATTGCCACGGAAATGCTTTTATTGATGGGAAGAATTACGTTAATGGAGATGTGGTTTGCAAAAATATGATTTTGGGACTTGGTGCAAGTACGGCGACTTACATGACGGCTGACACCTATGGGTCTACTAACTTTATTGTAAATTCAAGTATTAGGCATGTTATAGGGCAGAGCGAAGATACATTTTACAACAAATCTCATTTTGCTGGAAGCCAATATCCTCAGATTTATGGGAACGGAACGTATTTAATTTTTGGATATGGAAATTCACAAAGTTTGCAGTTAGATAACAGTAAACGCTTTATGCCGGTCGCAGACAATTCTTATACATTAGGTTATTCTGGCTATCGCTGGAAACAGATTTATGCAGCGGCTGGAAGCATATCTACATCGGATCGAAATGCAAAAAAAGATATTACTGAATTAGATAACCAATCTTATGATTTTGTTATGGGGTTAAAACCATCGAGATACAGGTTTATTGAAAATGATAGTAATAGAATACATTATGGATTGATAGCACAGGATGTTGAAGAACTGTTAGGAAATCTTGGAATTGCTACATCTGATTTTGCAGGATTTGTAAAAAGTCCAAAAGTACAGGTCGATGAAAGCACAAGAAAAGAAACAGTAATCGATGGAGAGTATGAGTATGGTTTAAGGTATGAGGAATTTATAGCACCAATTATAAAGGTGTTACAGATGCAGGATAAGAAAATAAAAAATTTAGACAATATGGTAACACATCTGATCGGAATTGCTATGAACCATAGTTAATTCTACTACGATATTTAATATCGCATTATTATAAAATGGAGGTATTTTATCATGTTAAACTACACAAAAAGTACAACTTTTACAGGTACAGTTGAGGTTGAGACAGTCACAGAAATGGGAACACAGCGGGAACCGGTTGCTTATCTTTCCGCATCCATCCCGGAAGATGGTACACCTAATGTAAGTAAGTCCATTCAGAACAAAGACCTTTATCTGAAACACAAAACAGAAGTAGACAAGGATATGCAGGAATTCGAAGACATCGCATGGGCACAGGTAATCTAGGAGGTTAAAGATGAAAAATTCAGAAATTATCGCAAATATTAACGGACTTAATAAGTTAGCTGAATCGGGAAAACAATTCCCGGTTCGTGTTAATTACGCAATCAGTAAGAACATGAGAGAACTCATGAGATTTTATGAGGCTTATGAGCCGGAGAGAAAGAAAATCATGGATGATTTCGACAACAAATCGGATGCAGAAAAAGAAGAAACAGCCGCGAAGCTAAATGAACTTCTCGAGATTGATAACGAAGATGTAAATATTCACAAAATCTCAATCCATGACCTTGAAACGTCCGGAAACATGACGATTGAAGAATTTAAAAGCATTGAATTTATGATTAATGATGAGGAGGAATAATCATGGCAATTTATAATGTACACGGTGGTCACTCACTTTATTGCATTGGAGCAGTAGGTATTATCAATGAAGTGACCGAAGATCGAAAAGTAAAAAACAAATTAATTGAATTATTACAGGCGGCAGGACACACAGTTTATGACTGTACAGATGACGTAGGAAAGACGCAGGGAGACAATCTTGCATCTATTGTAGCAAAGTGCAACTCTCATTCTGTAGATCTGGACATTTCCATCCATCTCAATTCCGGAAGAAATGATTGCTCTGGTGACGGTTCTACCGGCGGAGTGGAAGTGTACGGCTATAATAACGATGTATCTGAAGTTGGAAATAAAATCTGCGAGGAAATTTCTTCCACACTTGGAATCCGAAACAGGGGATTCAAGATTAGCACTGACCTTTACGTCCTGAAACGGACACGTTCCAAAGCAATCCTTATTGAGTGCTGCTTTGTGGATGATAAGGATGATGCAGACAGGTGGGATGCCGGAAAGTGTGCAGAAGCAATAGCAAAAGGACTGGGGATTTCTTCTCAAAGCACAATTTCTTATAATAACAAATGGAATGTCGGAGATGTAGTCAGCTACGGAACATCTTATCCAGCTCCAACACTTCCTTGCGGTTATGAGTCTGCTACTGGCGGATGTGGCAACGGGAAAATTATCGCAATCGTGAATGGACAGGCAAAGTATCAGATGAGTACCGGAGTGTACTGTAATGACGGCGATATTATTGGACGTTATAACGAGCCGGTTTATTACCCGAAATATAGCGGTAATTCGGGTAGTATTGCGGATGCCTTAAACAGTATGGGTTATGATGGCTCGTTTGCAAATAGGGGCAAAATTGCGGCTCACAATGGCATTTCTAACTATAAAGGTAGTGCTGACCAAAATTCAAAACTTCTCAGTCTGTTGAAAAGCGGAAAATTAATAAAATCATAATCATGTGTTTATGGGAAGTGCTTCGGTGCTTCCCTTTATTTTTTTGTTTATTTGACAAAACATACAAAATATTGTACAATAGTTTAAAAATTTAGAAAATAGGAGGAATAGAATGAAAAGCAAAGAAAGTGAAACAAAAACTTGCAAATATTGTAAGTCAGAAATTCCAAAAGGTGCAAAAATATGCCCGAATTGCAGAAAAAAACAGAGCCACATAAAAGGAATACTTGTAACTTTTATTATCCTGTGTTTTCTGTTTGTAACAATTATTGGTCACAACTCAAAAGAAAATGAAAACAGCACTGGAAAGGGAAGTTCTTCAAATGTGCATAACAAATCATCGAGCGAAGTTTCTGAGAGCGATTTTGAAACAAAGAGCTATCTTTACAAAAATGAGTATGGCTCTTGCTACTACATTGTAGTAATTAAAAACACTTCGTCTGTAAATGCGTCTGTCTCCGGAAACGCAACAGCAAAGGATGCTAATGGAAATTCTATTGGAGCTGCGGACATGAGTATTGAAATCATAGGTGCAGGAGAAACATCTCTTGGCTATTTTGTTTTTGACAATTCAAGCGAGATAGTAACTGTAGATTGTTCATTGAAGTACAGTGCAAAAACGTATTACAATCCGGCAGTGTGCAATCTCGAAACTGTAAACACTGTAAACAATGAAAATGTAGTCGTTACTGCGACAAATCGTGGTGAAAATTCGGCAAAATTTGTAGTTGCATATGCTATATTCTTTGATTCCTCAGATAATGTTGTTGATTTTGATATGACCTACATTACGGACGCAAATGGAGAATTAAAACCAGGAGAAACACTTTCTGGTGAACTGAATTGTTATTCGCAATTCGACCATGTTGAGGTCTATTACGAAGGAAGAAGTGAAAAATAATGTCAAAACTTGCGGTCGAAAAAGATTGCAAGTGTATGTAAAATCGAATAAAATATAAGTGCCTTTCGAGGCACTTCAAGTTCTCAGAGGGTGGCATTTGATTGGCGTTGATGCTACCCTCTTTTTCTGCATCTGCTATTGTCGAAAATTGTAGAATGTTAATTTATATCAAGGTTTACAATAATTCTATATACCCCATACAAGCATCTGTTACTGATACTGATTCTGTTACTGTATCTGTTATATATAAAAGTATATTATTATAATATAATATAAGTCTAAAAAAGAAGTGAATACTGCTCATATTTTTTAACGCAAGATTGACAACCATTACTCAAAATGTTATCATATTGGCAATTAAAAAAATAACACAAGAGGAGAATGATGATGAGAAAATCAAACTTAATTGGAACAGTTGCACTATTAACTATGTTGCTTCTTTCGGGTTGTGGCGAATCTCAGGACCGCATCGTAGCGGAACATACCGGGACGACAACGGAAGTGGAAACAACAAAATTAGAAGATGATAACATATCTATTGGGAAAAGAAATGCACTTGAATCAGCCAAAGACTTTTTAACGTATGATTGGTCGTACAATGGATTATATGACCAGTTGGAATATGAGGGGTACACAGATGAAGAAATAAAATATGCGTTGGATAACTGCGAAGCAGATTGGAAAAAGAATGCAGTGGGTATGGCAAAAAGTTACTTAGGTCATTCAAGTTTTTCATATGATGGTTTGCGTAAACAGCTTATTGAGTATGATAAATACACTGAGGACGAAGCTAAATATGGAGTAGAGAATTGTGGCGCTGATTGGAACGAAGAAGCTAAGAGAATGGCGGAAAAATGGCTGGAAACAGACATAAATTTTTCTAGCCAAGGACTTTATAAACAATTAATTTTTGCTGGATTCACCGAAAAACAGGCAGAGTACGGCGTTACCGCAGTAGGATATTAAAAGGGCGTTCAGCCCTTTTTTTTATGCCATAAAACTCCATAGATGCCCCCTAAGTCAAATATAACCCAGGAAATTTTTCATTACAAGTCTATTTTTTGCACTTGGTGCATATTATAATAATAGGGAAATCAATAAATTTGGAGGTAATAACATGGATAATAAGGATTACAGAAAAGAGATTATTGAGATGATTAGTGAAATGAAAGATTCTAAGATGTTAAAAATTTTACATAGCTTTATATTGAGTTTCAGAAAAGAAGAAAAGGCAGGGAAGTAACCCCGCCTTTTTGGTTATAATATAAACCTTTCAAAGAAATTACAAAATAATTCTTTCTTGTCTGCTGGCATCTCATTGTAAGCCACTATTATATTTTGAAATCTCTTGTCATACAAACTGATATTCGCTATTGCATCTGAATATTTTCGATTTTCGCTTGATTTATCTTTTAAATCTGTTAAATCTGTCATGCCTATCTTAAAGTAATCTGCAAGCTTTCTTATCTTTCCGGTACTTGGTATTGAATTTCCTTTGCACCACATATTTAACGTTGTCGGATTTATATTTAAATCCTTTGCAACATCAACTTGCTGTTTTTCATTAAGAGCCATGTACCTATTCAAGTTATTAGCAAATATTCTCTTTTGTTCTTCGTTTGTCATTTGATTGCTGTCCTCCTTTCAATTTATATTCTACACCATTCGGATAAAAAATTCAATATGAAATTCAATTATTTTGAATTTTAGTGTTGACAATTCAAATAAAATGAATTATGATATAGCCATCAAGAGAGAAAGGTGGTGATTAGATGCCAAAGATTTCACTGGAAGCAGTAAGAGTAAATGCAAAATTTACTCAGAAAGAATGGGCTGAAAAGCTTGGAGTTTCAAATGGTACAGTTGTTAATTGGGAAAAAGGAAATACAGAACCGAGCTTATCTCAATTAAGAGAAATGAGCCGTTTATCCGGCATACCGATGGATTTTATTTTTGTGCCTGATAAATCCAATTAAATTGAATTTTAGTACAAGAAAAAAGAATAAACGATTAAAAAGGAGTGATAAGACAGTGGAAATGATACACATTGGAAATTCTTATATTTCCATAAAAGAGTACAATGGTCAGAGAGTGGTTACATTCAAAGACATTGACGTGGTACACGGAAGACCGGACGGAACAGCAAGTAGAAATTTTAGAGCTAATAAGGAAAGATTCATAGAGGGTGAAGATTTCTTCAAAGTAAGCTCCGGCGAAATTCGTCGCACCAATATTTTTGATATTCCAGACAAAGCAACTGCGGATTATTCACTTATTACCGAACAGGGCTATCTGATGTTGGTCAAGTCATTCACGGATGATTTGGCATGGAAAGTGCAGAGAGAGTTGGTAAAAAGTTACTTTAAAAAAGATAAGCCAATGACAACTGCTGAAAAAATCCATCTGCTTGCACAGGGTAATGAAGAATTAAATCAGAAAGTGGATAAGGTTGAAGCTGAGGTAAAAGAGCTGAAAGACACAATGCCTTTACTTGCTGTCGATTGCGATTTAATAACAAAAGCAGTCAAGACAAAAGGGGTTGAAGTTTTAGGAGGGATAAACAGCAATTCATACAAAGACAAGTCATTGCGTGGACGTGTTTACGCAGATATTCACAGAGAAGTAAAAAGGCAGTTCGGTGTCACCACTTACAAGGCTATAAGACGTAGCCAGTGTGAAAAGGCAGTGAACTTTGTAGAAAATTACAACGTGCCATTTGTCTTGCGAGAAGAAATCAGTGAGAGCAATGCACAGTTGGCATTGGAGGTGATTTAATGAAGAAAGATGCGGTAAGTTCTTTTGAAGTAAGAGTAGAAAGTGCTAATTTTTCAAGTAAGAAAGACTGCATGGAAGTAATTAGACAATTAGCAGATGAAGATGAATCATTTGAAAATGTCGTATTTGAGCTTGGCTGTTCAGTTTTAGCAAAGGAATTGTACAAAAAACATAAAGAGAAGTATTTCAAGGAGGCGAATGGATTTGAAACAGCCTAAGAAATTAACAAGAGAACAGAAACAAGTGGTATCAGCACACAGATTAAACCCAAATAACTGGATGCTGGCAGAAGAAACGGATTTCTATTACAAACTGGTAAACAAGGAAACCGGAAGAAAGAAATCTGTTGACAAATTTTATAAAGGAGGAAAAACAAGTGGAAGTAAAGGTAAATATGACAGAGGTAACAGTACAGGACCTGTTAGATATGAAAGAAATGAAGAATAAGGCAGTAGTCATTAATGATGGCAAAATCGTAGGATTTGAGGAGGAATAAATGAGAAAAATAGAAGAACATGAAAAGGTGATTTACATTTTAGATAAAAATGAGAAACACATAATTTGCACAGAGAGCGGTGTAGGAATTAATGCGAAAATTGTAGAATTGACGGCTTTAATATCATGCATCGTCTCTCATTCAGTAGATGCTGGAGTAAAATCTGGAATCGGAAAAAGAACAATGAAAATGCTGTTAAAAGAAGCAGTTGAAATCGGGCTTGATATTAATGATGCAAAATCTAGCAGGAGAAATGCTATGGAAATAAGAGATGATATTGAATCTATCTTAGATGATTTTTTTGGAGTAAAATCGTGAGAAATCGGGTAGCGAAAATCCTTGCAGAAATCGGTGCTGGACCAGAACTTGAAGGTTTTAAATTCTGGTGTGATGCAGTGGAGATTATTTCGGGGAATGAAAAAATCGGATGCGATTATTTAATCAGAATGATTGCAGGAATTAACAGAACAAACGCAATAAATGTTTACATTTGTCTACAAAAATTCGTTTATTTTGTTGAAGAAAATAATCTCCACGAATTTAAAAAAAGGTTTAAGACGACAAACGTCTATAATGCAATAAAGAATTTCATAAAAAGCATGGAGGAAAAATAATGATAACAATTTCTGGAGTTGTTTCGGACGAAACAACACTTTCAAATGGAATTTACGTTTTTGAAATAAAATGTAAAAGAAAATCAGGATATTATGATGAAATACCTGTAATGATTTCAGAAAATATTATTCCGAAAAAATGGGGATTGGATTTGTCTGGAAAATCCGTAAAAATCACAGGCGAAATTCATTCAAGAATGGAAAATAAACATAGTGCATTCTATGTTAATGCGGAAAGCATAGAATATTGTGATAAACACGGAGAGAACAATGTAAATCTTAGTGGATTTATTTGCAGAACACCAAACTATAAAACCACACCAACCGGAAGGGAAATTGCGGATTTTATGCTTGCGGTAGAAAATGAAACTGAGACTAATTACATACCATGCATTGCCTGGAAAGAAAATGCCGTTCTTGTTTCAGGTTTAAAAAATGGAGATGAGATTTTTATAAATGGTAGAGCACAAAGTAGAAAATATAGGAAAAAAACAGAAAATATTATTGAAGAAAGAACAGCTTATGAAATTTCTGTTTTTGACATGGAGGTATTAAATGAAAATTAAGATCGATTTGGAAAGATATGAACAACTTTTGGATTCCGAAACAAGAATTCATGTGCTTATAAGCAAAATCAAAGGAGACAATTATGTCTGCAAAGAAGATGTTTGCAGAATTTTGGGTTATGAAAGAATTGCTGATAAATTGGCAAATAAGGAAAGAAAGGATTTAGGATATGATAAAGATTAAATTGAAGAGTGTAGCACTTGAAAATTTCATGTGCTATGCAAGAAGAACATTTGATTTTTACGACATAACTAAGATCGTTGCTGAGAATGGCGTAGGTAAATCAACAATAGCCACGGCATATCTGTGGTGCCTGTTTAACTGTGATTATGAGTTAAAGGATAATCCGGTTGTCAGAAGAGAAGTTGACGAAGTGCCAGTTGATGATATGGACGTGTCGGTCGAACTTGTACTTGATGTTGACGGAAAAGAAATCACTATGAAGAAAGTACAGAAACGTACTTATAGCAAGGATGGCAGCAGTTACAAGGACGATAACAAGTATTTTGTCAATGACGTTCCGAAAACATTAAAGGATTTCAATGCATATCTTGATGTTGATATGAATGTGTTTAAGATGTGCAGCAACATCAACACATTTCTTAATCAGAAGCCTGCTGAAATGAGAGAGTACTTATTTAGCCTTGTCGAGAATGTGACAGACATTGATATAGCACATTCTAAGGCTGAATTAGCCGAGTTAGTTCCTTTACTTAATAAGTATACAGTTGAAGAATTGTCAGCTATGAATAAGGCTACTAAGGCTAAGATTACAAAGGATTTACCTGTCCTTGACGGACAGATTAAGGAAAAGGAGAGGGATATTCAGATTAAGCAGGACACAGATGTATCTGACCTTGAACTGTATAGAAACAGCCTTAAAGAGCAGATTGCTGATTGTGTGGCTAAACAGACTGACAATGACAAGCTGTTAGCTGAATACGACAAGGCTAGTGCAAATATTCTTAATCTTAAGTTTGAGCTTAGTGATATATCACGCAAGGCTAACGAGGAGAATATCAAGGCTAGGCGAGAGATTGAGGATAAGATTACTGACAAAAAGTTTCTTATTAAGCAGACAGAAAAGACTATTGCCGATACAGAAAAGAACATTGAGTATCGGCAGAAAGCTATTGATAGCATAAATAAGAATTTGCAGAGTATAAGGGATAAATGGAAAGCAGAGAATGAACGCAGATTTGACGAAGCAAGCTTTATTTGTAGTTACTGTGGACAGGAATATCCAGAAGATAAGAAAGAGCAGTTGAGAGCCGATTTTGATAGCCATAAGGCAGAAGAGTTAAAGTCTATCACAAACAATGGCAACTTTGTTAAGGGCAAACTTGATGAAGATAAGAAAATTCTTGAAGATTTACAGAAAGAGTTTCCACGGCATAAAGAAAGCCTTGAAATGCTGAATACAGCCATTGCAGACCTTGAAAAGCAGTTATCCGAACTTCCACAGGAAATTGATGTGACAGCCACAGAAGAGTACAAGGCACTTGAACAGCAGATTGCCGAAAAGGAACAGGCTATGCACAAGGCTAATGACATTTCAAGTATCAAGGTTGAATTAAAGGCACAGGAAAATGATTTAAGGCAGCAGTTGTCAGAGTGCGAGCGGCAGATAGCTGAAAGCAACACAGAGAAAGACGAACAGCGACTTGAAGAATTAAGGGCAGAACAGCGTACACAGGAACAGAATAAGGCTAACGCTGAAAAAATCCTTGATTTGCTTAATGAACTGGATAAGGCAAAGAATGAAACATTGTCTGACGGCATTAACAGTCGCTTCTCATTAGTTAAGTGGAAGTTGTTTGAACTGAATAAGTCTGGCGGTTACAAGTCGGTTTGTGTACCTACAGTTAATGGAAAGTCAATTCTTACCACTATGAGTAACAAAGGCAACAGGATTTTAGGCAGAGTTGATATTTGCAACTCTATTCAGAAGATTAGCGGTATGTCAGTGCCTATTATTCTTGATGATAGTGAGAGCCTTGACAGCACTAATCAGAAGAAAGTTGCTGAAATGGTCGATAGTCAGTTGATTATGCTGATTGTCAATGATAGCGAGAAATTAGAGATTGCGGAGGGATAATATGACTACTATACTTGAACATTCATTCAATTTTAATGGATTTAATTGCTATGTAATACTCCGACACATGGGCGACAGTACATATAGATGCGGATATGTACAAGTTTCTAAAAATATGCCTGTTGATACATCAAATATAGATTGCCATGGCGGTATTACATACGCACACGAAGAAGCACCTAGTCCGCTTGAAATAAAGGATAAAGACAAGTGGTATATCGGTTTTGACTGTGCTCACGCATTTTACACCATGGATTTTTGGACTTTAAGCAGGGTTAGTGATGAATTAAGGCAGATTGTTGGACAGATTTTAAGCAAAAAAAGTGAGGGATAATTATGGCAGAAACAACAGCAGTAGCAGAAAGCGAAAAGAGAGAACTTGTCGCTAAGGATTTTACAGAGGGAATGGTAATGAAAGTTAGAGAAAAAGAGAAATTCGGACTTACATTCCCTAAAGATTACAATTATACGAATGAATTTATGTCGGCAATGCTGATTTTACAGGACACAGTAGATAATAACAAACAGCCAGTATTAAAGAGCTGTACAAGGGCAAGTATTGAAAATGCACTTGTGGAAATGGTTACAAGCGGTCTATCAATGCAGAAGAAGCAGTGCTATCCGGTTGCCTATGGCGGTAAGTTGCAGTGCCAGAAATCAGTGTACGGAAATACTTGCATTGCTAGAAGATACGGCTTAAAAGACATAACAGCAGAAGTTATCTATGAGGGCGACACATTTGAATATGAGATTGTTAATGGCAAGAAGCACATTGTCACTCACAAACAGGATTTTGAAAGTATCGACAACGATAAGGTTAAGGGTGCTTACGCAATAGCTACTATGGATGACGGAAGCATTCTCACAGAGGTTATGAATATCAAGCAGATTAAGCAGGCTTGGAAACAGGGATTTGGCTATAAAGAGAACGGAAACGGCACACACCAGAAATTTACAGACCAAATGGCTATGAAAACTGTTAAGAACAGGCTGTTAAAGCAGATTAACAATACTTATGGTTCGTTCTATGACAGAAACTATGACATTGACGAGGATATTCCAACATATGACGAGCGTATGCAGGCAGATGTTGAATACGATATTGCAAGCAATGCCAATTCAGTTGAATTTGAGGATGCGGATGTTGTAGCAGATACAGAGGTTGCACAGGGAGAAGTAGTTGAAGAACAAACAGACAGCACATTGCCACCATTCTTACAGGAGTAGCCTATGAATAATCCATGTAGAAAATGTGAGTTTTGCTTTGCCTATAAAAATCGACACTATCCTTCATATAACGAGGCTTGTAGATTATGCGATAAGCGTAAGAAGTATGAGGAATACAAGTTAAGCAAGCGAATGTTTGTAGCAGGAGATGTGATTACTACTCTTGATGAATTATTAGAGCAGGAATGGGTTGTATGGCAAGGAATGACAAGGCATATAGAAGTTATAAAACATCTTCAGTTTAAATGCGTTATAGGATTGATTGAGGGCGGATATTTAAGAAAAGCTGTCAGAAAGGAGTTCTATGAGAATAATTAGTCAAGATGGAACAATAGATGTTCCTTACAATTGCTCTTCTTTGAGCGTAGCAGGTGGAAAGTATAAAGATGTGGAATATGCTTGTATTAATTGCCGCAACACATCTTCTCCGAATGGCACTGTATTAGCAGAGTATTCAAGCAAAGAAAAGGCTCTAAATGCTATGAAAATGTTGAGAGAGCAATATTCGAGAATTGAAATTATAAAAGCTCTTGCAAGTGGCACATGCGAGCATATGGAAGAATCATTAAATCCGAAAGAGCTCAAAGACATCCTTAAAAAATACATCAATATGGAAGTTTTTCAATTTCCACAGGATGATGAAATCGAGGTGTGAGTATGAGGTTAAAATGCTTAGGCTCATCGTCAGCCGGAAATTGCTATCTGCTAATTTCCAACAGTGGAGAAACACTTATCCTTGATTGCGGAATACCGATTAAGGAGATTAAGAAAGGCTTAAATTGGAATGTCAAAGATGTTGTGGGTGTGTTATGCACTCATAAGCACCTTGACCACAGCAAGTCGGTAAAAGATTTTGAAACTATGGGAATACGAATATCCACCCCACATATACAATACGCAAAGCATGAGGGCATGCATCGTTATCATACGATACCATTTGGCAGTTTTAAAGCTAAGGCGTTTGACCTAACAACAGTAGACGGCAGGTGGACGCATACAGACGCAAATGGCGAACCTTGCCCGATATTCGGATTCCTGATTACACACCCAGAAATGGGGAAGATGCTTTACATAACGGATTGCGAAGTTATCAAGTGGAAATTTAAGGACATAAACCACATTCTGCTAGGTGTGAACTATGACAAGGATTTAGTTGATACCGACAATCCAAAAGCCAATCACGTTTTCAGAGGTCACTTAAGTATTGACACGGCTTGCGATTTTGTTAAGGCAAATCATTCAGATATCTTGCAGAACGTCATAATGTGCCATTTATCAAGTGAAAATGCTGATAAGGATAGTTTTATCGAGAAGATGAAAAATGCCGTAAATGGGGCAAATGTGGACGTTGCGGAACAGGGTAAGAGTTGGAGTTTAAGGAAAGGAGATGAATGTCCGTTTTGAGAATAGAAAGGACAAGATATGTCGTTATGAGACGAAATCGTACTGAAATATGGTGCGGTTTATCAAGAGAATTTCATTTTGCCAAAGTTGATGAATTGAAAGATACGGCAATTAAAACATACAGAACAGAAAAACAGGCTGAAAGCGGTTGTTCTTCTTGGGATAGAGATTTTGAAATTGTTGAATGCAAAGAAATTATTGATATAGGAGAATAGCAATGATTAAAGGCAGAAAAGTCTACGACCCATTAACTGATACCTGGAGCACAGGTTATTGGATTGCGGATGATAAAGGGAATTATTACCCGGTGTGGTAGAAAGGAGTAGGAATTGAGAGGTGGAGAAAATGAGTAAATTTCTCGAAAGCGTAAGCAAGCGAGATTTTGATAGAAAAATATCAGAAGTTATTGGAATGCTTGAAGAAAAACAACTCTACGGAACTATCAGTTTGATAAAAGATTTGAAATATTACCTTGACTTAGCTACAGAAGAAAAGACGCACACTTGCAACTGCCAACATAACAACAATCCAAGAGGCAATGAGCCTTGTTGCAGATGTGACAGCAGAATGACTAACGCTGACAGGGTAAGGAATATGTCAGATGAAGAGTTAGCAGAATTTCTTGTCGGATTTAAAAACACATTCGGCGAGGAATACGAGGGAGAAGCTAGTTGTATGGATTGGCTTCAATCAGAAGCGGAATAGGAGGACAAACAATGAGATTGATTGATGTAAACAAGTTAAATGAGTGCTTATTTATTCACAAAGGAAAGATATGCCCTAATAGAGATATTGATAACTTTCCTATAACTATGACTGTAGAAGATGTAAAAAGTGCTATAAGCAAACAGCCAACCGCCTATGATGTAGATAAGGTTCTGGAGCATTTAAAAGAATTAAACAAGTATAATCTTAATTTAGCAGACTGTATGTTAGATATACAATCGCATGGATTAAATAGACATTTTGTATGCTTAGAGGACGCAATCGAAATAGTAAAGGCAGGTGGAATAGATGAACGATAGATATTTATTTAAGGCAATAGATACTAATTCTGTATGGCGTACAGGCTTACTTATAGCTTTAAAAGGCAATAGATGTGCAATTGAAGAAAATGACGGAAGCAAATGGGCGTGTGACGCTAAAACTCTTTGTCAATGCACCGGCTTAAAAGATAAGAATGGCAAGTTGATTTGGGAGAATGATATTGTTAGAGATAAAGAAGGTAATTGTTATAAAGCCTTTTGGCAGAATAACTATTATCAGTTTTCTTGGATTTGTGTCAAATCAGACATATTTCAAATCGGTACAAAGTGGGATTTATACATTTGGAGAAGTTATGAAATTGAAATTATCGGCAATGTATTTGACAATAAAGAGTTATTAGAAAGTGAGGAAAAGTAATGAACCGTGTAATTTTATGTGGAAGAGTTGTTAGAGAGCCAGAGATTAGATATTCGCAGACAGTAAACGGAAGTATGGCAGTTGCAAGATACACATTAGCTGTTGACAGAGCTTTTAAGAAAGAGGGTGAACAGGCAGCAGACTTTATTAATTGCATAGCGTTTGGTAAGAATGGAGAGTTTGCAGAGAAATATCTTCACCAGGGAACTAAGATTATCGTTGAGGGCAGATGGCAGACGGGCAACTATACCAACAAGGACGGACAGAAAGTTTACACTAATGATTGTGTTATTGAAAGACACGAGTTCTGCGAAAGCAAAAATTCAAACAGTAATAGCGATAATGGCAGCAGTTCAAGACCGGCACCTACTGACGATGACGGATTTATGAACATTCCTGATGGAATTGATGATGGATTACCATTCAATTAAGAGGTGTAATTATGGCAGAGAATAAACATACAATGCAAGAATTGTGCCAATGGCAGGCATTACCGCTTAATATCAAGGTTTTAATGACAGCCGAGAGAGTACGAAACTGGGTCGATGAATTTGGCGAAGACGGAGTATATCTATCATTTAGCGGTGGCAAGGATAGTACAGTTTTAGCACACATAGTGAGAATGGTTTGCGGATATAGGAATATTCCACTTGTATTTGTGGATGTTCCAACACAATATCCAGAATTAAAACAATTTGCACAGACATTTGATAATCTTGTGATTGTAAAATCTATAATTTCAATCGCAGAAGTTTGTGAAAAGTATGGATTTCCATTGTTTTCAAAAGAAATTTCAGAATGTATTGCAGATGCACGCAAGTACATTAAAATCCTAACAGACAGACAGACAGACAGACAGACAGACAGACAGACAGACAGACGATACCATATGTCTACAGAATGGCGGATATGCTTGGCATAGACCGAAGAAAAGACAAAAAGAACGAATTGTACGAGGAATTAAAACAGGGGAATATCCCTAACACACCTGTAAGAGTAAAACAGCTCTGCGGTGTTAAGTGTGAACAGTTTGGAAGTATGTATGACAGGTCAAGGTATTTATTTATGCTTGATGCACCATTTGAAGTTTCAAATATGTGTTGCAAGGTTATGAAAAAGAACCCAGTGCATCAATATGGTAAAGAGACAGGAAGAGTTCCTATAACTGCACAAATGGCATCAGAGAGCAAACTAAGGGCAAGCAATTGGGTAAAAAATGGTTGCAATGCTTTTGATTCAAAAAATCCTATCAGCAATCCAATGTCCTTTTGGACGGAACAGGATGTGTTGCTTTACATCAGAGAAAACGAAAACAGTATGGCTAATGCATATTATAGAATTAAGCCAACAAAATACGAGGTAATGGAATACGGAAAGAGAATTGTTTACAGAACAACAGGAGCAACAGCTCCGTATTTTCCTAAAGAATACGGAGCGATATGTTCCGTTTATGGTGAAGTAGTCACAGATTACGAAGCTATGGGGCAATGCGAAAATCAGATGTCATTTGCTGATTTTGGGATTTTTGATAAGGAAAGACCATTACTGAAAACTACAGGTTGCAAAAGAACAGGTTGCGTATTATGCGGATTTGGCTGTCATTTAGAGAAAGAACCAAATAGGTTTCAGATGTTAAAGGAAACGCACCCTAAATTCCATAATCTGCTTTACATTTTGAAAAATAATGGCGTGACATATGCAGAAGCTATTGATTGGGTAAATGAACACGGCAATATGAATATTAAGTATTAAGGAGTGATTAAAGACGGATTACAAAAAGTTAAGGCAAGCAAAAGCCATAGAATCAGAAAATAGAAAGCGACTTCTAAAGATAAATCCGAAACTGAATGACAGGAGTGGGATATACTTCCTGCTCCGAGAAGATGAAAACGGCTTTAAGTTTGCCTATGTCGGACAGGCTAAGTCGGTGTTGCAGAGGTTGGCAAGCCACCTTGTAGGCTATGAACAGCACATAGATTTGAGCCTACGCAAACATAAGCTATATTCAGAGGGCAATCCGTATGGTTGGAGAGTAGAATTTCTGAATTTCCCCGAAAGCCAGCTTGACGAAAAGGAAAAGTATTACATCAAGCTATATGCTGATAAAGGTTATCAGCTTAGGAATGTTAGCATTGGCGGACAGGGCGGAAATCGTGATAGTGGTTCGATAGGCGAAAGGAAAGCACCTAAAGGCTATTTACAGGGCATACAGCAGGGCAGAAAGAACCTTGCAAGGGAATTATCCAATATAGCGGAAAAGCACCTTAAAATCGAAATCAGAGAGGATAAGGCTAACAATAAGGTGTCGCAGAAGCAGTATGAGAAGTTTATGAATTTGTTGAAAGTAGGTGGAGATAATGACTAGTGGAAAAGTGATTACTTGTTGCGGAGATTGTGTTCACTACAATTTCAGAAAACACGAATGCAATGTTGGACATTCTGCTGAAGTGGACCCAAGAGAAAAATTTTACGCAGATTGTACAACATTTGAGAATGTGGAAGAATATGAGAGAAAGGCTTATAACAAGGCTGTTGATGATTGCATTGAAGAACTTAAAAAGCGAAGAGATTCACGATATATGAAAGTAAATTGTGATGATTTAGAACTTAAAATGCTGGCAAAAAAGCTGAAAGGAGCGAAGTAGAATGAAGATTGACGAAAACGCAATAAATCACAACGCCGTAAGGTTAATTGACGACATAGTAACTGACTTTGTGGACAGT